>Ga0123337_10001201_pt1 | contig 34912 bp, 37 predicted proteins | sample frozenSSSSmetaG_FD_89792 | JGI IMG/M metagenome (GOLD analysis project Ga0123337, IMG submission 89792) | Glacier valley bacterial and archeal communities from Borup Fiord, Nunavut, Canada, to study Microbial Dark Matter (Phase II) -... | ecosystem: Environmental > Aquatic > Freshwater > Ice >...
TGCCGTCAATATTTAAAGCTTCCTTAAGCATTACTTTGCCTGCTGTCAGCGTACCTGTTTTATCACAACAAAGCATATTCATGCTGCCAAAATTTTCTATCGAAGACAGCCGCTTGACAATCACCTGTTGCCTGGCCATGGCCCTTGCGCCTGCGGACAGGTTTACACTGATAATAGCCGGTAGTAATTGCGGAGTTAGCCCTACTGCCAGTGCCAGTGAAAATAGAAAGGAATCCAGTGCCGGTTTATGAAGAAGTATATTAATGGCAAAAATAATGATAACCAGCAGTAAAGTAATTTCCATCAGCAGGTATCCAAAATGACGTATGCCTTTTTCAAAATCTGTTTCGGGAACTTTTGTGCGTAAAGAAGCCGAAATTTTGCCGAATTCTGTTTGCTTTCCTGTTTTGACAACTAAAGCGGTTGCTTTGCCGCTAATAACATGGGAACCCATAAATAATGCGTTGCTTCTTTTAGAGATGGGTGCATTTGCATCAACAATGCCCGCATTTTTTTCAACAGGGTAGGTTTCACCGGTAAAGGATGCCTCATCGATAAATAATTCTGCCGATTTCATTACCAGGCAGTCTGCCGGAACGATATCACCGGCGGATAAAACAATAACGTCTCCGGGCACCACCTGCTCCGCTGGCAGTTCTGTCTGTTTACCATCTCTTAAAATGCAACAACTGATCCGGACCATCTTCAGCAGGGTTTCCACTGCTTGCGCGGCACCTTTTTCCTGCCAGAATCCCAAACTGCTGCTAACGATAGTAATAATAAGAATAATTACCGCATCCGTATAATCTCCTAATACCAGGGAAAGTATGGCAGCGGCGATTAAAAGTAACGTAATGGGACTTTTAAACTGAGCTAAAAAAAGGAGGATAAAAGACGATCGTGACCCGGTCTTCAGACTATTGGCGCCATATTGCTGCAGGCGATCGGAGGCTTCAGCATTTGACAAGCCTGAATCCTGTGCAAAAAGACTCCGTAGTGTGTCAGGTATTGAAAGTGCCCAGAATGATTGTACTGAAGAAGGTATATTGTCAGGCTGCATATCATTGTAATAAATTATTTACCAATTTCCACCACCACCCTGTTTCCTTTCCCAGGTTCATGATCCATTATACATTTTGCATTTATGGATGCGGCTCTTTCATACATCGTCAGCATACCCTGTATTTGTTTAAAGTCACCTGGTTCGTATCCGATGCCGTTATCTGCTACAATGAATACAATCTTAGCGCCAGCATCCAGTATATTTACTTTTACCTCGCTGGCCTGAGAATACTTTTTTACATTACCCAACGCTTCCTGGCAAATGCGAAAAAAATCGAGTTGCACCTCTCCTGTCAATGCTGACTCCTGATAATCACTTGTAAAGGAACATGATATTCCGCTGGTTATGGAAAATTCCTGGCAATACCATTCCAGCGCAGCGACCAGGCCCAGGTCATGCAGCATACCGGGACTGATGGAAAAAGATATTCTTTGAAGAGTATTAACCAAAAGATCACTCATCACCAGGGCATGGTCAATTCTTTCTTTTACTGCTGAAGTGGGCTGCGCAATATTTGTACTGATCCAGTTCACCTCAATCTTCACTACAGATGCCAGCTGGGCAAGCTGTTCATGTAATTCCTTTGCCAAATATTTTTTTTCCTGTTCTATATAATTTTTATAGTTAGTTGTTAATTGCTGCAATTTCCGGTATTGTTCTTTTACTTCCTGTTCAATCTGCATTCGCGAGGAAATGTTCTTTGCTATGGCAAAAACTACTTTTTTGTCTGGCAGGTACACTGACGTCCATTCAAGCCATACCACCTGCCCGGTTTTTGTCAGGTAGCGGTTCTGGAAGTTCAATAATGTTTCTCCCCTGATCAGATCTTTTCTCCTGGTGCCTGTAATATCTTTGTCATCGGGATGAATGAATGAAGAAATACTTTTAGCAAATAATTCTTCTGAAGAATATCCGAGCGTCGCAGGAACCGCTGGATTAAAGTTTTTAAAAAACCCATCTTTTCCTGCAATGCACACCAGATCGGGTGTCATTGCAAAAAGGGTGAACAGGTCGTCTCCTATATGAAGAAAAGTCGGTATTGACATGATTAATTTTAAACTTAAATATCTGTACAAGGTTTTTGGATTCCAGGAATTGAACCTTCTACAGGAAGGTAACTGCTCCTGACCGGAATACCCGCTGGCAGGTAATATTTTTCTTCTAGTGCTTTTCCTTTGAAGATCGGCATCGGGCAACAATATTCGTGGCTTATCGCCCGAACCTGTGTGGTAAAGGCACTTATTGTACCTTTGTTCTATGGTAACCTGCAAAAACTGCCGGCAACAATTTCAGGGAGATTATCGTAATCAATGCGGGCAGGATGCCCATACCGGAAGAATTGACAGGCATTTCTTGATACATGAATTGCAACACGGCCTTTTTCACGTATTCGCTAACTAATATTAATGGATACATTAAAACATCTGAAATGAAAAAAGCTATTCTTTTTGGAGCAAGCGGATTTGTAGGAGCATACCTGTTAGATGAATTGCTGAATAATGATGATTATAAGGAAGTAATGATTGTTGTCCGGAAAAAACAGGATACCGATCATCCGAAATTAAAAACAATAACAGGCGATTACCATTCTTTGCCACAATTGAAAGAATATATACTGGCAGACGACATTTTCATTGCATTGGGAACCACTAAGAAAAATACACCTGATAAAAAGGACTATTACCAGGTAGACCACGATTACCCGGTGTTAGCGGCAAAAATAGCGAGGGAAAATGGAGCAAAATCTGTTTTTGTTGTATCTGCGGTTGGAGCAAATGCCGGCTCAGGTATCTTTTATATAAAAACAAAAGGAGAAACGGAACGGGATATCATTGCGTTAAATTTTGACCATACACATATTTTCCGCCCTTCAATGCTTACAGGAAACCGGAAGGAAAGCCGTCCGCTGGAAAAAATCCTTATCAAAATATGGCCGTTCTTTAACCCTCTTTTTATAGGGAAACTGAATAAATACCGGGGTATAACCGGCAAAGAAGTGGCAAGGGCCATGAATAATTCCGGCAAAAACCAATCGGAAAAAGTAAAAGTTTATTATTGGAAAGAAATGAAAGATATGTTGTAGCGACACGGCCCGGTAATCAGATTTTCAGCAATCTTTCAAGTTCGTTGATGATATCGATTTGGCCTGGGATTATCTTGCTCCTGGCCTCTTCCATTGTAAACCATTGTCCCTGATCAACCTCAGGGATCGCTATAAATTTTCCTGATTTTGCCGGCCATTCAAAATCAAAAGTGTTAGACACCAGCGCAGAAGGATCTATATCTTTTTCAAGTGCCCAGGCAATGACAACCTTTCCTGATTTTTGTCTGACCGGTGTCAGCGGAATAAATTTTCCGTCTGCTTCAATACCTGTCTCTTCCCTGAATTCTCGTTTTGCGGCATTAAGTGCATCCTCGTTCTCCTTCAGTTCTCCTTTGGGTACCGACCATGCACCAACGTCTTTGTTCTTCCAAAAGAGACCTCCGGGATGAACAAGGAAAACTTCCGGATAGCCGTTGTCTATCCGGTAAGGCAATATTCCCGCGCTTTTTCGCATCACCCAATGTACATAATAAAGTCATTCACGCTAAAAAGATGGAGAATTTTCATCATATAGTGGTTAAATGTCCAACTTTATCGATGATCATATTTTATCTTTTAATAAATTCAGGTTGAAATACTACCTGTAAATCGAAAGTAAATCTTCAATATTACCTCAGAATCATGTTCTTTCTTTATATGTTTACAAGCACCGCATGAAAATTTTAATTATTGAAGATGAAATTGAGTTAAGTGTCAGCATTGTCACTTACCTGAGTGCAGAAGGATATTTGTGTGAGGTGGCTTATACCTACCAGGAGGCACTGAATAAGACTGAACAGTTTGATTATGATTGTATCCTGCTGGATATTACCCTGCCTGGAGGCAATGGGTTAAAAGTGCTGGAGGGAAAAAAGGCTAACCATACCGCGGACGGAGTAATTATTATTTCGGCTAAGAACTCCATCGAGGACCGCATTTCAGGATTGAATCTTGGCGCGGATGATTACCTGGCAAAGCCATTTCACCTGTCGGAACTCAGTGCCAGGATAGCTGCATTAATCCGCCGCCGAAGATTTGACGGTAATAAAGTGATCGTGGTCAATGAATTGACAATAGACTTGCAGGGTAAAACCATTCATGTTTATAATAAAAACGTGGACCTGACCAAAAAAGAATTCGATCTGCTTCTTTACCTTGTCTCAAATAAAAACAGGGTAGTGTCCAGAAATGCGCTTGCTGAACATTTATCAGGTGAGCATTCGGAAGCCTTTAACAATTTTGACTTTATATATACTCATATCAAAAACGTAAAGCGTAAACTGGTAGCGGCAGGATGCCGTGATTATATCCGGTCAATGTATGGAATGGGCTATAAATTTGCGATCTGACCTATGCGCCTGATTCAACGAACCATAAGGCTGTATTCATTGCTGTCCTTCTGCGTACTGGCAATCGGCATCCCTGTTTTCTATGTGCTCTTACAAACAGTCGTAAGACAGGAAGTAGATGAAGAACTGCTGGTGAACAAATCGCAGCTAATTCAAAGACTTAACCGTCAGGGAACAGATCGGGATCCCAGCCAGTATAATTTTTTGGATAAGGACATTACTATCCGGTTAAACCAACAGGTACAGGCAGGCGATCCTGATCATTTTTCTACTTTAGCCAGGTATGACAGCGTGATAGACGAAACTATTCATATGCGCCTGTTAAAGACAACCGCCATTATTCATGGAAATGCTTACCTGATCACGCTTACAGCCCCCATGGTGGATCACGATGACCTCATAAAAATAGTTTTGATAGTGCAGGTGGTTTTATTAGCATTATTATTTATAGGATTATGGGTGATCAATAAAAACGTGTCTGCTGCATATCTCCTGCAAAAAGAATTCACCGAAAATGCCGCACATGAAATGCAAACACCACTGGCGGTGTTCCAGAGTAAACTGGAACTGCTGATGCAAACTTCGCCATTTAACGACACCCAGGCCGAACTGATTGGTAAAATGGCAGATGCCAGCCAACGATTGAATAAACTGAATAAGGCACTGGTGCTGCTGATGAGAATACAAAACCAGCAATTTGCAGACGTAGAGAAAATCGATGTAGTTAATGTGATCGACCATCTTCTTGATCAGTATTCAGATGCCATTATTCAGAAGAATTTAACGGTAACGTTTAATAAATTGTCCCCTGTAAAAATAGATTCCAATAAAGCACTGATGGAAATACTGCTAGGTAACCTGCTCTCCAATGCCATACGCCATAATTTTGAAGATGGATCGATCAGGATACAGCTTTTTGAAAAAGAAGTCATTATTGAAAACTCCGGACCAGCAAAGGCGCTGAATGCAGTTAAACTTTTTAAGCGCTTTCAGAAAGATAGTATTAACCAGAACAGCATTGGTCTTGGTCTGGAAATAATCGATAAGATATGCACCCTTAACCATTTTACACTCAAGTACCATTATGCTGACCAAAAACATATTTTTGTGATCAGATTTTGACAGGCAGCCATGCATAGAATTGAATATTCTTAAGTCATCTGTATTTTTGTTATGCTGCCTTCGCAGATCAATTTTCAATTATTTTCCACCACCAGCACCTGAAATGTTCCGGGAACCATAGCCGGTCTTTTATTTGCCACCGTTGTTTGCTCAAGATCAGCCGTAGGTAAATACAGTACGTGGGCAGATTCATCCAGCGCTATCGTCCTTGCTCCTCTTTTTGTTATTACGTTATCCACTATGCTGTATTTGTCAGCCGCCTGTTCGCTGATCACAGTAATAGTTCCACTTCCATTTGACGTGAAAATTGTTTTTGTTTTTTGATCAAAGGCCACGCCGTCGCAACCTTCGCCTATAGCAAGTTTGTCAATTAATTTTCCGGAATTAGCATCGATTACTGTCAGCAAATGGTCACAACCGGAAAATAATCTTTTCGATTCTTTATCAAAAGCAAGTCCTGTTGGGCCTTCGGCTGGTGTCAGCGGCCAATGATGCGTGACCGTCTTTTTATTGAGATCAACTTCAACGATTTCATTTTTATCTTCAATATTCACGAACAGTTTTCCCAGTTCATTACTTACGGCTGTTTCCGGTTTCCCTCCTACTGGAATGGTAGTGGTAACTGTTTCCGTAGCCGGGTCTATAATACTTAAATCGTTACTACGGCCATTGCAGGTTATTATTTTTTTAAAAAATGGCTCATACAGGATGGCATCGGGATTTTGTCCCGTAGCGATTTGAGTTATTATTTTATGCGTGGACAATTCAAAAACGGTTACCGTATTTATTTTTCCATTACTAATATACCCTCTGTTCATCTCGGGAATAAAGGCTATTCCATGAACCCCTGTTGTATTGCGAATAATGCCAGTAGAATCGCCTGTCCGCTTATCCAGAATATTAACCTGGTTGCCATGGGAGACATAGAGCTCCCGGCCGTTAACGGCAAGGTAATCCCAACCTCCGGCACCCGCAATATGAAATGTCTTTGTAATGTGGTATCCACTCTTTTGTGCATGGACCATAGAAAAGCAGTGCATACAAATAATAATTGCTGAAAAATAATTAACGCGGTATTTCATCATTGTATATTTATTAATTGTTTTGAATTATCGGTTTCATTCGAATTTTTATAAAGCACAGGTAGCATGGAAGGCAGTACAATCAGCAGTAACGGCAGCGCCGCTCCGAATCCCCCGATGACTGCTATGGCCAAAGGTTGGTGCAATTGCGCACCTGCTCCAATGCCCAGTGCAAGGGGCATTAAGGCAATTACTGCCCCAAATGCTGTCATAAGTTTAGGCCGCAACCTGGCAGAGATCGCATACACGACTGCATTTTCAGCACTCTGCGTTTGAAGTGATTCCTTGAATTGTAAAAAAGTGAAAATAGCATTTTCTCCAATGATCCCCACGATCATGATAAGGCCCGTGTAGCTGCCTACATTTAATGGTGTTCCTGTAAGATACAGGCCAAGGTAGCTACCGGAAATGCCCAGCACGGACAGGATAAGTATTAAGAAGGCGATTTTAAAATCTTTGAATAAAAATAAAATAACGCCGAACACAAGCAGGCTTGCCGTAATTAAAATAATCAGCAGTTCCTGGAAAGACTTTTGCTGCTGCGCATAGCTTCCCCCATATTCTATATGGTAACCTGCCGGAAGTATCACTTTTGCGCTTACCTGCTGACGGATCTCTTTAATTACTGTTCCCAGGTCCCTGTTGTCCAGTCTTCCGGTGATGACACCCATTGATTGCAGATTCTCCCGCTGGATTTCAGCATCTCCTGGGTGTACCGTAACGGTTGCCAGAGCAGAAATAGGATTTAATTTACCGTTTGGCAGAAAGACTTCCATGTTCGCGATTGCCGACACGCTCATGGTGCGGCTGCCCGGATACAGCATCCGCACATTGGACAGTTGTTCTTTCTCTAAAATATTTCCTACTATACTTCCCTGTAATGTATTCTGAATCTGGCTCTGTAAACCGGCAGGTGTAATACCAAACTGCGCAAGCTTTATATAATCGGGTCGAATGCTGACTGATGGACCAGCGATCACGATGCCATCAAATACGTCTGCTGTTCCTTTTACATCAGAAACAACGGCCGCGACTTGTTTAGAAATTCGTTGCAACTGTTCTTTACCCGTTCCAAATACTTTTATTTCAATGGGTTGAACCGACGACATCAGGTCACCCAGCATGTCTCCGATCACCTGCCCGAAATCTACCCGTAGTACGGGTTGAGACAATTCTATTTTTTGCCTGATTTCCGAAGTGACTTCGTCGGTTGTTTTGCTTCTTTGGTTTTTTAATTGAATTAAATAATCACCGGTATTAGGCTCGGTAATGAAAAACCCCATCTGCGTTCCCGTTCTCCGGGAATATGCCTGCACATCAGGAGTGGCCTGTATTATTTTTTCCACTTCGCGCAGCATACGGTCCGTTTCTTCCAGTGAAGTACCAGGCGGTGAGGTATAATCCAATACAATGCTGCCTTCATCCATTTCAGGCAAAAAACCAGTTTGTAACAGCGGTACTATAAAATAAATAATACCAGCCAGACAACTGGCAAATACAACGCTGATCCAGGGCCTGCGGATAAAAAAATACACCCAGCGTTGTGATTTTACATCGTGCGCATTACTTACCGCAGCTTTTCGTTTTGGTAATTTTCTCGAAAGCAATAAATAAATTACCGGCAGGCCGAGCCAGGTCACAAAAAAAGAACAGATCAAGGTGATGATCATCGTGTCGGTCATCACCTTAAAATAAGCGCCTGCCACTCCACCCATTAATATAAACGGAATGAAAATAACGATGGTGCTGATACTTGATCCCAGCATGGCAGGAAATAAATATTTGATTGCTTTTTGCAGGAGAGTAACGGTCGGTTCGCCGGGATGTTCTTCATGTGTGCGGTGAATTTGTTCCACTACCACGATGGCGTCATCGATGATCAATCCGATAGCGGCCGCTATCGCTCCAAGCGTCATGATATTAAACGTGTAGCCAATGGCATATAGCACAATTAGTGTCAGGCATAGTGTGACGGGTATAGTGATCAGTATAGTGGTGCTTGCCTTGAGGGAACGCAAAAAAATAATCGCGACAATAATCGCCAGTACCAACCCGATCCATAAACTGTCTGTAACGCTTGTCACGGAACCATTTACAAAGTCCGCCTGGATGTAATAGGGATCGATGGATACATTTTTAGGAAGTGTTTTTCTAAGCTCTTTCACTTTTGCTTCCATGTTCCGGGAAAGTTCCACAAGGTTGGCATTGGGTTGTTTGATCACCGCAATCAATATCCCCTCTTTTCCATTGGCATTGATGCGCGTGTACTCTACCGCTTCCTGCACCCTGATAGTACCGATGTCATTCAGTTTGGTGATCCTCCGGCCATCATTTTTCACAATGATATTTTTCAGGTCGTCAAGAGTGGTGACCGTGGCATCCGTAACAGTGAGGTACAGGTATTTATAATCAGACAGGTACCCGTTGGATCTGATAAAATTAGTTTGGCTGAGTGCTGCGCTTATCGAATCGGGGGTAAGTGAAAAAGCACTGAGCTTCCGATTGTCGAGTTCGAGCCAGTACTCTTTTGTCTTGCCACCGATCACCCTGACTTCTGCCACACCTGCTACCTGTGACAAAAAAGGCTTCACTGTATAATTGGCGAGCATTTTCAATTCAATAGGCGTTTGCTCGTGGCTCTCCAGGGTGTAGCCCATTACCGGCAGAATTGACGGATTCATTTTTTCCACGGTTACCTGCACTTCAGGAGGCATCTGGTTCCTGATCTCGTTGATTTTGGATTCGATACGCTGCTGGGCGAGATTGATGTCGGCGTTCCAGTTCATGAATGCCGATATTTCACAACTACCCCTGCTGGTGGTGCTTCGGATCAATTGCAGATCCGGCACCTGCCTTACTGCATTTTCCATCGGTCTGGTAACGGTTACCATCATTCGATCGACAGGTTGCAGGCCCGCATCGGCAATGATCTTGATCTTTGGAAATGTAATTTCAGGGAACAGGGCGGTTTGCATTTTACTATAAGCAAACATTCCCCCTGCAATGATCAAAACCATTACAACGGTCAGCGGATTTTTATAAACGACAAATATGCTTTTCAAAATGCAGGATTAATAATTTTAATTTTTGCCGTGTCTGATAATCCGTAATTTCCAGTCACCAGTATCTTATCAGAATCATTTAAAGAAGGTGATAATATTTCTATCCGGTCATTGGTATGCATTCCTTTCTGAACAGGAATTTTTATGGCGGTACTGTCATCTATCGCTTTCATTATCCAGAATTCGCTTTGCGTTTCGCCCGTTAATACGGCTGAACTCGGAACGGTGACCGTATTATTCTTACTTGATTTAATAATTCTCACTTTAGCTACCAGGTTTTCAGGCAAAGAGGTTAATGTATTCACTTTAATGATCATGCCCTGAGTCTGTGCGGCGAGGTCCACGTTCGGCATAGAAGAAGAAAGGTATCCGGGAATTACTGACCCGTCCGGCAGGATCACTTCCACATTTCTTTTACCGGTGATAAAAGGTTTCAGTTCATAAGGCATATCCATCAAAAACACAAAGCTGCCCGCATCGCTGATGACTGCCAGTTGTTCACCATCCTGTACATAATCGCCCTGAACGTGATTGAGCTGGGTGATGTAGCCCTTACCACCGGAACGAATAATATTGGTGCCGGAAAATGCGAAGGAAGAATCAAGCGCATTTACCGCGTTACCGATACTTTCAGCTTCTTTTGTTTTAATAGTGAACAATTGCTGACCACTTTTGACGGGCTGTCCAAGACGAACGGCGCCGGTGATCAGGTAGCCGGTCGCATTCGCCTTGATAAAACTTTTCAGCAGGAAAGATGAAGTGGCATTCAGCTCAATGTAATCACGCATGGTATCGTGAAGGATATGTGCCACAGTTACTGGTGTTTGTACTTCAGCAACGATCTCATCAGAAGCGGGAGTGCGTGTGCAGGATGTTATCAAAGAAATTATTATTATTACAAAATATTCTTTCATTCGTTTATTTGTTCCAGTAATTTACCTGGTTGATGATCTGAAGACGGTTCACTGAATGTTGCGTCAATAAATATTTAGCCGTTAAATAATTATTCAGGGCAATGATCAGGTCCGCTATCTTTACGTCTCCGGTTATAAGAAGCTTTGTATTCACCTGTATCAATCCCTCTGAGTATTTGATCTGCCGGTTGATTTCATCGATCAGTTCCTGTGTGGAACGCAATTGCTTAAGGAGTTGGGCTACCTGTTGTGAATATTGTTTCTTAAAAAAATCGCGATAACCTATTCTTGTTTTTTCCCTCAGATCCAGCTTGCGGTATTGCATTTCTTTTTGTTTACCATCATAAATAGGAACGGCTACGCTGAAGCCAAAGCTGGTACCGAAATTCCTATATGGAAAAGTCAGCAGCGAGGAAACATATCCTGCATCGGCGAATATATTCAGTCTCGGTTTGTAGCTGTAACCTATTATCATCCTTTCATTTCTCAACCGTAAACTGTCAAGCTTAAACCGGATATTAAAAAGAGATGATTCGGGGGCAGGGGATGTTGAAAGAGTGACCTGCGGTTCCCTTACCTCTCTTATCGCCGTGTCATTTATTCCGCTTAAATAATTCAATGTAAGGTAATCCGTTTCATACTGGATAGCTGCCTGGCGGATGGCGATCTTCTGCTGTTGCAAGGTCACCAGGAATGTAAGGTAATCGGTTTGGCGGTAAACGTTCTGACTGGTGAGTCTTTTTAGCACAGTGTCTTCTTTATCCAGTAAGTTTCCAGTTTCCCGGGAAAACCGCCATTGCTGAAGGTCGCCATAAGTGGTAATGTACTGGGCTGTAATGGCTCTCCGGAGGTCTAGTTCGGAGAGTCTTGAGTTATTGGCCAGGCCCTGGCCTGCGATGTTAAGTGATGCGAATTGCGACCGGAGATTTCGCTGCCCGATAAGAGTTTTATTTATTCCAACGAGTGCGCTGATGTTGGCGCCATTGGTAATGGCTCCGTCATAACCAATGCTATGGATCACGGGGGCATAAGAATTGTTGGCTGTGCCATTTACCTGTGGCTTGAATGCCGCCATGATCCGTTCACTGTCTATTGAATTTGATAACACCTGGCTGCTGTAATCTTTCAAAAGAGGACTGTTGGCCAACGCTTCACTGATGAAATATTCCAGCGTGTTGGCCTGGGCATTTATTTGCAAAGACAACAAGACAACTATGAAAACAATCAGCCATTTTTTTATCAAATAATCCATAAGAGATTGTGGTTTACCGCTTCTCCTTGCTGTTCAGGCAGCAAACCTACTATTAAATTCTAAAGGAATTCTGTGTCTGGGACACAAAATTTATTCAGAATTATCTTTCGTTTATTGAATAAACATGCTTGCACCAATTCACTTTTCGCTAATATTTGTAATACAGTTGGATAGAAGTGCCCACCAGACCCAGCAGTACTGCCAGTCTCAGGTTGTGCTTAAAGTTCCTGTTCTGATCAGTATGTCGCAGTATATACTTATTACATTAAAGAAGTTGTTTTAACTCTTCCCGCAGAAGGATTAATCGTTGGTAAAAGGCGTCATTGAGGCCTTTTGGATCGCTCTGCCCGATGATGGCCAGATGTGTACTGACAAATTTAGCAGTATCCTGGATATACTCTCCGGCTCGCAGAACGATTTCCTTTGGCATGATTTGAGTGGAAAAAAACGCATTTAATTCATGAACTGTTAGTTTCGGGTCATTCATGGTCTAATATACAACAAAGATAAATCCACATTGTTTGGGTTCAAATTTAATTCTAAATTTAAAAAAAGTAAAAATAAACAAATACTATTACCCCATTAAATATGCCAGACCGTCATTTACAGTTTCACACAAGTCACTCACTTTCTTTTGCTGACAAATTGTTTTAAACTGATCCCTGATGATTTTATAATCATTATGTATTGGACATGGATGTGTAGCTGAACATTTGCTTAAACCAAGCCCACATTCATCAAAAACATCTTTACCATCTATGGCATCTATAATTCTAATAATTGACTGATTCTTTTGTTTTGAAGAGATATAAAATCCACCGGTGGGGCCTTTAGCACTATTAATCACTTCCTCTTTTACCAATGTCTGCAGCATTTTACCAACAGTGTGTTCACTGGCATTAATAAATTCAGAAATTTCTTTAATACCGGCTTTTTCTCCCGATTCAAATCTTGAAGCAAGATATATCACCGCTTTAATAGCTGTTTTACAAGTGCGACTAAGCATTATTTCTTGTTTAAAAATTTACGTCCTTCGGCTGAAATCATTTCATGACTCCAGGGTGGATCAAAAGTTAATTCAATTGTTGCATCCCAATTTGGAAAAATGGATTTCAATGTTTCTTTTACAGCATCAGTTATAGATTCTCCCATAGGACAGAATTGAGTTGTAAGTGTCATTGCACAAAATATTCTTCTCTCTGTTTCATCAAAATCCATTTGATAAATTAACCCTAATTCCACAATATTTAAACCTATTTCAGGATCCATTACATTTTGCAACTCTGCTAATGCTACCCTAATTTTTATGTTGTTATTAGTAATTACATTTATCATAAATAAGGTTTATGCACCAGCAATTTTATTACATTCCAGTTATACAACAAAGCAGTAAGTAATAATAATGCAGAAGCAAATTGTAAAGAAATTGTGGAATGAAGTAAAATGCCAGCTGTAAATAAAACAAAACCCAGAATATAAACAACACTCATCCATTTAAATACAGTATTACTAAACAAGTCTTTGGGATTAGGCGTTTTGCCTTTTCCCGCTAAGTGATGATATACCTTATTCCATACAATAAAAGGTAAAGTTTTAAAAGTCATGCTTAAAATGATAGCAGTAATCCATCCAAAGAAAACAATAAACCCATAAGTTATAATCAGGTAGATATTTTCTTTTGGTGACAGTATCATAAGTATTACAATGATAACAAGAAAGATTACCGGTAACAGCATCATCAGTACCGAGAGCAAAGAGACTTTCATTTGGTCATCTACTTTTTTACGAATACGCAGCTGGTAGGCCTTAGAACAGAAATTGACAAAGAATGCAATTCCAGTAGCTACAGCTAATAATGGGATACTCAATAATAATTTGCTATCTGAATATAAAAAGATAAAGACGAATGCCAGCAACCCTCCATTTATAAGTCCATAAATCCACCAGAGTTGCCGGATGTTGTTGTACTTTGAAATAAGAAACATGGGTATCAGCCGGGAACCAACTCCCATTACCAATAATAAAAACCAACCAACAATACCAATATGTGCATGTAACGGCAGATAATTCAGTGAACTTTTAGGCATTAGAAGATAAGTAAAGTTGTACAACAGCAGCAGCCCGACAGTGGCAGCAGCCAATAACCATAACGCAGCAGTTAAAACAAAAAAAGTATGTACATTTATATGTCTGCTTTTTACCATACTTACCGCAAGGTTAATGAGATAAGTGATGATGGCTAACACAATTAATATGCCGCCACACTGGGTATGCAAGCCCATATCAAAAGCATAAAACCCGCAGACTAATAGCGGGATACCAACTGCAGCCAGTGTAAAAGAAACGTACGCTAGTATATTGCTATACAATTTACCTTCAATCAACACTGGAACCAATTGATGACTGGCACCCAGAATCATCATAGTGCCCCAGCCAAGCGCCATAATATGAGTGATTGCCAATGTATGAGGATGGAAATAATGTTTTGTAATGTCACCTGCCGATAAAAATAAAAGAATGGTGGCAACCAGAAATGCAAAAGCGGCATAGCTGTAAAATGGTAGTACTACTTTGTACGAAGTAGTTTTTGTTGGTTCGCTATTTCCGGCTGTTGCAAACATATCAGTCTTTATAAATCAACAAATGTACTTCTGCATCACTGATCTCTTTGATGCGATAGCTGAAATGTTGTTCTTCCAGTTCGGGCAATAGAAAAACAGGTATACGTTTATGATAAACAAACAATGCTTTATCTGCGTGCAAAGTTGTCAATGCTTTCAGTATTGTGTGCATGGGTAACGGCATTTCCATTGCTCTTACATCAACGATTTCAAGTTTGTTATTGAAATGGCACAATATCTCATCCCAGTCTTTTGAGTAATCCGATGCCTCAACTTTAGGAGCCAAAGGCTTTTCTGTCTTCTTATAAAAATAAGTATTTACCAATTCATCATTGATCACCTCTGCGTAAGATTCGAAGCCTTGCTTACCGAGCAAATACATTAAGGGAGTGGGTTCAAAACTATTAATAATTTTTAGTATATAACCCATTTCTAGAGTTTTTACTTTTTGAAGGATTGCGTTTAGTGGATCTTTACCCGTTTCAATAAACGGCCTTACATCCAATGTAATAATTTTATCTGCAGATATATTTTTTATGAACCCAGGAACAGGTTTATATTCCTGATTCTTGTCTATTGCATCCTCTGCTTTATCAATTTCAAAACCCAAAGGCTGTAACTTATTGAAAAAATCATCTATACTGCAACCACCCAGTTTAGAAGCCATAGCGATGCTGGTTCTGCCGGCAAGTATTTTACGTAATATTGGATTACGAAATTTGGTAAATTTTGAGGAGATGCTCACAATCGCTTCGAGTACATCGGGATTGTACTTTAGCAAACTGGCTATTTTTGTATTGGCGTTGATAGTCATAATTATTCGAAGTATTATTTAAAACAAGTTGATTTGTTTTCAACTTAAGTTAATACTACAGCAGCAACGTTTGTGTTTCATCTAATTTATGAAGGTTTATGAGTAAATAAAAAGATCACTTTTTAACCTCCCAAAAAACGTCTTTCCATTTTTCATCAATTTCTTTACTATTGTTTGGAAAACGCTTTTCTATTAATTCCAAATCATCTGCTTTAATATTATTTTGAAGATGATTAAACAAATCCCTCTCCTCAAAACGTATATGTTTTTCCAATTCATCCGCAAGTTGATTGAGGAGGACTATATCGTTTTTCATTTTTTCAACAGCAACTACCAGTTTATAGATAGAATGATGATCTGCTTCTGCCCGTTTTCTTAACGCATCATCAACCGGTAACATAATAAAAAGTAATTGTTCTTCCTCTTTAAAATGTTTTTCGAGGTCTTCTTTAAAAAAGAACAATACATAATTGCTGATTCGTTCTGGATTGACAGCTTTATTCAGACCTTGTCTGATTTTCCAAACCAGTAACAATCCAAAATGATGGTCTTTGGAAAAGGAAACAATAGCCTGGTCCCGTTTAAGCGGAGTATGGTCTGTCATTTGTTTAATTGGTTAATTGCTTTTCTATTTCCAGTGCTTTTGGAAATAGGATATTATTTTCAAGATGGATATGCAAATGCAAATCTTCTTCAAATTCATCCAGCATCCGGTACAATAAACTGTAGCTGGCACAGGCATCTTCGGGTAATAAATAATCTTTAGAAAGTTCCCTGATCTCATACAGATTTTTTCCCACCAGTTCATGTTCCATCTCCATCATGTTAATGAGATTTTGTAACGCATCAAAATGAACAGCCTTTACTGGTTGCGTATTGTCATTTTCAGCAACCAATACTTTAATATATGGGAACAATACTTTTTCTTCTTTAACCATGTGTGACATTAATTCAGTACTTATTTCCACAACTAATTGGTTGATGCGTACTAATTCAGGATGCTGGTTGCCATGCACCCGCTTTACTTTTTCGGCATAAATAGTGATATCCGATAAGGTTTTTCTTACGTAACTGTGGTGTGTGTTTACAATATAGTCAGCTAAAAAATCCAGACCCCACTCTCCATAAGGTATCGGACGGGAGGATGGCATTTTATCTGCCTGTTGTAATTCCTGTTCTACCTTAGTAACATCCAGCCCTTTTTCTGCACAGGCTTCTTTTACCGTTTTCTTTCCACCACAACAAAAGTCTAATCCATACATTTTAAATACCTGTGCTTTACGTAAATCTTTGGTTGCAATTTGTCCCATGGTTTCGTCGCTCTCTCCTGTAGTATGTTTAGTTATTTTCACTATCCACCATTCCGGTCCCTGCTCCTGGTATTTCCAGGTAAATATATTGCCCCTTTCACCCAGTAATTGGTAATACAATGGTTTAGGATCATGATCGTTGTGAATGATTAAACTTTCACCTTCTGTCAGTTCATCAAACCTAACAAAAATGGTGGGGTGTTTTTGCCTTGCTTCCAGCAAGGTTACGTTGAGGATATTGTCTGCTGCTGTTTGCATATATTAATTTTTATATAATTTAATATAGCAAGGTATACACTAATCTTTAATAAAAGTATTTAATAACTTTTATTATCTAAAATTTACGTTTCCCTGACAATCCCGGTATTGGATGCCGATAACTATTATCGTAATTTTGTAACTGCCAGATGGTTATGGAGTATCTTTGGACTGTTTTACAACCAAAAGATAATGTATGAAAGTTGATAGTAAGTTTTCCGATATGGCCTCGGCTGCTATTCATGCCGGAGGTAATTTAAATGCAGAACATGCACACTTAGGTCCAATTTATGCCACCTCCACATTTACGTTCGATAGCGCCGAGCAGGGGATGAATCGTTTTACCGGCAAAGAGGATGGATATATTTATTCCCGCTTTGGCAATCCTACTACATCAATGGCTGCTGAAATAATTGCATCTCTGGAGGCTTTCCAGCTTATCGGTGAAGATGGGAATTCTTTACAATTAAAAGCCATATTACATGCAAGCGGACAAGCCGCAATGGCAACCATGTTTTTGTCAAATCTTTCTTCCGGTGACAGTGTTTTGTCACATTACTCTCTATATGGCGGTACACATGAATTTTTGTTTGATGTACTTCCAAAATATGGTATTAAAAGTCTTATAGCAGATTTTAGAGACATTAATCAATTGGGAATAATCATTAAAGGAAATTCTTCACTAAAACTGATACATATTGAAACACCGGCTAATCCTACCATGCTGTGTATTGACATTGAGGCGGTAACACGAATTGCAAAACAGTACGGCATATTAGTTTCGGTAGACAACACTTTTGCTACGCCATATTTACAACAACCTTTCAAATACGGGGTAGATTTTGTTTTTCATTCCACGACCAAATTCCTGAACGGGCACGGTACTGCCATTGGTGGGGTATTGATAGGTAAAAATGTTGTTTTTATGAATACAACAGCGCAAAAGTTCTTTAAGTTATTAGGCGGTAACAGTAGTCCTTTTGATGCATTTCTATTGACACAGGGGATTAAAACCCTTGCAGTTCGAATGGAAAAGAATTGCAGTAATGCAGCCATAGTTGCTGATTATTTATCAAAACATCCTGCCATTGCAAAAGTCAATTATAACGGATTACCTGATCATCCGGATTACGTTCTTTCACAAAAACAAATGCGTCACGCCGGTGCTGTGATGAGTTTTGAATTGTCCAATGGAATGAAGGCAGGCAAAGATTTTATCAACCGGCTCAACATGTGTGTAAGGGCGGTATCGGTAGGTACAGTTGATACCTTGCTATCACATCCTGCATCCATGTCACATTCAGGGATGACAAGAGAAGACAGGTTAAAATCCGGCATTACAGATGGACTTATAAGAATGAGTGTAGGATTGGAAGCGCCTGAAGATATATTGCAGGATTTAGAGCAGGCTTTAAAAATTACATGATGATAATTCAAATCTTTCTCATCACCTTTCTACCATCCTGCCGAACCTAAAAAGATGAAAATGCAGGATATCTTCTTTCCTGTAATAATTATTAAGTAAGTCTCTCAACATCACCTTTGCACGGTTTAGTCTCATTGGCATCATGAGTATAGCCTTTGTAATTTAAATTTGTTGTGTGTATTTTAATTATCGTGCCGGGCACATGTCCAGCTTCTAAGTTCCAGGTTACATGGTCACCGGTCTTATATTTTTGTTTCATGGTTGTAATTTTTAACTATTTATAAATACAACAATTAATCTGCCTTATCCTATCAGTTATGCAATACTTATTGCTAACCTTATTCGTTTTTGCAATTCAGGAATAACTTGTTCCATAAACCAGGGATTTATTTTTACCCAGTTTTGATTTCGGGGAGAAGGATGTGGCAATGGGAAATATTCTGGTAGAAATGCTGCATAACTTTTTACGGTTTCTGTAAGGTTACCATTGAATTTACTTTTCAAATAATAACGTTGTGCATATTGCCCAATCAATATAATGAGCGGCTTGGTTTTTATACTTTCAAAAAAAAGTGAATGCCACAACGGGGCACATTCCTTACGGGGTGCAAGATCTCCCGAATTTCCTTTTCCAGGATAGCAAAAACTCATGGGCATGATGGAAAAAAGAGATGAGTTATAAAAGATTATCTCGTCTACATTCATCCATTCTCTTAATTTTCTTCCACTGGCGTCATTCCAAGGAATTCCGGTTTCATGAACACGCCTGCCAGGTGCCTGACCGATAATAATTATTTTTGAAAAAGGATTTAATTGTACAACAGGTCTGGGGCCTAAGGGTAGAAATGATTTACACACTTCACATTGCAATATTTTATTTAAAAGAGTGTTCATTACAAAGCCGTAAGAATTTATTTAGTTATGTACAATTGCCTTATTAAGCTACGATAAACTTTTAAATACAAATCAGGATTAATCTTTATTTGAATAAATTTATACTATCAGGTTTCATTTTCTTTAACAGGTAGTTCTTTATAAGTTAATTCTCCCTTTACAATCCTTGCAGGTGCCGTATAAGGATGTTCTTCTTCTTTTCCAATACCCATAATGTGCATTACTTTCCATCCGTTAACCTTTAAATAATCAGAAACCATTGAACGGTGACAGCGCCACCACACAGCCTCTGAACACATATAGGCAGTGCTTTGTTTGAATGCTATGCTTTCAAGTTCTTTTATTCCATTTTTAAAATCATTGGTTTCCATATAATCGGCATAGCCACGAAAAGCTATATGTCGCCAAACGGTGTTTTTAGAATCAGGAGATACTTTTCTTCTTCCCCCAAGTTCTTTTAAATGAAAATATTGAATCTTATTTTCGGGTAAAGAAATTTGCAATACTTCTTTATTGTACTGTGGAAATTTACGGGAACCTGGAAAACTCCTGATATCCACCACCTCCTCAATTTTAAAAGAACGGAGCATAGCGATAAACTCTTCAAAAGGTCGGGTAGAGTGACCAATAGTCCAGATAGTTTTATTTTCTTCTTCCATTTTTATTATTTTAATTATGCCATTCTCTAAAGCATATCATTTTAATTTATCAATTATTTGTGCAATAAGCCCCTGTCCATCCGGTTTGATGAAAGGCACCCACACCGGTGAAATTATTACTTTTCATAAATGATGGTTTATTATTAATTAGGTAAATTGATTAAGCTTCATGTAAAAACTGTCTTAATACATATTGAAGGATTCCGCCATTACGATAGTATTCTATTTCTATTTTGGAATCCATCCGGGCAATAACATTAAATCTAATTTCTGTTCCATCTTCTTTTTTAGCCATCACCTGCACTTCTTTTAAAGGTTTGATACTTTCTGCAGTGCCAGTTATAGTATAGCTTTCATTTCCTGTAAGCCCTAAACTATCGGCAGTATCACCTGCTTTATATTGAAGCGGCAACACACCCATACCCACTAAATTACTACGGTGAATACGTTCGTAACTTTCTGCCAATACCGCTTTTACACCCAACAGTAAAGTCCCTTTAGCTGCCCAGTCTCTTGATGAACCGCTGCCATATTCTTTACCTGCCAAAATAAGTAAAGGAGTGTTGGTCTTTTTATATAGCATGGCTGCATCATAAATATGCATCTCATCACCGGTCGGAAAAAACTTTGTAAAGCCGCCTTCTATTTCGGCGAGTTTATTTTTAATGCGCACATTGGCAAAAGTGCCCCTCACCATTACCTCATCATTTCCCCGGCGGGAGCCATAAGAATTAAAATCTTTTTTATCAACACCCAGACTTATTAAATATTTACCTGCGGTAGAATATTCATTAAATTGACCTGCCGGAGAAATATGATCGGTTGTAATACTATCACCCAACATTAATAAAACCCTTGCCCCATCAATATCCTGTAATGAGGCTGCCTCATCAGAAATAGTATAAAAGAAAGGAGCTTCCTTTATATAAGTAGAAGTTTTATCCCAAATATATAATTTATCGTCAGGTACAATCAGGTTTCTCCATATCTCATTTCCTTCAAAGATTTCTCCATAGTTTTTTGCAAAATCTTTTGGAGAAAGTATTTCACTCATCAGGTCATTTATTTCATCATCGGTGGGCCATATATCTTTCAAAAAAACAGGTTGTTGATTCGGATCATAACTGATCGGTTCACTAATTAAATCAATATCAACCCTGCCAGCAATAGCATATGCCACCACCAGCATCGGTGACATCAAAAAATTCATTTTTACTTGTGGATGTATCCTGGCTTCAAAATTACGATTGCCCGAAAGCACAGAAGCAACAACGAGGTTATGATCTTCTACTGCCTTGGCGATGTAGGGGGGCAATGGCCCTGAGTTACCAATACAAGAAGTGCATCCATATCCTACTAAATGAAATTGCAATGCTTCCAGATCATCGAGCAGGTCTGCTTTTTCAAGATAATCAGTAACTACTTTAGAGCCGGGGGCAAGAGAGGGTTTTACCCAGGGTTTAATATCAAGGCCATGTTCACGGGCCTTCCGCGCTACTAAACCTGCACCAATCATTACATAAGGATTAGATGTGTTTGTGCAGGAAGTAATGGCTGCTATAACAACTGCTCCATCGGTTAGCATAAATTTCTCTTGTCCAATTGTTACCCAAACCGTCTTCATCCCCTCCACTGATTTTTCTTCTATTTTCGTTTCAGGGGGCATTGGCAAAGGAGGCTGAACTGGCTGGCCACCACCTTCTGCAAACCAGCGGGTTAATTGTTCCTGTGTCTGAATATATTTTCTTCCAAAAGACTGGTTCAGCAAATCAATAAATGTAGATTTAAAATTTTTCAACAGAATTTTATCCTGTGGCCGTTTAGGTCCGGCTACGGTTGGTTCTACGCTTGCAAGATTTAGTTCTACCACATCGGTGTAAATAATAGCTTCGTTACCAGTTCTCCACAACATATTTGTCTTGCAATAATCTTCCACCAATTTTATATTTTCTTCGGAGCGGCTACTTTTACGCATGTACTCCAACGTTTTATCATCAATTGGGAAATATGTGATAGTACAGCCAAACTCCGGCGACATATTGCTGATGGTGGCCCTATCGGGCACAGAAAGATTATCAAGCCCCGAACCAAAAACTTCTACAAATTTTCCAACTACTCCATATTTTCTAAGTAGCTCCGCAATAGTTAATACAAGGTCGGTAGCAGTGGAGCCTATTGGAAGTTTGCCAATAAGTTTAAGCCCTATTACCTGAGGTAAAATGAAATAAATAGGTTGCCCCAATATGGCAGCTTCGGCTTCAATGCCACCTACGCCCCAGGCCACTACACCGATACCATTTACCATGGGTGTGTGGCTATCGGTGCCTACTAATGTATCAGGAAAGATTTCTCCGTTTCTTTCAACCACAACTTTAGAAAGATACTCAAGATTTATCTGGTGGCAGATGCCCATGCCCGGAGGAACCACACTGAAATTATTAAAAGATTTTTGTGCCCATTTTAGAAATTGATACCGTTCTTTATTACGTTTATACTCTTCTTCCATGTTGCGGCTAAAAGCATATTCAGTTCCAAAATAATCAACCTGTACCGAATGGTCAATTACCAGATCAACAGGAATCAACGGATTTATTTCATCAGGATTTTTTCCCTTCCTCGCTATTTCTGCACGCAGCGAAGCAATATCTACTACTGCAGGAACACCGGTAAAATCCTGCATCAGTACACGGGCTGGCTTAAATGGAATATCCTTATCAGAACCAATAGGCTTCCATTGAAGGATAGTTTCTATGTTTTCGGGAGTGATGGCAAAATCATCAAAATTCCGCAAGGCGTTTTCCAATAAAATACGAATAGAAAAAGGCAATTTATTAATGGCATGTCCCTGCTTTTCAAGTTCTGCAAGACTATAATAAATGTATGTGCCATTTTTTGTGTTTAGTAATTTCTTTATTTGATAAGGGTCTTTAAGCATACTGCAATATTTAATCAACGAATACCATCTTCTTATTGATATAAAAAGATGAGTAATATCTTTGAACCAATGACCTGTAACATTATTTTTCTTCCAGCGTTTTAGTAGGAATAATAAACAGTGGTATTGAACTATGGTGTAAAACCTTTTCTGCTACGCTTCCCATTAATATTTTATCCAACCCACGCCTGCTGTGAGTACCCATTACAATTATGTCAGCATTTAATTCTTTTGCGGAGTTTAAAATTGTTTCTCCAAAATCACCGTCTTTCACAACGGTTTCAATCTTATCATCCCCCAAATGTTCTTTTGATTTATCCAGGAAAATTTGTGCAGCTTTCTTTATTTCTTCAATAGTATCTGTTTCAACTATGCTTAGATTACTAAAACCTCCAAATCCCATTATGGGGGAGTAGTTGAAAGAAGAATAGTAGGTGGCATCGGAAGTTACATGCAGTAAAATAGTTTGCGCTTTCATTGCTTTTGCTAAATCAAAACCGGCTTCTGCAACTTTTTGCGCAGAAGGATTATAGTCTAATGCAATTAATACTTTTTTCATGTTACAATATTTAGGTTTTAATGTAATTTCCGATTCTGTTAATTATAATGGATAGCTTCTAAACGATTCTTTAAGAACGAGTGTCTCATTATGCTCTTCATCTTTTGTGGCATAAACCAATGTTACTATTCCTTTCTTTGCTTGATCTTTCAAAAGCGAAACCTGTTCATGGTCTTTTTTTAGTTCCTGCTGATATCGTTTTCTGAAACCTTTCCATTTGGCAGGGTCATGGCCAAACCATCAAATTGCTTGATCATATCTTTTTTGTATTTTTTTTCTTTTCAATTGCTTTCATCAGTTCATCATAAGCTTTATTAAATTTTTCAATGCCTTCATCTTCCAGCTTTTGGGTAATAATGTTGATATCAATACCCTGGGCATTTAACTGTGCCAACACACTGGTTGCATTATCCATGTCATTTTCCAGATTATTTCCTGCCTGTCCATGATCATTAAAAGCTTTCAGTGTTTCTATCGGAATGGTATTGATGGTTTCATCACCAATTAATGCCTCCACATATTTTACATCGCTAAACGATGGATCTTTACTACTGGTGCTTGCCCACAGCACACGTTCCCGCTTTGCTCCCTTTGCTTCCAGCTTCTTAAAACGGTCACTACCGAAAGTATTTTTGTAAATTTCATAAGCCTTTTTTGCTGAAGCAATGGCTACTTCTCCTTTCAAATCGTACAACCCACTTCCCTTAAGAAGCGGATCGGTTAACACATCAATACGGCTAAGAAAGAAACTGGCTACCGAAGCAATTTGATTTATGGGTTGATTGGCTGTAACCCGGTCTTCCAGGCCGGAAAGATAAGCATCAACTACCTCCTCGTAACGTGGCAAACCAAACAGCAACGTTATATTAATATTTATCCCTTCGCTTATACACTTTCGGATGGCAGGCAAGCCTTCTACTGTAGCGGGAATTTTAATCATTACATTTTTGCGGTCAACAACTTTCCATAATTCCCTTGCTTGCTTTATTGTTCCATCTGTATCATTGGCTAGGTGTGGCGAAACTTCGAGGCTTACAAAACCATCGTCACCATTTGTTTTTTCATAAACTGCTTTAAAAAAATCGGCTGCACGTTTAATATCTTTAACTGCAAGGCTGAAGAATATAACTTCGTTGCTGTTTTTTTGCCCGGACAATGTTGCAATATCTTCATCATAATCTGAACTACTGTTAATGGCCTTTTCAAAAATTGACGGATTGGATGTAACGCCACTAACACCATCTTCATCAATCAGTTTTTTTAATTCTCCTGAGTCCATAATTTTCCGGTCAAAGAAATCAAGCCAGATACTCTGGCCAAAATCCTGTATGCTTTTTACTTTATTGTTTTGCATGTACGTTAAGTTTAATTTTTTCTAATTGTTCATTTCTTTTACTATTCAGGTACTTTTTTATAATAATTATTAGCTTTTTAATTGCTTTTTTAAAATAATTCAATTTAATAATCAGTTAATAGATAATTCGTCAAAATGCATTCACTAAATTATGCAATTATTCAATATCCTTCTTCATAAATCTCAATCACCGCTTCATGTAAGTCTTCGGTAATCAGCAACTGGCAGGACAGCCGAAAATTCGAATCGCTTAATCCGGTTTTATTGATGGTTGCCTTTTCATTTCTTTCCATTGTGACGGCACTACCCTTTAATCCAGATACTTTAACAATGCAGGTAGCACAGCGTCCCTGCCCTCCACACTCACCAAAGTTTTCCAAATAGATACTGTTATTGAGCAGCGACATCAGGTTGCGGTATTCATTCGGATAAGTTTTTACAACATATTGTTCACCTGCATTTTTAATGGTAATGATGATCTCTTTTCTTTCTACATTCATAAATAAAATGTTCCGATCTTATACGAGATTTTATCATAAAAAAGATTGACTAATAATTTTACATCATCTATGGTAAGTTTACCTTCCTTCATCGCCATTAGGTTTTCAGTGATAAATAGGTGAACAGGTAATATAAAGCCCATCCTAAAAAGCCGATAATCAGTATCCATACCCAGGAAGGAATACTTTTAGGTGTTTCACTTCCTCCTATTAAAAATATTTTCTGGTCGCCTTTGCCATAGGCATTAATCATTATCGGCAATACTCCATCCACAACAGCATTCTCATGGATACCTTCCACATCAATTGCGGGACCGTTTCTTACTTCAAAAGGAATAAGCCTGATACCTTCTTTGCCGGTGGGGTCTTTGCCTACAATTTTAAGTGTGTGTTTACCATCCACCAGTTTACGGGTATCCAGTTCAAAATTTACCGGTGAAGTAAAGGCAGCTACGGGCTGCTTTTCATCATCTATAAAAACAACGATTTTGCTTTTATCTTCCATGTTAGTCAATATTTAATATCAAATGTTTGATATGAGTAACTGCTTTTTCGCCGGGTTGTATCAACCATTTTATTGAAAAAAAGAACGTTGCAATTACAATGACGGCGGTTACAGAAATAATCAGGTAATCCCAGTTGCTTTGAGGGCCAGCTCCGTGGGTAATACCTTTTAAATACCTGGGTTGGGCTATTTCGCAAGTGGGGCAGGCAATGGCCATTAACCCCGTTATCAGCATTGCAACAACCAGCATAATTCTTTTCATTGTAATCAATTTAATATTGTGTACCAATTTTCTGCTATTACTTTGGAGCTTGCATTTTTACCAAATTTATTGTCTTTTTTATTTCTTCCTCCGTTATTTTCTTTGCATTGTTGCCCCAGGTTGTTCGTTCGTGATTTATAATGGCTGCTATTTCTGCTGCACTTAAATTGGCATTGGTACCAACCGGTGGCATAACGCCATACTCAGCACGGGCATTATAACCATTTATAATGATACCCACATACAATTCGAGGTTGTCGCCATTTACTACCGGACTGCCTTTTAAAGGAGGAAATGCACCGGGCAAGCCTTCACCATTTGGCTGATGGCAACTCTGGCAATTAGCGGTGTACAATGCAGTGCCATCCAGTTCTTTTGTTGCAGCATTTGTGCCCGCTTGCTTTTGCTCCCGTTTATATAAAAAATCGGGTGAGGGTGTGCCATCCGGCAGTTTTATTTGCTTTAATGATTGCAAGTATGCAATAAGGTGAAGTGCATCGTTGGTGGCTACAACCTTGCCTACTTCGCCATTCAAATATGCAGCGGGAACATTTACTATTACATCATTTTTAGCCGGTGTTTTCCGGATAGTAAATAACCAGGGATAAGCTGGCATGATGGATTCTTTTACCACAGTTCTCGGATTAAATAAATGTACCAGATTCCAATCCTTACTTGGCTGTCGGTTACCCACGTCAGTAAGGTCGGGGCCGGTGCGTTCGGTACCCATTAAGGTGGCTGTGTTACGCCAAAAATCAGTGCGATGGATATCTGCATAATCTGCTGCCAATCCTGGTCTTTTTCCCCATACCTTGTCCATGTCTACATTACGCACCTGTTGCGTGTGACAGGCCACGCATCCATTGGCAATAAAGATATTTTTACCTTTTACAGCATCCGCACTCAATGCTTCAGCCCCGGGCAATGGTTTATTATTCTTTTGATTATTGAGTGCGGGAAGGATGGCTACCAACACAGTTAATCCGGCAAAAAACAGAAATGCTGTTCTGAAAAGCTTTTTATGGTTATTAAAGAATTCCATTTTTACTGTATAATAAATAATTAAACGATTTTTTGAGCTGCAGGCATTTGTTGTTCTAATTTTTCAAGCGCTGCTTCTTTTACATCTATTGTTACATTGCTGCTTATCATTTTATAAAAATTGTAAGCAAAGAAAATATGCGAAAGCCACATCAGGCTGCCACCAATTGCCCGCCATAGCCAGTAGGGTGCCATGTGTACGACTGAGTCGATAAATGGTTTTCCTACAATCCACATCTGGCCCCTTAATGTACTTCCAATCATAAGCGGTATAGTATAAAACAACAAACCTATCAGGGCTAGCCAGAAATGAGCGCCAACTGTTATTTGCGGGGCTTCTTTGCCGGTGAGTCTTGGCATCACTGCATACATACCTGCCCAAAGGAAAAAACAAATGATGCCATACATGGTAAGATGGGAATGGGCCACGGTAAAATCAGTAAAATGCCACATCATATTGGTAGAACGAAATGCTTCTGCTGTACCCTGCAACGAACCCGTAAAATAAAAGATAATGCCCACCAGGAAAAAAGGAAGGGTATAACTTCCTGCAATTTTGTGCCAGGCCCCTTTAAATGTCATAACAAAATTTGTGGTACCTGCCACAACAGGTATTACCATGCCAACGCTGCCCACAATAGCCACCGTTTGCAGCCACCAGGGAATAGAACTGAAAACAAAATGGTGCGTACCTATCAGGGTATAAAATAAAATTTGTGTCCAGAACGCAAGTATACCAAGGCTGTAGGAATAGATAGGCCGGTTTAATTGCTGCGGAAGCATGTAATAAACGATGCCCAATGTAAAAAGCATAAACCACATGCCAACGCCCTGGTGCATGTAATAACCTTGTGTGATCGTTTCTCCAAGACCATCCTGCCAGATGGGAACATAGGCTACAACAGTAATGGTTAATGCAAACATAATTGCTGAAACGATGTACCAGTTGGAAATGTAAATTTCTTTCGTCTGTCGCTTAGCAATGGTTTGAATAAAATTAATTAGTGTGAGTATTAACCCAATGCCGAATAACAACATTACCGGCCAGATGTATTCACGGTATTCACCGCCACCATTATTGATGCCTGCCATTAAAGAAATAGTTCCAAGAATAACTGCGGCATTAATCAGGTAGAGTGCATACCATCCTTTTTTTATGCTTGCCAGTGAGGTATTGCTTACCATGGGAACAATATAATAGCCAAGCCCCAGCATTCCCAGTGATGCCCAACCCCAGAACACTGCATTGGTATGAACCGGGCGAAGGCGGCCAAAACTTAACCAGCTGACATGGTCAACATCAGGCGCAACAAATTTAATACCCACATATTCACCAATAGTTGTACCGAACAATAGCCACAATGCAGCACATCCGAAATACCACAAAATAAGTTTAGATAATTGCGGATCGATATTGGGACGCTTTTGTGCTTTCTTTTTTCTTGTAATAAAATTAATATACTCTTCTGTTTCAATATAACTCACCAAACCTTTTTTATCATCCGGATGCTGTTGACCTGATAATTCATAATGGGTAAGATTATAATCCAGTGCCCCTTTTCTTTTTGACAATGCTTCAGTAGCTTCTTCCTCAGTTAAAGTAGCCAGGTAATCCGCAAACTGAGCTGCTTCTTCAAGGTCTTGCCTGTTACGGTGCCTACGGAGCATATTGGATAATTTTATAACCATCAGCACAATGGCTGCCAATATGGGAATCATAATCAGGGTAATAGTAATAATGATACCTCCTTCGCTTAATATACCTGCATTCGTTCCTCCGGTTTGTGCAAATAAGTTATTGTTCAAAAGCAATGAGGCAAGTACTGTGATCATTACTATCGAAACGGTTTTTATGCTACCTGCATTACCTGTATCTATCGGTTTGATATTCGCGTTATGTTTTATCTGAAGTACTCTTTCAATTTGTTTGCTATCCAGGTTTTCGAGATGCTCTGAAAATTGTTGCATTCCATTTGCTGCTTTTTTATTCTTGCTTTTTATAACAAGCCTTTTAGCTTCAAAAGAAAGGAACAGTACTGCAGCAAGAATGGCCAGCAACACAATCATTAATAAAATAATGATACCTGTTTCATTCCCCGCAGAAGCACCAGCAGTAGATTTTGTTTGGGCAAATATTTCTGACGGAAAACAGCTAACTACTGTAAATAGCCATCTTACCCACGTGTTTTTAAAACCAGGTTGCATATAAAATAATTTAAGACTTTTACTCCTTTACTATATTAAATAAGTTATCTCTTTAAATATTTTTCTCCCAATTCCAAAGAGGTATTATAATCACCTAATTTTGCTGATTGCATTATGCTTTTTATCTGTTTTCTTACAACAGCAAACTCATTATGTATTGGGCACGGCTTTTTCGCAGAACAACTTTTTAAACCCAATCCGCAACCGGTAAATAATTTATCGCCATCAATAGCATTTACAATATCTGCAAGACTATTTTTCAATCCAGCACTATCCAGATAAAATCCTCCTGTGGGACCTTTAGCAGATAATACCAGTCCTTTCTTTCTCAGTTCCTGTAATATTTTGGCAATAAATGGCTCTGGCGAATCAATCGCTCTGGCAATCTGCTTTACGCCAACTTTCGTATTATATTTTGATTTTTGCGCTACAAAAAGCATTGCCCTGATAGCATATTTGCAGGTTTTTGAGACCATTTTGCTGTTTTATTCAGTACAAAGATAAAGAAGAAATTAAAATAAAAGAGTTTTTCCTCTTCTACTAATGAATACTTTCATTTCCTCATTTTCTCCAATGCGCTCCATGGTGTGATATATAGCATTGTCATACAGCGTTCAATTTGAGATTTGTATTACCAGGTTGGCTCAAGGCCTGGTCATTTCAATATTTCCGCAATGACAGATACTATTTTGGTCTTTTTGGCGTTTCGTTATGCATAACCTTATAATATGCATTTTAATATTAAGTCAATGCTTGTTTCAGTAGTATTACTAGCAAGCTGTTTGCCGTCGGATGCCCAAATAGAAGTAGCACACATATAGCAAAAAGGATTTTCCGCAACTGGTTTCGGTGGCTTTTTTAATTTTGGAATACCTATCAGCGATGCTGCGGACATCACTCTCGAACTGGGTTTAATCTTATTTTCGTCAGGTGACTACAGCGTTGTTGTTGCGCCCATACTGGCGGGTTTCCGTTATACCCTGAATCAGACTGGAGCTGGATTTTATCTCGAACCTTGCCTGGGCTATACTATAGGCGCAACAGACATACCAAAATCCGATAAAGATGGCAATGTGATGTATAACAATGATGGTGTAGTTAACAGTAAAGCCAATGGCATTACCTCGGGCGTCGGGTTTGGGTATCTTTTTCAACCCGCAGGAAGGCTGGTCTTTAATCTCGGAGTACGATATATACATGTATTTACTGGTGGTGATCCGCAATCCAATGTTTTTTCCCTGCGTTTATCTCACAGCTTTTCTTTCAGAAAAAGAGATAATTATTAATTTATTATTGTTGCATTTATAAACCTGCCCGCCTGATCACGAAATAATATCTAATTTTGATGGTCCTTATGAGAAAAAACTGTTGATTTAGGCTCTTGAATCCCAGTATTCATAATTTTGCGGCCAAAGAAATCAAGCCAGATACGCTGTTCAAGATCGTGAGTTTTTTTACCTTATTGCTTTCCATTATGCAACATTGGATTAATAATATTTATTAATCTAATATGCTTCTTTTGTAATTAATTCATTATCTACATGCAAATTGTTTAACTGCTTCTCTATGGAATCCATCATTGGCGGAGGACCGCATATATAAAAGTTTTTGTTGAGGTCGTGAATATTTGCTTTTAGAAAATCTTCAGTGATGTACCCATTTGCATAACCATCCACTTTTTCACCTGATAATACGTTAATAAAGTTTTCAGCTAATAAGCTTTTAAACTCTCCTTCCAGAATGATGTCAGCTTTAGTTTTGTTAGCAAAAATGAGTTTGTTATTTGCAACTTCATTTTTTGAATGAAGATATCGGAATATTGCAATAAACGGAGTAATTCCTGCTCCTCCTGCAATAAATATACCTTCTCCTTTGTAAGTAATATCACCATATACATCATGCAAAATCAATTCATCATCCTTACTAAGTTGCAGTAGCTGGTTGGTAACGCTTTGATGCGAAGGATAAGTTTTTATGGTAAACTCGATGTAATCGTTGTTGGGAAGGCAAGTAAATGTGAAGGATCTTTTTTCATCCTTCCAATCTTTATTGTTTATGGATACATCTGTAGCCTGCCCTGGAATAAATGTGTATGCAGGAGGTTTTTCAGTTACAATTTGTAACACATCATGAGTTACTTTTTCAATTGACTTTATTTTTACAATATGTTGCCCCATGTCTGTTTTTGTTTTATTTCACGGAATGTTTTTCTGCCAATGTTGCAATAAATGTTAACAAAAGAAATGTTTATTCCTTTATGTTTTGGATTAATACCTCCTGTAGTAAATACCTTTAATTTAACTTTGTTACGTATATCAGGTAGCCGCATGTTCTTCCTTTACTACAATTTTTTTCAAATCGGATATTGCCGGACCATTGATGACTTTGCCTTCAGTAGTAAATCTGGAGCCGTGCATTGGGCAATCAAATGTTTTTTCATCAGCATTCCATTGCAGTATGGCTCCCAGGTGAGGGCAAACAGCTGTACAGGTATGTAAGTTGTTTTCTTCATCACAGTACACGGCAACCTTTTTAAATCCGGAAGACATAATTCCACCTTCCCCTGGTTTTAAGTCTTCAGATTTCTTTATATCAGCTCCGGCAAACCAATCGCTATATTGAACAACCATATTTCCCACTTCCTGCAAATAATCGCTAGTGGTTTTTAATGTAATGCGGGATGGGCTGTATATTTTTGTCCAGGGGTTATCCTTCCCCGTAATAATGTCTGTTATAATTATACCGCCAAGCGTTCCGTGTGTCATGCCATTTCCAGAATCGCCTGTAATAATATAGATGTTGTCATCACCTGGATTTTTACCAATGTATGCCATGGAATCAATGGGTTCCATCACCTGACCTGACCATTGGAACGCAATATCTTCTATACTTGGAAAATGCTTCTTTGTCCATTCTATAAGTTTTGTATAACGATCTTCTTCTTTAATTTCTTCATCGTCTGCCTGGCCCGTGCGGTGGTCTTCACCACCTGAAATAAGTACATCATAATGATCATCATATTCAGCCAAACGAACATAGTGGTAAGGGTGCGATACCCATTTTGATTCATGATCTCCGGTATCCCACCACAGGGCGTAAGGCAATTTACCTTTAGGAACTTTGGCCGCTATAACATAAGTGCGGTAAGGCCATTGCTTGGTGTGCATGGTAACCCAATCATTTACCGGGGTATTGGTGGCGACCACTATATGTTTAGCTTTTATAGCGTGTCCATTTGCAGTAGCTCCTTCTTTGGTAATATTTTCCGCTTTTGTTTGTGTATAAATCTTACCATCCAATTGGATAAATGCATCTGCAAGTCCTTTTAGATAAAGCAAAATATGAAACTGTGCCTGGTTGGAAAATTTGATGCACCACTTACCCTCTTCCGCTTCGATACCCGGAACCGCATTCAACATTTCTGTAATAATCCCTGATCTTTTGGTAGCCTCGTATTCTTTTTCTAAAGTTTCTTTTGTATCGGAAGAGTGTAAAAACAAATAGCCATCAACTCGTTTAAAACGACAATCAATATTATGGTTCTTAACGGTGTTTGCTACCCAGTCAATTGCTTTCACGTGGCTATTTGCTGCTAATTGTGCGGTAGGCTCATCATATATCTTTTCCAATTCAAAATAGCGGTCATCAAGCGCACAAGTGAGATGAGCCGTTGTTCTCCCTGTTTCGCCACTGCCAATGCATCCATCTTCTACCAATACAACTTTGCGTCCTTCTTTTGCCAAGCAATAAGCCGTGGTAAGGCCGGATATGCCTCCGCCAATAACTAAAATGTCCGTATCAATATCGCTGTTTAATGGATCATAAGAAATGGGTTGGTCAACTGCAGCAAACCAAACAGACAAATTTTCACCTGAGGTAATATTATCATTAACAGGTTGGACGCCGGATGTGTTATCAGATGTTTTCAAAATAAATATCTTTGATGATTATAATAAAAAGATTCCTTTTTTTGTCTTTTGTTATATTTTCAGGTAAGCAGGTCATAATTTTACAGCCAATGTTGTAGCAAGCGTTAACAAAAGAATTGTTTCTTTCCTTGCCAGCACACAATGCGTAACGTTTTCATGCAATGTCAGCATTTCTCCTTGTCCTAATTCAACAGATTGTTCTTCAGTTGTAAATAATATTTGTCCTTCCAGCACTTGTACGCTAATCATTCTACCTGCTGTATGTTTTCCTATTTCGGCGTTTTTATGCAATGCTGTAAGTACAATACGCATACCATCAGTTTTGAAAACCGTTATGACGTTGCGGTCACTGTTTTTTCATGCTTTCTCCTTTCTGATCTGTTTAGTAAAACTGTAAAGGTCAATTGTAACCAACGGAGCATCCATAATACGGTCCACTTGCAGACGTTGAGTGCTAGCTGCATTGAATTTCTCCTCCATTTTGTTTTGTTTAATTTTAAATTCTTTTAAAGAATTACATTATTTACATATTAAGCTAAAAGCAATCAAAATAAGTGCCTTGATTTCTAATTGGCTAAAAATGAAGTTTATTTTTAAGAAACCTCAAAAGGGGGAATTAATTGCCGAAAGAAAGAAATGTTGAAAAAAGTGATTGTATTACGCAATTTTTCACTGATAAGACAGAATGCGTTAGAATGAAGCACAACGAACAGAGCTTTGTGGCAGGTTCGGCATTAGTATTCCGTCAGCCAGCAACCGCTGCTTGGCTTTTGATCTGCTGCCATTGGCCATCACACGGCAGCACATTATTAATTACATCTGCTTCATTATAAAAATCCATTGCGTTGGGTGGGAAAAGTATCACCAAGTGGCCTAGATCTGCAGCTTTTATTTTAAGTATGTATATATCAATATGATGATGAAAACGTTCACGTACTGAAAAAGGTGGTCAATTTTAAATGGCTCACGGAGGCACCAATATAATTTTTTGGTACCGATTCCCGGTAATTCCCTGCGGATTTGTGCTACTAATTCCAATACAATTATTTGGGTCTTATATTGCCCTTCCAGAAAATCTTCCCGTGAATAAAATGCTTGTCTGCTTTTACCAAACAGTTTGCAAAGACGCGCGACAGTAATCTTTACAAGTTTTTTATCCTTTATTAATTTTACCATTTGGTACCACCCTTTTTTCTGATGGGAATAGAATATTCTTTTTCTGCGAAATCAACCAAATGATTTAAACTAAATATCACAACGTTGGCATATTCCAATGCTTTTTCGAGTTCCTTAATGCGCTGTTCGGCAGCTTTGAGATTAGCTTTTTGTTCTTCGGTCATAGGCGGCAAAATTACCATTCCTCTTTCTAATTGTTTCTGGAACTGGCATATCCACATCTGCACAGTATAGATGCTCGGAAGACCGTACTCTTGAACCGCCTGGTGGATCTTCTTGCCCTGATAATAAACCTCCATTACGACCTTCTCTTTAAATGCCTGGGTGTACTCGTAGCGGTTCAAATAATTCTCTAAACTTGAATTTTCCATGCTTTTTGCTTGTCAAAACTGTACGAGGATATTAGTACGAGACACTCCAAAGAAAGAAAGCCTTAAAGCGTTGCAACAAAAGAACAAAGAATTAGAAAAGGCTCTTGAAAAAGCCAATGTCATGATCTATGGTTTAAATGCCATGATCGACTATGCAGAAAAAGAA
>Ga0123337_10001205_pt1 | contig 34793 bp, 32 predicted proteins | sample frozenSSSSmetaG_FD_89792 | JGI IMG/M metagenome (GOLD analysis project Ga0123337, IMG submission 89792) | Glacier valley bacterial and archeal communities from Borup Fiord, Nunavut, Canada, to study Microbial Dark Matter (Phase II) -... | ecosystem: Environmental > Aquatic > Freshwater > Ice >...
GTGTTGGCGACGTAATTGACTTGTGGGTAACACCTCAGGGAGTTGAACCTAATCCTACGAATGAAGAGCAACCACAACAGCAATAATTATTTAATCGTTTTTACCAGGCACTTTGGTTTCATCCTGTCTCTGATTATTCTCAGTTCCGGTTTTTTGCGTGCTCAGCTTAGCCTTGTAAACATTGGTACCGCTTCTGGTCAGGAACAAAGTGAGCCAGGTGGGAAGAATAGTGGTCGGGTTCAGGCGATGAATTTGCCTTTTTTTGACGATTTTGCTACAACCAGCACTTCCCATCCGAACACCACGTACTGGCTATCGGGGAGCGGAGTGTATGTAAATAATACCCTCGCCACCACACAGCCGTCCTTGAACATCGCGACTTTTGATGGTTTGAATGCGTTGGGAATACCCTACAATATTGCTAATCCAGCCTTTCAGGACAATACCGACACGCTTACTTCTCAGTCTATCAATCTAAATGGACTTACTGCGAAAGACTCTGTTTATCTGAGTTTCTATTGGCTTCCCAAAGGACTGGGTGAAAAGCCCGACACGCTGGATACCTTTCGGGTCGAATTTAAAAATAGAAGGAACGAATGGGTTGAAGCTTGGAGACATAGCGGCCAGGTGGATCAGGATTCTATTTTTACCCAGGCGTTTGTTGTAATCAAAGACACAACCTATTTGCACGGTGATTTCCAGTTTCGGTTCAGATCTTACGGCAGATCTTCCGGCCCGTACGATACCTGGCATCTTGATTATGTTTATATGGATAAAAACCGAAGCATAAAATCACCTTATATTTTCGACGTCGCTGCCAGAAGACCATTAACTTCTCTGCTCAAGAATTATACAGCGATGCCGTTAAAGCAGTTTCAGCAAAACATGACAGCAGCAAAGTCCGACTTTGTAGTTGCAGATGTGAGCAACAATTTTAACAAGTTCAATGTTCTTACGGGAACATTGACGATTTTGGATGCTTCCAGTAACCTGGAATACTTCAAAAGTGTGCAGGGGTCGGTAAACATCGGCGCGTTAAGGTCTGCTGAATTTAAGATTGCTTTATCAGCTTTGAATTTGCCTGCGAAGCAAACAAGTTTGAATCTATTGAGCAAATTCTTTATTACAACCACGGACAATGCAACTCCCCGGGTCAATTTATATAGGAACGACACGATTACAGCTACAACAAGCCTTAGCGACTACTATTCTTTTGACGACGGGAGTGCAGAATTTGGCATACAAATGAATCAGAAGCTGGGTCGTGCAGCTGTAAGATTTACTTTGGCAAAACCAGATACTGTTGCTGGAGTACGGATGAATATCATTCCATTTGGCAAGGACGTTTCAGGGCAGTCGTTTAATATTCAGTTATGGAGCAACAAAGGCGGAAAACCCGATCAACTTTTGGCTCAGAGATCTGTTTCTGCAAAGTACCCTGCTGATCGGAATGGTTTTTTGGAATTTCCATTCATTTCGGCTGTGGCCGTGAAAGATACCTTCTATGTGGGTTGGCTGCAGATTAATGAGCAGGCCATTGTCATGGGATATGATCGTAATTCCTCGTTGGGTAAAGACAAAATATTCTTCAATCTTGGCCCTGAATGGGTAAATGAGAAATCATTAAAGGGAAGTATAATGATTAGACCTTATATGGGAGGGAAAAGTGCAGAGCCTGTTTTAGGCATAGAACCTTCAACAGAAAAAGAAAATTACTTCTTTCCAAATCCGGCTCAAACTACGATCAACTGGAAAAATGAGGCTTTCAAAAGAATTGATTTATATTCTGTTCAAGGGAAATTGCTCAAAACCGTGTTACCTGAAAAAGGCAGCCAATCGATGCCTACAACGGGGCTTGCCACTGGCATTTATTTATTTAATGCAACGGACGGGAAACGAAACTTTGTTCAGAAGATGTTAATTGAAAATTAGGAGACCGTAACGAGGGAATTCCGCGGTGTCGGGCAAATTTCCATTTACAGCATACTTATTCGCAGGATCTAATAAATAAACACTTTATAAATATGGATATTACAGTCGCAGAATTAAAAGAACGTTTGGATAAAGGAGAAGATTTGAATTTTTATGATGTGCGCGAGGAACACGAATATGAGGAAGATAATTTGGGCGCAATCCTTATTCCGCTTGGCGAACTGCCAGATCATCTCGACGAGCTTGAAGAGATTAAGGATGAAGAAATTATTATTCATTGCCGTTCAGGTGCCAGAAGTGGTAAGGCAAAGAATTTTTTAGAAGCGCAAGGTTTCTCCAACGTACGCAATGTTTTAGGTGGAATTCTGGCTTACCGAGAGTTGGAAGATTAGTTTACTAAGGTTATTATTTTATACGGGTTTCGTTTGACTATCCATATTATTCCTGAGACATAGGGAGATGGATAAGCAAACGGCCCGTTTTTTTTGCTCATGATTTTAAGATTTTCTCTTAACTACAAATCATAAGGGGGCTTGCTCGCTTTTTCCATATTCCATGGTCCGTCGTGAAAATTTGACGGGATTCCCGCCCAGCCTTTAACGCCTCGAAAGGTGCAAGAGTCACCCAAATCCTTCGAAAAGGCACTCAATGTTTCGATCGGTTACATTTTAATCTGATTTTAAGATTGCTTTAACTTCTGTTTAATTGATGGAATCATATTTTGTATGATTTTATTAAAAAATAGAATCATTCGATTATCCCCTAACACGTTAGTTGAAACCCGCCTGAGAACAAGGCTAATACCTCCAATTAGTCACGAAGGCATTCTGAAATCACCTTTTTTTAAATGAGACGGTTTGTTGACCCCTCCGACAGGCTTTCTACGCACACTTTTAATAATATATTTTCTAACCTTTATCTAACCTTGTAAAAGAATGAGAAGTTGTGTACAAAAACCCGCTTTTCAGTCGGGAGGGATTATCAAGATAGTCCTGCTGAATCTATTGCTATTTGGCTCGTTTGCTTCGTTTGCGGTTAATGACCGCACCCATGTGCTTGCGGATAGAATTGTTCGCGGTAAAATTGTTGACTCCAATGACAAGACACCGCTGCCCGGGGTCAATGTTATAGTGAAGGGGTCAGGGATAGGAACTTCATCGGATGCCTCAGGAAATTATGAAATTTCTGTTCCAAGTGAGGCGTCCATTCTGGTATTCAGTTTTGTAGGTTTTACAAGCCAGGAAGTTACAGTTGGCAACCAAAGCACGCTCGATATTAACCTGGCTTCTGATTCCAAAGCGCTTAGTGAAGTGGTGGTGATCGGCTACGGAACCGTGAAAAAGTCGGATTTGACAGGATCAGTTGTCAGCATTAAAGGCGAACAGCTCATGGATAAACCTGTGCCAAATGTGTCGCAGGCCTTGCAGGGAAAGATAGCAGGTGTAGAGGTGAGTGTTAATAGCAACGCACCGGGGGCTGCTGCCAAAGTGAGGGTTCGCGGACTTGGCTCAATCAATTCGAATCTTGACCCATTGTATGTTGTGGACGGTGTTATCGGTGTTGACGGTAATTCGATAAACCCCAATGATATAGCATCTCTGGAAGTTTTGAAAGACGCGTCGTCGACAGCAATTTATGGAGCCCGGGGTGCGAATGGGGTAATCATGGTTACAACGAAACGAGGAAGGCCGGGTGGTACAAAGGTATCTTACGACGGGAATGTAAACGTGAGCGATCTCTACCGGCATTTACCCACGTTAAACTCGGAACAGTTCGTTAAAACCTACAATCTGGCTTTCGCAAACGGTTCAAAGTTTGATCCTACGGGCGCTGTCTGGACGCCTCCTGCTGCGCTGAACCATACAAATTTTCCTTTGCTGTTTGATTCCAATGACAAACCATTGTATAACACCAATTGGGAGAAGGAAGTGTATAAGCCTGCCTTTTCCAACAACCATCAGTTAAATTTCCAGGGAGGGAATAATAAAACCTTGTACAGCCTTTCTCTTGGGTTTTTGAACCAGAATGGTCTCATGGTCACTTCGAACTTCAAGCGATACAACGCTCGGTTTACGCTGGACAACGAGATCAATCGGTGGCTCAAAGTCGGCGGTAGTGTTTCGGTGATCAAGAGCAAACAAAGATTGGTTTCCGATGGTAATGGAGGTCTTAATGTGCCACGTATGGTTTCTGAGGAAGTGCCCATTGTGCCCGTTAAATATCCGGACGGAACCTGGGCTGGTAACAATGATATAGCGGGACTGGAAGGAGGGCCTAACCCCGTAAACATAGCTCACAACCGGTATACGATTAACAATACGATTCAGATGCTCGGCAATGCTTACATGCTGTTTCATATTACCAAGGACCTTGATTTTAAGACTGATCTCGGCTATAACGTCAATTCCCAAAAGAACAATTACTTTTCATCGCAGAATCTGGCTCACTTATCTGCGGACCAGGGTGGGGTAGCCAATATCAGGAATTATCTCAATAGCTACTGGCAGTCAGAGAATTATCTTACCTACAATAAGACTATAAATTCCCGGCAGAAAATCACAGCCTTGCTCGGAGCTTCCTGGCAGCAATACAATCAGGAGACCAATTTTGTAGAGACACAGAATTTTATCGACGATATTTTTGCATGGCATACGTTGGGTTCAGGTTCGGTAAAGAGCTCTTCTACATCATCCGATTACAAATGGTCGATGAACTCTTATTTTGCGAGGGCCACCTATAGTCTGGATGATAAATACCTTTTCACAGCAACTGGTCGCTACGATGGATCGTCCAAGTTTGGCGCGAATAACAAGTTTGCGTTCTTCCCATCCGTCGGTGGCGCCTGGCGCTTGTCTGAGGAAAGCTTTCTGAAAGGAAACAGGAATATTACCAACCTGAAACTGCGTACAAGTTATGGGCTCTCAGGTAACCAGGAAATTGGTCAGTATCAATCAATTGCTCAAATTCAGCCTAACACAACTGTTTTAGGGGGTGCCTTGCAGTCAACCCTGTTGCCCAGTTATCTTGGAAATCCTAATTTGAAATGGGAAAAGTCACTGCAATTTGATGCCGGGCTGGAATTGGGAATTCGTGAAAATATCGATCTGACGCTTGATTATTACAACCGGGTAACGAAAGACCTTTTGTTACAAGCGCCGATACCCTGGTCGGCCGGTGAGCGAAGTGCGAACGTCTATCAAAACGTGGGTTCTGTGAGAAACTCAGGCATTGAATTAAGCTTGAATACCGTCAACATAAAAAGCAACGACTTTACCTGGACGACCAACTTCATTTTTGCTGCCAATCACAACAAAATATTAAAGCTTAATAACGGAAACGCAGACATTTTTCCGGGGCCTAACTTTTTAGGGCAGACGAATATATTACGTGTTGGCGAATCTATTGGTGCTTTTTACGGAATGACAAGGCTCGGTACGTACAGTTCCAGTGAAGCCGACGAGGCAGCAAAACACAGTTTGAAGCCCGGAGATAGAAAATACCTTTACAATGCTGATGGAAGTAATTATTACAGCATCATCGGACGTTCCACGCCTAAATGGACGGGTACTTTCAGCAGCACAATCAATTATAAGGGTTTTGACTTTTCCTTTGATATCCGTTTTGTTGAGGGCATAAACACGGCTGCCACTTTTAAGCATTCCACGGAGGACAGGCAAACGCTGTCGAATAGCCTTGCAACGGTTTTGGATGCCTGGACACCGGACCATCAGAACACGATGGTGTCCCAGGTTCGAAATTATAAATTTGCACAAGATTCCCATTTCGATACGTGGTGGGTTGAAAATGGCTCATTTATTCGTGGACAGAACATGACGCTTGGTTACTCTGTACCACAAGCGACATTGGAAAAGCTTAAACTAAGCAAATTGCGCGTGTATGCAAGTGTCCAAAACCTGTTTGTGATCACCAAGTACTCCGGCTATGACCCCGAGGTCGACACATTCAATTCGAGTTACGGAGCGAATGCTTCATTTTCTCAGAATCTTGATTTCTTCTCTAATCCCCGTCCACGGGTTTGGAACCTGGGCGCATCACTTACTTTTTAAATCGTAAATTCATAAGATATGAAAATGCTGAAAAATATATTATTAGCTGCCTCAATGCTAACATTGGGGTCTTGTGAGGATTTTTTGAAAGAAGAGCCCACGGGATTTTTAACGCCATCGTCCGATGTATCAAGTGTTAAAGTTGCCAGAGCATATGCCAATGCAGGATATGCCAACCTTTCAGGGCTGTTGGCAGGACAACCTGCTTCTTATGGCGGCAATACCTGGAACCTGCTCGAATTCATGACCGGTAAAGTGAATAGCGATCTTGGACAAACGGGTTTTGTCAATTTCCAGAATCTGGGATACAACAACACGTCTTTTTATATGGACACATGGTGGCAGCAGATGTATCTCGGTGTAGGAGCATGTAACCTGGCTATCGAGGCTATCCCAACGATCAACACAACGGGATTAACCGAGGCTCAGAAAACCAATATGCTTGCGGAAGCGCATACCTTGAGGGCGTTGTATTATTTCTATCTGGTGAGAATGTACGGCGCCGTGCCAAGCGTCACCTCTGTTCCAAAGGATTTGAACCTGAATTTGCCAAGAACAGCGGCCAAGGATATTTATGATAAAATCATTATCCCCGATCTTTTGCTGGCCGAAGCATCGACTTTGGCATGGAAAGATAATACTGGGAAGGTGTCCATGGGGGCAGTGGAGTCCATTCTTGCTGATGTATATCTGACTTATGCTGGTGCTGCGATTAACGGAGGTACGCAGTATTACGCCGAATCTGCCAAGCGGTCTCTGAATGTCATAAAAAATGGGGGATACAACTTGTTTGCGAGTTATACAGACATGATAAATCCTGCTAACAAGAACTTGGGCGAGTTTATTTTTCAGGTTCAGTATGCGGCAAGTGTGCCGTCTATAAATCCGCTTACGCCGTTGACAATTCCAAACTTTTCGGGTATCTCAAAGTATTCGGATGAATATGGCTCGGTGTATCCGACTACACAATTCGTAAACTCATTTCCAGCAGGTGACAAAAGAGCCCAGGAAGGACAGTTTTTATATACAAGCTATCCAAGTATAAAAACAGGACAGACGGTGAAGTTCAAGAATACATACATCTATAAGTGGTTTGATGTAACTGCGATTACGAGCACCGCAAAGTCCGATCTGAACTACACCTTATACCGGCTGGCTGATGTATATCTGATGTATGCAGAAGCTTCCAACAGAGCCGAGGGTTCTCCCAATGCAGATGCCGTATCGTTTGTCAACAAAATACGGCAGAGAGCAACGCTTGCACCCGTCAGTGGATTGACCCAGACTGCATTTGAGCAGGAAGTTTGGCTGCAGCGCTATTTCGAACTTTGTTTTGAAAACAAGATGTGGTTTGACATGATCCGAACCAGAAAGGTTCACAACGACGTAACAGGCAACTGGGACGATTTTGTGGGTCATAAAACCACACTGGGCGGTACGTTCGCAGAAAAGCAGTTGCTGTTTCCAGTCCCTAAGCAGGAATCGGACGTAAATCCGAATTTATTACCAAATAATCCCGGCTTTTGACAGACTTAGGAGGTATTAAGCTCTATTGGTTTAACATCCAGGCACTGCTGCTGTAAAGTAGTTCCTGGGTGTTGTTTCTTTGCTTTCATTCCAGACGTTCAGATACGTAGGTTACGATATCATCAAATTGACTTGCTTCAAACCATTTAAAGTCTCCCTGGTGCCTAAACCAGGTGAGCTGCCGTTTGGCATATCTGCGTGAATTCTGTTTGAGTAATCGCACCATTTCCGCTTCATCGTATAACTGGTCGAGGAAACCGTATATCTCTTTGTATCCGACAGTCTGCAGCGCATGATGTGAACGGAATTCTATCACACTTTTTGCTTCGTCGACGAGACCTCCTTCGATCATTAAATCCATTCGCTTATCGATCCTGTTGTACAATTCGGCTCTGTTTCGATCCAGTGCGATTAGAATTGTCCTGAATGGTCGTGTACGTAGTTGTCGCTGTTGGTATTTAGAGATTGGTGTGCCTGTTGAATAAAAGACTTCCAGCGCACGAACCACACGCTGTGGATTTGCCATTTCTTTAGTCAGCGCAAAATCGGCGTCGATGGCGCGTACTTCATCCTGAAGTGCCGGCAGTCCTTCATGTTCCAGACGGTCTGTTAACCTTTGCCTCAGATCGGGCAATGGTGGCGGAAGATCATCAAGCCCTTCAAGAACTGCCTTGATGTAAAGGCCCGATCCACCGGTCATAATGACGCATTGATTTTTTAGGAACAGAGTCTCCAGCAGGCTTAATACATTTCTTTCAAAATCCCCGGCACTATATGACTCTGCTATTGAGTGTGAATTGATGAAATGGTGCTTAGCCTGATTTAATTCCTGCTCTGAGGGCTTTGCGGTACCGATGTTTAATTCCCGAAAAAACTGACGGGAGTCTGCCGAGATGATTTCCGTATTTAATGCCTTGGCGAGACGAATGGACAGGTCTGTCTTGCCGACTGCTGTGGGACCCGCGATGACGATTAGGTATTTTTCAGGCGTATTTGACATTCTGCTGTTTTTATGTGAATTTTAATCGGTACAAAAATATAGATCATGAATTTCAGCACACTACTTTTTTTTATAATATCGTTGGGTTTAGGTGCGGGATTGGGTGTGGGCATTTATTATTTTTTGTCAAGGCGTTATAATGGAAAATCGAATACGGTTCGTGAGTCGACTGTTTTACTGGAAAGAATTGAAAAGGTTTTCAAGGTGGTGATGGCGGAAGGTTATTTTACAGAAATATACAATTACCAGCACGATAAAAGTTTTTGGAATCTAATAAAGGATAAAAAGAAAGCCCTTGTGATTGCAAAAGCAAAAGTTCTTGTGGGTTATGATTTTTCTAAAATGCGCTTTCACATGGCCGAAGGTGAACGTAAAATGGTGATCGATTTTTTCCCTGATCCGGAGGTTTTGTCGATGGATACTGACTATAAATTTTACGACATCGAACAAGGTTGGTTGAACCGGTTTCAAAGTGATGACTATACCTCAATTTTAAATGAAGCAAAGCAGGCCATGAATGAAAAGGCTTTGCAAAGTGATTTGCCAAGGATTGCGACCAATCAGGTGCAACTCATGATGTTTCAGCTTGCTTCAACGATGAATTGGAAGATAGACCTTCAGTTGCCAGAATCAAATCGTAAGACTTTGGACGAATATTCAACCTATAGACCGATTGATGCTGGCGTGAATTCACTGGATATCGATACTGATTAACTTTTTTTAAGTAAATTATGGTTTCAACGTATTTTTTCTCATCAATTTTCCGGTTATTGGCGTATAAGGAATTAACTCAATAAATTCTATATCTATTTCTCATTTTTAACTTTGATGATCATGTTAAAAAAATTATTAGCGATTGCCTGGGTGGCTCTGGTGGGGTTTACATTAAGTTGCAAAGGCCCTGACGGTGCAGTGGGTCCAAAGGGGGATACGGGTGCAACCGGAGCTACTGGTGCCACTGGCGCGACTGGGGCAGCCGGCAAGGATGGTACGAGTGGATCTGGGGCGTTTGTACTCACTAGCGGAGCGGATACTACCGACGCGAAAGGTACTTTCCTGATGGGGTTAACAGGTGTAACTGCGGCGAATAAAACGGTTCTCGAAAATGCAGCGGTACTTGTGTACATTAAATCAGACGACGCCTTCTGGCCCATACCAGGATTGGTCAGCTTTTCGGATGCGGTGAGCGATTTTACCACTGTACATTTTGTAGACGGCACCAATTTTTATGTTCAGATTTTTCAAACAAACTGGTCTGAGAATCAAGATGCAGCGCCAAAAAGGATTGTTCAGGGAATCAAAGTCGTGGTGATTCCTGCTACGGTATTAAGATTAAATGCTAACATTAATTTTAAGAGCTACGAAGAAACCATTGCTGCACTTGGGCTAACAGATCAATCCGCAAAGGTTTTTGACCTAAAGAGAAAGAAGTTAAATTTATAAAAGGATTTAGACTCATTATTGACCGTTAAAAATCTCCACTGCTTTTTCAACTGAGCAGTGGAGATTTTTTTATGTCTCTAAACCAGGAGAACTGGCGGATTCATTCAGTAAGCTGAATGGTTCTATAGCTCATTTTGGATATCGCCCGAAAGTGGAACGTGATGGGAGTTTTTCTGAATTGACTTGGAAGTAGTCTCAATTGGCCGGTGGCAATGTATGATTTACTGAGTTTAAATGTAATCGGATGTTTTTTTGGTTGCTACGGATTCAAAGATGCAATTATTGTCGGTCAAAACGGTGTATACTTCGCCAAAAGAAGATGACTTGAGATTATAAATCTCCACTCTGTGATGGAATTGGAATTTGTAAGAAGCGCCAGAAGCAAAAAAGGGAGGCAGCCAATTTTGGCTGCCTCCCTTTTTTATGATTGTGATTAGGAAAATCAATATTCCCAGAATCCGCTTTCGATCTCCATCAACTGCTGTTCGTAGTTCAACGACTTGTCCAACGCTTGCTTATCTCCATTGTACATGTCGATAAATGCTTTGTCGTTTGCGTTCGAGTACTTCGTGATACGACCCCAGAACAAACGTAGATCAAATGCGTCAGCGAGGTTTTTATTTTGCGCTGTATTGTGGGCATTGTACCAGATATACTTTTTTGGATCACTGCGGAATAACCGCTCTACATCCTTGTAACGGAATGATGCAATAGGTATCTCCAAACCTGTGGCCGTGTTTTTATCAGATGGAATTAAAAGTGTAAGTGCCTGAATGTCATTATACAAGCGTGAACGTTTCTTGTCGAATGTCCAATCTTCTTTAACTTCCATCAAGTTGATATCCTGTGGGAAGAATTCTTCTTCTGTACCCATTGTCGCCGCCTGCTGGAAAGTATCGACAGGTGCAACTTCAACCACAGGAGGTTCTTCTTTAACAACCTGATTTTTTGCCCCCTTTTTAGAAGACTTTTTAGGTTTTGGTGGTCCCCAGCCATCATCGGCAGCTGCAACTTCTTTTTTCTTTACGTCTTTTTTAGGCGTGTCCCAACCGTCATCAGCGGGTTTAGCCGCAGTACCGGGAGCCGCAGTGTTAACCGGCTTACCGAAACCGGCAGCGATTTCTTCTGCGGATAGTCCAGCTACCTGATTCGGAATGAGCATTTTCTTGTGCAGCGTTTCAGGCGTCAGCTTCACCGTGCAAGAATCATTTGTATAAGCATCTATCAAGCCAGCCTTTGCAGCGTCAAGCAAATATCTGCTGATCTCATTATTTTTAGAGAACATAGCGGTATTTTGCTTTTCCATCAAATCCACCCTCCTCCATAAGGTCCTTTTCATCATCACGTCTCCGTCCGAAATAGGGCGTGCAGAGAACATGTTTTGAGTGGAATCAACCTTCTCCTGAGCAAAAGCACCACTTACCCCCATTGAAAGGGATAATACCGACCATGCAATTGTTTTTTTGTTCATATGCTTAATTTTTATCTTGTCCTGGGGCAAATTGAAGCGTTATTAATTAAGCGGTACCATTCTGTTTTGGCTACCCATTTCGACCTCACTAATAGCACCTTTGAAATTTCTGCGCTCTACTTTTAGAATTTCAATCAGATAACGATCACCTGCTTGTGCTTGTTGTGCCAATCCTGAAATAGATCCTCCGCCATTTAAAATTACAGGACTTCCAACTCTACGCACGCCGCGAGCAAGAGATACCTGAATTTCTGAGACACGGAAATTTGCGTCGTCAGGAGAGAAATTCTTAAAGCTAGGATCAGACACAGCAACTACTTGAACACTTCTTGCGGCAGAGGCAGCAATACCTCGCTTTTCATCAAGCGGCGTTCCATTGATGCGCACTTCAAGTGTTGGCTTCGGTACGAGCTGTACACGGAAAGGATTTGTTCCCAACACAGCTCCACCATTGCTAACGGTTAAAACCACATTTGACCTGCTTGGGACAATGGTGAATTTACCTTTTGTACCACTATTAATAATCTCTGCCCCATCCGCCGTGAATGAAGGCGCCCACAATGCTCCTAAGGACGCACTTTGTACGCTCAACTTATTGGCGCATCCCAAATACAATGGCGGCATGGTTCCAGTCTCGATCTCATAAGTCGGTTTGACGACAAAGTATTCCTGTTTCAAATTATATGTTGTATCTCTTCCTGAGGCTGTTGGGATACGGATTGTTCCGCTCAGTTCACGGCGAGCAATACCTTCGGCATTATATCCTCCTCCTTGTGCCACAAACTCAATTTGTCCCACTCCGTTTTCAACTTTTACCGACCCGCCATTCAAGCTCATAATTGGTGTGATACCACTTGCAGAAGCTGCAATGAACATTTGTCCTTTGAATTTCGTGCCGGCAACAACCGTTTTTGCATCTGCGCTTACCATTGCCAAAACCCGGTCAAATTTGATGTCCTGTGCACCAACTTTGCTCGCCAGATAGTTGAGCGCTTCACCTTCCATTCGGCGGATATCGGTTTGCTTTTGACTAAGTACCGCCAAAGCCGCAGCTACCGGGGTACTTTCAAAACTTAATTCTGCAAAGTCCTTACCACGCTGATCTTTATTGGTCTTCGCTAAAGGATCATCCTTGCCGTCTAATGCCAGTGGCTTAAACTGACTTGTTTCCGGCATGATGGTATTTAGCTTTGAGGTAAAGCCATTAAGATCTTGTTTCAACCGATAACCTTTTCCCTTTTTTTGTTGACCAATCATCAACTCGGCCACCTTAGTATCTTCCTGGGGATTTTGGATGCCTCCTTGTTCATTCAATCCAGCGCCAGGTCCGTTAATTATTTCTTGTTTGAGGGCACTCAATTGATTGTAGATATCAGAAGAAAACTTACGTACCTCTTCAGCTTGTTTCATCACGGCAACATCCGCTGCACGACTTCCTGATTTTTCAACCGCTGCTTTGATTTTTAACGTAGTTTCCTGGTTTATTCTATTGGCTGCTCCGGAAGACAATTCCAAAGAGTTATTCAGAAGAAGGAATTTCTCAATAATGGCTGAACTTACCTGTAATGCAAGCATTGCGGTAAGTACCAGGTACATCATTCCAATCATCTTCTGACGGGGTGTTTCTTTTCCACCTGCCATATTATTCAGTAATCAGTTTAATCAGTGATTAATTAGTTTAATAAAAAACAAACAACTAATAATGAGCCTGGAAGGGTTTACTATCTGCTTGCTGAATTCTAGAATTATGCATTCCCGCGCATTGCGGTAAGCATATTGCCATAGATACCATTCAGAGATGAAATATTGGTGGTCAATTTTGCCATCTCATTTTTGAATGTCTGTGATTCCTTTGTAGCGTCTGCCATGTTGGCCATAGCCGTAGTAAGATTACCGTAGAAAGCATTCATTGCTTTCAAATGCTTGGTGGTATCCTGAAGTTCAAGTTCATAAACTGCATTCAAAGCACCCATATTTTTTGTGATCTGCTGAAATTGGTCACGGTATGATTGTGCATCTTTCGTAGCATCGGCCATTGAAGACATTGCATTTATGGCTACGCCATATGACTTGTTCATGTCAGTGATTGCTGTCGAAGCAGATTTTACATTTTTTGCATAATCATTGGTGGCGACCGTAGCATCCGTCAAGTCAGTGATTTTGCCCACAGTATCAGAAAGATTTCGGAACCCTTTACCAAGACTTTCAAATATTTCGGGGGAGATTTTGGCGCTATCCAGCATGGCATCCAATTTCGCAGTAATTCCGCTACTTGCTGTATTACCGCGAGAAATTGCGGGGCCAGTATAATCATTTGCAAGTTCTGGGTAGACTCTGGTCCAATCCGGCTCAGTATTTGATTGAGAAAAAGTTTGTATTGCATACAAAATAAAAATCAAAACCTCAGTTCCAAGGCCGATTGTGAGCATATCACCTCCTCCATCCCAGTGTTGAATTTTAAATAGTGCTCCTAAAATTACAACTGCCGCACCGGCGCTGTACATAGTTGGTACTAGTTTATCCCAAAAAAAACTAGGTCCGTTATCCTTAGCCATACGAATTAAAATCGGTTACAGTGAAAAATTATTAAAAAATTGAGAGTTTGATTATGTAGGTCGTAAAAAAAGAAGCAGTGTAAACACGCTGCTCCTTTTTTTGTTCAAATCATTTTAACGACGACGGGCACGCGCGCCGCCACGGTCATTTACGTTATCCATCACACAACGGAAACCAATAAATGCACGACGTTCAGTTTCGTATTCGTAAGTACGCGTCCCAGTCTGTAAGTAATATGCAATGTCTTTCCATGAACCTCCCTTAACCACCTTACGAGGCTCATCGGGATTGTCATATTTGGGGTTCATATCCCAAACAATTGCGGTTGCATTATCTGTATATGCGTCCAGTGTCCATTCTGCAACATTTCCTGCCATGTTATATAGTCCGAAATCGTTGGGGTTGTAAGCATTGGCCGGCCCTGTATAAGGATATCCGTCTGCATCGTAGTTACCACGTTGTGGCTTGAAGTTAGCAAGGAAGCATCCTTTTCCGTTCATTGTATATGGGTTACCCCATGGATATTTTGCTACTGCGCGACCACCTCGGGCAGCCCATTCCCATTCTGCTTCTGTCGGAAGTCTGAAAGCGGTAGAGTTAAATTGTCCCTCCTGGTTCTGGAAGTCATGAAGCAGGTTTGTACGCCATTTAGAGAAATACTGAGCGCCCAGCCAACTAACACCTACAACCGGATACGTATCAAAACCAGGGTGTTGGTAGTAATATTCAACGAAAGGATCTCCGTTGGAATAAGCAAAATCCTTTTTCCATGCTGTGGTATCAGGATAATATTTTGACATAATTTCTTCTTCTCCAAGTACCGAAATCGAGTCAACGAGCAGCGCATTTACAAATTGCCTGTATTCGTTATTGGTGATTTCTGTATCATCCATGAAAAACGAACTGATCGTTACACGACGATTCATATTGTTCATAGAGGAAGCCATGTCTTCATCCGCCTGTCCCATTACAAACGATCCGGAAGGGATCATTACCATACCCGCTGGCGTGGTTTGCTTGAAACCTTTACGTGCCGTGGCCGTTATTTCTCCATTTGCAACACCGCTTTCTTCTTTTCCCTTGCCAAATTTACTTTTAATAAATCCGCAGCTTTGCATAAGCATAAGAGCGGCTACCAAAAGCAAACTTTTGACCCCATCCCGATAGAACACTTTAACATTCATAGTGGTTTTGTGAATTTGAGTAATAAATGCTAGCCTAAAAACGTCGACTGATAATGATATAGTATAATTAAAATAAAAACAAAACTAACAATGACCCTCGAACCGTAAAACGAAAACTTGTCAGATTAATCACCGGTAAAGACGGGCGAAATCAATTTATCCGAGTTAACGTAGGAATGAAGTGTATTGTTATAGGTTTAGAAAATTTTACAAATATAATTTAAAGTTTTACAAAGTCTCAGGCATTCATCATTGATGATTGCAAAAAACAAAGCGAAAAATGTGCTAAATTTAAATATAATGATACTATTCCGTTATTTGATGGTAGTATTGGGTTGATAAGTCACGGGTATACGCGTGTACGATCAATATCTAAACCGCGGTGTGCGTATGATCGTTTTCTTGCCAAACTTTGGCGAAGGAATTGCATACGACAGCATTACCTCAAAAGAGGAAGGCGATTTCTGATTGTTGCCCCCAATCACCATATCATACGCTCCGGAAAGCCGCAACGATTGATCTGATAGTAAATAAATGCCGCCCATTATAATAAAGTACGTGTCTTGTTGGCGATAGGTTGCACCTACCCAATATTTTTTATTATAAGTGACCGTAGCTCCACCTTCAACAGATGCTGATCCGGTATATGCTTTGACGAGAACAATAGGTTGCAAATCCAGCAAATAGCCCATTTCAATATTTACGCCGGCATTCAGATAAGCAGTTGTAGGCAATGGGTTAGTCCCCGTCTCGGACCCCAGTTTGTATTTTGGTTGAAGTAAGTGAGACAGTGAGAAGCCTACATGAAAAGCGTCAGTGACATATCGCACACCCGCCCCAACATCGGGGTTCATCTCTGAAATTGTTCCCGTTTTTATCAAGTCATCGTCTGGGTCCCTGGCTCGTAACTTACCATAGTCAATGGCTTGTCTGAAAAGCCCTGCGCTGGCACCTAAAAATAGATTACCACCGGCAACCGGGAAATGGTACGACGCAGCCAACTTGAAATCCTGATCATTCCGCGGGCCACTATTGTCATTCAATGCATAAAATCCTATTCCGAAATTTTTTACAGGCATACTGAATGACGCTAGCTGGGTAGACAGCGCGCCTCCGTCATCTGCATAAGTACTTTGATAACCTATGTACTGGGTCCGGTGGGTAACCTGCACTTTCGTGAGGCCATCTGCGCCTGCAGCCGCAGGATTGATATAAAGTGCGTTTAGGTTGAAAAGGCTAAATTGTGCATCTTTCTGGGCACTGGCACAGGTTGATATGAAGAGTAAAAGGCATATCAGCCGATAGTGATTTGTATTTCGAAAGATAAAATTCAGGGTCATGCCAATGTAATTGATTAAACGAACACTCAGGAGTTTCGGATTCCTTTCAATAACGCATATTGCGCAAAAAAATTGATTAAATAAAAAAAAAGCCGGAAAATTTTCCCGGCTTTCATTGTCTTTTATTCCTTTCAGATCGCGTTTGCCTTGCGTATGTATAATTCAAGAGCACCCGTCATTGAGGGCGCGTTTGGTAAAGGTGCCTGTATGTCCAGAAACAATCCGGCGTCCGTTACTGCTTTGGCCGTTGTTGGACCAAATGCTGCTAATCTGGTAGAGTTTTGCTCAAAATCCGGGAAGTTGTCATATAATGATTTTATTCCCGAAGGACTGAAAAATGCTATGATATCATAGAAAACATTTTCTAGATCGGATAGGTCGGCAGATACTGTCTGATACATGGTAGCCTCCGTGAACTGGAATTCTTCAGTGTCTGCAAATTCCGGGATATCGTTTTTACGTACATCTGAGCAGGGATATAAAAACTTCTCCTTTTTATGCTTGCGCATCAGCTCAATCAACTCAGTGGCAGTCTTTGTACCTGCAAATATTTTACGCTTGCGGATAACAATGTACTTCTGAAGATAGTTGGCTGTCTGTTCTGAAATACAAAAATACTTCATCGTTGCAGGAACTTCAATCCTCCCTTCGTTACAAATGCGAAAGAAGTGATCTATGGCATTGCGACTTGTAAAAATTACCGCGGAATAATCAAGGATGTTGATCTTTTGTTTACGGAACTCTTTAAAAGGAACTCCGTCAATTTGTATAAAGGCGCGAAAATCTACTTTGATGTTGTACTTTTTTGCTAGTTCAAAATAAGGGGAATTTTCGTCTGCTGGTCTGGACTGACTAACCAAAAGGCTGGTAACCTTTTTGAGTCGATCCTGATCAAAATTGATAGTCTCACTCATGTATAATGCGCTTTGTTAAATTCCAAAATGCTCCCGAAAATCTATATAGCAAACTTTATGCCAATAATCAGGGGGATAATTTCGATGACGCAAAGGTATGAAAATAAATAGAGATTAATAAATGAACTGGATGGCTTGGTGACAACATATAGTGAGATGAACCGTCCGATGTAGAAAAACAAAAAGGGAAAGAGTATATATGGCTTCAGTGGAATGAGCCAGCTTGCACTGCCGAATCCAAGCATGAAGACAAGAATAAATAGGGCTGCGTAGAAGAAGTAAGACGATTGGATGATTTTAAGAAACAATGTATCAACCAGTTTGTCAAGATTTAGCATATTTCCCACGACAGACATAAGGACAAATTTTCCGTACATCAACAGAAAGAAAATAAAGGAAAGCAAGAGGAAATCACGCAAAAATTGAATTGTATTCGTTTGTTCTGACAAAATACTAACAACTGAGAATAGATCTAATTTGTTTGTAGTGAAGAAGATAAGCAGAAAACCCATAAGCATTGCGTCTATGACTACAAAGAAAATGATGCTGTTGCTATATGGCTTGTTTATCTTGGAAAGTTGATCACGAGGGTTGTTATTGAAGAACTCAATTGGATTTATAAGCCGGACAAACGCCAATGGATTGGTATTGAAAATCCATGAATTTAAGACTAGTAGGATCAGCATCGCTATGACAGCGAAATTGCCAAACGGGGAGAATTGTATTGGTTTGATGTTAATCAGAGTTGAAGTGGTTTGTTCTATCAACCCGGCATTATTTTTCTTTTTCTGGTTGCATAGCAGGAGATTTTTTCCCGAGATTCCAGCGCTTCCATATACCGTGAGTAATAACTCCTCCTTTTTGTACGATTTATAAAGACTGTCAATATTCAATTTAAGCCATGCATCAGGCAGTAATTTTTGCTGAAGTGCTCCGTTAAGAAAAAGATACCCCTCCGTGTCGGTTTTGAGTAGCAGGAAGTATCTACGGTTCTTGAGAAGATCGATATTGACACTTACTGATCTTATGCTTTCATTAACGCCCTGCGAATAAGGTACATAATTCTGGTATTGGCTATTGTAAACGAGCCAGTCATTCTGATAATTATAGATCGGGAAGAAGTCTGCCGGAGGAGTAATCTTATCTTCGCCCGCAGAAGTTGTCCAGGTCAAAGACAATGAGGCTGTAAGGACCAGAAAAAACAGTGAATGAAAGAACCTCATTTTACAAGAAAGGGCGGGGTTTCCCCAGCCCTTATCAATATTGTTTTATATCAAATCGACAATTATCTTCTTCCCAATGCCAAAAGCATTGTTTCACCAATAAGTGCAGGAGATTCAGCTACGTACAAGCCGGATTCTTCCATGATCCGTATTTTTGCTTCCGCAGTATCATCTGCGCCACCAATAATCGCGCCGGCATGGCCCATACGACGTCCTTTTGGTGCAGTTTTACCAGCAATAAATCCAACAACGGGTTTTTTGTTTCCGGTCGATTTAATATAGTTAGATGCATCTGCTTCCATACTTCCTCCAATCTCACCAATCATTACAATAGCTTCTGTTTCAGGGTCGTTCATCAAAAGTTCAACCGCTTCTTTGGTAGTAGTACCAATGATGGGATCGCCGCCGATGCCTATCGCTGTGGTTTGTCCAAGTCCGGCACGAGTCAGCTGATCTACAGCTTCATAAGTTAAAGTCCCCGATTTGGACACAATTCCGATAGTACCTTTTTTGAAAATGAAGCCCGGCATAATGCCTACTTTACACTCTTCGGCAGTGATAACTCCCGGACAGTTTGGACCTATTAGACGACAATTTTTACCTTTAATGTATTCCTTAGCCATCATCATATCTTTAGTCGGGATACCTTCCGTGATACAAACAATAACCCCAATTCCAGCGTCAGCCGATTCCATTATAGCGTCAGCAGCAAAGGCCGGTGGCACAAAAATGATCGCAACATCTGCTCCGGTTGAGCGTACCGCCATATCCACAGTATTGAAAACGGGTCTCTCCAGATGAGACTGTCCTCCTTTACCGGGCGTGACGCCACCCACAACCTGAGTGCCATATTCGATCATTTGTTGGGCGTGAAAAGACCCCTCCGAACCGGTGAATCCCTGAACTATAATCTTAGAATTTTTATTAACTAAAACGCTCATGTTGGTAAATCAGTTTTTTTGGTAAAAGTAGAACGAAAAGCACGAAGTAGCAAAATGTAGGTATAATTTGTAAATTGCTTTTTTGATAATATTGAAATAGTCTATGCAATTACTCGCAAATCCCCATATATTCTCGAATCTAATATTGAGTTTTACTGGTGTATTTATTTTTATGCGCTATTTCAGGTCACAATCCAGTAATAACCGGTGGCTTTGGGGTATATTTCTGATCAGTATATCCATGAGTGCAATGGCCGATTTGCTTTTATTTTCAGGTATTTCTGCGCTCGAAAATACCAGATCAGTATTGGATGCCGGCGAGATGACCCTCGGGGCGGTATGCCTCGTAGTCGCTTCATGGTGCCTTATTATGAAAGTCGAGGCTTCCAAAATTCTTTTTAGCGCGACCCTGATTTTAGGATGCACTTTGTTTTACTGCGTTACCTGGTTTAAGGTTGAATACGTTTCACTGATTATCAAAGCATTCTGTATTGTGGTTACGCTGCTGATTTGTTGCCTTGGTTTGGGTAATCGTCAAAAGAGCGCTTTGTGGGTAATTTTTTCGATGATGTTATTTGCGTTGGCGACTAAATCAAAGATGATACCTATTCCCATGCACCCAGTGGATTTAAGTCATTATTTGATGGCATTGGCAATAATTTGCATTGGCTGGGCGATCAGAGACGAGTACAAAATCCTTTTTTGAGACCTATATCTTTAAACAAATGTTAATGGTTTTGTTTTTTACTAATCCCTTGCATAAACTTGCACCCGTTATAGTCTTTCAAAACAAGTTTATCAATATTAATCATATGAAAAGGATTAAATCCACTGTGTTACTTCTGGCCGCGACTGTCGCTTTTGGAACTGCTACTGTTACCCAGTCATTTGGAAAAACAGGCCCAGTCGTTGAAACGCGTGAGGTTAAGCAGGTGAAAACCATCGTTATTAAGGGTAGTGATGCCATGCAGTTTGACCTTAAAGAAATTAAGGTGAAGGCAGGACAGAAAATAAAACTAACATTAACGCACTCTGGTAAATTGGCAAAAGCTGCGATGGGTCATAATTTTGTTCTTCTTCAACCGGGCGTTGATATCGCTGCTTTTGGTGGTAAAGCCGCAGCGGCTAGGGAAACGGATTATATTCCTAAGTCCGAACAAGCTAGTATTATTGCTCATACTAAATTAGTAGGCGGCGGAGAAAGTGACACAATTGAGTTTACGGCACCGAAAAAGGGTACTTACACTTTTATCTGCAGTTTTCCAGGGCACTATGCTTTAATGAAAGGCAATTTTATTGTTGAATAGAGCATATTCTGAAATGAAAAAAGCCCGGTTGATCCGGGCTTTTTTCATTTCAGAGCTTTTATATTTCGGCCAGTTTCTTTTCTATTAACTGTATTACTTCGGGACGGTCCCACTGTGATGCACCTGTTTCTTGGGCCAAAATTTCGCCCTTGTAAATAATGTACGTTCGGGGAATGGCGTTACCGTCTAATGCCGGGGGATATGGTCCCGCGAATTGATAAAAAGGCAGCTTGTAGCCTTTGCGCTCAATGAAAGGGTTTACGGTTTCGGGATCTTCGTCGGAAATAATATAAAAAGCAATTTTTTCGTGCTCTTTGTATTTATCATAGAGCTTTTGGATACCAGGCATTTCCATATTGCACGGACCGCACCAGGTTGCCCATACATTTACAAATATCAATTTATCCTCACTCATCGAAACTTGCTTACCATCCAGATCTCTCAAACTTGAAATGTATAGAGCAGGAGCACTCTGAGAAGTGGCCTCGGAGTTTTCATTTGAAGCCACCTCATTTGTTGCTGGCGATTGCAAAGCAAAGTATGAGGCCACCAAGGCAAGAAGGATTAATCCAAGGACCAATAATTTTTTTGACATCGTATTTAAATTCAAATTGTACTTAAAGAGCGGTTATATGACGGACCTCTCATGTAAAATTAGCAATATTATATCGTTTGAATTCATTGTTTGAAAAATACGAGGCCACGTTGCGATGCTCCGTAAGAATTTGAATACTTTTATAGCCTCATTTAATTTCATTCCTATTTAGTGAAAAGTTTTACCTTAATGGAAAGTAAGTTTGGATTAATTTTATATCTGATTCTAGGCCTGCTTGTTAATTACCAAAGTTTTGCACAGCGTTCTGCTGCAGAGTTTTTTGAAGAGGGCAATGCCAAAGCGAGAACTGGGGACTTCACGGGGGCGCTTCAATCTTACACAGAAGTTATTTCCACCAACCCGGATCATGCTCCAAGCTTTTTCAACCGCGGATTGGCAAAAGCAAACCTTAAAGATCATCGTGGAGCAATTCAGGACTATGATCATGCCATCGAGGTAAATCCGAAAGAATCTACATATTACGAAAGTCGGGGTGTAAGCAAGAGTACTTTGGGCGACTTCAACGCAGCGCTAGTAGACTACAGTAAGGCTCTTGAACTAAACTCCGAAAACGCAAAATGTTATTACAATAGGGGAGTGAGCTATGCGAAGCTTAAAAAATTAAGGCTTGCGCTAAGCGATCTGGATAAGTCATTATCAATCGAACCAAACGACATTTCAGCGCTCTATGCCCGTGGCAATTGTAAGCAGGATCTTCAGGAATATGCCGGAAGTCTTGGAGACTTTACCAGAGTAATTGAGCTGAACCCAAAACGGACAGGTGCCTATGCGGGCAGGGGACTAGCAAAAATAGAACTGGGGGATTTTCAAGGGGCGGCATCGGATTTCACTAGAGCGATCGAGCTCAATCCACAGGAAAGCTCATATTATGACCGAAGGGGTTTTGCGAAAAACCGTCTGGAGGATTTTCAGGGTGCAATTCTTGATTATGATAAAACGCTTCAGTTGCAACCCGAGCTCTTTGAAGCCTATTACGGCAGAGGCTTCTCGAAAAGTAAACTCAACGATCATAAAGGTGCCGTTTTGGATTTGACAAAGGCCATCGAATTGAATAACCTTTATGTAACTGATCCTAAGAAAATAATCTATAATGGAAAAATTACGAGGGAAATCCTTGACGCTCTTCGCGCCCAGGTGAAAGAGCATATAAAAATTGACAATCTTACAAACGAAAGAGCGGAAGCCTACTTCATAAGGGGAATAAGCAAATCCAAAAGTGGTGATAGCAAAGGAGCCATTGATGATTTAACAACAGCGGTTGAGTTAAACCCTACGAATTCAATATCCTATTTTTCCAGAGCGATGATCAAATCGGAAAGCGGTGATCAGCTTGGAGCTGTTTTAGATTTTAGCAGCTCGATAAAGCTAAGGCCTAATTTTCCAGAAGCTTACTATTTGAGAGGGATCTTAAAGAACAGCATAGGGGAGATAAATGACGGCTGTATTGATTTAAGTAAGGCTGGCGAACAAGGATATCTTCAGGCCTACAAGGCGATCAGCAGCTACTGTAATTAGGTAGCCTGCAATTGAAGGAATTGCTGGTGCTATTTTTACAGAATATAAAAAAAGGAGGAAGTGTTTTTACATTTCCTCCTTTTTAGTTAGAAATCATTGATTGAAATTATGCTTTCTTTAGGTTGGCCGCAACCTGATCCCAGTTAACGACATTCCAGAACGCCTTGATGTAATCGGGTCTTTTGTTTTGATAATGTAAATAATAAGCATGTTCCCAAACGTCAAGCGCTAATATTGGCGTCCCTTTGATATCCGAAACATCCATCAATGGATTGTCCTGATTTGGAGTCGAGCCGATGGAAAGCTTTCCGTCCTTCGCGACCAGCCATGCCCAGCCAGAACCAAATCGGGTCGTAGCAGCTTTCGCAAAGGCCTCAGTAAATTTGTCAAAACTACCAAACTGAGCATTGATTGCGTCCGCTACGGCACCCTTGGGCATCCCACCTTTCCCAGCACCCATTACGCTCCAAAAGAAAGTATGATTCCAGTGACCACCCCCGTTATTGCGAATTGCAGCGGGGGCCTTACTAATTGATTTTATAATATCATCCAGCGACTTCGATTCGTACTCAGTTCCCTTTACAGCGTCGTTAAGGTTTTTTACATATGCGGCGTGGTGCTTGCCATAGTGGATCTCCATTGTAAGCTTGTCGATGCTCGGCTCTAGTGCGCCAAAGTCATACGGAAGCGGAGCTTGCTTAAAAGGAGCCATCTCGGCAATAATCGGTAGTACGTTTTCTGAGGAAGCTTTTGCGGCAAATGCACCGACTGCCAGCGTACTGCCGGCCAGCGTGCGTAAAAAATCCGTTCTATTCATAATAGCTTTAATTTAGAAAGTAAAAAACTTAATCGTATGCCACCCGGCTCACGATACTCCGACCAAGCGTAATTTCATCCGCATATTCCAAATCCCCGCCAATAGGGATTCCGCGAGCTATTGTGCTCACTTTTATTTCAGTGGCCTTTAACTTTTTCTGAAGATAAAATGCGGTCGTGTCGCCTTCCATCGTCGGGCTTAAAGCAAGAATGATTTCATTTATTCTCTCGTCCTGAGGCGCTTCAGTTATTCTGTTTACCAGGGAATCAATATTGAGATCCGATGGGCCAATTCCCTCTAAGGGTGATATGATACCACCCAATACATGGTACAGGCCTTTGTATTGACTCGTGGCCTCAATGGCAAGAACATCTCTTGTGTCGACGACAACGCAAATTAGCGAGGCATCTCGCTTTGGGTTGTTGCATATATTGCATATTGAAGAGTCTGCGATGTTGTGACATCTTACGCAGTATGAAGTTTTGGTACGCATATTTACTAATGCATCTGAAAGCGAACGTGTTTGCTGTTCATCTCTCTTTAGCAAATGTAGTGCCAAACGTAACGCTGTTTTTTTTCCAATTCCGGGGAGACGGGAAATTTCGCTAACGGCATCTTCAATAAGACGTGATGGGTAATTCATCGGAAGCAATGAGGAAATACAGGAGCAAGCACTAGGGTGTCCGAATAATTATGCAGGCTGGATAAAACTGACCTAATGAATTTCAGCGGAAATACCTCTTCGGCATATTTCGTTTCTCATGCCAGCCAATTCGTCAAATTCACCCTCCTTTACTGAACACTTCCCCTTGTAATGTATGATTAATGTACATTGTTCTGCCTGCTCATTCGAATGACGGCAAACTGTTATCAAAGTGTCAATCACCCAATCAAAAGTGTTGATATCATCATTGTAAACGACAAGTTTCTTTAAGTCAGTTTCAATGGTTTTATCCAGAATTTCGACATCTGTATCTATTAGCACTTGCATAACAACCAAATTTCTGTTTGTTTAGCAAATCTAAGCAAAAACAAAGATTATATGAAGGCTTTGTTAACTTCCTGTAATGCATTAACCTATTTTTAATCCTTCACGATTAATGAATCCATATATCTCTCTAATTATCCTCGTAGTATATTTTGGCATGCTAATCACGGTGTCTATCTATACTTCCAGAGGCGCTGATACGAATACATTTTTCACTGCTAACAGGCAGTCTCCCTGGTATTTGGTTGCGTTTGGAATGATTGGTACTTCGCTCTCTGGCGTAACTTTTGTTTCAGTGCCTGGTGCTGTTGCCAACATCCAGTTTTCGTATTTTCAGGTAGTTATCGGATATATTCTGGGTTACCTTGTGATTGGTACTGTTCTCATGCCGCTTTATTACCGGCTGAATTTAATTTCAATTTATTCTTATCTCGAACAGCGCTTTGGCTTTTGGTCATATAAAACGGGTTCTGCGTTTTTTCTTCTTTCCAGAACCGTCGGGTCTGCAGTTCGATTATATGTGGCAGCTCAGGTGCTACAAATCGCATTGTTTAAACCTTTGGGAGTTCCGTTTGAGCTTGCCGTGGCGATAACCATTTTGCTTATTTGGATTTACACTTTCAAGGGCGGGGTAAAAACGATCATCGTAACAGATACTTTGCAAACATTCTTTCTGATCACCGCAGTGATTCTCACGATTGTGCTGGTCTCGAGGGAGTTGGATCTTCACGGTATTTCCGATATATGGAATACCGTTCAGAGCAGCAGTTATTCAAAAATCTTTTATTGGGACGCTAACGACCCCAAATATTTCTATAAACAATTTTTTGCCGGGGCATTTATAGCCATTGTGATGACGGGCCTTGACCAGGACCTAATGCAAAAGAATCTGACTTGCAAGAATATTGGTGAGGCGCAGAAAAACATGTTTTGGTTTACGGTCGTTTTGGTAATAGTAAACTTCCTCTTTCTCTCTCTTGGTGCGCTTCTCTACGTATATGCGTCTGCGAAAGGAATACCTCCTACAGTTAAAACGGATGAATTTTACCCAATGCTGGCCCTGAACCATTTGGGTATTGTAGTCGGGATCACGTTTTTGTTGGGTATTACAGCTGCAACGTACGCCAGCTCTGATTCTGCACTTACGGCGTTGACAACCGCCTTCTGTATCGACTTTATGAATATTGAGAAGAAAGCCGAAAGTCAAAGGTCTACAATTAAATTCTGGGTACATATTGGATTTTCGGTCGTATTTTATCTGGTGATTCTTATTTTCAATCGACTTAATAGTAAAGAGGTAATCACAGCCGTGTTTGATTTGGCTGGGTATACCTATGGGCCGCTACTGGGACTGTTCTCCTACGGGTTGTTTCTTAAACGCCCCGTCAAAGATCGTTGGGTGCCTTTGTTATGTGTGATGGCTCCAATTGTTACCTATATTATAAATGATAATTCCGCCCAATGGTTTAATGGCTATAAATTTGGCTTTGAAAGATTGATCATAAACGGCTTAATCGTATTTGTGGGCCTTTGGTTGTTGGTTGATAAAAAATCCGATCGTCTCAGTGTCTGACCTTAATTTTCAGATATGAAATCGGATTTATTCAACAAAAGGGATGTGATCGCTTATTTTTTTGTGGCCGCAAGTGGGGCATCACTACAATTACTCTTGGGATCTGTATCCCAAACCTGGTTCGCAATCTCGTATGCAGAAGCACTTACTCTTGGTTATATTTCTGCGTCGTTTCTAGGTTTTTTTCTGACGAAGATATTTGCTTTCAGCACAAGGAACTCCACCAAGAGTCGTCGGGAAATGATTAAATTTGCGCTAGTTACTATATTATCTTTCGTCATTACAGTTCCTGGTTCTGCTGCACTTTTTAATATGTCGTTGGATTTGTTTGGCGTCCACAGGATGCTGATTCCTTTTTCGGTGAAATCGATCGAAATAAATAAATTGTGTAGCCAGCTAATCTGCATGACATTAAGTTTTTTCAGCAACTATATTCTGCACAAGCGCTTCACTTTCAGAGATACAGGGTTTTACGAGCGTTTGAAAAAACTATTCTAGTGAATTCTTTTTCTGTTTTAATACTGCAAATGCCCCTGGTATCCAGTTCAGGGGACTTATCCGTAGGACGCCTTGTCTCCTTAGGTTAACTTAAAATTATTATTTTTTATCTTGCATTAGTATTATTTTAATGGTATCTTCCATTGATTAAATAGTCAATCATTCTCAATTACACGCCGCTTATTTAATTTACTACCCTCTATTGTTCAGGTGTTTTTGTATAAAGTAATTTTTTAAACAAACTAAACTTTAATACAATGAAATCACTAGCATTCCTTCTACCTGCAATGTTACTTTGCTTTTCCTGCAAGGATTCGGCAAAAGAAAATGAAACACAAAAAAGCGCAGATCTTGAAATAGAGAAAACGGCCATAAGGGCAGTTATCGAAAAAGAGACAGAATCGTTTTTTGGACGTGATTACGAAGCATGGAAGTCCAATTACGCACAAACGGATTATGCATTTCAGGCATGGAGTAATAACGATGGCACCTTTGACTCAAACGTCGGCTGGGAAGATATAAATAAACAGATCGGCAGGTATATCAGCGATAACCCTTTGAAGAGCCACCCAAAAGTTGAGCGGAAAAATATGAAATTCAAGTTTTATGATGATGATGTGGCCTATCTCACCTGGGATCAGTTTAACAGTGACAAGGATACCAAAAATTTCCATCACAGCAAGGAGGTAAGACTTATGGAGAAGATCAATGGAGAATGGAAAATTGTTTGTGTGTCTGCTTTCTGGGACTATAAAAACAGTATTCCCGCCAGTAAATTACCAATGATCCAGAAAATTGACAATGAAAGCAGAGGTAAGAACAAGATTTAGTCAAATTCCAGTTTAGAACTGTTCATTGTCCGTTTAGAATGTTCGTTTATGGACAAAAAAATTATTGTATACTGTTTCAAATAAAGGGTCTATTTTAAATTAAGTAGCTCATTATTAATGTTTTAAATTTTTGATATGCCAGTGGTGGTCTCAAGCGACTTTTACTGGCATATCCTTTTTTATAAGTACCATAACCATGAAAATGGAATAAGCAACTTAAAAAAACATAGCCATGAAAATTACAATCATTTCAAAACTGTTCTGCGTCCTGGCGCTTTGTGTATCATTAATGTCTTTTGACGGCACCAATGATAAAGAAACTAAAAAGAAAAATTCCGAAAAGGCCGCAACATTTAAAGCTTCCGTACTTCAACTGGGAGAAAACGGGTTTAAGGTGAAACTTGCTGTCGACAAGGGCACAGATCAAAACTTACGGATCTTCCTGAAAGACAAAGGTGGAAAGATTTACTACAGTGAGATGTTTTCAAAAAAAGAAGACAAGTATCGCCGGATATTCGATCTCGCCGACATGACGGACGGCACGTATGTTTTTGAGTTGTATTACAACAATCAGAAAATAACCAAAGAGGTGGAGCTCGAAACAACAACGGAACGCGTGATCTCACTTCAGTAACGGGACTTTCAGAAACAAAAAAGGCCCTTGGCAGGGCTTTTTTTGTTTCTCATCGGGCTAGCTGAGTTCCTTCTCAGGATCCCAGAATACCGTGCTCCAATTTTGTATTGTATCTTCCTTTACCGTAATTCCTTCACTTTCGAGTCTTTCCTGCATCGTTGTGGGCGTCTCGAACAGTAATTTTGCCGATAGAACTCCGGCCTTATTTACAACACGATGCGCAGGAATCCCATCGCGCGTATAGCTGCTTCCCATTGCCCAGCCAACCATTCTTGCTCCTCGCCTGGATCCAAGATAAGCTGCGATTGCGCCATAGGAGGTAGCTCGTCCTGAGGGAACAAGTCTTACTACATCGTAGACGTTTTGAAAGAAATCATTTTTTGGGTTTTGTGCCATCCCCTTTTCTTGCTTGCTGACGCTCATCAATTTCCGTTGTCAATTGCTTATACCAAATCGGGCCATAGGCTCTGATGAGGGGCTCTTTCAGGAATTTGTAAACAGGCACACCTAGCTCCTGACCCAATGTACAAGCATCGCTACATATTTGCCAGCGATCATAATTTAGAGCATGATACTGTTCGTATTTGGTTACCCTTATGGGATAAAGGTGACAGGATATTGGCTTTTTATATTCTGTTTTACCATCGTTGTACGCTTGCTCAATACCGCATTTCAGGATACCTCGATTATCGTAGATGGCGTAAGCACACTCCTTACCGTCGATAACTGGAGTCACATAGTCGCCTTCCCAATCTTTTGTGTGAGTGCCTTCCTGCGAAATTACCTTTTTGCCCGCTTCTGTGAGGTATGGCTCAACTTGTGGATAAATTTTCTCTAGTATTTCCAGCTCGTCCGCATCCAGTGGTGCACCAGAATCCCCTTCCACACAACAAGCACCTTTGCATTTATCTAAATTACAGACAAACAGTTGGTCTTCAATATCATCGCTGATACACGTATTATCAATCAGTATCAAAACAGGCGGGGTTATTTTTTTTGTGGTATTTTAAGCTTTTGTCCAATTTGAACAGCGTTGCCCGATAAATTATTCAGTGATTTAATCTCTTCGACATTCACCTCATAAATTTTAGAAACCCTGTATAAAGTTTCTCCGGTAGCCACAGTGTGGACCACTTGGCCCTGAGAATTAGAAGCGGGCGAAGCCGGTACAACTGTCTTCTCAACAGCTAGCGATTGTTTTTGAACCCGAAGTTTTTGACCAACGCTAAGTTTGTCATTGGCAGTGAGGTTGTTCAAATCCAAAAGATCTTTGACGGACAGGTTATTCAGCTTAGATATGCTGAAATAGGTTTGACCTTTTTCAACAGTATGGAATTCGCTTGAGTTTCTGGCAATTTCAGGCTCGGTTGGCGCCTTAGGCTGCGGACTTGGCGTTATGCTCACCTGTGGCTTTGCAGGAGTTGTTTTGGCGGATGCGATGGCCGTGTCTGATTTCTTTTCAACAGGTTTGGCTACCTCTTGCACAGTCCGTTGTGCTTCCTCATTAGAATCCTTTGAAATAACGACAACCCGGTCTTTTGTATTTTTGTAAAGATTTTCTTTTTCAGCAGCTTTTGGTTCGGCTGCAGCGGTTACAACAGGTTCCACTGGTTTAACCTCGCTGGCAACAGAAGTATCCGTCTTGTCTACAAGTACCGGGGTGTATTTTTTTCTACCGGAAGGCGTCGTCGGAACTTGATTCTGGGATGGTGCGGGCACTGATTTTTCAGTTTCTGCGACAGCAATTGGCGTTTCAGTGACAGGAACCGGCGTCACACCAGGGGAAGTTTTGATTTCGACAGGTGTTTTTCTAGGGCGTTTTTCTGTAAGCCAAAGTACCTGTCCTGTTTGTATGGGATAGTTCCTGCTAATGGTCCTGTTATATTTCAACAAATTAACCAGCCTTACTGCATACTGTTGCGAAACGCTCTGCCACGTGTCGCCCGGTTGGGCGGTGTGAAAAGGCGTTGCTGCCTTTTTGTTTTTTCGCGCCAGGTAATACACCTTCCCGGGTATTAAGGGCATGTCTCTTATCATGTCATTGAAACGCAAGAAGTTAGGTGTTTTCACCTTGCCCGCTTTTGCGAGTACTTTAGGTCGGTCTCCTGGTCTAGCTTCAATCCCCGGAAGCCCATTAATCTCATAGAAAGTTGGTGCATTTTTATCAGAGGACTGCACTTCAGACCTTTTTAGTATAGGATATCCCGAGTCGTCGAGTTTGATATTACGGGTAACAGGTGTTAACCTAAGAGATAGCTTCTCGCGAACTGATTCTACTTTGTCAAGTGGGATTGGAAGTAATACGAGGTACTCTCCATCGGTTGGAACTTTATCTTCGTTTAGCCATCGGTTATAACTTTTTAGATCCTGGGCATTGACATCAAGTGCGAGGGCTATTTCGTCAAAGGAGCGTCCTTTTCCATAATCAGACTCCATTAACAGAATCTTGTTGTTGCTGCGATACGTTTCTATCCCAGACTCTAACGCTATTTTATGTGCGAAGAACCTGAGCATATAGCGATCTGTTTTTCCATTCAGGCTTATTTCACGTGCGTAGGCCCAGTTTGGTGGGATATTTTTTTTCACGCCCGTCGCACCCAAATAATAAGAATATAATGTCGATACCCAGTTGTTGAATTGCTGATTGTTCTTTTTCAGATACCAGGAGGCAGCATGTGTAGATGAACTTATATTTTTTCTCTCATCGACATTGGCGTCGACGCGTAAATTGAGACCTATTGCGGTTTCAGGTTTGAATTGCCAATATCCTACGGCATTCGAACTTGAAATGACATCTGGCTTAAATGAACTTTCCTGAACGGCAAGGTATTTGAAGTCGATGGGCACTTCTTCATCCATTAGAATGCCCTCGACAATTGGGAAATAGAGCATGGCTCTATCCATTTTTTCTTCCCAAAACTTTTTATTTGACATAAGACTTCTTACATCTTCTTCAATCAAATTCTGTGCGTTCTGGTCAAAATTTATTGTAATTCCTCCAAAAGTGATTTGATTGGGGATTTCCGGATAAACTTGAGCAGCTTCCAGCGTACCAACGCCAAAAATTAGCCCACAAATCAGGACGGAAATTTTTACCTTTTTGAATAGTGCTTCCGACATAAATTTTTAATGGCTTGACCGATTAAGTTGACAATTATATCTTTTGAATTATCATTAATCCATCCCGGACTGGGAGTAACAGATTAGAAACGCGGTAATCATCCTGTATCATTTTATTAAAGTCCAATAACGCCTGAGTATCCTTGTCAACCTTTTTTAATTCTTTATCAACCACCTTTCCACTCCAAAGTACATTATCTGCAATGATGAAGCCACCAGGTCGAATCCTGTCAAAACAAAGTTTGAAGTACGAAATATAGTTAATTTTATCAGCATCTATAAAAACCATGTCAAACGAATCTTTCAAATCAGCGATAATTTTTAACGCATCTCCAATCCTGTAATCGATTTTTTCTGCCAGACCGGCTCTTTTGAAATAGTCACGCGTAAATGTTTCCAACTCTTCGTTGATATCAATGGTGACCAATTTGCCATCTTCTTTAAGCCCCTCACAAAGGCATATTGCAGAATAGCCCGTGTAGGTGCCAATTTCCAGAATCCGGCTCGGTTGTACCATCCGTGAAAGCATGGAGAGAAAACGTCCTTGTATATGCCCGGAAAGCATCCGGGGATTAAGTACGTTGGCATAGGTCTCCCGGTTGAGAGACCTTAGTAGATCTGTTTCATTCTCCGTGTGTGCTTCCGAATAAGCTTCGATTTCTTCGGGCAAAAACTTCATGATCTTATTTATTTTCGAAAGAAGTGTTTCTCTAAAATCATGTTTAACTAAAAAGAACGAGCAGTTCTACCCGTTCGTTAAGATGCGTTGCAGGTAGGTTCCATAGCCGCTTTTCACCAGTGGTTTGGCTATTATTTCAAGTTGCTCCGCATCAATAAAATTCATTCGGTATGCAATTTCTTCAATGCATCCAACTTTTAAGCCCTGGCGTTCTTCGATCACCTGCACAAATTGTCCGGCTTGCATCAGTGACTGAAAAGTGCCGGTGTCCAACCAGGCTGTTCCGCGGTTTAGTACGCCGACTTTTAATTTTCCTCGCTCGAGATACACGCGGTTTACGTCTGTAATTTCCAGTTCTCCGCGGGGGGATGGCGGGATGTTTTTAGCTATTTCCACCACATCATTGTCGTAAAAGTACAATCCGGGCACCGCGTAATTGGATTTAGGCTGTTCCGGTTTTTCTTCGATTGATAAAACGTTGGCATCCTTATCAAATTCTACCACGCCGTAACGTTCAGGGTCATGCACCTGATATGCGAAAATTACGCCACCTTCAGGATCATTGTTGGATTGCAGTAGTTGCGAAAGGCCAGAGCCATAAAATATATTGTCGCCAAGAATAAGGGCAACTTTGTCGTTTCCAATAAATTCTTCTCCTATAATAAATGCCTGCGCCAGGCCATCAGGATTTGGTTGTACAGCATAGCTAAAAGAGCAACCCAAGCGACTACCGTCTCCCAAAAGTTTTTCGAAATGAGGTAAATCATGAGGGGTTGAAATAATTAATATTTCCCGGATTCCAGCCAGCATAAGGATTGAAAGTGGGTAATAAATCATTGGCTTGTCGTAAACAGGCATAAGTTGCTTGCTAACAGCCAGTGTCAGCGGGTGTAAACGTGTGCCTGATCCTCCGGCTAAAATAATTCCTTTCATAATTTACTCTTAGAGTTGATTAACAAATAGGTCGTTGAGTGGCATTTAATTTTAATAAATATTGAAGTGCACGGTTCTTATTCAGGGTTTATCTTCCTGAATACATGCCATCATAATATTTCTGGTATTCTCCCGAGGTAACATTGTTAAGCCATTCCTGATTATTGAGATACCAATCCACCGTTCTTTCCAGGCCTTCTTCAAACTGAAGTGAAGGTTTCCACCCAAGTTCCTCTGATAATTTGGTTGCGTCAATAGCATATCGCAGGTCATGACCTGCGCGATCTGTAACATACGTAATCAATTTTTCCGTTTCACCATTTTCACGGCCGAGTTTCTGATCCATCAAACGGCACAAAACCAGTACCAAGTCCAGATTTTTCCATTCATTGTGGCCACCAATATTATAGGTCTCACCATTTTTGCCATCGTGAAAAATCACATCAATGGCTATTGCATGGTCTTCCACAAACAGCCAGTCCCTCACATTCTCACCTTTTCCATAAACAGGTAAAGGCTTATTATTGATAATGTTGTGGATCATCAATGGGATTAACTTCTCAGGAAAATGATTTGGTCCATAATTGTTGGAACAATTGGAAATAACGATCGGCAACCCGTATGTACTTTGATAGGCTCTTACAAAGTGATCCGACGACGCCTTTGAAGCCGAATAAGGTGAACGCGGGTCATATTTGGTAGTTTCAACGAAGAAAGTTCCCGGATCGTGTAGTTCTCCATAAACTTCGTCAGTAGACACATGATAAAAACGGCGGTCGGCAAAATCACCTTTCCAGGTTTTGCGTGCTGAATTTAATAAGTTAACAGTGCCGACAACATTCGTCATCACAAAAGAAAGCGGGTCAGAAATGGATCTGTCAACATGGCTTTCTGCCGCAAGGTGTACAATGCCATGAAAATCAGTTTCATCGATCAACTGATCAATAAAGGTAGCGTCGACAATGTCACCTTTGACAAAGGTATAATTGGGGGCATTCTCAACATCCCTGAGATTTTCAAGATTTCCGGCGTACGTAAGGGCATCAAGATTGTAGATATGATACTCAGGATGGTTTGTAACAAATCTGCGAACGACGTGAGAGCCGATAAATCCCGCTCCACCAGTGATTAGTATATTTTTCATTGTATGTTATTTAATTTTTTTTGCCAGTTCCACGCGTCACGCAGTGCATCAGACATTGTTTTTTCAGGAGCCCATTTCATGACCGAATTTACCTTGTCGGACTGAGCATATATTTTTTCGACATCACCTTCTCTCCGTGGTCCTATCGTATAATTGACTTTAACGCCGTTTACCTCCTCAAATGTATTGATCAGATCCAGTACGGTATATCCTTTTCCTGTTCCTACATTGAACACATCGTAATAGTTAGTTTCCTGCTGCTCATCCAAAAGCAATAAAGCTTTCAAATGGGCCTTGGCAAGATCCACAACGTGTATGAAGTCCCTTATGCAGGTTCCGTCGGGCGTGTCGTAGTCGCTTCCAAAAACTGTAAGTGATTTTCGTAATCCGGCGGCGGTCTGTGTAATGAAAGGAACAAGGTTGCTCGGAACGCCATTTGGGAGCTCGCCGATCAGCGAAGTTTCATGCGCCCCGATAGGATTAAAATACCGGAGGGAGATCGCTTTAAGGTCAGGTTTAGAATAGACGTGATCACGGATGA
>Ga0123337_10001206_pt1 | contig 34782 bp, 73 predicted proteins | sample frozenSSSSmetaG_FD_89792 | JGI IMG/M metagenome (GOLD analysis project Ga0123337, IMG submission 89792) | Glacier valley bacterial and archeal communities from Borup Fiord, Nunavut, Canada, to study Microbial Dark Matter (Phase II) -... | ecosystem: Environmental > Aquatic > Freshwater > Ice >...
AATCGGGTGAGCCATAACATATTTCATATCGACGTTGTGCTTCGAGAGCATCTTATTAATGATTAGCTCGGCTGTGGCGGGGTCTCTAAGGTTGTGTTTCATATTATCCGTTGTATTTTAAATTGTTCTTTTTCATGGTTCCAAACTCATCTTCTCCAAGCAGATTCTGGATACTCGCCCTAATGCTTCCAATAAACATTTCATCACCGTCTGATACCATACCTTTTAGATCGTAAACAGAATCCTCAGATATTACTATCAGCATTTTTAGATATGCCTTTATGGTTTTAGGTGTTTTCATCTTTTTGCCTCCTCCCAGCTTACGCTGACTGTTTTTAGTTTTAAACAATTTTCCAATATTCGCTTCGGGTCGATTCCAACCCCATCATTCAATACTATATCCCAAAACATTTCCATTGAATCAATAAACCAGCCCACCTTAGGGAATTTAAGTATCCACTCTGCTTGCTCGATCAGATGCTCTCTATCATGGTAGGTGTTTGGATATTTAACCTCCATCGCCACTAAATATCTATCTCTATGAAAAAAGAATAGATCAGATACGCCTCTAACCAACCCTCTCGAACTCTTTGCTTCCGCATGTTGTGCGCTCATAGTTGAAGAATCATTTCCTATTAGCCTTCCACGCTCTTCTGGGAACCTATTTCGGTACTCAACAACCATTTCGCACTGTAACTTATCTTCGAGGTTTTCCGCCTGTTTTTTGGCTTTAGAATCGAATTGAAGATACTTGCGCCGATTTTCTTCATTCGACGCAAGTGGATCTGGATGGAAAGACTTAACCATTACTTACAACCCCATCCTCTACCTTAAACACCCCAATATTCTCATCGTCAATCGCCAGACTGTCACTAACAACAGTAGCAATAATTGTCCTCTTCCCTTTTGCGGCAATTTCGCCAAGGTTGATCAGGTTCTTTCTTCCAAGGCTTTCTGCCCTGTCAATTAAATCAATGTCGAAATCAGATGGAAACAGAGCCGATAACTTATCCGACAAATCCATGCGAGCCGATGTAGAAAGCATATCGAAGGCTGTTCCTTGGTAGGTATATCCGCCCTCGACAAACTTCAATTCCTCAATTCCTGTTTTGTCAGAAAACTCCGAGAGCTTGGCAATTTTGACAGCGCGGGTTTCTTTAACCAGAGCTTCACCGTCTTTGAGTTCTTGTTCCTTGTCAGTTTTGGCTTTAAGGCGTAAAACATCCTCTTTCCACTTGTCGTACTTGAGTTCATCAACTTTTGCATTGGATATTTTCTCGTCGATTTCTATAGTAAGACTATAGATTGGCGGTTCAACTGCGGGAAGTTCGGGATAGGCTAATAGAAACGCTTCCCTAACAGCCATCCTATCTTCGGCCTCTTTTATTTCCTCCTTTAATGCCTCTATCTTGGACTTATACTCCGTGATTGCATAAAGCGCACTCGTTCTTGTTTGGATTCTCTCTGTTATGGACTGGCCATCCTTCTCGAACTTCTCCTTTAATTCCCGATTAGCTTTATCCACAACATCTTTTTCAGCCTTCAACGCATCCAAGTCTGGCTTAGCTACCATAACGGGGGCAATCTCACCAATCCCTTTTATTTCAGAGCGGAGAGATTTATTGGTTTCTTCCTGTTTCGCTAATAGTTGGTTCTCGGCTGAGGTGTCTATGCCGAAGAGAGCGACGAAGAAGCGCATTTGTTCCGTTGCGGTCATCTGCATGAAATACTCATTCTGTAAAAGGAATGGATTGATTTTAGTTTTGAGGTATTTGATTGGCTCAGCAATCTTGCGACCGTTTTCAATGTATTCCAGTGGTCTGGCAACTTCTACACCATCCTTATTTTTATAAAAGGATCTGTGGGAGGTGGCGTTGTCGAAGGTTACAAAAATATCTCCCTCAGTACATCCTTCCTTGATGATATTGTCGGGAACAATGCAGCCCAACGCCCATTTCACCACGTTTAAGATGGTAGTTTTACCATTCTCAACCTCGCCAAAAATAACCGTCAACGGCTTGTTGATTTCAATCGTCGTGTTCTCGTGCTTGGCGATGTTTTTAATCTCAATCTTTAGTAATTTCATTTCTTTTCTTTATTTAAATTTAACGATTTTTCCCCACTATTCCATTCTATACTTTTACTTCCGTCATCATAAACCCACACCATAATTAATGCGCATCCACTGTTTGATGATTTAAGTTCCAGATCGCATAATGTATCTATTAGTTTATTTGCAATCTGAACGGCTTTCTGCTCTTTCGTTTTCCTAAAAAATGTTGCTATTTTCATATCTTATTTATTAATGTAATGCAAAGATAATATATTTATTCACACCTCCAACAAAAATCAGTTATTTATTTTTAAATCTTTGCAAAGTGAGATAAATAAACTTCGACTCGTAACCCAAATCTTTCATCCCCTGCCTGAATCCCTTTTCATCGTTCCCCATATAGAGCTGTCGATATACCCAAGCCATCTTATATCCATTTAGTTGAGCATAAGCACGAAGCTGAATCGCGCTCATTTCTCTGAACTTAAATTCACCACCAATAATTTCCTTTAATTCTATTTCTTTTAGTTCTTCTGGAGTGGTGAATATGAAACCGCAAAAAGGACAGATGGGATAGCTAACATGAATTAATCGGGCACAGCCTTTCTTTCCTTCCTTATCAGTTTTCAGTGGGTCGCATTCTTTAGTTCCGACAACTCCAGAACCTTCCTTATAGTCATGCCACAAACCATTTTCTCTCACCCTTTCAAATAATCCATGACGAGCGACATTGCCACCAAAGTCCAATACACGAAAAAATTTCTTATCTTCAAATATCCTACTGCCCCTTCCAATCATTTGATCATAAAGGCTTTCAGATAATGTAGCCCTAAGCAGTATCACATTTTTAATAGACGGTTCGTCCCATCCAGTAGTGTAAATTGCAACATTACACAACACTAAAAATTCACCACGCGTAAATTTATCCTCGACATCTTCCTTTTTACCTGTTAAATTTTGGTTATCTTCGAATAAGTGGTAGTCCTCGTCATCGCTCTTTAAACCCGAAACCACGAATTTAGATGATATGCCAGCGTTATTAAACTCAATACAGGTTTGGATTGCGTGGATCTGATTCGAGCAGAAACACACAGTTTTTTCGCCATCGCATATCTTCCTGTATTCGGAAATTACGCCACCATATACTTTCGTAGTGTTGAATACTTTGTAAAGATCCTTTCCGCTATAATCACCACGGATAGGATCTATGCTCACTGTTGATAAATCGGGACAATCTAATGTAAAGTGACGAGCCGGAACAAGAAAATTCAGATCAATGCCAGCCTGTACGGAAAGCCCCTCAATTATTACTTCATAATCCAGCCCTAACTGCCTTTGCTTACCGACCCGTTTCGGGGTAGCTGTAACTGCCAAAACCCACCTCTTATCGAATATCCCACACTCTAACAGAAAGTTGAAGTCTTGCTGGTGCGCCTCATCTATAATCAGCAAATCTATTCCTTTCAAGTATTCCTGATATTCCGGCAATAAAAACCTTCTCTGCAATGTTTGAGCAGTCGCCACAGCACAACTACCTTCGGGAAGGTTGCGGTGCTTGGCGGATATATACTCCGCATTTATTGCGAACTTTGTCAGTGAACCGCCAGCCTGTCTGAGTAATTTGGCTCTATTTGATACAATTAAAACCTTATAGCCTTTTTCAAGAGAGCTTCGGGTAATTTCGCTAAACATAAACGTTTTACCACTGCCTTGGGCCGAGACGAGCAGCACGTGCTTATGCTTAGCAAATGCTTTTCTGGCGAGGGCTACTGTTGCAGTTTGGTATGGTCTGAGTTGGGGGATCATGGATAATCCGATTCTGGCAATTCACTAAACTCCTTTTCAGTCATCCATACAGGAATAACGGTATATTCATAGGCATTGTCACCCTCCTCGATAGACTCCATGTCGTCTTTAATCAAATCGAATACCGTTTGTAAATCAGGAATAACCAGATTCGTATCTGCATTGTCGTAATAATTAAAATAAAGTTTTCTTCTCATCTTTTCTCTCTATTATATGTTAAATCTGCATGATAGAATATCGCTGCCAAACACTCTATGTCCGACCCGATCTCGATCTTGTACAATGGAAGATGGTGGGTTTTGCGCTTGGTGAGTAAAACCTTTTTTAGTATATATCTGCTGTCAATCCTGTTGGTTTCCAGAAATACCGCACTCTGCTCCTCCAGTAATTCGAAGAATCTATCCAAGCTCAGGGGCTTAACCATTCTCTCGCATAACGCCCAAGCATAGTTGACTAAGTGGGATGCGAGGGTGTTCCTTTCGCTCAGGTAAGGATTATCGAGCCAAGCCAGCATCACCCAGTGACTGTGGTTTTCTATGCGGTCGAAGTTGGCTATTTTGGTTATGAGTGGGGTGTGGGGTCTCATGGCTGATAGTCCTTTCTTTCAACTCCGAATCCGCGCAGGTTTTCACTCTCAAATACTGCTGACAGCAACTGATTACCGGAATAGACTGCAAACGCAAACCGTTCTTTGTAGGGTGAAACATGTTGTTTGCTGATACACACCCACTTAAACCGAACTGCCTTACAATCAAATCTACTCATTACTTTGCATTCTTCATATTCATTCATGACCGTCCGCTCCAATGCACGGATGTCGTGCCGATTCGTTCCTTCCATGTACATCACCATTGAATCTGCGATTCTCTGGTGAAATGGATGGATGCCGATCAGGTCGGATCGGGTCAACTTCCAGCGGTCGGCGTAGGTTTTAGTCGTGCGTTTGGCTCTCATATCCTTATTAATTTTATTGGGTCAATTTTCTCAAACTCATTATCCTTTACGCCGGATTCACCATTTACTGTCCACTCATCCCACCATGCATCGTAATAGCAGATTACCCACGTGACGGATCTGAATGGGATTACCCAATACCAGCCCGATTGTCTATTACTCATCTTCTTCTATTTTTGGTTCAACTGAATCTTTAACTCCAGTAAAAGCCTCTTTCCAATCAGCAGTTTTAGCCCAATCCATTATGGCATCTTCATCGACTATTTTTACCTTGTCTGGATTTAAATAGTCTGGAATTTTACAGGTAAATACTTTTCCTATGTTCATGGCTTTAGTTCTCCTTCTGTTATTTGTTGTTTCATACCATTACTCATTTCTATTTGCGGCAGAATAAATCCGTCGATTGGGTTACTCGGCTTCCAGTTATTAATATCCCTCACTTTCATTTTGCCCTCATCAACTAATGCCAGGAATTTCATGACATGTTTGACCTTATCCTCAATAGATAAAATAAGGTAAGCGAACTCAGATCTGTCGTACTCAAATATCACCCCCCTATCTGGATGAAGAGGATCAAGCAAATCGTAGGGATCATCGTCAACTTGGGAATCATAAATAACATACAATAATTTATGACAGGTAGGATTGCAATTGAGATGGTTGGCGAATTGTAGATCATACTCTCCCATGACCTCCTCTTTACTCATGTCTCGGATCTGTTCGAACTTAGCTTTATCCACTGGGCACTTTATTTCGATTACAATATCTTCGTTGGCAAAAGCATCAGGCGAATCATATACGCCGGAAGGTGCACTGCAAAATGGAATAGAATCAAAATCGTCAGAGTTACAGTATTTAATGATTAGGTCTGGGCGATTAGCCCTAAGCCACATAACGGCATATTTTTCCGCATCTTTACCAAATGTAAAATTATAAATGTCGCGTTGGTAAGTCGGAGCTTTAAGCCTTTTCTCTCTTTGAATCTGATAGAGATAATTTATTGCGGTTTCTCCAAATTCTAAGGGCGTAGTCTTTTTGGCGGATTTTACCAATTTATAAATTATTAACTCTTCCGCCGTCGCTGGTCGTGATCCACCTGTGAACAGTTTTGTAAGATTGGATGATGTTATCTTTCCGGCTCTTTCTATTAACCATAATTCCTCTTTTGTCATTGTTTTATTGTTTAAAATTTGGTCTGGCAAAACCGCCAAAATATTTTACACACGCTACATCGTAAGCTATCGCTGCTTCTATTTCGGTATCAAAATACCCAAGAGAAATTCTCTTTTTATTTACAGTAATTCTTGCTTGCCACCTGTGTGATTTTTGATCTATTCTGAGCCCTTTAAATTCAGACATACATTATGAGCGAACCATCTTCATTTTCAATGATGTAGATAGAGCGGTCGTCGCTGATTCTTAATAACTTGCCTGCTTTCATTCTGCTTCTTGTTTTAGAAGTTCATCCGCCAATTCAATCGCATATTTAACTACTGCCTTTTTGTAGTGATCATATGTGTATTCGCTTTCTATAATTCCAATATATTCTGCTATGAATTTAACTGAACACTCATTAAAATATTCGCTTGCAGTTGGCATCATGTCTTTTGCAATTAAAAGACGCTGGCTCATTCCTTTCTGTCTGTCGTGATAAGCTCCGCCGCCAGCCGTATGATAACTCGCTGCCGGAGTTGAAAATGCTGGTTCTTGTCCTAGTCTTTTCATATCTCCTTTATCTTTTTAAGTTCAACCAAACACTCACTATCAGGCTCATACGCTTTCAAAAGCCCCGTAAGCGTTCCCGTCTCAGACAGCCATTTCTTAAGCCCTTCATACTTTTCGGAAGTGAGAGTAAGGGGTTGTTTGACTATGGGTTGTTCGGGTTTGGGTGCTGCAAATGTAACAATCCCATTCTGTATAGCCTTGATTTTACTGATTCGTAAACCATAACACTTACCTCCCATTTGTGGGTCGTTCGTTAGCTCTCTGGTCAGGATTACATTAAAGTCCTTGATCAGTGCCGGATCTTCCACGCCACTAATTTTGCGCAACACCTTCAGGTTAGTCGAGCGCAATACCATTGGAAGCGCAGTGTACGGATTCGGTCTGAATGTGGCAACATAGGTATCCATTTTCGTGCCACCAACCAATTCATCTTCTTTTGCCTCAATCTTTTCAATCGTGACTGTTACATCCTTCCCAAGTGGGAGTATGTCCGATCCTGCGTGTGTGATTTTGAGGCCCCAGCGCCAGCCGCGTAAATCTTCTGTCATTTTCATTGTTTTAATTTTGTTCAATTGTTATGTGACTATCAAAATTTGTATTTTTTAATAGTTTTAGTGCATCTTTTAATGAATTAGCAAATTTTTCCGCATCCGCCTTAGATGTAAACACCTCAGCTTGTTTTTCTTTAGATGTATATTCCCCATACGAAAGGTGAACAGAAAACCATCTTACTATCCACGATTCATAAGCAGTAACTACTACCTTTTCGCCAGACGGTACAAATAAATACTTAAATAAATTCTTCATTGCTTTCTATTGTTTTTTAATTTTGTTGATAAGTATTTCAACCTTTTCTGAAGCCTTAATGCGCGGGCTGTGATGCGCTAATGATATGCACTCATCAAGTAATCCCTTTACGGATTCGAGGCATTTCACAGCTTCTTCTAAACATACAATATCATACTTCTGCTGTAGATTGAAACAGTAGGTGATAAATTCGGCGTTGGCAAAACTGCCAGTAAAGGCCGCTAATTTACCATCACACTCTATTTGTAGAAGATACTTATCTCCTCTTTGGGTTATTATGGACTCTCCCTTCGTAATTTTCTCAAACATATCATATAAGTTTTAATCGGTTTCTCCCATTCTCTCCTAGATATCCCTTCTTGACCAGAGCCGTCAGTGTGTTCGATCTGACTCGTTCGGTTTTGTTGCCATTTAAGACCATATAATTGCCTTCCTTTGATGAAACCGATATGTAGGCTCGTTCGTACTCTGAAAGCACATCACAGACCCGTTGCTGTTCGTTGGTGAGATAATATTTGCGCATGGGTTGTTCGACCTGTGCTGGCATCTGTACCCACTGTAGATTTTCGGGACTATCTTGTTCGGGTTGTTCGATCTGTTCGCTCATGGTTTCTTTTTGTTTTGTTCGAACCATTCTAAATCCTGTTTTAATAGAAGATTACTAAAAGATTCTATTTTGGTGCTGAACATCTCGTTTCGTTTAGTTAGAATATCTTTAACTTCTTCCTCTGAATACATCCCCCTTTGCCAATGTTCTTTTGTGCCATTTGATAAAGCTCCGTCAATAAAACCATCTACCATGCTTTCTATTTGCTTCATTTCTAATGGCAGTCCAACCTTTTGACCCATACCATGAATGTGATATCTTCTCTTTTCAAGCAGGCTGTTCCTATACTTTCCGGCACATTCCTGTATATGAATTTCCCACATTTGTTCTTGCATATATTTTGCGTGATCTATCGCGCTCATGTTGTTGTCGTTCATCTCAATTCCTCCTAATTTCTTTATACATTGTTTTTCCTGTACATGTTCGGCATGGGTCTGATTCTTCATCGTTCGCAGCAAACGCACACGCCCCACATCCTTTATTTTCCACTTGCTCAACCAGTTTGCCAGCGATTATCTCTGATCTGGTCTCTATGAATATAACCGATTTGAAATCGCTCCGATGAACTTGACTACACAGGAATCGGTCACAGTCGTTTCGGTTGGCTCTACTGCATCCTTGGCAGCCATTCGTTGCCTGTTTGCATATTAGAAGGACTCCTTCGCTTAGGAAGGATTCGTTCGGGAGAATTAGGGTTGTTGTCATAGCGTTAGCATTTCTGGAGAGTAAAAATAGCCAGTAATAATTAGGCTTCCGTAATTAGATATGCGTTCAATTACTAAAAATCCGTTAAACATCATATCTTTTAAAAGAGTAAGCCCACAATATACTTTGCCAGCAACTAATCCATCCTTTAGCCTGACCCGATCCCCTACTTTAAATTCATTAAATTCTGCTGTTTTCATAACACAAAGATAAATAAATGTTTTATATATGCAAGTTGTTTTTAGTTAATAATTGTTAATTGTTTATTATTTTATGTGAGATTTAAACCAGTCGTGAAATTTTGTCGCTACATAAATTGAGAAGAATCCCCAAAATATACAATGCAAAACCCTAATTGAGATTAAAAACCATTGATCAGATTTGAGTGGAGCATTTAAAATATTCCCAAATACAATTACTCCAAGCCAAATCGCTACACCTAAAATTGTTCCTAATGCTTTCATGTTATTTGTTTTTTAGTTATTATTTGTTCGCCTCCACGATTTGTTCGAGTCGTTCGATCCACTGAGCGTTTAGCTTTACCCAGAAGCAACTCTGTCGATTATAGCCAGTTATTCGCCTTACAAATTCTTCTGGTTCGCAGTCTGTGTTCAGATCCTTTCGATATAGCCAGTAAATTCCTCGTTCGCTTAAGAAAAGCATGAACTGTTCGTTGTAGTCCAGCTTAACTTTTTGCACAGATTTGAGATAAAATCCCATCAATATGCAGCTGAAACCTAAAAAAAGTAATGCGTAAAATACGATAAATGCTGTTTGTTCGTTCATTTCTTGTCGTTATTAGTGATTATTAATACTGTTAAAACCATTATCGCCACTGGCAATATAATCCATGCGTTCCTGATGCAAAATAGCCAAATTGAGGCTGTGAGACAAAGGGTGAATAAGAATATCACCCATTGTTCGGGAGTTATTCGCCGTAGTTGTTCGAGTATCGTTCGGGCTTCCTTGTTGAATTGTATCAATTGTTTCTTGTTCATTTTTCTTCGTTTTTAATATCGTTATAAAATAGCTCAAAACTTTGCTTCATTGTTCGGGTATTGTTCGGGTTATACTTGTCGGCGAACCAATCTGAGTCGTTCGGATCTACTTGAATCGGCGACAGTATTACATTTTCGTATGCTTCGTTCATGGTTTTGCTATCCATTACTATTTGGATGATTTTCTGCATTCCTGTTTGTTTGGGTTTATTTTTCATTTGTTCAGTTGTTTAAATTCGTTCAACAACCTTGCATTCGACCTATGTTCTATTTCGCAAATTTCGCTTAATTCATCCGCTACTTTCTTAAACATTACTTCCGTTTCTGAATCTACATATTTAGGAAGGTTATAGATGAACTTTTCCAGTCGCTCACTTAACTCGTTCGCTTCATACGCGACGTTACTATTGACGCGTATTTGTTCGATGATGGTTGAGGGGGTTTGTTTCTTTTTCATTTCGTAAAGTATTTAAACATATCACTACCCAATAACTGTTCGTCGTTAAATCCGCATTCATTTTTTGCATTGGATAAACATTCACTATATGATTCGCCTTTTACGGTTACATAGTGATTAATTCCAGATTTTACAGACCCGTTTTTATTGGTGGATTTTTTCCAATTCTTTTCAGTTGTGTATAAAAATCTTACTTCCATTTTGTTTATTTATTAGTATTCTTTGTCTCCATTTGTTCGACTGTAGTTAATGCTCTTTCGAAATATACTGCATCATAATCATCATCGTCAGGGTGATTCTGCATACATCTTAAGCCTTCGTTGAATCCAATTCTTAGGATTATTATTTCTTCGTGTGTTATGTGTTTGATTGTTATTATTATTATTATTATTATTATTATTATTATTATTATTATTATTATTATTATTATTATTATTATTATTATTATTATTGTTCGTTTATAAATATATACCTTCCCTTACTTTTCACCACTTTAAAGCCGTCTATTGGTTTTTTGAATCCGTTTATTTGTCCAGTCTCAAAGTTTACGGTAAAATTGGATGAATACCAGAAGCGGTTAATCATTTGCTCAATTCCTTCTTTCGTGCCTGAAGTGGCCAATTTGGTTATTTTCATTTGTTCGCTTATTAAATCAACTTGTTATTTTTTGCGTAAATCAAAATTATATATTCTCTTCTTGCTTTAAGTGATTCAATGGCTGCATATTTGGCCATATTATTTGTTTCTTGTAGTTCCTCCATTTGTAAATCTATCTTTTCAGGATCATTAAATAAACTCCTGCCGACCGTATGAATGTTTACATTTGCGTGACTTATAATAGCTGCATATAGCTGTTCGCTTATCTTTCCCATTTGTTCGCTTATTAATTGTTCGTTTACATCCTGGTTATTTGCCCGTAACCGTTCCTTATCGCACCTTTGTAAACAGCAAAGGAATCAGCTATTTTGTACGGGAAGTTAATCATTCGTTCGTTTCGTCTTTTAACCTCGCGTATAATGCTGTTCAAATTGAATCTACCGTCTACGTACACAACACCGTCAGTTGCAATAATTTCTTTGCCGTCTTTAAATAATTGTAGAGTCTTCATAATAGTAAATTTTATTTGTTGTTTATGTACTTATGTACTTTGTCCCGTCTTTTATTTGATTCACAACCGTATTATGTTGAGACGGGTTTATTCTCTATTCATTAACTAGCCAGTCTTTAGCATTGTCTTGATCAATATACGCGTATTCATGTAGGCCATATTTCACTGGAATTTTGAAATCGTTTGGTCTGGTTTTCCATAACTTTGTCATTCCGTTACGTCTAACTTTTAATGGCTGTTTATCTCCCTTATTTTTCAACGTGACGTGAAAAAATTCATTTTTTCTGGTCTGATTTTCAATAGTTACTTGTTTCATAATATTGTTTTTTACTTTTGGTTTATACTTTTGTTTGCGGGTTTGTACTTTCGCGTTGTTCGTTGTTCGTTACCTGAAGTAATAATGTCCAGTCAGATAGATATACGTTTCAGTATCCCATGAATAACATTGTAGTATATCAGCGCGTGATACTCTTTTAAATTTTGCGTCTGACGGGTTAAACTCGGTTATGCTTTTCACGCCGTTTTTATCGTATTTTTTCAGGCAATCCATTAAACCTGAACCCTGAACAATAAAACAATTTTCTGTACTTTGGAATTGAAATTTAACAAGGTAGGTATTAAAATCTGTGTTTACAATTGCGTTCGTTCTCATAACTTTTATTTTTAAGTATTAAATTTCTGAATATTTTGCTGTTTGGTATTCGGGTAACTCGTTAATAATCCGGTGCGAAATTTCGTTTATAGCCTTATCTAATATTAATACATTTTCATGTTTTAATTCAATATTGTATTGAATACATTGTAAATATTTCAACATTTGATATGTGTTAATTTTAGGATTTTTAAACCTAAAGTTAATAAACTTACTTAACTCTTCGCCTGCCTTCGTTTGTTTATTGTACCTTTTGTTGTACGATTGTTCGTTAAGGTCACAAAGTGAAGTAACAAACTCCTGAATTTGTTCAAATGTTGCACTACTGAACACTGAACAATAATTGATATCAACTGTTTTATTGAAGGTATACGCACACATTTTGTGATAAATTGCTTCGTAAACTTTTGGGTCTGGACAAAGTACGCTCATGATTTTAATTATTAATTGTTTTTACTCCAAAGTAACCCCATCTTAAACGCGCGTAACGCGGTCAATAATTCGCGTTTAGTTGCTGCGCTATTCAGGTATGTTTCATGCGTATAAGAGTCTTCAAAATATACGAACCCGTTCCGATACCCTAACATAAATTGAGTAGGTTGAATTTCGTTAATTTCCTTCACATTCAATTTAATTTCATCTAGTACTGTTTGATTTTTCATCTTATTTTGTTTTGTGCCTATTAAGGCGATTAATACTATTCGTAAATACTTGTATAACTTATCAATGTATAAATATGTACCTTCATCGCTTTAACCTTTGCTCGCTTTTCTGCATGTGTAACGCGCTTTTCTGTGAAGGTAGGTTTTTTGGTTAGGTATTTGAGGATGTTTTTCATTTGATTAAATATTATATCCTAATGATTTTAAAATTTCCTTACATTTATTTTTCGCGTCAATGGGCGCGCAACTTTCTGAGGATAAAAAATAAGTCACTGCACTGTATCCCTGATATCCATTACCCCTATCAATCCCGTTTGCAATTTCAAATTTATGGTTTGGGCTTGTTATTAACTCGCCTGCACTACCCATTGAGCCACTAATTAAAATGTATCTTTCTGAGCCGTTTCTTGTTTTGTTTAAAATTACTTTCATCTCTTTTAGTTTTGTACCCGTTAAGGCGATTAATTTATAATAATCTGTAATTTATTAACCATAATTCTGTTATTCTGTTCTGATTCATTTGATAGTCATACTCAGAACTAAACTGTTCAATATATATTAACTTTCATCTTTTTAACCTTTGCGCGTTTTTCTGTGAATGTTGCGGGTTTTTTGGTTAGGTATGATAATAGTTTTTTCATGGCTAATTTGTTAATCCTGTTAAGATCCTTTTTGCAGCCTCTAATACGCTACTTTCAGAATAATAATCCTTTGCTTGTTTTTGGCACGAATAAATAAAATTTGCTTCGTTACCGAAAAATGTGATTAGTACTTTTGCATTCTGCCAGAAAAAATTAGATACAGTCTTCATCTCTTTATTTATTAGTATCCCAACCATTCATAAACCTGCTTATTTGTCCAGTTTGTTACGTCAATCCATTTACTAAAATCTTCGTTCGTATCTGGATTATAAGACACTTCAAGAGCAAGTGTTGAGTCGCCTTCAAACTTTACGGAAATTCCGTGTTCTTTTAGTATTTGTATCTTTCTCATGATATTATGCTTTTTTAGATGTTTGTTTCTTGTTTGCGTCAGGCAGAAAGTAACAGCTCAGCGCGATTACTGCCAGTACTACGATAATAAATACTACTTCGCTAGTTCCTATTTGTGCGTTGTCAATGTTGATGATGATGTTTTTTAAAGTTTCCATTATGTTAAGTTTTTATGTCTTTCAGGTTATTTCCTTTTGACTCTGTAAATATAATACATTTATTCCGGATTGATACTATCTGAATAGTTAAAAAATGTTAAATACCTTAGATTTTCTTCCCTACTTATTTGGTCTGAATATTCATAACAAACTAATTCCATTGCAGAAACTAATAATAATGCAGTATCACAACTATTATTATGGTCTATTATAAAATTTTCCATTGTATTCCAGTCAGGATAATTTTTCTGCATTGCAATAAAATTTTTACAATCGTCTATATCTGCCATTTTATTAAATTTTAAACCGTTTTATACTGGCGGTGCAGTTGGTTTATATCACTTATTCATCATTGAAAAACCTTCAAATACTTCCCGTGCAGGTTTGCCCATTATTTCAATAGTACAGTTTTGCAGGTCTGAATCAGAGTCGCCAATTACAAAACATCTACCTTCGCCATTTTTATATCCGGTATAATTGCAGGCCATATTATTAACGCGTGCACGTCTACTTTGTCCCTTATTAATATTCAATGCAATTTCCTTTGCTGCATTAAAACCGTCTAATTGCAATTGTTGTGAAGCTGTTATCATTATGTTATGTATTAATGTTGTGTTATTACTGATCTGATTACCTTACAAATATACGACGCAAATCATCTCATTCCTAATTATTTTAGTTAAAAGATGTTAAAAGAATAAAGATATTTCATTTATACTATTACTATTAACCATCACATATACAATACATTACACATATACCCTTTAATTGCAATATAAGCTTATTATACGCATTCTATTTTGTAGCTGATAGATTGATCAACTCGGCGGAGATCGTTTTAGTCGCTGATAATCAGGTAGTTAAGTATTTCAGATATGGGCAAAAGAAAACCGGATTTTTATGGCCGGTTTAGTTTGATTACTTATTTTGGGAGTTGTGCCATTTAATGAATTCAACTACAGATTTATATACAGCAGATATTTTACTATCGCATTCATCATATGATATGAATGACTTAAATCCATGGCTAAGAATCGAACATCCTACGGAACTAATCACAAAATCTCTAATTTCTCTTAGATTTTCAATCTTTTCCACAACTGGAATAAGCCAGTCCCAAGAACCATGAAAGTAAAGTCCTGTAACTTTACTGTGATCTGGTTGCGTCCACCTATCTTCATTATTGCTACATTTCCACCCCATAAATTCTGCAATTAATTTATTGCCTTCAATAACTTCTGATTCCTTCATAATATTATGTATTAAATTGTTAATAATGAATAACTTTAAACACAAATATATATAATACCCTTATATATTCCTAATATTTATCCGTTTATTTTACATGTTTAATAACACGTTTATATTGCATACGTATATACATATATAGATTATTACATATATACTCAACTCACAAAGATCAGTTCCATTAATGACAAAAGGTGTTTATTTGTGTTAGTCCTTTACTTTTGTGGCCATTTGCTTATATCAGTTTTATTGCTATCTTTGCCTACTTATTTTTAATGTATGCAGGCAGGCGAAGAGTTACAAGAGCAAGATAATCTAATTTTAAACCTTTCAAGTTTAGAGTTAATCTGTTTAGATGCATACTTATTTAACAGTGCAAACAGAATCGAAGCATACAAAGCATGTAAAGGAATTACTAAAGATATTGATCAATCTTTACTACAACAAAGGGCTAACAATTGGATTAATAATAAATCAGTAAAAGCCTATTTAACAAAAAACAAGAGGATTGTAATTGACTCTGAAAGCGAAAGTATTGAACATAATGATAATGACATTTTAAGTAAACAAGCCATAATAGAGGCTATTACGTCACTTGTACGTACAACTAACGAACCAAAATTAAAAGCCGACCTATTAATCAAATTATCGACATTACAGGGCTTTAATAAGGAAGCACCCAAACAAGACTCAGAGACTATACGTTATTATCTTCCTCAAAGATGCGAAACGTGTGATTATAAGAACAATTTTAACGTTTAAAATACGCATTTACCCACCTGCACACACTTAACTATCTAATACATACATACTTATATTATATCTATAGATATAATGTGATTATATGCTACTAACAACTAATGCACGAAGCAATTAACGCCAGTACTGGACGAGAACTGGCTGGAGGGTACGCCCCCCTATAAAATTTTAGCAGAGCGCGCCTTCCGTTTAATAAGAAATTTTTCATTTTATTTTTTAAAATTTTTATTTTTTAATTATCTGATTCCCATTAGTAACACTAAATCACAAAATCGTGTGCAGTAATAATTCTGCCTTAATAAACTATACCCACATAGATTCTGGTGTTCGTGATTTGTGAATTATGCCTCTCTCGTATGTGAATGTAGCTGATGAAGCTGCGAAGTATTGACAATATGCAACTACATTACATTAACCGTATTTGATTATCAATGCTTTAGTATTAAATAATGTAACTGATGTTACTGTAAGATATATATTAGATATATATATATGATACGTACCTATGTACTATGTAATGCATATGTACCGTACCTACATATAAAAACTGTTGGCGATTCTGCCTACATCAGCTACATCATCACAAAAGTATTAATAATCAATGAGTTTCAGGCGTGTAGGGTTCCTATGTTAAATACAGCGACAGCATCGATATGTAAATCAATAAATTAAACCACCAAAACAACCTAAAAACCACCAAAAAGCAGCAATTCACTACCTGCACACCGCCAAAAATCTACCCATCGCGAATATTTTTAAAGCCAATATGTACCCAAAACGAGAGATTTTTACGGTTGAAAATAGGTAAAATTGAAGTTTTTTGCCAAAATATTAGGATATATCAAAAAATACGTTACCTTTGCGAGTACATATAAAAATTAAGAAAATGGAAGTAGATTTTGATGACGAGCCAATAAAAGGCGACACAGAGATTATTAATGAGATGATGGCAAGAAAAAGAGCCGAGGATATTGCCAAGAGGGATGCGGAAGCCAACCGCCCAAAGAAAAGCGTTACGGATACGATCAGAGAGATGGATGAGCGTGACGCTGCGGCTGGGATCGTGAGGCAAGTGGATGTATCCACCGAAAAGGAGGTATCGTTTAAAAAAGAGCCTCGTTTGAGCCAATATAGGGGGGTGTGTTATTTTAAGCCAACTGGACAGTGGACGGCGAATATCAAGCACGAAGGAAGGCGATACACGAAGTATCTGGAGTCGGAGATGGGGGCTGCGAAGGAATACGACAGGATGGCCGTAAAATTTAGGGGAGAGAGTGCCGTTACTAATTTTCCGAAGCTGGAGAAGGATTTGGATGCGCATGAGGAAATAAAATTTGTGCCTCGCGAATATTTGGACAGGGATGTTGTAATTTCAAGTGCAAGGATACGGATGGCTATGCAAGTTTGGGTTGCGTCCAGACCTTTTAAGTATAGAAATAAAAGGCAGAATTGGATTATTTTTACGGATCTATTTTATCCCGATGGGGTTCCTGATAATATTGAAGATATTTGCAAGAGTATGGATATAATTTACGGAGATAAATTTTTGTAGGAATAGTAGGATATTCCGAAAAGTTTATTATATTTGTACCGTTGAATAATCAACAACTGGAGTAGTAGCCAGAGGAAAATTTGAATTAAAGCCTTCTGAAGCGTATCCGCCTACTACCGGAGAACTTTGGGAGGCTTTGTTATTTAAAACATTTTACAATGAAGTTTTTTAACACAACAAAATTGGCACAGGTTCTATCGGTACAAGCCGGAATAGACGGGATGAAGGCGGAAAATGCAAGATACAAGATTGGAACCTATGCTCCGTACGGAGAAAAAGATTTTGATAAAATGGCTGCTCGGTTACTGACTTTATCTAAACTGCCAGATTATATTTTGTACAGAGTTCCAGAAAAGGAAAAGAAAGTCAAAGAGATCGTGGAAGTAGAGGTCGAAAACGCTCCGAAATATGGAGATATTGGTGAGTATTTAGGGGTGATTGGGTTGAGAGTGTCTGAATCTGAGGAATTTAGTAAGCCGGTAGACCAAGTTTCTAAAGGTCTTTATTTTGGTTATTGCCACTATTGTAAAAATTATTCCAAGTCAACACCATTGTCGGTGGTTAAATTTGCTTACGCCTTAGATAAGATGGGCGCATATAAGAGGCGTAAGGTTGATGGTCAGACGTATATATTCTACAGAAAGCCATGAGCCAACTCCTCGAACTCAACAACGGCTCATGCGCCATCATCGACGACCGCGACTTTTTACGAGCCTCGACGCATAAGTGGGGGATGGATAAATTTCCGAATGCGCTGATTGATGGGAAGCGGTGGACTCTGCCACAATATGTCCTGTGCAAGAAAGATCCGAGGGTGCGAATCTTTTGCAAGAACGGAGATAAACTCGATTGCCGGAGAAGCAACCTAACCACCAAAAGAGGCGAGACACAGGAAGGGATGTCTATAGCGAAAGTAATTGGAGAGCTACAGTCGGAACTGGATCGCCACAAGAAGATGGTGGTGGATCTGGAATACACGGGAGAGACTGTGGCGTCAGGGAAGCTGAGGGACAGAATCACCCGCGCCGAAGCAATCCTGAAAGATGGGGATAAAACGGAGATGCAAAAAATAACTAAAATAATGAGAAAAATAAAGTGATGTCAAGTAAATTACCAAAATTAGTATTAGCATTAACTCACGCACACGACGCATGGATAGTTGGAAGTGGAGCAGACCCAGATAATACAGAATCAAGAGATTATGACGTAATTGTGCCATACGGAGAATGGCAAAAAGCATGTATGTTAATACCTATGGATGCCAAGCCGAACCATTTTGGCGGGTGGAAATGTGTTAGCGAAGGGAAGGAAATTGATGTATGGTGCGGTGATTTAGGATGGCTAATGCAAAAACCACAGATGAAATATATTTGGCATGTTGCTTCTGGTGTGAGGTGGCAAAAGATGTAGTAATTTACGAAAAATGTAGGTAAACAGAAATGCAGAGATATACACGAATATTAAAGAAAGTGAGATGAGAGAGCTAATAGAAGAATATCGGAGAAAATTAAGGGAAATTTCAGATATCTGCCCAATAACCGACGAACAGATGTGGAAACTTGAAGCCAGCGAGAAATGTTACCGCACATTCATAACCGAATTGGAACAAATCGAAAAGGAGGGGGAGAAATGAAACTAACCCTCTCCCGCCTATCCGACTCGCACTACTGCCATCTGTGTGAGATCGCGGAGAAGGATGGCTGCTTTGATTCTTGCAATTCTGTGGCGGATAAACGTATATGGCTTAAATTTGAGTCGGAGGAAAAGGAACGGGAATGGCTGGCTAAAGTGGGATTAATCAGATAAAATATAAGAGAGATGAAAGTAAAAGAGCTTATCGCAAAATTAAAGAAGATGCCGCAAGACAATCATGTTTATTGGCAGGATTTTGATTGTGATGAATTTGGTATGTCTTCTGCCGTAGAGTCTGTTTTCTTGCAAAATTTCGATACACTAAACGATCAGCAGGAAGATCAGAATGAATTTAAACTTAAAGGAAATATCGTTATTTTGCGTGGGTAACTATCTATCTGATAGACTCCGGAAACTTTACAACATAATAATGGCGACCATAGCAGTTAATCGCAACACAAAAATAAATACCCTTTTGCTAAAAATAATTGCCAAACCTATTGCGAATCCAAATAAATGTATTATCTTTGCATTATACTAAAACAACAGAAGAGATGAGAACAGAACAAAATGGAATCAGTTACAAACAATCAGAAGAGCATGGGTTAGGATCGTGTCATGGATGTATCGCTTATGCCATTTTATCGGAAGCAGACGAGGTAATAGAATTTAGGGACGCACTCTGCCGAAAACTATCCAAAGAATCCGGCAATGACTGCGAAGATGCAATTTGGAAGGAGGCGACAGATGAGTTATAATACAACCGGATACCAGCCGGAAGATGATGACGGCTATACCTCGCTTGTACTCACCTGCCCAAGACAGGGCTGCGGGGCTACTAATGTTGCGAGGATGAATGACCAGTGTAGGTGCAACTACTGCGGATATGAAGGAAGTATTGAAAAGTTCATACCGGAAACTAAAGATGAGGAAAGTTATCATGGATACTAAACAAATAAAAGAGGATAAGCATAAATTGGAACTTGATATCAAGAACCTTTTAGACGCATTTCATAACACGCACAAGGAGGTTAAAATAAACAATGTAAACATTGAATTTACTGATATTTATTCAGATAATGCATCTATGCCGAGTGTTATTTTTTCGAAAGTCGCCTTAAAAATATTCATATAATGGAAGAGGAACTGGACTTAACGGATTATGGCGATGAGCCGGAGGATTGGAGGCGACATGACTGAAAAAACAAAAGCCGACCTCCTCCGCCTAAAGCGAATAGAGGAGATGAAACGCATCTGGATTCACACGCCAGAAAAGAACCGAAGCTTATGGGAGCTTGCAGAAACGGAGCACATAGTCCGTAGAGTCGAGTACTTCGCCAACATCGGCAGACCTACCGGCTCCTGCGATGACGGAGGATGGATAGTCGAACGGAAGCGAACCGATGTGGGGTTGATCTTCGGGAACGGATTAGAAGTTAGGGGGATCGAGGAGAAATTTTTCAACTTCTTTAAAGGAATAGAAATCATAGAAAAAATGGAGAGATTATGATCAAGGTATACATAGCAAGTCCTTATACTTTAGGCGACATCGCAGTGAATGTAAAACTGCAAATCGACACAGTTGACGAGCTTATAAATGGCGGATTCGCACCATTTGCGCCGCTTTATAGCCACTTTCAGCACATGGCCCATCCGAGGGATTACCACGATTGGATTAAATTGGATCTGGAATGGGTGAGCGTATGTGATTGTGTTCTCCGGCTCGGTGGCGAATCTTCCGGCGCAGATGGGGAGGTTAAGTATGCGCAGGAATTAATGCTCCCGATATTTTATTCTATTGATGAACTAAAAAGATTTTACAAATGACAAAAACAGAACAGCAAACGCAATTATCTCTCATATTTGACGAGTTGAGTAAAATACAGGATAGCAAGGGAGATGACTATGCAAATGAGGATCGCCTCAGCAACTTCAAAATAGTCGCTTCTATGGTTGGGATCACACCTGAACAAGTTCTTCTGGTTTTCATAGCGACCAAAGCTGTCAGGATCGGGAATTTACATGGAAGCAAAACGCCGAACAATGAATCTATTGACGATTCAATAATTGACTTAGTGAACTATGGGATATTGCTGAAGATGGTTAGGGAGGAGGCGAAATGACCCAAGAAGAGATAGACAAAATAATGGCGGCTGATAAAGAACGAGTAAGGCTTATCTTAAATAAAAGAGATGCACAATCCATATTTTGCGGAAGAAAAGAGAAGAAACCGATTGTGATTATAGCCCCATCAGTTTATAAAAAGTTTTATTAGGAATATTAAATAAAAGCATTATCTTTACAGCCACAATTAAAACGTACGCGCCACCAAAAAACATTAGAAATATGGAACAGCAAAATTATAAGACGGTTCAGCAGACGTCAGAAGATACAATAATCTGCGACAAGAAAGTATTTTATACTCGCAAGGGATATATGCAAATGCTTAATCTCTCGGTCAATAGCCTCGGATCTCCCTACTCTCACGTAAGAAACGGTAAAGCCGAGCAATTCAATTTTTTCAATATTAGCTTCTTCCGCCCAATTTAATCCCATACAATGACAGATGGACTTAGTGATCAGCTAATAACATCTATCGACAGGGAACGGTTAAAAGACATACTGTGTAGGGAGGCTAAGGTTGAGAAGGTTGGCGGTATAGCAATGTTATATTACGATACGCTCTCTAAGATAAATATCTACAAGTATGCCGGAAACAGCGTGTGGTTTGATGGCCGCAGCTACATTCTTGTCGATAAGGATGATCTGGAAAGTGCGATATTTACATCCATGAGATACTTGCAAGTTTCTGATGGAATACTAAACAAAGAGTTTCAGTCCATGTGTAAAACCATCTGGAGAAACCTTAGTCGAAGAAATTTTGAAGTATCTAGGCGCAAGCTTTGTTTTATTAATTGTGTTCTCGATACAAACACAATGTTGACGAGCGATTTTTCTCCAGAGCATTTTGTAATAAGCAGGATTAATTACGAATACAATCCAGAGGCTACATGCCCAAAATGGATGAAATTTTTAGGTGAAGTTCTTCCCGATCCCGCGATAGTAGCGGCAATGCAGGAATATTATGGGTTGATGTTTGTCGATAGGAGTATCTACAAAATAGAGAAAATGATGGTTCAGTTAGGAACAGGCAGGAATGGGAAATCCGTAGTTTACGAGGTGATAACATCAGTGGTAGGAGAGGATAATGTATCTACATTCGAAATAAATGATCTGGTATCTGGCGGCGACATGAAAAAAAATATAGCCGATGTAAACGGTAAGACTATAAATTATTGCTCCGAGCTAAGCAAAAAGGAACTTGCAGGATCCACATTTAAGAAACTAATCTCAGGAGAGGCTATGCAAGCGAGGCAGATTTATAGGGAACCATTTGTGGCAAAAGCAATTCCACTGATGATCTCTAATAGTAATGAGTTGCCAGCTACCAGCGATTATACCAAAGGGTATTTTGCAAGATATTTAATTATTCCATTTAATGTGACCATCTCCGATGAAAAACAAAACCGACATTTACATACAGAACTAAAACAAGAATTACCGGGTATTCTCAATTGGGTACTTGAAGGCCATAAGCGCGTTGCCGCAAATGGGTATATGGTTTCTGAGCCTAACGAGGTGAAAGATAGGGTTCTTGAATATGAGATAAACAGCAATAGTATTCTCAAATTCATAGAGGATCAGGAGTACTACAACATCCCCGTCTACAAGACCCACGCCCCGATGCAAATAACCGCAAAGGATCTGTATAAGCAGTATGTGGAATACTGCCGCAGTTCTGGTTATAACGCCTTCTCGAATGTGAAGTTCGCAGAAAAGCTGAAAGAAAAGAACTTTGCCAAGGATAGGAAATCGGACGGAATGACTTACACCTACTATCTAATGCCTATGATTGGTGAGTGGGATCGGTTGGCTTCTCAGGGGTTATTAACAATGAGCAAGGAAGAGTTTAGCAGGGTTGTGGCATATAAGTGCATGGGTCGGACATTGGTGAAGCCGAGCGTGCCGAAGCAGAGAGAGCTGGAATATGATTTACCGCCAATTTAAAAATAGAAGAGATGAAATTTTACAGAAAACAAAGAAGGTGGCATTCAGATTATTATGTAGGTAAAAACAAGGGATTTGAATTTAGTTATCGAAATAACGGAAATGGATGGAGCGTTATAGTTAGCCATACAACAAAAGATATAAGGTTTAATTCGCTATGGAATGGAATAGAATTTACATGCGAGGGCGAAATACAAGATTGGTGTGAAAAATTTGATTATGCGCAATATCAATGCTTAGGAAAGGATGTGATAAAATAAAAGTGGCATGATCCAAGTAAGCAACCAAACCCGCCAGCAGTTACTAATCCTACTGACAGAGATCGAGCGAATACAGGGTAGTGACAATAAGACCCTGAATACGAAAAGGAAGGCAAAAATGATGATAACAAAATTGAAGAGATGCAAGCAATCCAATATCCCAAAAACCCAGACAATGAAGACCACTCTGGGAAATTCTCCCAGCTCTGGAAAGTCCAGCGCGGGTTCCGAATAATCAGAAAAAACAAGCGTACCACGGAAATAGAAAGACAGAAAGCAACCCGAAGTAATACGCTCAATTGGGTTGTGATCGGACACTATAAAAATAAAGAGGCTATGGACGAGGCATTCGTGGAGATGTTGTTGGATGATTGGACGATTACGGAAGATTGTTACGCAACTGATTTTAAGTGAACAAATATAAAGATGAAAAATAAACCATTATTTAGAGTTTGGGATTCAAAAGAAAAAATGTATGTTCCTAATGAATATGTATTAGTTAATCCTTACGGAGAAATGTTTAATGGGAGTGTAGAAAATTGTATGTTTTCTCCTAGTAATTGGATCATTGAGAAATATATATTTACAGACGATACCGGAGGCGATATTTTTGTTGGGGATATTATAAACGACGGGGTTCAAAATCAAGCTGTGGGTCTTGATTATTATAAGGATATATCTTACGGTCATGGAGATTGTGGGTATATAATAGGGTTATCTTGTGTTTCTGGATATGGTAAAGGAGATAAAATTAAGATAATTGGCAATATCCATTATTCTTTAAATAAAAGTAAGTGAAATACGCCCTCCTCTACTCCCACGAGTCCGCCTCACTTGCCCGCTTCTATGCGAACCTAAATAGTCCAGTCAAACGCTTTCTTGCTGTAGCTGATGCGAGAGTACGGGAATTGGAGGCAAGAGACGTGCCGGACTTACAGGAAGAGAATGAATACGTGTCTCTTTTCTCCTACGTGCTTATAAACGTACAGGAAACGTACCGACCCGACCAGTTCGTTTCTATTGTAGATGGACGGATGCTACGAGTACTGGATATAGATTTTATGCAATACTTTCTCCAGTGTCGGGAGCAGTTGACAGGGCTGGTTGAGTGGAATATGATTACGAGGCTGAATACCAATTACGCTTGCATGAAATTGGGTTGGTTAATTGAGCAGGGAAATAAGGAGTACATGTTTGATTTTAAAAGGAGTGGGAAGTTTATGGAATATGCTATTGAAAACATTTCTTTTAAAATGTTGTGGAATTACGAAATAAAAATGGAATAATAGTTGGAAGTATGAATAAATGTATTATCTTTGTATTTATAAACTAATAAGAGAAGAAAATGAAAAGTAAAATTGTAGAAGAGGAAACGAAAGAAGATAAACAAAAATTTCCGGTTATTGCCAAGTCTAAAAAAGACAGTGCGATTATTTTGTTTTCCGACAATAAGGTAGGTGTGGTATTGGCTAAAGGGAACGATAACAGATCTTCGGAAATTGGTTATTATTGTGAAGATTGGTTTAGTTGTTTCAATGTAGAATATTGGCAAATCCTCGATTCAGTAACCATAACTTTCGAATCATAAAATCAACAAAATGAAAAAGAAAACAGAAAAGAAGGACGAAAAGTATCTGCATTATGCGTCTATGCTATCTGCGGTAGTTGCTGACATGTTAGACCAGATACCGAAAACGAATACAAAATTTATGGCGAAGAATTACAGGAAGGCGATAATCTTACTCAATTTTTTCATGCCTTGGCAAATCTAATGCCTACAATGATTTTCAATGGATTTACCGGGGAGAACAAGAATCATTTTGAATTTAATCATATTGCCAATCAGTTGGTATTTCAATTTTCAACGAAGGGGGAGGATTCAGAATAATGGCAGACTTATCGAAATTAGAAGTAGAATTCTACGAGTTATGGCTTCTTCATAAAGACAGAAAATAATGGCTCCAACAAGACCCAAAAAGCCCCCACCAAAACCAAAACCAGAACCTGACGTGGGGTTGAAATTAGATCAGGAACTTAACGATACAGATATATTCGTGGTGTCAATAAATGGAAAGGATCGGGTCGGCACGAAAGAAACAATCGAGAAGCTGAAAGGCGTAGGAATAGTGAAGATGAGCTTTGCAAATAGGGATGGAAGGGACGTAAAATATTACACGTAAAAAGATGAAACCAACAGCAACGATTGATTTAGAGGAATATAACGAACTTAAGCGCCGTAGTCAGGAATTAGCGTTAGGAGTAAAAACTATTACGTTTAGCGTTAAGGTCATAGAAGGGAATGACGCATATATAAATGGATTTGACTACGTTCCTTCAAGATACAAAATTACAGATTCTTTTATTCAGTCAAGCGACGAGGCTGTTAATGCCATCGCAGAGGAGTTGAAGAAGGCGCGAAAAGAGCTTGGTGATGTGCGTGATGAGCATAACGAAGGCTTATCTAAGGTAAAAAAGGAATGCGACTGGATTCTTTTAAAACTCAAAGTATCGCACAGTGCAGAAATTGCTTCAATCAAAAAGATGTCCTTATTTCAATTTTACAGATTTAAAAACAACAAATGAAAAAAAACATTAAACTCGGCAGTTACATCTGCGAGAAAGAAAATGGTTACTTAAAAGTATCCCACGAGAATAAATCATGGAATTTCAGAATGGGAGCAGCGCCAGAAAACATCGAGAAATTTTTCGAGGACTGCAAAGATGACGAATGGCGCAAGTATTTTGAAGTCGCATTTGCCGGAACTCAAACATTCAGTATTTTAGCAATTCAGAATCCAATGTACGTGGAGGCTTGGATCAAATGGCACAACTCATACTTTGCCGATCTAAACAAAGAGATCACACCAGAAGATGACTTAGCTATTATCGAAGAGGAGAAGGCGTTACGGGAGATGAAGGAAACGGCAGGAGTAACAGCAGGAGATATAGTAGGAGTAGAAACAAATAAAACAGCAGAATAATGGATTTAAAAATTAGTGGAAAAGTAGTAGCAATTCTTCCAGAAGTATCTGGAACGAGCGCGGCAGGTAAGGCATGGGAAAAACAAGACTTCGTAATTGAGGAACAGGAAGGTTCTTACCCAAAACAAGTAGCCTTCACCGTATTCAACAAACCGGAACTAATCGCCGATATGCGGGTCGATGACGAGGTTGAGGTTGGATTCAATGTGGAGTCACGCGAATATCAGGGCAAGTATTTCTCGAACGTAACGGCATGGAGGGTGAATATTACTAAAACTTCTGGGGCGAAACCAAAACCCGCGGACGACTTACCACCAATGGATACGCAAAGTGGTGGAGATCAGAAAGATGGCGATGATCTTCCGTTCTGATCATAATATTAATTACGCGCCAAATCAAACCTGCGCATTATAAATGGGTTGACTCAAGCACTTGAGACACAAGCGAGGTTTTTAGTTTGATAAATACAGTTCTTGGTTACACCTCAATATAAACAACTTAAAAACCTATGCCGGATTAGCTCAGTTGGTAGAGCTGCTGATTTGTACTCAGCGGGTCGTGGGTTCAAATCCTACATCCGGCTCACAAAACACCCGCAATCATAAGACCCCCGTCGGTATACGGGAGCGAAGGTTGATCAGATCGAATAGTCAGGATGGGTTTGCGGAGTGTTAGAGCATTCTTTACCCACCATGATCAATCATTACTGGCGATTCGGAAATAGACGAATTTTATTTGGTATTGTCAATTGTATTTCGTATATTTACACCGCGAAATACGAGATCGCAATAAAATATTTCAGTTTAAAAACTGAACAACCTCATTAGATTGGCTCGTATCCTTTCTTTTGAGGTTTTCTTTTTATATTAAAACAATGAGATTAATACCGCTAAGTCAGGGATTATTTGCACGAGTAGACGATGAGGATTACGATAGGGTAATAAAGGCAGGCAAGTGGCATGCTCGGAAAAGCAAAAATGGATGCGTTTATTACGCTGTAAGAAATATTACATCTAATGGTAGACAGAAGACTCAGTACATGCATCAATTTATCATGGGATATAATCCTTCAAAATCAAGTATAGATCACAAGGATGGAGATGGATTAAATAATCAGAAATATAATTTAAAGCCCTGTACCCACCAAGAAAATATGATGAATAGGGGTTTAAATAAGAACAGCACATCGGGATATAGGGGAGTTCGTTGGAATAAATTGATGCAAAAATGGGAGGCGTACATAGGAATAAATGGAAAGCAGAAGTACCTTGGATACTTTAATGGCAAGGAAGATGCAGCGCGTGCATACGACGTAGCAGCTATAAAGCGTAACCCAGAATTCAACAGATTAAATTTCCCTAATAATATTTGCATTATCCAATAAATATATTATCTTTGTACTAACTAATACCGATCATAAATGATTTTCACTGAACAAGTAATTAGGGAATGTATTGCGAAAGGCATTACAAACAAGAGAGCTATTGCCAAGGAAATGGTAAGACAAGACCCATCTATTGATGCAGAAGGCGCAAGATACAGGGTTCGTAAAATGCTTGGGTCTGCCGGAAATCCTGTCGCCGGAGTTCATATGGATCTCTACCAGCTATACATGAATGTCCTATGCAAAAATAACGAATACGAGAAAGCCTCACACAAGAAACTCACGCCATCCAAAACCTACATAATCACAACAGCATTAAACTCAACGCCCATACATAAACCATTTTGGGATAATCTGTTAGCCTACGCCAGATTCAAAGGTGCAGAGGTGCATGTGATTGCTAGCCGCTACAAGAACCCAAACTCGGTTTTTTCTGATGCACCCAATGATGTCTGGTGCGCAGAAGTCTTGCCCTATTTGGACGCTAACAGACATGATCTTTTTGATGGTATTCAGTTAATGTCTGACGTAAAGATTCAGCCCACAGCGGTTACGCCATTATCAGGACTAAACGGGCTATCCGCATCTGAGTCGTGTATATTTGGACATCCAAGGGTGCACATGCAGTTTATGCCAGTCCCAAAAGGGCATGCGCCAAAGATTATGATGACGACCGGAGCTTGTACTCTACCGAACTACACCGATAGCAAGACGGGAAAGAAGGGAGAGTTCCACCATACATATGGTTTCGTAATAGTTACAGATGGGGACATGCATTACGTTACAGCATGTGACGACGGTAGTTTTATAGATATGGATAAGCAGGTTATCTCCGGAGAAGTAGTGAAAGCTCCGCAAGTAGAAGCCCTTATATTAGGAGACCTCCATACAGCGAAACTTTCTCAGGAAGCACGGATCAGGATTAGGTCTCGCATAATCGCCATAAACCCAAAGATGCTTATCCTACACGATGTCATGGACGCGGAGTCAGTAAATCCCCACGAAGAAAAGAATCCGATCCTGAAAGTTAAGAGATTTGAGTCTGGTAGAAATAGTCTGGCCAACGAGATTGAGGACACGTTGGAGTATCTGTCGGAACTGAATCTCCTGTGCGATGACATTAGGATTATTCCGTCAAACCATGACAATATGATTGATCGCTATATAGCTAACATGGATTGGAAAAAAGATATTCCAAATGCTCTGAAGTACGCCGAATTGCTCCCGATTGCTTTACGTGAGCCTGATGGTGTATTCCCGTATTTGGTGCGTGAATTAGGCATTGTGGCAACTAAGGTAGACGACAGTATTGTAGTATGTGGAATTGAATTAAATTTACATGGAGATCGTGGAGCCAATGGTAGTCGCGGCAGCTCGGTTCAGTTTAAGAATCTTTCATCGAAAACAGTGACAGCTCATAGTCATACTCCATCGCGCCAAGATGGGAGCTTAGTGGTGGGATGCCAAGATTTAGAGCATGGATATAACTTAGGATTAAGTAGTTGGGGTGTTGGAGATGTGATTATAAATGGCGATGGAAAATGCCAACATATATTTTAAAAAAATGAGCGGAATAGTACGTTTTATAAGCGACCTGCATTTTAGTCACACAAACCTAATCATAGGGATGCGTGGGTTTGCTTCTATCGAAGAGCATGACGAATATATTATAAGCCAATGGAATAAGGTAGTTGGCAAAAAGGATGTAACCTATATTCTTGGCGATCTAACAATGGAGAAGAAATCACCATACTCACTTCTTGATAGACTGAATGGATTAAAGCACGTGATATTAGGCAATCACGATAGGCTTCAGGATGTACCGGAATTATTAAAGCACGTGCATTCTGTTTCTGGTTGCATTAACTACAAAGGATTAATGCTCACACACATACCAATAATTGAATCTGAAATTATGGGACATTTCTATCGCAACATTCACGGGCATATCCATAAAGATAAAATCCAAAACGATAGGTATGTTAATGTTAGTTGTGAAGCGGTTGGATATACTCCAAAAACATTATTAGAATTGGGGGTTATTATCCCAGAAAAACTGATAATCAGGTAGTTATATCCGAGCTATACCCGCTCCGAGGATTAAAAATAGTTAAGTATCTCATTTATATTACTATGAACATAATAATGTACGCAAAATTACATTAGCGGGTATAATGATAACCTCGGACGGTTATAACTGCCACGTATAACCCGTGCAGATAATATTTGGTAATCTCAATTTTATTTTGTATATTTGTCGCATGTCTTGCAGCATAATTGATAATATTTTTTAACAAACCTTCATTCTTAGTCTGCAAGCTGAGTTTGGGGGTTTGTTGTTTTAAAACATTTAATAATGAGGTCAATAGAATTAACACAAGGAAAATTTGCTAAAGTTGATGATGAAGATTTTGAATGGCTAAATCAGTGGAAGTGGAGTGCTCATAAGGATGGAAATACATACTACGCCGTAAGGTCTGTTAGGATTAATGGCAGACAGAAGAAATATAGAATGCACAGACTTATCATGGGCGAAAACATATTAAGTCCAATTGTAGATCATCGCGATGGGGATGGATTAAATAATCAGAGATACAACCTAAGACATTGTACCAATCAAGAAAATCGTATGAATCAGAGGCCTCAAAAAAATTGTTCTTCTATTTACAGGGGAGTATCTTGGAATAGTAGAGATAAAATATGGGAGGTTGCCATAAAGCCAGAAGGGAAGTGTACTCACCTAGGGCGCTTTATTATTGAAGAAGATGCAGCACGAGCCTTTGATGTTGCCTGTATAAAATATCACAAAGAGTTTGCTAGACCAAATTTCCCATTAAATTGCGTCCCAAATATTTCATAAAATTGGGACACAAAATAACCCGTACAGGTAATAATCATCATATATTACCTGTACGGGTTTCTTTTTTACTCTCCTAATCCCATAAACCAGATCCGAAGTGCCGTACTCGCAATAACCGCCCTTGGAAGTTGCAGATCGTATGCAAATTGATCAATCCGATCCCGCGTACTCTTTCTGATTTGGAAATTGTATTTATAGTACGGATCTCTTATTCCTTGCCCGCGCTCGCCTATGTAGCTGGTAATCATAGGGTCATTCCAATGGACATCTAAATAGTCATTAATGAGTTTATCTGTCAGGATGTTTACCTTACCCTTGAAGTGCTTGTCGGCTTGTCGATACAGGCTTCCGATGAGGGTTGCATTTCCCCTCACCGTAAACGTTGTGAATTGGTCTTTACTTTCTGTTTCCATCTGCTATCTTCCTCATCTCAATGACTTTTGCGACTCTTGAAGGCATCGAACGGTACTCTGCAACCTTCTCATCTGAAAGTCCGTGAATCATTTTGAGTTCGAATTTCAATTCATCCCCAGACATTTTTGCAGGAGACTTCGTAAAAAACGCTTCAACCTTCTTCGGCTCCGGTGGCTTTACGATTTCTGCAACCTTGCTATACACATACAAGCAAAGTAGCTTGACAATAGTCCCATTAAAACAATTTGGATCAAAAACGATCCGAGGCACGTAAAGCGAGAAGTCCCATTTTACCGCTACGTAATCTACCTGACCCGATATTCTCTGGGCCTTCGCAACAGCGTACTCATTGAACGCACAGGTAATTGGCACTTCCTCTCCAAGAAAAGCCTGCTGTATATGCTCCAGAACGAATCTGGCTTCCGGTGGTTGTGTATTAAATTCCTGCATTTTCTCTTGCTTTATTAGGTTGATTCATACCTGTCTGTTTTGCTTTAGCCGTAGCTTCTATCTTAGCATTTTCCTGCTGAGCCTTAGCTTCATTCTCTTTTGTGATTCTTGCGAATTCATCATTGGCTGCAAATGGATATTGTGGTGCACCAGTCTCGGTAGATAGATTTCCCATTGTCCTCCCTTGGTTTAGAATATTTGCCTTCTCTTGCTCATTTTGGTGAACATAAGGAACAATCTCGCCTCTTACTGGAAGATTATTAAACTGAGCAGATTTCTTTGTCTCAACTCCGAACCCAAACTTGAATATCGAAACTACATCATCAAGTGCTTGGTTCCAGTGCTGAGAATCTTCCATAGCCTTTTCGACCGCCGGAGAATAGAGTAGTTTAATGGTTACTCCCGGTAGGTCTCCGCCTTTAACTTCTGGGGGCAGAACCGTAAAAGACCCCATTAAGATATATTTCTCCAATATTTTCAACTGAAGCTCAAATGATGTTGATGCATCTGCTTTTTCGAGGAACTTTGCATCACTATCCGCATCTCCAATAATAACCGATGGCATACCATCTGCATCTTTCTGAATATCCCCATCGCCTTTGATAAACATGATTCTAAAAGCATAGGCTTTATTATTTTCACAGAGCTGAGATACTGCCAACTCGAACTTATCAATACAGTCCTGAACATTACTCCAACATGCACCCATATCATCCCTCTTGTAAGAGATCGGTACAAAATCAAATCCATGAGGCGTGCGAGCCTCTACATTCCATCCATCAGCTCCAATTACTTTCGATACTTTTGCCATCCACCCTTTCTGTCGGGTATAGGTAGTCATGTATTTATTATCCCAAACATCAACATACTCAACTTCATTCTGCATATACCTTCTCGCAAATAGATTGAGCTTTCCGGTTATATTGTCGTAGTGAGGATAAAGTATCTCTCCATTCTTGTAGCCAAAAGTACGCCATCCAAATTCGCCTTCATGGATATATCCGCACAGAGCAGAATCTCCCGTGATCTTTTCCATCTCGAAGAACTCATGCATGGCGACTTCCATGTTTTTATTAATCCAGCCCTGCTTAAATTCTATTAGTGAATTTTTCTGTGCTTCTGTCGGAAGGGGGTTACTATCCACAAATTGGATGTAATTGCCAGAAAGATGCGCTAATTGTTTCGTGACAATGGTTTGTTGCATTGGCAAGCTGACACGTTCTACGAAATGAATATACCTCTGCTTGTTGGAATCCTCTTTGATTCTGTCGGCATAATAGAACTGATCATTAATTTTATGTCCTGATGGATCATATTCAGACAAGAACTGATCTTGAGTTACCTGAGACTTCAATCTCCGAGGCGTCATCACTGGCGCAGATTCACCGAGACTTGTAGGTGGATGCCAATTTATTGATGGAGATTCTCTCGTGAAAGGTTTCTTCAGTAGAATTTGATCTACCGTTTTTGTTATTGCCATTTTAGTTATTATTAATTATTAAAGTAATCCACTATTTGAAAATCCCCTCTTCTTGCTATTAAATACTTCTCGCATAAATAGAGCCTCCACAGTATCGGGAGAGTGTCCTATTTCTGCTTTCATTGCTGGCTTCCCGATAATCTCAAACCTACCATTATCGACCTCCTTACGCCTAAGTGCCGGACGCTGAAGTTGTAATCTTTCACGCAAGGTTATTCCGCCTACGCTTTTCTCTAATACGCCATCTGCGAAGCTGTATTCTCCATCCTTTACGGATTTTACGAATTTCTCCGCACACTCGCTTTTCTGATTGTTCCATAACTTTGGATTAGATGCAGCTTCTTTATTGTTGAATTTCTTTGCTTTCTTAAAGTAGCCTTCGAGATATAATCCTAATCCATTACTATCGTAGGCGAAATATTCTTCCCTAATATTATTTTTATCTAAAAACTTCTTTGCGAGCGATACGGCAGTGTCGCTAAGGACTCCGGTAAACGCCTCCCAATCTACAGTGTGCTTATCCTCAAAGGCAAACATCTCAAAGTAGTCTCCCGTCAGAGCAACGTCTGCCGTTCCGCAACGGAAGCCGATATTGGATTGGCGATTGTTATTGAACATATTTTCAAAATCTTCATAAGAGGTTAATCCATAAGACGATTCTGGATCAACATATAATCCAGACACATCCCTAATAGCCTTCTCTGATCCCTGAGCTGCAAGTTTGCTTAGGTAAAATGGGTCTAATTTATTTAATAATTTATTTTCAGATAAGTCTCCAGAAATAAACGTGAACGACGTAATAAGATTCATCTTATCAATCTGCCCTTCGAGGTTTTTATTGTATAGTGCATCAATATATCCAGAGGCTTTTAGATACACTTCTTCGCGACTATCTCCCCAAATTATGTCGGATAACTTGTCATTGTGCCTGTAAAAATATCTCAATATTCCGCTTCTTTCGGGGATCGCCATATTTGTTATTGGGTCTATGTACCACTTAATCAATTGGTAAACCCAGTGCTTTGGGCCGATAGGATTAAATGAGGCTATGAATTTATTCCGAATTCCGAGAGTATTTCTGTTTGATCCCAATAGCGTAAAAAATGTAGATGCCTGCAATTGGGGCAACTCGTCGATTAATATGCATGGTTTTTGTAGTCCCCTATACCTTCTGTCTACCTCTTTTTCGTTTTGTAAATGAAAATAATCTATCGTAGAGTCTCCGTTATTGAATTTTATAGACAAATCTATTACATTACCAAATCCCCGATATAAATTCACTGCATCTGCGAAAAGCCCGTCCCTTACATCCTGTTCTTCCTTTCGGAATCCAGCCGCCTTAAACCCAACAACATCAATATTATACAGAGGTTCCATATTCATTATACGAGATTTCCCCCCGCCTCTTTTACCTCCTATTAACATAACATCGGCATCCGATATTAAACATAATTCCTGAAACCCAGATTGAGGGATCATGTTATACATTGCGGCACTTGCTGACAATGCGAGGTTTTTTTCCCGCAAAGACTCTACATATTCATTAGTGTAATATTTCTTCCCTGATGGCGAAAGGACGTACTCCTGCATAAAGTCGAAAATGGTTTAAGGCGTAAAGATAGTAAAATTTATGGCATTTGCAATTATCTTTAGTCTATCTGAGTCAAATTTGGTAATTCGGATTTTTTAATTATCTTTGTCCATAATTGATGCTACTAACAAATATTTATAATAGCAATTAAAATGAAAGCAGAGATCCAATCGGCAATAAAAAGTGCTTATTTACAGTACGGTTTAAAGCCAGAATCAATCGAAAAAATAGTAACTGCATTAGAATCACGGCTATCCGCAGCAGGGACTATCCCAGCAGAAGAATTACAAGCAAAAATCAGTGAAGCAGTTGAGTCTTACCGACCACTTGTAGCAATGATACAAAGCGAAGTAGATTCTAGAATCAAGAAACCAGCAGACACGTCCGCCGCCGCAGCAGCAGCAACCACCACAGACGAA
>Ga0123337_10001208_pt1 | contig 34695 bp, 31 predicted proteins | sample frozenSSSSmetaG_FD_89792 | JGI IMG/M metagenome (GOLD analysis project Ga0123337, IMG submission 89792) | Glacier valley bacterial and archeal communities from Borup Fiord, Nunavut, Canada, to study Microbial Dark Matter (Phase II) -... | ecosystem: Environmental > Aquatic > Freshwater > Ice >...
ATGCCTACATAGATATAGGTTTTTCCAATACTTGATATGGCATAGACAGTAAACACAAACAAAATTTAAACAAAAAGCCCCGTATTTCTACGAGGCTTATGTACCAGGAGCGGGAATCGAACCCGCACGAGCTTACGCTCACAAGATTTTAAGTCTTGCGTGTCTACCTATTCCACCATCCCGGCTTAATCTATACCCTAAAATATAGATTTTATCTTTGGCGCTTCTCCCGATAGCAATCGGGATCAGACAATCTAGGCTTCGCTTGGACGTTTCCAAGCTATAAATACCCTATAACAAGAAAGCCCTTGAATCAAGGGCTTTTTGAGCGGGAGACGAGATTCGAACTCGCGACCCCGACCTTGGCAAGGTCGTGCTCTACCAGCTGAGCTACTCTCGCTTTTGTTGTTAACTGAAACGTGATCCAGTTGAATTGTGGATGCAAAGGTAAGCGTCATCTATAAATATGCAAGAACCTGCTAATTAATTTTTTCACAAATACTTTTAACAATACCGCTTATCATTGATTTTCAGATCTATATCAAAACGGATATATTGATAATATTTTTACCATTTCTCCTACATTCCTAGCATTTAGCTTTTTTAGGATGTTTTTTCGATGTGTGCCCACTGTATTTACAGAAATATTCAAGTTCTCCGCGATTTCTTTGGACTCTTTACCATCCAAAATCAATTTTACGATCTCTTTTTCTTTTTTAGTCAAAGTGACTATTCTACTATTAGGAGAATTCTTACTTACAAATACTCGTGTCCCATCCTCTTTTTGGAAGGAATAATTCCAGTCATACCCCATGATTTTGGGTGGAGTATGAAGCTGCACAATGATATGTAAATCCATCGCAAAATTACCAGCAGAATCTATCAAATAAGGCCTAGCTTTTCCTAACACCCAGGTGACTTTATTCGTAATACGATGAACCCATCGCGTAGTATATGAAAATTCAAAGGTGTATTTTTCTACTAGTGAAAGTTGATGAAAACTATCAAAAACTATTTTTTAAAACGAACAAGCTCAGATCTATCCTCAGGATGTGTCATACTAAAGGTAGTTTCCATGCCTTTTTCTCGGAACATAGAGGCAGGATAGCCTGTCAACTCTCCTACATTCCCGGTAAAAAAAGCTAAGCTCAAATTTCTATAGTCAAAGCAAGCAATGGTTAAGCCTTCTTTCATGCCAATATTCTGACTCAAAAGTTCAAGCTCATCCATTTTCCTTTGTTCATCTGGATGTTCCTCGAATTTCTGCTCTTTCCACTCTTGGAAAAATTGAGTGTATTTATTCTGCTTACGCAAATCTTTCAGCAATAATTTATCCATAAAAAAATCTAGTCAATATAAACTAAAGTAACACACGAAAACTGAAGGCTTATGTTTCAATTTTCTTTTTAATCTCGTGCAATTTGAGAAGAGCTTCAATCGGAGATATCGCATTGATATCAATTCCTTCAATTAACTCTTTTGCCTCTTGGAACTTAGGATCCAGCTCAAACATGCTTAGCTGATAATTATTCTTAGGTATAGATTTCACTTTTTCCTTTTGCTCGGCTACGTCCTTATCTTTTTCCAGATGAGACATAATTTCAGCCGCCCTTAATACGATTGGATTAGGCATACCTGCCATCTGAGCCACGTGAATACCAAAGCTGTGCTCACTTCCTCCAGGCTTCAGCTTTCGCATAAAAATCACTTTGTTTCCAACTTCCTTCACAGAAACATTAAAATTCTTGATTTTAGGAAAATCAGAGGCAAGTTGATTCAATTCGTGGTAATGCGTTGCAAAAAGTGTTTTAGCTCTAAATGTCGGATGGTTGTGCAAGTATTCCACAATAGACCAGGCAATGGAAATCCCATCATAAGTAGAAGTACCGCGACCAATTTCATCCATCAGCACCAAACTTCTATCAGATAGGTTATTCAAAATACTGGCTGTCTCGGTCATCTCCACCATAAAGGTAGATTCCCCTTTAGAAAGATTATCCGAAGCGCCCACACGTGTGAACACCTTATCGATAATGCCTATTCTCGCAAAGGACGCAGGCACAAAGCTTCCCATCTGAGCCATTAGGACTGTCAAGGCGGTTTGACGCAGCAGGGCGGACTTACCGGCCATATTGGGACCAGTGATGATCATGATCTGCTGTGAATCGTGATCCAGGTAAATATCATTCGGTACGTAATTCTCTCCTGGAGGCAATTGCTTCTCGATCACAGGATGACGGCCGTCTTTGATTTCAAGGGTTTCTGTATCTGAGATTTTTGGTCTGCAATAGCCGCTGGAGAGCGCCACCTGCGCAAAAGAAAGTAGGACATCCAGCGTACCTAGAACTCTGGCATTTTGCTGGATTTGTGTGACAAACTGAGCAGTCTCCTGTACTAATGCTAGAAAAAATCGCTGCTCTATCGCAATCATTTTATCCTCAGCATTCAGGATTTTGTCCTCGTATTCTTTCAGCTCTGGCGTGATGTATCGTTCTGCATTTACGAGTGTCTGCTTACGAATCCACTCCGCAGGCACTTTGTCTTTATGTAAATGTGTCACTTCCAAATAGTAGCCGAAAACCCTATTGAAAGCAATTTTAAGAGAGGAAATTCCTGTTTTCTGCACTTCACGCTGCTGAATAGACACCAGAAAATCCTTTCCGGTATTCGCCAAACCACGGTATTCATCCAGCTCTGCATCTACGCCATCGTTGATTATCCCACCCTGATGCGTCAGCATGGGAGCATCCTCTTTGAGCTCCTTGTCTATTTTTTCTCTTAGAAATTCACATGGATGTAATTGATCAGAAAGTCGCTGCAGTGTAGGATTCTTCTGATTTTTGAGAAGTTCTTTGATAGGTAAAATGTTTACTAGCGCACGTTTGATTTGATTTATCTCACGCGGATTTGCACGACCGACCACCACTTTGGAAATCAATCGCTCCAGATCACCGATATGCTTCAACGGATCGACCATTTCGGCTATCAGCGCTTCATTTTGATAAAAGAAATCAACCACATTCAGCCGTTCATCTATCGTAGATTTCTCTTTCAATGGAAGCACCATCCACTTTTTCATCATACGCGAGCCCATCGGCGTCACTGTCTGATCTAGGATATTGATTAAAGGAACACCGCCTTCGTGCTGTGGAAATACCAATTCTAGATTTCGGATGGTGAATTTATCCAACCATACATATTTCTCCTCTGCAATTCTTGAAATGGAAGAGATATGCTGAATTTCTTTATGCTCAGTTTCTTCCAGATAATACAAAATCGCACCAGCTGCTATGATTCCAGTTTCGATCTCCTCTATCCCAAATCCTTTCAGATTGGCTGTGGCAAAATGAGTTTTGAGCTTTTCGTAAGTAAAGTCATATTGGTAAACCCAATCCTCACAATGAAAAGTGATGAAATCATTCTTCAGCATTTCAGCAGCAAGTTTTTTAGCTGATTTAGAAAAAATAATTTCTGAAGGTGCAAAGCTTTGGATCAGCTTTTCGAGATAAGATGAAGTCCCTTCGGCACACATAAATTCACCCGTGGAAAGGTCTAGGAAAGCTATTCCATGCTTGTCCTTCCCAAATGCAATGGAAGCGAGATAGTTGTTTTTCTTAGTGTCAAGAACTTGATCATTGAAAGAAAGACCTGGAGTCACTAATTCCGTCACCCCTCGCTTCACAATGCCTTTAACAGATTTTGGGTCTTCCAACTGATCACAAATGGCCACGCGATTTCCAGCACGCACTAATTTGGGCAAATAGGTATCCAAAGAATGGTGAGGAAAGCCCGCAAGTTCGATATGGGAAGCTGATCCATTGGCTCTTTTCGTCAAAACGATATCCAGAATTTTACTTGCACGAACTGCGTCTTCTCCGAATGTCTCGTAAAAATCCCCAACACGAAAAAGCAACAAGGCACCTGGATGCTTGGCTTTTATCGCATTATACTGCTTCATTAAGGGCGTTTCTTTTCCGTCTTTTGACTTACTCATGGGGGTATGCTTACTTTTATACTAATTTTGGGAAGAGTATTCGAAGGGAATATGCCCGAAAATAAGCCATTCACAAAGCAGAACAAAAAAGGATGAAAAAATTAAGCATGGAAGAGCTCGAAAGAGTCTCTGTAGAGGAGTTTAAGACAATGGATAAATCGCCGATCGTGCTCGTTCTGGACAATATTCGAAGCCTAAATAATGTGGGTTCTGCCTTCCGAACAGGTGATGCATTTGGTGTGGAAAAAATCTACCTCTGCGGCATTACTGGAACTCCCCCTCATCGTGATATTCAGAAAACTGCTTTGGGAGCAACCGAATCAGTAGAATGGGAATATTGCCTGAATACTATGATGGCCATGGAAAAATTAAGAGCCGATGGCTATCAGATTTGCGCGTTGGAGCAAGTAGATCGCTCAGTAAAGTTGAATGATTTTACTCCGGAAAAAGGTAAAAAATATGCGTTAGTATTCGGAAATGAAGTTTTTGGGGTAGAAGAAGAAGTGCTTAATGCTTGTGATGCAGTCTTGGAAATTCCACAACTAGGAACCAAGCACTCCTTGAATATTTCTGTTTCCTTAGGAATAGCGGTGTGGGATATGATGGTGAAATTGGAACAGTTTTAATCCTTATTGAAACGGTATCTTATACCAGTAGAGCCCCTAAGTATATCCACATCACCAATTATCGCTGCCACTTCCATTTGGAAGCCAAAATTCTTATTCTCAAATGGATAAATATTCAAACCAGCGGGAATTACTATGCCAGAAAAATAATTAACTCTGGCTCCTAACCCTCCATAAAATTGATAGGTATCGTTTTGAATGAAAAGATAATTTACCACTAATTCTAAGCCGGTGTATTCAAAGCTATTATCCACATCCACCCTAAATTCTGGAAGCCATTTTTCTCCTAATTGCTTGTTAACAGCAGCGAAAGGCCTGTTACTAATATGAAAAGCGGTTGTCCATTGAGCTTGGACTAGTGTGACAGATCCTATAAAAAAGAATAGAAATAATAGTTTTTTCATTTGTGTGAAATTAAGTTGTGCAAAAGGTTAAAACCCAAGTTCACTTAGCTTTACATGAGTTTTAATCATGTTAGAGCTGGCTTTTGCCACAAGTTTACCTGAATCTTTAGTGATTACGGCGTCCCAATGATTTAGGTTTGCGCCGGAACGAACTAATTTTGCAGAAACTTCTACTTTCTCTCCAATTTTTGCTGAAGATAAAAAGTCAACATTCAAGTTGATGCTGGTCATCAGATACTCAGAACCTGTAGCAAAGTTTGCTATTCCAATCACATCGTCCATCATAAGCGAAGCTACACCCCCATGAAGTATTTTGGCGGGATTACACATTGCAGGAGTGATTGTATAGGATACTTTGATAAATCCTTTTTCAATTTCCAAAAGTGTCCCACCAAGCCAATTTCCAGCCATTGAGGGCATTTTATCCAGCTTTTGGCCTATTAATTTCTTGAATTGTTCTAACTGTTTATTAGGGTTTTCCATAGGATTATTCTCGTTCATTTATCAATCTGAAATAGTCTTCCAATATAGTTTTTACAGCTTCCATTTCTTGCGGTTTTGACCAAATAGGAGTCCAAGCTGAGTCCTTCTTAATTTCAAAATTGGCATCGGCGGTTATCCAAGGTTGGAGCTCCCTCACATAGGCTAGAAACTCAGAATTATTTGTGTTTTGAAGATGAAATGTTTGTTCCTTTCCTCCTTGAGAAGCGCGAATTTCCAAGGGCCAATCAATATTTCCTGGTTCTAAATAAAGGTAGGCCTCATCTTTTTGGCTATTTAGAATAATCACTAAATCAAGCAAGGGGCTCGTCTCAGAAATCTCTCTTTTCCCATAACGAAAAAGGAGCATTCCTGCATCTGATCTACTTTCTCTATCATATTTGATAGCACTGACATTCAAAAAATATAAACGACTCGAAGAAGTCATACGGAAAGTCAGATCATCCCCAGAGTTATTTGCCCGCTTCGTATTGAAAAAAGAAAGAAGTAGTACTAAACCAATAGATATCAAGCCAAAAATCTTAAAGACTTTGACTAATTCTGGTGTGAAAATTTCATTTGGTTTTTGCCTTTTAGGCATGTAAAATTTGCTTAGGGTTAAGTATCAGTCTCAATGTACATACGAACCTGCATTGATATCGATACTAGCTCCAGTAGCATGATCAGCAAGTCCAGAGCAAAGCAAGGTCACCATTGGCGCAATATCCTCAGGCTTTGTCAACTCTTTCAGGGCAATGTCATTTAATGCGAAGTCTTCTCCATATTCAGATAGAATTTCATCAGCCATATCTGTTCTTGTAAAACCAGGTGCGATCAAAAATGCTTTAATTCCCTGCTTGCCGTAATGTCTGGCAATGGATCTTGTCAAACTGACAATAGCGCCTTTTGAAGCAGCGTAAGCTATATAATCCGTAGTATCACCACGAAAAGCGGCTCTGGAGGAGATATTGACTATTCTGCCATTTTGATTACCCAATGCGTGATCTACAAACTCTTTGCATAGGATACCAAGAGCTGTAGTATTTACCTGAATAGTCTCCTGCCAGATCTTGACCCATTCATGTGTGGATAGATTATCGGGTGCTGATTTAGAAATACCTGCATTATTTACCAACCCAGAAATCGGCCCATATTTTTCTACCAGTTTTGGAATGAAGCCAACAACTTGATTTACATCAGATAGATCGCAGGATTCAATGAAAGCGGGATTTACTAACTCTCCTTTTAGCTTCTCTGCCTCACTCACATTATTATTATAATGGATTATCACTTCTGCGCCAGATTGTGAAAGTTGCTTTGCAATCGCTCTACCGATACCTCTTGAAGCGCCCGTGACGAGTATTCGTTGATTTTTTAGGGAAATATTCATGCTTGAAAATACTGGCTAAAATCAATAATTCGATAGAATTTGTGATTGGAAGATGAAATTACTTACCATTTCTCACGAATGATCAAGTGCTGAATATGCGCCAAATGATGCATGGAATGCCATTGATACATAAGTGTAACTTCAGAAAGAGGAACAGAAGATTGGGATTCCGGATGGAAATAAGTCTTTTGAAAATCTGATGGTGTCATGCTTTCTAGGATAACAGCCCATTTAAAATGTATTCCAACAATCAAGTTGAGAGATGATTCAATTGGTAATGAATAATCAGACATTTTTGCCCATGCAGCTTCATCATAAGGCTTAATAGTAGGATTTACCTCTGTCAGAGCCAATTTAAAGCGCGTCAGCGCATTCATATGAGAATCGGCAACGTGATGAATTACTTGCCTCACTGACCACCCTCCAGGGCGATAGGGGGTGTTTAACTGTATTTCAGAAAAACCCTTCACAGTTTCTTTCAAATACTGTGGATATGAACCTAGATAAGCACTAGCTTCTTTTAGATTTTGATCCGAAATATTTTCAGGTTTCAAAAATTTACCAATCGGGTACTTCAATAATTCTATATCAATCATAATATTTATCCTCCAGCGGCGATAGTAACCAAATCTACATTTTTTGCTCCATTCGCCAAAAGTACGTTGGCACATGCGCATAATGTTGCTCCTGTGGTCATCACATCATCTACGAGCATAATAGACTTATCAGAAATAGAAGTGTAAGGAGAAATTTGAAATACCTCGTCCATATTGTCCATTCGTTGGAGACGCGATTTTTGAGTTTGGGTTTCTGTAAATTTTTCGCGCTGTAAACCATTTTCCAACTTCAGAGCAAGGGCTTCACTAAGGCCTAATCCAAATTGCTCACTCTGATTATAGCCCCTGCGACTTTGTTTCAATGGGTGCAATGGCACAGGTATTATAACATCCCAGTAGCCCGCAAAACCATTTTGGTTCAGAATTTTGCCGTACATACTTCCTAATTCCTTCGCTAGATGAGGCTTATTTCTATACTTGAGCTGATGTAAGAGCTTCTGACTATTTCCTCCTTTGGTAAATTTAAGATAGGCCATCACCATACCTTCAGTGCTTAAACCTTTCACCTTATCACATAAATCATTATCCACTGGCCGCAAATGATAGCTTGTCACAGGAAGTGCTCCTTTACAAATTGTGCACAGGTTATTCTCATGGTCATAAAGAGACCTACCGCAAAGAAGACAATTGCGTGGAAAAACTAAATCCAAAAAATCTTTTACAAAAAATAAACGCATTGTGAAAAAGGCTTGTTCCTATCTGCCAAGGGCAAATAGTGGTATATTTGCTACTTAATTCTTTCCTAAACAGTTAAGTTAATGAATCTCATAGAGGAATTCAACGAGTACCGCAGCCAGATGAATGATAAGATCTTGGCTGAGGACAATAAAGTAATCAAGCGTATATTTAATCTTGACACTAATGCGTATGCAGAAGGATCAGTAGATATAAAGTCTAAGGAAATGATTGGACTAGCTTGTTCTATGGTATTGAGATGCGATGACTGTGTAAAATATCATTTAGGAAAGTGCCATGAAGTTGGCTTAACGAAAGAGCAAATATTTGAAGTATTCTCAATTGCTACTTTGATAGGAGGGACAATAGTAATTCCTCACTTGAGAAGAGCAGCAGAATATTGGGAAACACTTGAAAATCAATAATTTATAATGTTCAAACGAGATCTAGAGCTAGAAAAACGTTGGTCCAAACTACTAGAAGGCCTCAAAGAAACAATAGGAAAAAAACCCGCGGACTTAAATGGCGTACTCTTTCTTATTGGTGTTCAAGAACTTGGACAAGGCAATAAGATATTTAGTAAAGAGCAAAAGCAAGATCTAATGCACATAGCTGTTTGTAAGGTGTTGAGCTATGATGGCTTTTATGAACTTGACTATGTAGATCAGGATGGCTGGCCTCATTGGAAATTAACTAAGGATCTTCCCCATTTTGATTTATTAGATCAGGAGAAGCTTTTAAAGATTCAGGTATTAGAATATTTTGAAAAAGAATACGAAATAGTAATTGAATAACTTGTGAAGATAGTATCGTATAACGTAAATGGCATTCGTGCCGCAATGAACAAAGGTTTTATAGATTGGCTTAGGCTAGTTAATCCAGATGTAATTGGTTTACAAGAGGTTAAGGCAAATTTTGACCAAATAGACGCTACTGTTTTTGAGGATTTGGGTTACGAAATATACTGGTATCCAGCTGTAAAAAAAGGCTATAGTGGAGTAGCTATTTTGACTAAAATAAAGCCAAAATCAGTAAAACATGGAATGGAATATTCAAAATATGACGACGAAGGAAGGTTACTCCAAGTTGATTTTGAGGACTTCTCTTTTCTAACTGCCTATTTTCCATCTGGAACAACTGGAGACATTCGTCAGGCATTCAAATATGAATTTCTAGATGATATATATGGTTACACTCAGGATTTGAAGAAAAGTAATCCAAATTTCATTTTGAGTGGGGATTATAACATATGTCATAAGGCAATAGATATACATAATCCAAAATCCAATAAGAACACATCTGGCTTTTTACCAGAAGAGAGAGCTTGGATGGATAAGTTCACAGAATCAGGTTTTATTGATAGTTTCAGAAAGTTCAATGATCAGCCAGACAATTATACATGGTGGAGCTATAGAGCTAATTCTAGAGCTAAAAATCTAGGATGGAGAATCGACTACCACATGGCAACTGCACCTATGAATGATCGTCTGAAAAGCTCAATCATATTAGCAGATGCTAGGCATTCCGATCATTGTCCAATATTAATCGAAGTAGAATAAAATAGTAGATACTACTCATTGAAAACAATTATGATGAAAAGCATAAAAATTTCTATTCCTTCTCTAATTGAGAACATAAAAATAATTGAAAGTTTCATCGACAACGCTCGTGAAAATTTTGAGATCAATGATGATATCTATGGTAACATTATGATTTCCGTCACAGAATGCATTAGTAATGCAATCATTCACGGAAATCAAAGTGATAAAAATAAATTGGTGCATCTAGAATTAAAATTAGAAGAAGAATTGCTTTTATTCACTATTCAGGATGAGGGAAAGGGATTTGACTACAATGAGCTGAAAGATCCTACAGCACCAGAAAACATTGAAAAAATAGGTGGTAGAGGGATTTTCCTTATAAAACACCTTTCTGACGACGTCAAATTTGAAGAAAACGGCACAAAGACTGTTTTATCATTTTACATGAATTAAGCTATGGCAATTAATTTCTTTGCTGAAGAAGTATCATTTTCCCTAAAAGAAAAAAGGAAAAGGAAAGTTTGGCTAAAAAAACTCGCTGAAGCTGAAAAACATAAGATTACTGAACTTAATTATGTTTTTTGCTCAGATGAGTACCTTCTCAACATCAATGTAGAATATTTAGATCATGACACTTATACTGATATTATCACATTTGACAATTCGGAAGATGAAGGGATAATAGAAGGAGATATTTTTATAAGTATAGAACGAGTAAAAGAAAACTCAGAAACTTTAAAGGTTGAGGAAGAAAAGGAGCTTAGTAGAGTCATTAGTCACGGTTTATTTCACTTGTTAGGTTACAAAGACAAAACAAAAGAAGAGGCATGTTTAATGAGAAGCAAAGAGGAATTTGCGATTAATTTATTCCAAGAGTTATAAACGTTCCACGTGAAACAGTTCTTCAATAAGTAAAAAATCACATGTGTTTCACGTGAAACAGTAAACAAAAAAGGATACAATGTTTCCAATATACGATGTCATAGTAGTAGGAGCAGGGCATGCCGGTTGCGAAGCAGCTCACGCTGCAGCACGCATGGGCTCCAAAGTACTACTATGTACTATGAACATGAATACTATTGCTCAAATGTCTTGCAACCCAGCAATGGGTGGGGTAGCAAAAGGACAAATTGTAAGAGAAATAGATGCTTTAGGAGGAATGTCAGGTATTGTTTCTGATAAATCCATGATTCAGTTTAGAATGCTAAACCGATCAAAAGGTCCTGCTATGTGGTCACCTAGATCTCAGAACGATAGAATGAAATTCGCTGAAGAGTGGAGATTAGCGCTTGAGCAAACCCCAAATGTGGATTTCTGGCAGGAAATGATCACAGGTCTAGTGGTAAAAAATGGAGAATTAAAAGGAGTTAGAACTAGTATTGGTTTAGAAATTCAAGCCAAAAGTGTGGTTTTAACCAATGGAACTTTCCTTAATGGATTAATCCATATAGGCGAAAAACAATTTGGAGGAGGAAGAACTGGAGAAGCAGCAGCAAAGGGAATTACCGAACAATTAGTAGAATTAGGCTTCGAATCAGGAAGAATGAAAACAGGCACTCCTCCTAGAGTAGATGGAAGAAGCCTGGACTACACCAAAATGGAGGTCCAATACGGTGATGAAAACCCCGAGAAATTTAGCTATTCAGATACTACAACAACTCTAAAGGAGCAAAGAACCTGTTGGATTACATATACAAACAAAGAAGTGCATTCCACGTTGGAAGAAGGTTTTGATAGATCTCCTATGTTCAATGGCAGAATACAAGGCCTTGGGCCTAGATATTGCCCTTCCATTGAAGACAAGATAAATAGATTTGCTGAGAGAGATAGACATCAAATCTTCGTAGAACCAGAAGGATGGAATACAGTAGAAATGTACATAAATGGCTTTTCAACTTCACTTCCAGAAGATGTACAATATAAGGCTATAAGAAAAATAGCTGGATTTGAGAATGCAAAAATGTTCCGCCCAGGATACGCTATTGAATATGACTTTTTCCCTCCAACTCAACTGAAACTTACTTTAGAGACTCAATTGATGGAAAACCTGTATTTCGCTGGACAAATAAATGGAACTACTGGATATGAGGAGGCGGCATGTCAAGGTCTAGTAGCAGGTATAAATGCAAGTCTAAAAGCTCAAGAAAAGGATCCTTTCTTACTAAAAAGATCAGATGCTTATATAGGTGTATTAATCGACGATTTGATTAATAAAGGTACTGAGGAGCCATATAGAATGTTTACATCTCGGGCTGAATTCAGACTACTACTTCGTCAAGATAATGCAGATCTAAGATTGACTCAAAAAGGATTTGATATTGGTTTGGCTTCAGATGAACGTTTAGCTAAAATGAATATTAAAAAGGAAGAAACTGCAAAACTGATCAATGATCTAAAACAAAAGAAATTTTCTCCAGAAAGTGTAAATGATGGTCTTGAAAAAATAGGGTCTTCTACAATCAAAGAGAAAATATCTGCTGAAAAATTATTGAAAAGACCACAAATTGGTCTTCAGATTTTAAAAACCTTCAATACTGAAATTGATGCATATCTATCCAAATACCCAACTGAAGTCCTAGAACAAGCAGAGATTCAAATCAAATACGATAGCTATATAGAGAAAGAACAACAGATGGTAGATAAGTTAAGCAATATGGAAAACTTCAAGATTCCATTAAAATTTGACTACATAGCTATTCCTGCACTTTCGGCCGAAGGAAAACAAAAACTGAATAAAATAAGACCTGAGACAATGGGTCAAGCTTCAAGAATTTCTGGAGTGACTCCCGCAGACTTATCTATAATCACCGTTTACCTTGGAAGATAAAATGCTTGAAAGACTTACTAAATGTCCACTCTGCAAGAGTGGACTATTTCTTAATTTTCAGGAAATAAAAGATTACGCCGTAAGCCAAGAGTCTTTCATTATTTGTAACTGTACAAATTGTGGTTTGAAATTCACCAACCCCAGACCAACAGAAGAAACAATTAATCCTTATTACGACTTCCCAGAATATTTCTCACATGATGATAAGGCAAAAAACTTAACTCAATTTGCCTATCAACAAGTAAGGAAATATACTGTATCTCAAAAAGTCAAACATCTAAATCAATTAAAGCCACTTAAAGGAAAATACCTTGACTATGGCTGTGGAACGGGTGAGTTACTAACCAAAGCATATGAAAATGGCTGGAAAGTGACTGGAATAGAACCAAACGAGAAGGCAAGAAATTTAGCAAATACAAAATTGAATGAGAAGGTATATCAATCTATAAATGACCTACCAAAAGGTTCATATGATGTTATTACACTTTACCATGTATTAGAACATATCCATTCTCTAAGAAAGACAGTTAAAATACTTGTAAAACACTTAAAATCAGATGGTTATATACTTATAGCTGTCCCAAATCCAGAAAGTTATGATGCTATAAAGTATGGTACTAGCTGGGCAGGATGGGATGTTCCAAGACACCTTTATCATTTCAACCAACAAGCACTTGAAAGTTTCGGAGAGATCTTTGATTTACAATTAGTAAAAAAGATGCCTATGAACTTTGACAGCTATTATGTCTCCCTGTTGTCAGAAGGTTATACAAATCCACAGCAGTCAATAATCCAAAAATATTGGAAGGCAATCTTAGCCGGTAGAAAGTCAAATAAAGAAGCAGCTAAAACCACAGGAAATCATTCAAGTAACTTATTCGTTTTCAAAAAGAAGTGAGATATACTAACCTAATCATACTTTTAATTATAAGCCTATTAGCTTTTTCCTGTGCAAAACAAAGCACACCTATGGGTGGGCCACGAGATGAAGATCCTCCAAAGGTAATGGTGATGACTCCAACAGATCAAAGCCTGAATACCAAGCCAGAGAAAATCACCATTGTTTTCGATGAATATATTAAACTTGATAATGCGACTAAAAACATCTTGATTACACCAAGAATAAACAAGGATGAGGTAATATTCACAGCTCTTAAGAACACATTAGTCATAGATCTAAATCAGGAGCTGGAAGATAGTACCACATATGTATTCAACTTCCAGAAATCCATTACAGACCTCTCAGAAGGAAATCCAACGGAAAATCTAAAGCTAGTATTTTCCACAGGAATAAGCATTGATAGCCTTAAATTCTCAGGAACTGTCAATTCTTATTTTCCTGGAAGAAATGACAAATTAGAAGATGCAATTGTGGGTTTATATCCAATAGAGGACACAACAAACGTATTTACTGCATCACCCTATTATTTGACGCAAGTCGATACAGTGGGAACATTCAACATCACGAATATAAAAGCCGGTAAATATCTGGCTTACGCGTGGCAGGATGACAACAATAGCTTAAAGGCTGAATACAAATCAGAAGCATATGATTTCATAAAAGACACAATAACAATTGATCAAAATATTGACGGTGTACAATTCAACTTATCTAAAGGCGACCAAAATCCAATTCGTTTACTTAGATCTTCACCATTAGGATCGAATTATACCATAGTTTTGAATAAAACTCCTTTAGAAATCACTTTAGAAAATGAAAAACTAGGCAGTGAAATTTTCTATACTCTGGGAGATAAAAGAATCAATTTATATTCAGGAAAACCTATCACGGATAGTTTAGCATTCAAAATCAATCTAAGAGATTCTGTTGGGTACAAAGTTGATTCCCTTATCTGGGCGAAATTTGAAGAATCTGAAAGAAAACCTGAAAAACTAACTGTTATACCTAATTCTGGTAAAAGCTTTTACCAAAAGCTACCAGTAGAATTAATCTTCAGTAAGCCTCTTAAAAGCATCAATTATGATTCTCTATACTTAGCGTACGATACAGCTTCTGTTATTCCTATAACTCCAGAAATGCTAAACTTCAAAGACTCGCTAAGAAGAGATGTACTAGAAATTAACTTTAACATACCAGATTCAATACTATTCGAATCCTTTACATTGAAGGCTGCTGATTCTACTTTTATCGATGTCGAAGGGCAAGTAAATGAAGTAGCACTTGCAGCAAATTACAAGAAATTGAAAAAAGAAACGCTGGCTGATGCTATCGAAGGAACTATCGAAGGAGCAGAAGCACCATTCATTATCCAGCTCTTAGACAGTAAAGGAGAACTGAAAAGAGAAGCTTATATAGCAACCGGAAATAAGTTTGCCTTTACCCTGATAGAAGCAGGTAACTATCAAATCCGTGTCATAGAAGATACTAATGGCAATAAAAGATGGGATCCCGCCAATTTCGAAGAAAAACGATATGCAGAAAGAGTATTCAATTACGTAGATCCGGAAACAGGAAATAGGAATATATCTATCAGAGGTGGATGGACTTTGATAGATCAAATCATCATAGCAGCTCCAAAAACAGGTCTAAAATCCACACAAAATTAACCGTGGATAAGTACCAATTTAGCTGTGGATAAGAAAAGAATAGGCAATGATAAGTACACACTTATCCACCTACCACCATCGCACTTTTACTCCGAGTAGGTATTTTGGGGAAAAGCCAACAGTTATCCACCACAACAAATCATTCTATCCACAGGCTAATTCCCAACAGTGAATAAACCAGTGTTCTTCCACAGAAAACAACAAATTGACTTACTCACTTTAATTACAACCACTTACATGTGGATAAAAAGGGGATAAGAAGTGGGAAACACTAAGGTTAGCTAATAGTAATCGTGGAGAAGAATAATTCCCCATCTTTTCCACAAATCCACAGTCCTAATAACCTTATTAAAGAATTTTTTAAAAAATCTATTTTACAATTATTATAAAAAGAGAGCGTGGATAACTCTTTGTAATGCTCTCGTATTTTGGTAATATTATAGGTATCCCAAAATTGAACCTTCATGGAACCGACCAGACTTTTTGATTTAATTCCTTACCAAATTGCTACGTATGACAAGGAAATAGCATTGTCAAAAAAAGTGAATGGCAAGTGGAAATCTTTTTCTTCAAGAGATGTAAAAGAAGTCACAGATAATTTGAGCTTGGCATTTCTTAAAGTAGGGATTTTGCCTGGAGAGAAAGTTGCAATCATTTCGAATAATTGTCCAGAATGGAATTTTATAGATCTAGCCTTGCAACAGATTGGAGCTATTTCAGTTCCTATGTATCCGACGATCACTTCTGCCGATTATGAATACATTTTTGATCATGCACAAGTGAAGATGATTTTTGTGGGTGATGAAGTAATCTACGAAAAGGCGAAAGCTGCTGCAGGAGATCGATTGATTTATAGCTTTGAAAAAGTAGAAGGAGCTATTTTATGGGAAGACTTCCTTACTATAGGCGTTAATGAGGATATTTTGGCGTTGGAAAAAGCTAAGGATCAAGTTAAAACAAGCGATCTTTTTACCATCATTTATACTTCTGGTACCACTGGGCGACCAAAAGGTGTCATGCTTTCGCATTCTAATGTGCTTTCAAATCTTATTGGTATTTCCAATATAATGACGCCACAGCATGGGACTTCTAGGGTTTTGAGTTTTCTACCACTTTGCCACATATATGAACGGACAGGATTTTTCTGTTTTTTCTATATAGGATTCTCTATTTACTATGCCGAGAATATGGATACCATTGGTGAAAACATGAAGGAAATCAAACCACATGCTTTCAATACTGTCCCAAGATTATTGGAGAAGATTTATGACAAAATCGTGGCAAAAGGGTATGAATTGAAAGGGGTAAAAAAATCACTTTTCTTTTGGGCTTTGGATTTGGGATTGAAATATGATCCCAATACAAGTCCTGGAGCATGGTATGACTTTCAGCTCAAACTAGCCAACAAAGTGATTTTCAGTAAATGGAGAGAGGCATTGGGTGGAGAAGTACTGCAGATTAATTCTGGAGCTTCTGCGTTACAACCTAGATTGGCCCGTGTGTTTTGGGCTGCAGGGATTAAAGTATGCGAGGGATATGGCCTCACGGAGACTTCTCCGGTAGTTTCTGCCTCGGTTTGCACGTTGGAGGATATGAGGATAGGTTATGTTGGAAAATTAATTTCTGATGTGGAAGTGAAGATCGCTTCAGATGGCGAAATCCTCGTTAAAGGGCCTAATGTCATGCAAGGATACTACAAACAGCCCGAACTCACCGAAGAGGTGCTTCAAAACGGCTGGTTTCATACAGGTGACATCGGGCAGATGGACGGCGAGTATCTTAAAATTACCGATCGGAAGAAAGAGATGTTCAAAACTTCCGGGGGGAAGTACATCGCCCCTCAGGCAATGGAGAACAAATTCAAAGAATCCAGCTTGATAGATCAGTTGATAGTAGTAGGAGAAAACAAAAATTATCCATCCGCACTAGTTATTCCAAGTTTTGATGCATTGAAGGATTATTGTCAACACAAAGGGATTCCTTATACCGGCGATGCCGAAATGATTGAGAAGCCAGAAATAATTGACAAGTACAATCGAGAAATTGAAGAGTTAAATAAATTTTTCGGGAAGTGGGAGCAAATAAAACGCTTCAAGCTATTGCAAGATCCATGGAGTATAGAATCAGGAGAATTGACACCAACGATGAAACTAAAGCGAAAAGTCATTCATCAGAAATTTGAAAAGGAGATAGAGGAACTATATGTCGATTGATAAATTCCTACTGCTAAAAATTCATAATTTTTTAACATCGATAGAAATTTTTAGTAACAGGATAATTTATTTTAATTCCTTCTGAATTATCACCGAATAGCAGTCATTTCTTACAGAATATTTCTGAAATAATAGATTTTACGAGGTTTAATTTGTGATGCATGCATAACTTTTTTCTAATATAGTATGCATGCATACATTATTTTTTGTAACTTATGAATCGTTAAAATTGGAGCATTCCGTAGAGATGAAGAGAGAAGAAACAGTTGATTATCATATAAAAAGTGCTTGGCATGCTATCTCTAGAATGTATAATCAGCAAGCCGCTGCAGAAGGGTTTACTACTGCCATTGGCTTTGTGTTGATCAATATCAATTCGAAAGATGGAACGCCAGCAACCAAGATTGCACCGCAGATTGGTTTGGAAACTAGAAGTCTTACTCGCATGCTGAAGACGATGGAGGAAAAGGGATTGATTTTCAAAAAGCCAGATCTGGTAGATAAGCGATCCGTCAGGATTTACCTTACTGAAGAAGGCAAAAGGATAAAAGCAATTTCTGTTAACACCATCAGAGAATTTAACGAGCACGTACGCGAAGTAGTGAGTGAAGAAGATCTAAATGGCTTTTTTAGCGTATTTGAAAAGATACAACTCGTAATAGATCAGGTACAAACTGATAAAGGAGTAGATATCAACAAACCAATATTTGAATTATAAACCAATAACCGCCACTAGGTTAATAAGACCAAAAGCCCAAAATTATGAACAGAACCATTAAAAAAGTTGCCGTTTTAGGTTCGGGAGTTATGGGATCCAGAATTGCCTGTCATTTCGCCAATATCGGCGTTCAGGTACTTATATTGGACATTGTACCTTTTGAACTCACAGAGCAAGAACAGAAAAAAGGACTGACTAAGGAAGATCCTATTGTCAGAAACCGAATAGTAACTGCAGCTTTGCAAAGCACGCTTAAGTCAAATCCTTCAGCTATCTACGATAAAGCATTTGCTGCTAGGATTACCACAGGAAATTTCGATGATGATCTTTCGAAAATCAAAGATTACGATTGGGTAATTGAGGTAATCGTAGAGCGTTTGGATATCAAGCAGTCACTTTTTGAGAAGGTAGAAAAATACCGCAAGCCTGGTACGCTGATCACTTCCAATACTTCTGGCATCCCGATGCACATGATGTGTGAAGGAAGATCTGAAGATTTTCAGGAGAATTTTGTAGGAACACACTTTTTCAATCCACCGAGATATTTGAGGCTTTTGGAAATTATTCCTGGGCCTAAAACGAAGCCGGAAATCGTGGAATTCATGATGGAATATGGTGACAAATTTCTTGGTAAAGAAACCGTGCTTTGTAAGGATACTCCAGCATTTATTGCCAATAGAATCGGCGTTTATGCGATAATCTCTGCAATGCATGCCATCGAAAAAATGGGCTTTGGAGTCTCAGAAGTCGATAAATTAACAGGAACGGTAATCGGAAGAGCCAAATCAGCTACGTTCAGAACAATGGATGTGGTCGGCTTAGATACTACTGTGAATGTTGCCAATAACCTCTACAAAGCTTTACCAAATGACGAGTCTAGGGAGAAATTCAAACTTCCAAAAATTGTCGAGGTACTTTATAACAATAAGTGGTTTGGAGATAAGACAGGTCAAGGTTACTTCAAAATGATCCGTCATGAAGATGGAAGAAAAGAGCTGAAGGAAATTGATTTTGAAACTTTCGAATATAAGGATGCTGAAAAGCCAAAATTCAAAGCTTTGGAAGCTGCGAAGGAATTTGAAGATCTAAGAAAGCGGATCAAATTCTTGGTGAATTTTGATGATCGTGCGGGTGAGTTTTACCGAGCTTCTTTTTATGATTTGTTCAGATACTGTTCAAATCGTATTCCTGAGATTTCTGATGAATTGTATAGAATAGATCAGGCAGTTTCTGCTGGCTTCGGTTGGGAACTTGGACCTTTCGAGACTTGGGATGTTCTCGGAGTCAAAGAAACTGTGGACAAAATGGAAGCCGCTGGAGAGAAGCCTGCAGCATGGGTTTACGAGATGCTCGAAGCTGGAAATGATTCTTTTTACAAAGTAGAAAATGGTAAAAAGCACTATTATGACATTCCAAGCAAATCTTATCTAGAAATTCCAGGCTTGGACGAATTCATCATTTTGGATACGTTGAAAGCTGCTGGAAAGAGAATCTGGAACAATGCAGGAGCATCTGTCTATGATATGGGCGATGATGTGATCGGCTTGGAGTTCCATACCAAAATGAACTCCATGGGTGCCGAAGTGATCGAAGGAATTAATACTGCGATCGGTATGGCGGAGAAGTCTCATAAAGGCCTTGTGATTGGGAATGAGGGTGCGAATTTCTCCGCAGGAGCGAATCTTGCGATGCTCTTCATGTTTGCAGGAGATCAGGATTACGATGAGATTAATTTGATGATTGCGCAGTTTCAGAACACGATGATGCGTGCGCGTTTTTCATCTATTCCAGTGGTAGTAGCTCCGCATAATATGGCTTTGGGAGGTGGATGCGAGCTTTCGCTTCACTCTGATCACGTGCAGGCTCATGCGGAATTGTACATGGGATTAGTGGAAGTTGGAGTTGGTTTGATACCTGCTGGCGGCGGTACCAAAGAGATGACCTTGAGATTCTCAAATAGTCTTGTAGCAGGAGACGTAGAATTGAATCAATTGCAAGAGTATTTCTTGAACATTGCCATGGCAAAAGTTTCCACTTCTGCCGAAGAAGCCAGAAATCTGGGTTATTTGAGAAAATCAGACGGAATCACGCTGAATAGAAAGCGTCAACTAGCTGAGGCAAAAACTAAAGTGCTATCCATGCATGAAGCGGGTTACACGCAGCCTATAGAGCAGACAAATATCAAGGTATTGGGTAAGGAGTCGCTTGCGTTGTTTGACGCGGGAGTGACGGGAATGCAGTATGGTGAATATATCTCTGATCATGATGCGAAGATTGCTAGAAAATTAGCTTGGGTGATGTCTGGAGGGGATTTGTCCTCGCCAACTGAAGTTTCGGAGCGATATCTACTGGATTTGGAAAGAGAAGCTTTCCTAAGTTTGACTGGTGAGCAGAAAACGCTGGAGAGAATTCATAGCATATTGTTCAAAGGAAAGCCGTTGCGCAATTGATGTCTTAAGTACGATGTACCAAGTAACTCAACACTCAAATAACTCTAAAATAACATGGAAGCATATATAGTAAATGGATATAGATCGGCGGTAGGGAAAGCCAAAAAAGGAGGCTTTAGATTTTACCGTCCAGATGATCTGGCGGCAGATGTGATCAAGCATTTGGTAGCTAATACACCAGGCTTGGAAGCCAAAATGGTAGATGACCTGATCGTAGGAAATGCTGTTCCAGAAGCGGAACAGGGAATGCAAATGGGAAGAATGATTTCTCTTCTTGCTTTAGGAATAGAGAATCCTGGATTTATTGTGAATCGTTATTGCGGTTCGGGGATCGAAGCTATCGCATTGGCAGTAGGAAAAGTGAAAGCTGGAATGTCGGATTGTATCATCGCTGGAGGGACAGAATCTATGTCACTTGTACCAATGATGGGTTACAAAACAGTTTTGAATTATAAAATAGCAACTGAGCATCCTTCCTATTACATCAGTATGGGTTTGACAGCTGAGGAATTGGCAAAGGAGTACAGCATCACTCGGGAAGAATCAGATGCATTTTCTGTCAAGTCTCACGAGAAAGCATTAGCAGCGATAGCAGCTGGGAAATTCAAAGATGAGATCGTACCAGTAGAAGTGGAAGAGACTTATGTGGATGAAAAAGGCAAAAAGAAAACTCGAAAATATGTAGTTGACACGGATGAGGGACCTCGTCCAGGCACTACAATGGAGGTTTTGGGAGGATTGAAGCCGGCTTTCAAAAATGGCGGGCAAGTGACAGCGGGTAATTCTTCACAGACTTCTGATGGAGCGGCTTTCGTAGTAGTAATGTCTGAGCGAATGGTGAAGGAGTTGAATATTGAGCCAATTGCTAGAATGATGTCTTATAGCGCTGCTGGAGTTGATCCTAGGATAATGGGAATAGGCCCAAAAGTAGCCGTTCCAAAAGCATTGAAGCAAGCAGGTCTAACCTTGAATGACATTGATTTGATCGAGCTGAATGAAGCTTTTGCTGCTCAGGGATTATCTGTAATCAAAGCGTTAGACATGAATCCAGATATTGTAAACGTAAATGGTGGAGCTGTTGCCATGGGTCATCCGTTGGGATGTACCGGTGCTAAACTTTCCATTCAAATGTTCAATGAACTTCGTCGCCAGAATAAGAAGTACGGACTAGTTACTGCTTGTGTAGGTGGTGGTCAGGGCGTTGCTGGGGTTTACGAGCTCTTGAAATAATAATAAGACATAAGTCGCTAGACAGAAGACATTAGATTTTAGCGCAAGTCTTTTAAATATGATTGTTCCAATTTATCAATATCAATCATGCACAATTACAAAGAATTATTTGTCTGGAAGAGAGCAATTAAATTATGTTCTCTTATTTATAAACTTACTGCAGATTTTCCTAATGAGGAAAGGTTTGGTTTGATTTCCCAGATGCGAAGAGCTTCTGTTTCTGTTCCTTCAAATATAGCTGAAGGGGGAGGAAGAAGAACAGATAAGGAATTTGTGCATTTTCTTGGTATTGCTCATGGTTCAATTTGCGAACTGGAAACCCAACTCTATGTAAGCGTAGAATTGGAATTTACTGATTTCGATAAAATTGATTTTGTCACAAATGAAATCACAGAAATACAAAAAATGCTATATGCTTTGATTCTAAAATTCGATGCTAAATCGAATTAGATCTTATGTCTTACATCTATAGTCTAATGTCTTAATTTATAACGATGACCACCCAAACAAAATCAACTCAAGGAGGAGAATTCCTAATCAAGGAAACTGATGCACAAGACATCTTTATCCCTGCAGAATTTACTGAAGAACAACGAATGATGGCTCAGGCCTGTCAGGATTTTATAGATACGGAGATTACACCTAATATTTATGAGATCGATAGCATGAAAGACCCTGATCTTGTTCCTGCTATTTTCAAAAAAGCCGGAGAGCTTGGCCTTTTGGGAATCACGGTTCCTGAAGAGTACGGAGGAATGGGGATGAGTTTCAATACGTCCATGTTGATTGCGGATATCATCGGCGCGGCAGGTTCTTTCTCTACTACTTATGGTGCACATACTGGCATTGGTACGCTACCGATCTTGTATTACGGTACGGAGGATCAGAAGAAAAAGTACCTTCCAAAGCTCGCTACTGGCGAATGGGCGGCATGTTATTGCCTCACTGAACCAGATGCAGGATCTGATGCCAATAGTGGTAAAACCAAAGCGACACTTTCTGAAGATGGTAAAACCTACCTTCTGAACGGTCAGAAAATGTGGATCTCAAATGCAGGTTTTGCAGATTTATTCATCGTTTTTGCCAAAATAGAAGATGATAAAAACCTTACAGCCTTCATTGTAGAGAAGTCTTTTGGCGGGATAACGATGAATGAGGAGGAGAAAAAGATGGGCATCAAAGGTTCTTCCACTCGTCAGGTATTTTTTAACGATTGTCCAGTTCCAGTGGAGAATATGCTTTCTGATCGTCAGAACGGATTCAAAATCGCTGTGAATATCCTAAACATCGGTAGAGTAAAACTCGGTGCAGGAGTACTTGGAGGCGTGCGTACAGTTACCTCACATGCCATCAATTATGCAAATGAACGTAAGCAGTTTGGAGTAAGCATAAGCAGCTTCGGCGCGATCAAATCCAAGCTTGCTGAAATGGCAACCAAATCGTACGCCGCAGAGGCACTTTGCTACAGAGCTGGTCAGGATATTGAAAATAAAATCAATGCGCTCGAAGCTGAAGGAATGGATCCGACAGAAGCAAAATTGAAAGGTGTTGAGGTATTCGCTATCGAATGTGCGATTGCAAAAGTGCAATGCTCTGAAGTGTTGGATTACGTGGTGGATCAAGGGGTTCAGATCTACGGAGGCATGGGCTACTCTGCCGATGCGCCGATGGAGCGTGCTTATCGTGATGCTAGAATATCCAGAATCTATGAAGGAACGAATGAAATCAATCGCATGCTGATGGTCGGAATGCTTTTGAAACGTGCGATGAAAGGAGAAATTAACATTTTCGATCCTGCCATGGCTGTTTCCAAAGAATTGATCTCTGTGCCGTCATTTGAAACGATTGACACATCCGAGCTTTTTGCGGCTGAGAAAGAAGTGCTGAAAAAGCTGAAGAAAGTATTCCTAATGGTAGGTGGAAAAGCCGCAATGACGCTTCAGGACAAGATCGAAGATGAGCAGGAAATCATGATGAATCTTGCTGATGTGATGATTGAGATATACGCTAGTGAGTCAGCGATTCTTCGTACAGAGAAGCTGGTCTCTATGAAAGGAGAAGAAGCCTGTAAGAATCAAATCGCGATGGCGCAGATCTATCTTTCTGAGGCGGTTGACAAAATCAATGTAGCGGCCAAAGAAGCGATTGGTAGTTTCACCAAAGGCGATGAGCAAAAAGTAATGCTGATGGGACTGAAGAGATTCACCAAATCAGAGCTTTACAATACAAAAGAGTTGAGAAGACAAGTTGCTGATTATATGATTGATCAGGGTAAATACCCATTTTAATGTTGTGATGCATTAAGTACCAATGCCTCCGAATTGAAAGAGTTCGGAGGCATTTTTCATTTAAACCACAGTGGCCATAGTGGTTTGCGCAGAGGGCAGAATTGACAAATCTTTATGTTCACAAAAGTGATGAAAACCCGTAATAAAAAAGCCCTGCTCGATAGGGCAGAATAAATTTAGTAAAGCATCAAATCAGCTCTGAACAATCTAAATATAAATTCATTTTCAATTTTGAAATCCCAATTCGTGAATTTATTTGGCCAATAAACCCACAACATGGCATATGGTTTAAGCCCAATAAATTTTAAAACTGATTATACTGATCTGCTGAAAAATATTTTCAAAGCCAGTTCGCGAATTGCAGAATTCCCGCTACCTTAACGGAAATCAGTTACATCATTTCTCCAATGAAACTATGGCTAAGCAACCAGAAGGTAAACCTAAGAACGATAAATCTGCGGCTACCAAAACTCTGAAAGAAAAGCGAGCTGATAAAGCCGCGAAAAAGGAAAGTAAGAAAAACAATTAATCTAATTTGAATCAGCAGGAGCCTAAAACTCCTGCTTTTTTTATGCCTGTCGGTAAGAAAATTTGTTTTTATTCATCCGTGGGTGAAGATTATTTTAACTTGAATCACTCTACCATATTTTTATAGTCTATGCCTGACAAGCAGTCTGATCAAGTTAGTTTAAAAGAAGCCATCTCTATCGGAATAGGTGGAATGGTGGGAGGAGGAATTTTTGCCGTGCTTGGCCTTGCCGTATCCTTGGCAAAAGGCGGGACACCAGTTGCGTTTCTGATAGCGGGAATTCTTGCTTTGGTCACTTCTTACAGTTATGTGAAGCTTTCCCTTGCTTTTCCAGATCGTGGGGGTACAGTCAAATTTATTAATGAAGGTTTTGGCAAGACTATTTTCAGCGGAGGAATGAATAACCTCTTGTGGATAAGTTACATCATCATGCTTTCCCTTTATGCTTCGGCTTTTGGTTCTTATGCCCCAAATCTCTATGAAATCGCCGGAGACAAGCAGCTGGATTTCCATATTTATGCTACTGGGGTGATCGTTCTTGCTACGTTAATTAATTACTACAGCATCAAGGTAGTTGGAGCGATAGAATCCTATACGGTCATTATCAAGTTAATTATACTTTTGGGCTTTGTCGGAGTGGGTGCTTATGGATTGATCGGGAATGAAAACCTAAGCCAGTTTTCGTTTTCTAATTGGGAAAGTCCAGTTCAATTGCTGACTGGTGGAATGGTAATTTTTGTGGCTTATGAAGGTTTTGAATTGATCGCTAATGCTGCTCCAGATATAGTGAATCCTGAGAAAAACATCCCAAAGGCGTACTATTATTCTGTGATTTTCGTGATTATACTTTACATCGTCATAGCGATCGTCACGGTTGGTTCCTTGCCTTTTGGAGACATTGCAAAAGCAGAAGATTATGTCCTGGCAGAAGCTGCAAAGCCTATGCTTGGGCAGATAGGATTTACAGTTATTACCATCGCAGCTTTGATTTCTACCTTTTCAGCAATCAACGCTTCCCTTTACGGTGGAAGCCGTGTGAGTTATGAAATTGCAGAAGATGATGAACTTCCACATGAATTGAGTAGTCAATTTTGGAATCAGCCAGTCGGATTGATGATAACAGCAGTCTTGACTCTACTTATCACGAATACGCTTGAATTGGAGAGCATTTCTATTGCAGGTAGTATTGGTTTTCTACTGATTTTTTCCATGGTGAATTTGGTGGCGTATAAGCGCTCCGCAGATATAAAAAGCAAAAAATCAATCACACTTCTTGGCGTGATTCTGTGTGGCGTAGCTACTGTGGTGTTGATAGTGCAGCAGTTTGCTACAAATATGCTTGGGGTACTAATTGCTCTGGGTATTATTGGTTCATGTTTTTTAGGAGAGTGGATTTATAAAAGAATGGAGAAGGAAAGCAGGAGATAGAAGAAAAATCATTCTCGCCTGTTGACTATGGTCTATGAATCATCTGAAAGTTAAATACATTTTTTGTCCCTAGTTTTTAGTCTATATTTGAAATTATTGCACGGGGTGCCTTCCTTTTGGTAAGGCTGAGAAAATACCCGAATTACCTGATTTGGATCATGCCAACGTAGGGATGCTTAAGCCAGAAAACGCCTTTGTTTTCTCTTGGTTGTCTGACCGCAGGAAATGCAGTTAACATTTTTGCAACCTAAAATTCCCTATGGAACTAGAGAAAAAGAATTTCGAATTACTGCCTGAAGAGCAGAAAAACTGGCAAAATCGACCTGAATGGTTTTTCAATCGTGCACACACAGAGACTTATGAGCTTTGGTATGAAGGGCGCTACAAGCGTGCTGAAGTCTGGCAAAAGAAAGTCATGGAGCAGTTGGTGTCCAAAGACAAACGTGTAAAAACTCTCTTAGAATTTGGATGTGGGACGACTCGTTTTACGCGTTGGTGGAAGGAAATCGGCATCAAAGCAACCGGAGGTGACATTTCTCCATTGATGCTTTCCCAAGCTGTTCATTTGTTTGATGGCGACTTGGTCATGGCGGATTCGCACCACATGCCATTTAAGGATCATACGTTTGACTCACTGGCTTTCATCACTACGTTTGAGTATTACAAAGATCCGGTGAAAGTGATTCGGGAATCTGCCCGCGTGGCCAAGTACGGCATTGCAATGGGAATGATGAATCGGAATTCCCCGAAGGTGCTTCGACGAAGAGTTCAGCAGGTTTTTGGTAAAAACCCTTTCTATGTCACCGCTACTTTTTACACTCCAGCCATGCTCATTAAGATCATTGAAGAAGCTTTGGAAGGCAGAGACTACACCATTGAGTGGTCATGCACTGGTCTGCCAAAATGGTTTCCTGTCCAGCAATGGAGTGTTCCCTATGGAGACTTTTTCGGTTTATACGTCAAATTTAATGATGTCGATTGATGTCTGATTTGGGCAAAATCAATCATGAAGGCTACCAGAATTTGCTGGCTGGAAGACTGGGCACTTCACGAAAAGAGGTGAGGCAAGGGCCAGCTTTTGGAGTGGACGTATCGATTACCTCACTTCCCGGAGGTTTGGCGATGGCGGCTACCAGCGATCCTCTTTCCCTGATTCCCTCTTTGGGCCTGCAGGAGTCAGCCTGGCTCAGTGTACACCTGATGGCAAACGATATGGCTACTACCGGCTTTGCTCCGCAATACGGACAGTTTGTGCTGAATCTGCCCGAAACGCTTTCTAATACAGATTTCAGCACTTATTGGGGTCATATTGATAGCTATTGCAAAGAAATAGGTATTGCAATCACAGGTGGCCATACGGGATTTGTACAGGGACAAAACTCGACTTTTGTCGGAGGCGGTACTTTGATCACGATTGCAAGAGAATCGGATATGATTTGCGCTACAGGAGCTCGTCAAGGTGACGTGATTTTGGTGACGAAGTCCTGCGCATTGACCGCAACAGCGATTTTGGGAATGAGTTTTCCAGAAACAATTACAAAAAAACTTGGTACAGAAGTTTACCAATCAGCTTGTGAGCAATTTTACCAGACCTCCTCGCTCAAGGATGCGCTAGTGGCAGCTGGAACGGAGGAGAAATTCCCTGGGATTCATGCAATGCATGATGTGACTGAAGGCGGAGTTTTAGGAGCTATTTATGAAATGCTCGTAGCCTCTGATAAAGGAGGATTAATCGTGGATGAGTTACTTCCGATTGGAAACACAGCGGCTGCCATTGCCCGATTGTTTGGGCTGGATCCCCGCTACTGTGTGGGTGCGGGATCCATGATCATTGCTTGCGATCCCAAAAAATCTGAAGAGGTGATCGAGAGACTTGCTGAAGAAAGGATTCTATGCACTGAAGTTGGAAGAGTGAATGAAAGTATATCTGGTATTCAAATCCAAAAGTCCGGGACTACCTCTCCCCTAGTCTATCAGGAAACTGATCCCTATTGGGCAGCTTATTTTAATGCACTAAAAGCTGGATGGCAATGATGAAACAAACGAAAATTAACTCCGGAATATACCTGGTGATTGACCCTTCTATGGAAGAAAACCAGCTTTTAGAATCATTGGAAAAAGCGGTTTCGGCGAAGCCATGTGCGCTACAGATTTGGGACAATTTTCAATCCCACGATCAAGTGGCATCATTGATCTGTAAAATTAAAATGATCTGTAGCCGCTCAGGAATTCCTATTCTAATGAATAATCATCCTGAATGGGCCGAACTGTTTGGATTGGATGGAGTGCATTTTGACGAGTTAACTGGCGAACATTTATCATCAATTCCACAGTTAAAGCAGCAGGGAAAAATCATTGGGATCACTGTAAATAATGACTTTGAATTGATTCAGAAGGCCATTTTTGCAGAAGTCGACTACCTCTCCTTCTGTTCTATGTTCCCATCTTCCACAGCCAATAGTTGTGATTTGGTGGATTTTGAAACAGTTAGAAAGACAAGACAACATACGTCAATCCCAATTTTCCTAGCTGGAGGAATTTCTACAGCAAGCATTGCAAAGCTTCAATCTTTAGATTTTGATGGCATCGCTGTTGTATCTGGTGTGATGAGCGCTTCTGATCCTGCCAGGGCCATTTCTCAGTACCAACAATTACTAACTGACCTAAAAAAATGAAATCGAGCATGGCCAAACTGTCAAACGATGGAATGATTATTTACCATGCGAGATTCCATGTGACCGCTTACAAACAATCATAAACACATGAAATTAGATACTATAGAAAAACTCTGCTGTCCTTTTGATAAGCAAGACCTGGAATTGAAAATAATCCTCAAGGATGAGAAAGAGAATATCATCGAAGGCTGGCTCACCTGTGCCACATGTACCCGTCTTTATCCAATCATAAAAGGAATTCCCATCATGAATCCCGACGAATACAGAGAAGCTCACTTAGAGCAGCCTGTTTTGGATCGATGGCAAAATCAACTGGAAGGGAAGAAAATTGAGAACTTTCGTTTGATTGAGAAATAGATGGTGTGTCAAACTGAGCGAAGTCGAAGATTATATATTAGTGTTTTTGACTTCGCTCAGCCTGACTAACCATAATCAAGGGCGTACCAAGTTTAATCCTTTTTCACAGTCGTAGTATCTGGTTTTGCGGGAGGAGTACTTTTCGGGAAAAAGCCTTTCAACAGCTTCTTCGCTTCGTCGACAGCTTTGTCCTTGGCTACATCCACCTGTTTTTCAAGTTCCTTTTTGGCACTATCCTGAGCTACGGCTGATTTCGCTTTGAGCACTTGCTTTACGCTGTCTTGTGCTGCATTAAATTGCTCTGTTGCTTTTGTTTGTAGGCCTGCAGCCTCTCCGCTAACTCGTGCTTTAAGGGCATTTGTCAGCAAAGACTCTATGCTGTTACCGCCTGCCAGGGATATTTTTGGCGAGTTATATGTTCCGGAAAGATTCAGGGCTATTGGAATCGTGGTGTTCTCATCCATTGCAGTTCCTGTGATGCTGGAAAGCAGAGAATTTGCCTGAGCACCAAACTTGCCTGCAGGAATCAGCATGTTAACTAAGTAGTTTATTGAGCCATCAAAACCTGCAGTTCCCTGCACTGTCGCTTGATAATCCCAAAGCTTCACATCAAATGGCTTCACATCCATTACTCCATTTTCAATGGTGATTGGGATGGAAATGTTTTTCATCTGTAGTGTATTGACATCCTTTAGTTTAGTAAGACTGGTGATTCCTTCTAGGATTTTACTGTCTTTCAAGGCTGTTTCGGCCACTTTCAGCAATCCTTTTCCATCCAGACTGGACAATAAAGGCATCATATCTTGTCCGAGTTTTCCTGAGAAATTTAGGTTGGAATTGAATTTTCCAGTCAGGTTTTGAGCAATTGGAGCAAAAGCCTTTATTGTATTGAAAGACTTGAATGCTTCAGCAATACTGAGTTCAGCAATGTTCAAGTTGAAATTAAATGCAGGAGCGGTGAGGTCTCTTGGGTCGTAGTTACCTGCCAAACCAATAGTGCCGCCCATAGTTTTCATAGTAGCATCTGAGAAGGTCAGAACGCCATCCTTCAATGACATATTTCCTTTCACATCTTTGAGACTCATATTATCATAGAGCACTTCATTGGCAGCGACAGTCATGTTGAAATCAATGTTCTTTGGAAGTTCAATCACCGAACGCTTAGCGCTTGTCGTGTCGGAGGATGCATCTTCACTCATCCATTCATTCACATTAAACTTGCTGCTGTTCAAGGTCAATTGTCCTTTCAAGGTGCCATTTTCACCCAAGAAATAATCCATGTAATTGGAAAGTGAGCCTGTGGCTTGAAGTGGACTTTCACCGATTTTAGAATCGAATTCGGTGAGATTAATGCGCTCTGGAGTGAATTCTGCTTTTGCCTTAGCAATCTGAACTCCTTGTGGAACATCCGTTGAAGAATATTTGAAATTGCTGATATCCATCGATCCGCGAGTTTCCAATTGATTATACTTCTTGGCTTCCACAGCAGCATAAGAACCTTTTGTATTGATATCTGCTTGAATCCGGCCTTCCATATTCATGTCATCCATTGGGAAAATGGCCAGAATTTTCTTTAGATCAACTCCGCCTATAATCTCTCCATCCCAGATCAACTTGTCGAAATCTCGGATTTTCATGTTTCCGTTGATTGCTTCTCCTTCCAGTTCAAAACCAAAACGACTCAGGTCAACCAGAAAATCCGTCATACTTCCACTAGGATTTTGGACTGAAGCGTTCACGTTAAGTTTCTCGATAGGCGCAGGATAATCCGCACTTTTCACATAACCATTAGCCAAAAGCAGTTTTGCATTGATCGCAGGGATTATACCTGCAACAGAATCATATTTACCTTTTGCGGTAGCATCCACATCCAGATTTCCCTTCAAAGCAATGCCCTCTATTGGGAAAATAGAAGTCAGTTCTTCCAAGTCTAGTTTGCCCTTCAGAGCTGCATCAATGGTATAGCTAACCAGATCGGATAGATACAATTTTCCGGAAATAGGATTGCTGCCAAAATCTAGGTTGAATGTAGGAATGGAGATGGAAGTATTATCGATGTTGTCCGTTTCGTTTTTGACTTGAAGGTCAAGATTTACGTTTTTCACAGGCCTTGGCAAGTCTGGGTATTGGAACATGCCGTCAGCTACTTTCAGCGAGATATCAAAAGATGGAATCTTGACATCATTGTAAATTCCCTTGATTGTTCCGTTGAAATCCATGGTTCCCGAGGTTTTTAAACTGGAAAAACTCTCAGAGTAAATACCTGGAACCAAAGACAAAATGCTTTTGAACTCATTGTCCTTGCCTTCAATGGCAAAATCCATTTCAATATCATCACCTGGCATGGCGAGATAGCCACTCAATCCAAAAAGTAAATCATTTAACCGGAAATTGCTTTCTCCCAGCGTGAATTTCATTTTCTCCAAATCAATATTCAGAAGCGTTTCTCCTTTTAAAGTTTTGTTGGAAAGGTAGCTGATGTCCTCATAAGTAATGTCTGCAATAAGAGCTTCCAATTCAAGTGGTAGATCATAGACATCGGCTGTGAAATCGCCGGATCCTTTTGCATTGATTCCGCCCAAAGCCATGAAATAATCTAGTTGTCTATCGTCATATACCAAATTGAGATTGCTGATTTCCATCTCGTCCACTCCTATTTTGAAATTGCTTTCAGTGGATTCTGTAGCTGCTTCTTCCGAAGGAAAAGTAATGTCATAATTGGCTGTTCCATCTTCCAGCACTTTGATGTAAACATTCCCACCGTTCAAATGCACTCCAGTTAAGGTTGGGTAGTCATTGAAAAGCACAGATCTAAGATTGAAATCAATAGCAAGTTCCCGAAGAGATACAAGGGTATCATTTTCAAATGGCGCGTTTCCTACAATATCAAAATCCTTGATTCTGGCAGAAACATTCGGGAATCTTCGGAAAAGGCTTAAGCTCACATTGTCAATGTCATAAATGACTTTAGCATTCACAGATTGGGCAATTTCCCGGTCAATTCGGGCAGCGATTTTGTCTTTAAAGATAAATGGGACAGCAACGGCCGCAGCTATCAAAAATATAAATACACCTAGAATGATGATCAGTGTCTTTTTCATAAATGGGTTTTATTAAGCGAATAGGTGAGTTTGCCTGAAATATATCGATTACAGACAGGCTTTAGATACGTATTGTTTAGCCCTTTAAGTCTAAATAATAACAAGATTTAAGCCGTGGTGCCTTTTTCAATCTGCGACTGAACTTTCCATTCAGGAAGACTAGCCGTAGTACTTCTGTAATTTAAGAACTTGGGAAAGAAATTCCCTTCACTCTACGATAAAGGTTCAGTGCATATTTGTCTGTCATTCCAGAAATGAAATCCACTAATGACCGAAGTAAAGGATAAGGATTGACCTCGGCTCCCCATCCTTTCATTGGAAAATCTTCCGGCAATAGTCTAAGAATACTTTTGTCCTGACCGGAGAAATTTTCCGGATCATAAAATTGGTGATAGAGCGCTTTGGAGAAAACTTCCAATAAACCTTCTAATACTTGGAATCCGGCAGCTTCTTTTTCCAAAACGATTTGAGAGCGATAGATTTTTTTTACGGAAACTTCGGTAATTTTTTGAAGTGCTTTGGCTGAAGGAATGATATCTGTCAATGCTTTATCAAAATTTCCCTTGCACATACTTTCCTCATATTTGGCAAATACGTCTACACATTCGCTGATTAACTCCCCAATTGCTAAGGCACGTAAAGCGCCAAGATTTTGCGCTACCGTTCTAGGTTCCTTCAGTTTTTTGGGATCAAACTTGTCCTTCAAAATCGGGGCTAGAAGTTTCACAGTTTCTTCAAAGCTTACCAAACCCAGCGTGCAGCCATCTTCCAGATCGATGATGCTATAGCAAATATCATCTGCAGCTTCTACCAAAAATGCCAATGGATGTCGATACCAGCATTCAGGACTGGATTTCTCCATTCCTAACACAGCGCCCATTTGCTCAAAATCTGCCATTTGATTGATGAAGAAGCCGTATTTCTTCTGACTTCTACGGGCAATATCCCGTTGCGCAATCATGCTAGGTCGAGGGTATTTGGTAAAGGCAGCCAAAGTCGCATACGTAAGTTTCAGCCCAAATTGCTTTGAAACAAGCATTCTGAAGCCTTGTGCATTACCCTCAAAATTGCAGAGATCTGCTAGTTGCTCCGTGCGAACGTGAGATTCCCAGCATTTTCCTGCAGGGTGAAATTTGAAAAAGTCCGAAATAGCCTCTTCTCCAGCATGGCCAAAAGGCGGATTTCCAATGTCGTGAGTCAACGCAGCAGCAGCCACAATTGCTCCTATTTCAAATGGTGAAATAGCTGTTTTATTCAATTGGGGGTACTTTTCCAAGAGCATTTCTCCTGCAGCTTTTCCCAGAGATCTTCCTACACTGGAGACCTCAAGACTGTGAGTCAGTCTGGTATGCACGAATGCCTGCTCAGGCAAAGGGAATACTTGAGTTTTATCCTGAAGGTTTCGAAAGGGAGCCGAAAAAATGATCCTGTCATAATCCACTTCAAACTCACTTCGAACCACTTGTGTTGGTATAAATCCCGGGCTATCTCCAAATCTGCCTCGGGATAAAAGGCGCTCCCATTTCATCATCCCCAAAAATAGGAAGCTCCTTACACATTACTTTACTATTTATCATTTTTGACTTGGCACGGTGATTGGCAAACCTTATCTCTAAACCAATCACAACTAACATGAAAAATATATTTTCTTATCTCTTGATGGCTGGCCTTGCTTTTTTTGCATTGGCTTGTTCCTCCGATGATGATACTCCAAGTGGCGGATCTGCCCGCGTTAATTTTTACCTAGTAGATGCTCCAGCTTCCTACGATGAAGTCTGGATTGAAGTGTTGTCTTTACGCGTAAAGGTGGATGAAGATGGGGCCGATGATGATTTGAATGACGATAATGATGAGTCATCTTGGGTAGAAATAGTCTATGACGAAAGTCAACCTATTAATCTGTTGGACTTGACAGGAGGAAATAGTGAATTATTAGGTACAGAAGATTTTCCTGAAGGGCAAATAGATCAGATCAGAATGATTCTTGGAGAAAATAATTATGTGATCAAAAACGGTGAACGTTTTGAAATGAAAACTCCAAGTGCTCAACAAAGCGGATTGAAAATTAAGGTGGACGAGGATATCCATGGTGGAATGTCTTATAATTTGATCATCGATTTTGATGCAGCTAAGTCTATTGTAGAGGCAGGTAATTCTGGACAAATCATACTTAAACCTGTTTTGAGAGCATATTTGGATGAAATTTCTGCGGGGATTATGGGACAAGTTCTTCCTATCGAAGGGCAGCCAGTTCAGGTAACAGCCCAAAAAGGAGATGATACAATGAATACATTTACCGATGCAAATGGTAATTATAAAATTACAGGCCTAGATGATGGTGTTTATACACTAACATTTACTCCAAATGATTTGTATAATATTACCGTTAAAGAAGGAGTTGTAGTTGAAGAAGGTAAGATTACCAGTGTACCACCGGTAGTGTTGACCGCGAAATAAGATATAAAGAGGCTGTCTCAAAAGTAGATAGTTTAAAAGGCTAGTCGATTTCTCGGCTAGCCTTTCCTGTTTTACTCAAAATGTGTATTTTGAGGTGTGCAAAAACAAGACTTAAATGTAGTCTTTA
>Ga0123337_10001209_pt1 | contig 34695 bp, 33 predicted proteins | sample frozenSSSSmetaG_FD_89792 | JGI IMG/M metagenome (GOLD analysis project Ga0123337, IMG submission 89792) | Glacier valley bacterial and archeal communities from Borup Fiord, Nunavut, Canada, to study Microbial Dark Matter (Phase II) -... | ecosystem: Environmental > Aquatic > Freshwater > Ice >...
CAGCTTGCTGACGAAACGCTTCATCATGCCTTGGTTGCTTCATACCTGTCTGCTTCGGTTCTTTCATCGTTGAGTCTTTCTTTAGTGGCTCAACTCGTGTCCGTCGATTCGGGGCAACCTCAGGCACGAGAACGCCATGTCCTGCAATTTACCTTTTGCGAAACAAGCTTTGGTAATCGAGGCCTTAGCCGAAGGATCAAGCATACGCTCCTCCAAACCTCATGAATCATTGTGTGAACCAAGGAACGGCCCCGCATGAAGCGATTTATTGGCAATATGTAGTTTTACTATGGATACTTTTTAGAGCTAAGGACAAAGGAGCCCCGTAACAATCGGTAACAATTACCGCCACTTAACTGCTTCAGCTGACGGACGCCCCACCTAAAACTGCAATTGCCCCCTCCGGTGAGGCGGCGGAAAGCACTATGTCACCAATCCTACGTTCATAGGCCGGCATGCCACCGCCACGAATAAGGGGAACCTCAGCCTTGAATCCAGTAAGGCCGTGATGAGGCTCGCTTGGCCGTTCCACGAGGCCCAGGCAGGTTTGCGAACCTCATTGAGAAGGGGCTCAGGTCCAACCCTTACCGACTAGGACGGTGATGAGTGACGATACCCTCCACCCCGGTCTCGCAAAACAACCGTGGTCCGCACGGCCCAATCGTTAATTCACAACGATACCTATACGGTTCTTGGGTTGATAAAACTCAGACCTCATCAGGGGCATCATCCTCATAGCCATATTGCTTAACAAATTCCGAACGTTTTTCGTTAAATTTAGTCTTCAAAAACTGAAGATCTGTTCCATTGGCGATTGCGCGCAGCCTCTTCAAATCTTGCATATCAGGTGATCCGCCAAGCATTTCTTGAAAATCTGCTCTTACCCAATCAGCAATAGCATAAAAATCGCTATCCGATAAGGGCTTCCCGTCTTCCAAAGGACCCCGAAGCTCTGGGTAATCTAGGCTAGATAAACCTTGATAAATTTTAGCCCGAACCGAATGCACATAACCCTCCGTGTCGTAAGATATCAGAGTGTCTATATTAATAAGAAAATGATGGAAATCGGTGATGAATCTTATCGGCTTATCCATCTCCCAAAGCCTGCGCTTAGTCTCCAGGGCCTGCTGAAGCATATCTAGGTTGAGTGTACCGCGGCGCCAGCGCCCCCAAAGTATACCAATCGTTCGATCATTTTGCTTTTCCACCGGGTAATCGTCTTTAAGCGCCTCGACCAGTTCAGGCACGGCCATGACTTTCTCTCGCCTCGACCACCCTCCTTTGGCGAGGCCCGTCGAAGCTTCAGAGTTCCGGGAAGATGGTTCATCGCGAGTGCTGGGGTTTGGCTCCGACACAGAATTAAAATTCTTGTCCCTGAAAGGGACTACAGGGTTTGGATTGGTTTCTGATATACTTCCCTTACGGTTGTCACATGTGACAACCCCCTCTTGTCGCGTGTGACAGTAAGGAACGTCGGCCGGGAGGTCTGATTTTTTGATCCTAAAATAGGCGGTCTGCCCTGTGGGTAGTGTGATCTTGGCCTTACGTTTGGTGAAGACGCGCTCACGCACGTCCCATTTCAACACGATCCGCCGATAAACAATGCCGCCCCGGCTCTTGTCTAGTTCGTGGAGCACACCCTCAGTCTTCAACCAACGCAGCCAGCGCGAGACAGTGGACAAGGATGTGCCCATCTCGTTCGCGAGATGCTCCAGCGAGGCGAAGCAACCCCTATTACCGAACCGGTCGGGAACATCACCCCGGTCTAGGCGATGAATCGTTTCAGCCAGCATCTTGGCCTGGATGGGCCAGTTGGGTTGGTTGCGTAGCTCCCGCGGATGATAATCACGCCGTGCGGGCACGAGCGGGGTATCTTGGATTTCGGAGTTACTCATAGGTCGTATCCTCCGGTGTCGGCTAAAGTAAAAAAATGGAGTCCATGCATCTGAGAATAAAGTTGAAGTTCAGGAATCAAAAACCATTAACAAAGCCCATCGCGTCAAAAATATAAAAATACTCAAGTATTTGTTATTCAATTTATTATAATGTATGCCATTGCGTAAAAATGCCGCTCCCCTGCATTTCCTTTCCGACAGCCTTGCATGCGCATCGTCGGCCTCCAGCCAGCAGGACGACCTCGGCCTGCTACGAGGCCTCGCCTCCCTCCAAGCTTGATCGCAATGCTTCATGCTAAAATGCAACATGGGAATTCGCCCGATCCGAAAGAGACCCCTGATTATCAATAAATCGGGGCACCCATATCTGCGTAAGGAAACCACGGCTTCCTATAAATGTCTTCTATATCGGACGGATCATTGACAACCCGTCCGATATATCGGACGTTTTGCGCGTGCCTACTGTAACCTCCCTCCCTCTGCCGGCAGCCCATGCTCTCCGAAAATTGGGCAGAGATCTAGCCTTGGCCCGGCGCAAGCGAGGCATTTCCACTGCCGATATGGCAGGCAGACTCTTTGTCAGCCGAGACACGCTCTGGCGGCTGGAACGAGGCGATCCCACCGTTGCACTTGGCACTCTGGCCACCGCGATGTTTGTGCTGCAATTACAGGATCAACTGGCCGGATTGGCGACACCCTCCAATGACACCCTTGCATTGTCCTTGGATGAAGACCGGCTGCCCAAACGCATTACCCGTAAACGCCCATGAACCTGGAGATTCACATCGACTGGCAAGGAGAGACGCATGAGGTCGGCCGTCTTTACTCTTCGGGAAAAGGAGGGGCGACCACCTTCGAGTATGCCTCTGGGTGGCTCGACCGCCGCGACAGATTCTCCATTGATCCCACCTCACTACCCCTACAACGGGGAGCACATCACCACGCCAAGCTGTTCGGCGCATTCCAAGATTGCGGCCCCGACAGATGGGGGCGGGTTCTAATCGAGCGAGCCGTGCGCAAGAAGGTCCTGGAGGCAAAACCTTATCAGGATATCGACTACGTGCTCGCCCTTGATGATGCCTCCCGAATTGGTGCTCTACGCTTCCGGACCAGCAGCGATGGCCCTTTTCTAGCCCGCAATTCGGGGCATCTGCCCCCGATGATCCAGCTCGGCGCGCTCCTGCACGCAACAGACGCTATCCACGGTGAAACCGAAACAGCCAAGGATCTTCGGTTTCTTCTGGACGAAGGTTCGCCCCTCGGCGGCGCCCGGCCGAAATCGGCGGTGCAACTGCCGAACGGCGAACTGGCCATCGCCAAGTTTCCCAAACCAGACGATATCCGCGACATTGCAGCCGGTGAAATTCTTGCCTTGGAACTGGCCAATGCTGCCGGAATCAAGACCGCTGCCCACCAGCTTGTGAAAGCGGGAGAGAAAAGCGTAGCCGTCATCACCCGCTTTGATCGGAACGGACTGATACGAATCCCCTTCATCTCGGCCGCGACGCTCCTTGGATTGCCACAGGGCGATCTCGGATCATACGCGCACATGGCCGATGGTATCCGTCAGTTCGGTCACGATTTCTCCGCTGATCTGAAGGAATTATGGCGCCGACTGGTGTTTTCTCTACTGGCGAGCAATTACGACGATCATCTGCGTAATCACGGTTTTCTCATGGTCGAACCTGGCCGTTGGTCCTTAGCACCTGCCTATGACGTGAATCCGGTGCCGGAAATTGACCGTGCTCAAACGAACAAAACATCCATCACCGAAAACGGGGAAGAGCCATCTGTAGGCGCCGCATTGGCTGCGGCTTCTCGATTTGGGCTTAAGCCCACCGAGGCGAAGGCAATTTTGCACGATGTCGTCACCGCAGTTTCTCAATGGCGGGCGGTCGGTCGACGACTTCATCTTACAACCGGCGTGCTCGATTCCTATCAGACGGCGTTCGACAATCCACTCCGGGTAGAAGCCGAGGCGCTCTTAGCGAACCATCCGTGAGGCTGAGCCAAACGAATTGTCTCATTCGCACGCCAAAGATGAGGTTCGCGGTGGCAGCACCTCATCAGCGCCGGGAAGCACTGCCCCACCCGCCTTGATGAGATCCGTGCGCTGACCTCATCCGCTTGCTACCGACCGTTGGCTGCCTCCCCCTTCAACCCGACCTAGGGAAATTGACAAACCACCTAAATTCGCACTTGGTCCAGTTGCCGTTAATTGCCACGAGATCGCTCAAGGCACCGAGCGGGTGTTCTTTGAATCAACCCGTTAGCACCTGACCTTTGCGGTATCCGCCGCCGTCTCGGGAACGAGTGAAATCGATCCCGACATAGGTAGCACCCATAGAATGAACTGATCATTCTGGGCCAGTCATGCAGCCAAACGGCACGCGCAGTAAACGCGTCAAGCGCTGCATCAGCCGCAAAAGTTCAAGTGGACAGAGAAAACCGCCTCACGAATCGCCCGGTGATTCAATGAGTTTTCGGTGTAACAACTGATATCCTCATCGGAGACGGCTAAACGTCAGTAATCAGCTCATGTGAGTATGGGTATTATCTATCGCAAGCAACAGGCTGCCGAGCTTCTCGGCATTAGCCTTCGTCTGTTAGACTACTGGATCGCTCAGAAAAGGATCCGAATCGTTAAGGTCGGCCGGACCGTCCTGATAGAAGAAGATGAAATCAATAAATTTTTAGACGACCATCGCTCAGATTCTAATTAAGAGTCGAACGCTTGGTTAAAAAGGGCGGCCTCCAACATGAGGCCGCCCTTCTTGTTTACGGATATCCGGAAACGTTACCTCATCAGACCGACGTCGCCTAGAATGCGGTTCTCGCATCACGTCTTCGAAGCAAGGTATGCCATCAACGAATCGTAACTGATCAGTCGAACACCTCGCTCCGCTCCCCGCCTACGCAGGTGGGCGCACTTCACCGGGGTCTTGTAATCGTTAGCTGCGCTCGGCGTGATCAACGAATACAGCACGGAACGGGACAAACCAGTATAAGGGCAGCGCCCCTTTGGAGATGGTAGACGAATCCATTCAGGCCTTCCAGTAGCGCCAACCGGCAAATTGTGGACATTGGCAATGGTAGGCATCGCCTCAATGGTCGGAGCCCACTGGCCCTCGGCAAACTCATTGGCCAATAACCGGGCCAATTGGGCGGCACGACCAACGGCCGCCTTCATCTGATCTTCCGTTAAATCAAGCAACGGACCTGACGAAACATGAGGCAGTATAGCCACCGCCGCAGAAAACATGGTTTTGTGTGGGACGTAGTTCATGGCAAATCTGAGGTCTGAGATTTTAACCCTGGGTGAATTTTTAAGGGAAATGCCCCTTTGGAAACCATGGATTGGAATTAGATCCCTGTTGCCAGCCGAGCCCCCGAATGGTGCATTTAGGCCATGCCCCTTTTCTTGACAATTCTTGACACGAAAATTGTCCAGACATGCGTTTTCTTGCAGAAACGCCAAAATTTGGCGTAATTCCAGACTTCACTTACTCATTCACGTGCGCATCCTTGCGCGTCATTTCTCATTAATTATCAATTAGATAGACCGGGTTCGATTCCCGGCGACCGCACCATTTTTAGCCGTATCGTTCGGCTCCTTTTACCCGCTGCCCCGTCGTTTTAACCCATGTATTCCCCCGCTTCCACGCGTTACGATACCCCTTCCCCTTACCGTCGCTGCGGTCGCTCCGGCATCCAGCTCCCCCTCATCTCCCTGGGGCTCTGGCATAATTTCGGAGGAGTGGACGTTTACGAAAACGGCCGCGCCATCGTCCGCCGCGCCTTCGACTTGGGAATCACCCACTTCGACCTCGCCAACAACTACGGACCGCCCCCCGGCTCCGCCGAGGAAAACTTCGGCAAAATCCTGCATGCCGACCTCGCCGCCCACCGCGACGAACTCATCATCTCCACCAAGGCAGGCTACCACATGTGGGCCGGCCCCTACGGCGAATGGGGCTCCCGCAAATACCTCCTCTCGTCCCTCGACCAGTCGCTCAAGCGCCTGAACCTCGACTACGTCGACATCTTTTACCACCACCGCCCCGATCCCAACACCCCGCTCGAAGAGTCGATGGGGGCGCTCGCCCACGCCGTGCGCAGCGGCAAGGCGCTTTACGTCGGCCTCTCCAACTACAAGCCCGAGGAAACCGCCCGTGCCGCCAAAATCCTCCGCGATCTCGGCACGCCCGCGCTCATTCACCAACCGGTTTACAACATGTTCAACCGCTGGATCGAGCCCGAGCTCCTCAGCGTCCTCGAAGCCGAAGGCATGGGCTGCATTCCGTTCTCCCCGCTCGCGCAAGGATTGCTCACCAACCGCTACCTCGCCGGCATCCCTGACGACTCCCGCGCATCCAAAGCCCATGGCTTCCTCAAGGCCGACCGCATCACGCCTGAAACCCTCGCCAAGATCCAAAAACTGAACGCCCTCGCCCAGGCCCGAGGCCAGTCCCTCGCCCAGATGGCGCTCGCCTGGACCGTGCGCAACCCGCGCGTGACTACCGCCCTCATTGGCGCCAGCAAGGTCTCCCAGCTCGAGGACAACTTCGCCGCCCTGACCACGCTCGATTTCACTTCTGACGAGCTGGCCAAGATCGACGCGATCCTTGCGTGAACCTGGTTCTTTTCGAACCCGCCGAACTGGCCGCGCCGCTCCCGCGCAACGACCCGCGCGCGCTGCACATTCTCGACGTTCTCCGCCGGCGCGAAGGCGACACCTTCGACGCCGGTCTGATCAAAGGTCCTCTCGGCAAAGGCACCTTGGCGTCCATCGCGGCCGACGCTCTCACGCTGACTTTTGCCTGGGGACCGCCGCCCGCCCCGCTGCCGCCAACCACGCTGCTCATCGGCCTGCCCCGCCCGCAGACCGCCCGCGACATCCTGCGCGACGCCACCACGCTTGGCGCGACCGGCATCCATTTTGTCGCGACGGAACGCACTGACCCCAACTACGCGACCAGCACGCTTTGGACGACCGGCGAGTGGCGCCGCCACTGCCTCACCGGCGCGGCGCAAGCCTTCGACACGCGCATCCCCGAGATCACCTGGACGCACACCCTCTCCTCGGCCATCGCCACGCTCCCCTCAGACGCCTCGGCAAAGGCGACCCAGAGCCGCTTCGCCCTCGACAACTACGAGGCCTCCACCCCTCTGCAAGTTTGTCACGTAATACGTGACAAATTTTCTGATCAAACTGGTGGTCTGGTTCTTGTGATTGGCCCTGAACGAGGCTTGGGACCAGCTGATCGCACCGCGCTACGCGCCGCCGGCTTCACGCTCGCGCATCTCGGGGCCCGCGTCTTGCGAGTCGAAACCGCCGTCGTCGCCGCGCTCGCCATCACTCGCGCAGGCTGAAATCAAGTCCGGCGAAAAAACGCCACCGTCGGCTGGCGCACTCCCTTGCCGAGACGTTTCACGCACGTCCATCCCGGCGGCTCCAAAGTCAGTTCTCCCGGCATTTCGAACACCACCACCGGATCGGCCCCAGCCGGCCACCAAGCCGACATACGCTCGAAAAGCCTCGGCCCCGTCTCCGCGATGATTTCATAAGGCGGGTCGATAAACACCAGATCCGGCTCCTCACCTGCCGTCGGCGACCACGTCAACACATCGACCGGCAAAAGTTTCAACTCCTGCTCCGGCCTCCCCGCGCTTTTGCACACCGCCGCGATGTTTTGCCGGATACATGCGGCGGCCTTGGCACTCTTTTCAACGAACACCCCGCTGGCCGCCCCGCGGCTGAAAGCCTCCAGCCCATAGCCTCCGCTACCCGCAAACAGGTCGGCAAAACGCGCCCCGGCCAGCCGCGAAGCTAGGCTTGAAAACACGGCCTGCCGCATCCCATCCGTCGCCGGCCTCACCGCATCGCCCTTGGGCACTTGAAGAGGGACACCACGCGCTGTTCCACCGCTGATTCGCATGGATGGACACAAAATCACGCACACCCGTTGGCAAACGAGAAACCTTCGCCCGCTTTACGCAAAGCTACAAACCGGAGCCAACCGCAGCAGCCAACCGCCACGCCTTACTTCTTCACGGCCGCATCCCGATACTGCATGTAGGCGCTGCGCACGGAGACATACGGATCCAGGGCGGCTTTTTTCTCATCGTCGTAGAGCTTGAGCAGTCCCGGCAGCGAGTTGACCGCGTCGGTCGTCTGCACCGTCGTATCCCACCACCACTGGTATCCATCGACATTCTGAAGTTGGTTCCAATGCAGGGGATTCAGGAAATAGTCGCCCACCAAGCCGACCGTATCGCGCGCCGTGCCGGGCCCCAACACCGGGAGGACCAGATAAGGGCCATTGTGAATGCCCCAAACCCCAAACGTCTGTCCAAGATCTTCGCTGGGAATCTGAGCTATGGAGGGAACGTCGTTGGAAATCCGGATGAACCCACCCAAACCGGCGACGGTATTCACGTAAAACTTCTCTGTCTCCAGACCTGCTCGCTTGAATTTACCCTGCAGCACGGAACTCACAAACCGGATGGGGAACATCAGGTTTGAGAAGAAATTCCCCAATCCCTCGCGGGCCGGAGCCGGCATCACCTTGACGTAACCCGTCGAGACCGGGCGGAACACGTAATCGTAAAGGCCATTGTTGAATTTGAACATCGCCCGGTTGAACGGCTCCAGCGGATCGTAGATTTTCACGACCGCGTATTCGTCGAACTCCGCGTCCGCCTTGGTGGCTTCGTCGGGCGGAGGATTTTGCTGGGCGCGGGTGAACGGCACGACCGCCATGGCCAGTCCAAGCCAGATGCAGAACTTCAACGACCTGATTTTCATTTGGCGATAGCCACCTGTGCGATTTTTTCCTCAAGGGAACGGATGATCTCGGCGGCCCCGCCGCGCTGGAACATCGGGTCGAACTGGGCGCGGTAATTGGCGATCATGCTCACACCCTCGATGATCACATCGCAGATGCGCCACTGGTCGGAAACCAACTCCATGCGGTAGGAAACGGAATATTTTTTGCCCGCGTAATCAATGGTGGTCGGCAGCTCGCGCTTGTTCGGGGCTAGCTCCACCGGAGTCGCATAGGTGATGCCGGGCTGGATGCCCGCCTCAAAACGGTCGGCATAAGTGCGGATCATGAGCTCGGTGAAGAGCACCGTGGCGCGCTGCTGCTGGGCCGGGGTAAACTGACGCCAGCCGGGACCGACCGCACGGCGGGTGATCAGATCAAAACTGAAGTTTTTCTCCAGCACCGGACGCAACTGGACGGAAAACGGCTGCTCAGAAGGCTTGCCCCGATAAATGGTGGCGAGGACTTCGTCGACCGCGCTGCGCAACACCGTCAAGGGATCGGCCGTCGGGGTGGCCGCGACCGCGGCAAAGGCCGTGAAGCTTGCAATAAAGGCCAGAAGGAAACGGGCGAAGCGCATGGTGATGGATTATTTGCTGTCTTTTTTCTCCACGTTGCCAAATGCAAAACGACTTATCAGCGATTCGATATCAAGCGCCGACTCGGTGTCGGTGATGGTGCTTCCAGGGGCGAGGAGCTCCGTATCTGATCCCGGAGAGAGCCCCACGTATTTGTCCCCGATGAGCCCGGAGGTCTTGATGGACGCAATCGTATCGGTGGGCAGCTTGACCGTCTTGTTGAGACGCAGCTCGACCAGCGCGCTGAAATCGGCGGGGTTGAGCGTGATGGCGCCCACCCGGCCGATCGGCACGCCGGCGATGAGGACGTTGCTGCCGGTGGTAAGCCCGCCGCTGTTGGTGAAACGCGCGCGCACCGAGTAGGTTTCGGCACCCACAAGGGCGCCGGCGCCGATCTTCAGCGCGAGGTAGGCCACCGCCAGCAGGCCGGCGAGCACAAAGACGCCGACCACCAGTTCAAGTTTGGACTGTTTCATAAATCGTTTCGGTTTTCGATGGTTTCACCCCGGCGGAGCGCTGCGATGGTATCGCGCAGCTCGCCGGCGCTGTCACGGAAGGAACGCACCGTCGGATCATTCGAAGTGCCGAACTCAGCGGGCGTCCCCTGGAAATGCATGCGCCCTCCATCAAGGAGCGCCACCTGGTCGCAGGCGACGAGCGCCTCGGGCAAGTCGTGCGTCACCAGCACGGCGGTGAAGCCAAACTGGCGCTGGTATTTCACGATCATCTCGAACACGGCGTTGCGGCGCAAAGGATCGAGCCCCGCGGTGGGCTCGTCGAAAAGCACCAACTCGGGCCGCGTGACAATGGCCCGCGCCAGGGCGAGACGCTTCTGCATGCCGCCGGACAACTGTCCCGGATAGCGGTCGCGGTGTTTTTCGAGCTCGAGCTGGCGCAACGCCTCCAGGCTGCGGTCGCGAATTTCGCGGTTGGGTATCTGCGTGGTCGACTCCAGCGGAAGCGCGACGTTTTCGAGCACGGTGAGCGAATCGAGCAGCGCGTTGCTTTGGAAGAGGTAGCTGCAGCGGCTCCGGAACTCGGCGCGGCACACGGCGTCGCCCGCATTGAGCGGCTTGCCATCGAAACGGATCTCCCCCGCATCGGGCGTCACGATGCCGGCGAGGCATTTGAGAAAGACCGATTTGCCCGTGCCGCTCTTGCCCAGCACCGCAACCACGCTGCCGCGCGGCACGGCGAGATCGACGCTCGCAAGCACCACGTTGTCACCGAAGCGCTTGGCCACGCCGCGAACGTCGAGAAAAAGATCGGATGGAATCGCGGTGCTCATTGATCAGACCAGAAAAGAGGTGATGACGTAGTCGGCCGCGAGCACCACGATGCTCGAGATGACCACCGCGCGGGTGGTGGAAGCGCTCACCGCACGCGCACCGGATGAGGACTTGCGACGGTGGGCGTTGAAGCCGTTGTAAGCGCAGATCGCGATGGTCAGGATCCCGAAAATCACCGCCTTGATCATGCACTCGCGCACATCAACCGGGTGCACCGCGCGGAACACCGCCGACCAGTAAACCCCGGGCTGAAGCGCCAGCACCACCGAGCCGGAAAGGTAACCGCCAAAAAGACCGATGATGCAGAAAAACGCCGACTGAATGGGAAACACCAGCACGGCGGCAATCAGGCGCGGCGAAATGAGGTAGGCGTGAACATCGGCACCCATCGTTTCCAATGCATCGATTTGCTCGCTGTTGCGCTGGATACCGAGCTCGGCGGCGAGGGCCGAACCGGCCTGGCCGACCAGCATGAGGGCGGCGAGCACGGGCGCCAGTTCTCGCACCAAGGTCAGCGACACCAACGTGCCGAGCAGACCGGAAGAGCCGAACTTGTTGAGCACATAGTAACCCTGCAGACCCAACACCAAACCAGTGAAAAGCCCCACGATCACAATCACGGGCACGCACCGCACGCCCTGCTCGTAAATGGCCCGCACGACGCGCCGCCCGAGCTTGCGCGAACCCACCGCCGCACTGAACGACCGGCTTGAAAACACGCCAAAATCGCCGAGTTCACGGACGATAGCGAGGGTGTGTTGTCCAAGGGCGCGCATCATGCAAAGACGAGAGTGATATATATTCCCGCCGGTCACGCAAGGGCGCTCATCAATTCAGCAAACTCCCGAGGGACGCCCCATGCCCCAACCCGAGGAGATAAAAGAACCGCGTTAATCTCTCCTCTCGGGCAGAATGGCGCTGAACTATAAATCCCCACCGCCGCCCATACCAATTGCGAATGCTTGTCTTGGTTTAATTGGAAGAGTCTCCACGTTGCCGCCGCCTTCCGACTTGAATTCGCAGATTAAAACCTCCCCAAATTCCCGGCTTGGAACCATGATTAGGTTTTGAGCCCGTGCTTGGTCTTATACGCTTCGACGCAGATCGAATACCCCGGGTGGAGGAAAAACAGCGCACTCAGCCTGTCCATGGCAGGGCTCAGGTAGCGGAGCGGAAGGGTTAGCACCCACCCGAAGATAAACGGCCGGCCGTCGAACCACCGCAGGAATCCCGTGCATTTCTGGCTGAACCAGCCGCTGCAAAACGAAATGTCTTCGACGAAAAAGCCGGTATCGCAAAAGAGATCGAGCACCTGTCCACGGGAATACCCACGCCGCACATGCCAGCCCAACTCCTCTTTTTCAAACGGCCCCAGGTCACCCTCGCTGACAGCCTTGTAATGATAATTGGGAGAGGTCAGCAGCAGCCGTCCGCCCGGCTTGAGGCACGCGAACATGGCCAAGACCAGACGGCGATCATCGATCACGTGCTCGATGTTCTCGCAGCAGATCGCGAAATCGAACTTCCCTTTCAAATCTTCCTGCCGGTCAAGGTCCCGTATATCGCAAATACGAAAGTCGGCCTTCGCAGCCCCGCAAAGCGCTGCCCGTTCCTCGGCTATTTCCATGTCGGCCTTGTCCCAGCTCAACCCTAGGCAATGGTAGCCGCGTTTGGCCGCCGCGATCGAAAACGCCCCCGTGCCGCACCCGACATCCAGCAGGGTTTCGTCGTTCAGCGTGCGAGGCAGCCGCTTCTTCAACCAAAGCCAGCGATCCCGCGTCAAAAAATCTCCTTGGATCAAGCCCGCAGAAGCCCCAATGAGCTTCGTCAAAGCGATCCGTTTGAATGAGCCTGATTTCACGGGGGCCAGCGCAACCGCCCGAACCTGCTGACGCAAACTAACTTTCCGAGCGTGGGAGCCCGTTTACGGGCGATGAGAGTCACCCGATGAACACCCAGACAAATCGCCCGTAAAGGGCTCCTAGCCCGGGAACTCAAAACTTCCCGAACTCCAGCCCGAAGTAGGCCGTCGCGTTGTCGTAACAGATGTCCGTCACCAGCTTGCTCAGCGCGGCTTCGTCGGCGGGGATAAGCCCGGCCTCCACATCGGCACCGAGCAGACTGCAAAGAATGCGGCGGAAATACTCGTGCCGGGGATAGGAGAGGAAACTTCGTGAGTCGGTAAGCATGCCGACAAACTTGGAAAGCAACCCGAGCTGCGAAAGCGCATTGAGCTGCAACTCCATGCCTTCTTTCTGATCGAGGAACCACCAACCGGAGCCGAACTGGATCTTACCGGCGACCGAGCCGTCCTGGAAGTTGCCGATCATGGCCGCGAAAACGTAGTTGTCGGCAGGGTTCAGATTATAGAGCACGACCTTTGGCAACTGGTTGTCGCGGTCGAGCGTGTCGAGATAGCGCGAGAGCGCGCGGGCCTGCGGGAAATCTCCGATCGAATCCACGCCGGCGTCGGCGCCGAGGCGCTTGAGCAGGCGGCTGTTGTTGTTGCGCAGCGCACCGAGGTGAAGCTGCTTCGTCCAGCCGCGCTTCGCGTCGATACGCCCGAGATAAACCATCACAAACCAAACCCACTTGGCGGTCTGCTCGGGCGTGGCGGCACGACCGGCGCGAGTCTGCGTGAAAATCGCGGCAGCCTCCGCCTCGGTGCAATCGGCGTCGGGCAGGTTTTCGAGCCCGTGATCGGAAAGGCGACCGCCGAGCGAATGGAAAAACGCATGACGCTTGTCGAGGGCATCGAGGAGGGAGGAGAGCGAGTTGACCTCAACGTAGGCGCAGGCGGCGAGTGCATCGGCCCATGCGTTGAAGACGGCGGGCGCGGCGACGGCCATGAGCTTGTCCGCGCGGAAGGTCGGATAGACGCGGGTCTTCAGCCCGGACTTCGCGATGGCGATGTGATGCTCCAGCGAGTCGGCAGGATCGTCGGTGGTGCAGACGACGGCGACCTTGTTCGCGGTGAGGATGCCGTGGGTCGAAAGGGCGGGCGTCGCGAGCTTGGCGTTGGCGAGTTCCCAGATTTTCGGCGCGTTGGTCTCGTTGATCAGAAGATCGATGCCAAAGTAACGCCGCAGCTCGAGGTGCGACCAGTGGTGCAGCGGATTGCGCACGAGCGAAGGCACGATGCGGCAGTAGGCGAGGAACTTGTCGTAGTCGCTCGTGTTCGCACCGGTGATGAGGTCCTCGTTTACGCCTGCCGAGCGGAGGGCGCGCCACTTGTAGTGATCGCCGGCGAGCCAGATCTGCGTGAGGTTTTCGAACTTACGGTTGGCCGCGATCTGGTCGGGCGGCAGATGGCAGTGGTAATCGTAGATCGGCTGCGCCTTCGCGGAGCCGTGGTAGAGCAGACGCGCCCATTCCGTCGTCAGGAGAAAGTCGTCGTGGAGGAAAGGTGCGGCGGCAGGCATGGGGAAAATCACAATTCCCAACATCCAACACTCAACATCCAACGTCGAAATGCGAACGGACGGCGGGCTTGTTCCTGGGAAGTTGAGCGTTGGATGTTGGGAGTTGGACGTTCCCGTCGGCGTCAGCCGACGAGATGGGCTTTGATGTAATCGAAGCTCTGCTTGATCGAGACGAACGGATCGCCGGGACAGCTGTCCTGCTCGACGATAAACCACTCGCAGCCGCCCGCCTCGGCTTCGGCGATGATGCGCTTGAACGGCAGCGTGCCCGCGCCGATCTCGCAGAAGGCGATCTCGCCGGCCGGGTTCACCTTGAAATCCTTCAGGTGGATGAAGGGGGTGCGGCCCTTCACGCGCTTAACCCACTCCACAACGTCGCCGCCACCGCGCTGCACCCAGAAGGTATCGAGCTCGGCCACGATGTTTTCGGGCGATGTCTCGTCGTAGATGCGCTCAAGGAATGCCTTGCCGCCGGCAGGACGGTAGAACTCGTTCGCATGATTGTGATAGCCGAGCTTCATGCCGGCGGCGCGGAATTTTGCTCCGGCGATGTCGAGTTTCTTGATGAGCGTGTTGATGTGCTCGGGATTGTCGAAATCGATGCCGGCGGGATACGGATAGGCGGTGAGCTTGGTGCCAAGGGCGCGCAGCCGGGCGATGACGGAATCGGTTTCGTCGAGGATCTTAACGCCGGGCTCGTGCGTGGCGCAGATGACGAGGCCTTCGGCTTTGCAGATGGCAACGATCTCGGCCTCGGGAATCGGACCGACTCCACTGATTTGCACGGCGGTGTAACCGATCTCACGCACCTTCTTCATGGCGGCGGCGAACTCGGCGGCCGTTTTGCAAAAATCACGAAGGGTGTAGAGCTGGATGGCGACTTGGGAGATTTTCATGGGGAGTTTTGAGTGTCCTGATTACTTGACCAAGGATTTGGCAAAATCGTCACCGGAAACCTTCACGATTTTCTTCTTTTTCTTCTTCGTGGAGGATTCGGCAATCTTGGCCTTGAGCAGGCGCTCGTATTTTTTGCCGTCGATGGGAAGCGTGACCTCGGAGTCGGTCCAAGCGGAGAGCAACATGGAGTTCGCCAGCTCGACCGAGTGGATGCCTTCGGCGGCGGGAGCAACCAGCGGCTTCCCATCGAGGATCGCGTCGGTGAAATTCTGCAGGATCTCGTTATGCTGGCCGCCGTGGCTGATCGCCGGGATGGAAACGGTCCAGGTGGCGGGCGTCGCGAAGGCCTGATCGGTCGTGCGGCTGAATTTGGACATCTCCTGCTCGTTGCGCGTGAAGGTGATCTTGTCGTCCTCGTAGACGAGCTTGCCGCGCTCGGCGGTGATTTCGAGACGGTTGGTGCCTGGAGCCTCGCCAGTGGAGGTGATGAATACGCCGGTCGCACCGTTCCTGAACTGCATGTAGGCGGTGACGTCATCCTCGACCTCGATGTCGTGATAGCGGCCGAATCCAAGGTGCGAGCGGACCTTCAAGGGGAGTCCGAACATCCATTGGAAGAGATCGAGATTATGCGGGCACTGGTTGAGAAGCACGCCGCCGCCTTCGCCACCCCAAGTGGCGCGCCAGCCACCGGAAGAATAGTAGCGCTCGGTGCGGAACCAGTTCGTGATGATCCAATTCACGCGGCGGATTTCGCCGAGTTCTCCGCTGCTGATGAGATTGCGGATCTTGATGTAATAGTGGTCGGTGCGCTGGTTGAACATCGCGGCGAACACCTGCTTCTTGTTCGTATGCGCGGCAATGAGCCGCTCGGCATCGGCACGATGCACCGAGATGGGTTTCTCAACCATCACATGGAGACCAGCCCTGAGTGCTTTGATACCGATCGTCGTGTGATCGTAGTGAGGCGTCGCGATGAGAATCGCATCGATGAGCCCCGAGGCGATCATCTCATCGGCGCTGGCGAAGCCCTTGACCTGGGGCACGCGCTTGAGTTTGACGGGGTCGGTGTCCGCCACGGCGGAGAGCTCGAGACGGCTGATTTTGCCGGCGAGAAGTTGTTGGGCGTGACCGAAACCCATGTTGCCGAGGCCAACGATACCGATGCGGACTTTGCTCATATTAAGAATAAGGGGAAAGGGGCGGTTTGAATAAAACGAGGCGGGGCAAAAGCAGGGAGACCATCGAAAATCTTGCCTTGGCGAGCGCGATGGCGAGTATCTGCAAACTATTTCATGCCGGACCCCGCGAACCCCGCCCGCATCACCCTGAAACAAGTCGCCGCCGAGGCCGGCGTCCACGTGTCCACCGCCTGGCGCGCGCTCAAAAACGACACCTACGTCGACCCGGCGAAACGCGCCCGCATCCGCGCGATCGCCAAGCGGCTCGCCTACGTTCCCGACCCGATGCTCACGGCGCTCAGCCACTATCGTCGCAAGCAGCACACGCCGGCCTATCGCTCGACCTTCGCCTGGGTAAACACCTACCCCGAACGCAACGCCTGGCAAAACGCGGAAAACATCCGGGCTTACTTCGAGGGCGCCACCGCGTTTGCCGCCTCCATGGGTTACAAACTCGAGGAGTTCTGGCTGACGGAGCCGGGGCTCAACGCCAAACGCGCGCGCGGCGTGCTACTGGCCCGCAACATCCGCGGACTGATTTTCGCCCCCCAGCCCGACGCCAAGATGGAACTCAAACTCCAGATGGAGGCGCTGGCCGGCGTGAGCATCGGCTACTCCCTGCTTTCTCCACGACTGCACATCGTGGCCAACCACCAGCACAGCTCCACCCTCACCTGCCTGCGCGAACTCTGCCGGGCCGGCCACAGCCGCATCGGCATGGTCAGCGCCTCGGAAACGCTGCGACGCGCCGAGCATAACTTCGAAGCCCCTTATTTTCTGTTTCAGGATGCGCAGCCCGAGAGTCGAAAAATCCCGATGTTCACCATCGACGGCCGGGATGAGCCCTCCATGGTCAATCCCTGGCGCGAACGCTTTCTCTCCTGGTTCGACCGCCACCGGCCGACCGCGATCATCTCGACGGTTTCCGAAGTGAAAACCTGGTTGGAGGGTGCGGACATAGGCGTTCCAGACAGAGTGAGTCTGGCCACCCTCTCGCGGATTTTCGATCCCGGCTGGTCAGGCATCGATCAGCAGGAAAAGGAAATTGGTGCGCGCGCCGTGGAGCTGTTGATCAGCCTCTTTCAATCAGGAGAACGCGGCGTTCCGGCGACCCCGCTACGCTTGCTCGTCGAAGGCCGCTGGATCGACGCCGGCACCGTCAAGAAAATCGGCCCGCCGGTGGCAGACCTGCTGAAGCGGCTCTCCTGACCCGCATCTCATGCGCGGCGCGATCTTGGGGCATCCTCAACAAGCCCCCAACTTCCCGCCGAAAGTTTGTCACGTAATACGTGACAAACTTTCTTAAGATTCTTTTTATAAAATACTCGCATTAACTATTTTTGAGACAAAAAAGCGTGCCATGACGGCACGCCTTGAGATTTTTTCTATTCCTGAACTGCTCAGACCTTCGGACCGCCTTGCGCGAGGCTGCGAGCGCGGAGGCGGAGGCCGTTAAGGCGGATGAAGCCGGTCGCGTCGCTCTGGTTATACCAGCTCTTCACACCTTCCATCGACGCGATCTTGTCGTCGTAGAGCGAATACTTCGACTTGCGGCCGCAGGTGATGATATTGCCCTTGTAGAGCTTCATGCGGACGGTGCCGCTGACGAATTTCTGGCTCTCGTCGATCATGGCCTGAAGCATCTCGCGCTCAGGGGCGAACCAGAAGCCGTTGTAAACCAGCTCCGCATATTTTGGGATGAAACCGTCGCGCAGATGCTCAACCTCACGGTCAAGGGTGAGGCTCTCGATCTGCTTGTGGGCCTGCATGAGAATCGTGCCGCCCGGGGTCTCGTAGACGCCGCGGCTCTTCATGCCGACGAAACGATTTTCAACCAGATCAACGCGGCCAATGCCGTGCTTGCCGCCAAGCTTGTTAAGGGTCTTCAGAACCTTGCCGGGGCTAAGCTTCTTTCCGTTTACCGCGACGCAATCGCCCTTCTCGAACTCGAGTTCGACATATTCAGCCTTGTCCGGCGCGTCCTCGGGCGAAACGGAGAGCTTGAACATCGCCTTGTTTTCCTTGGTCGTCGGGTCAAACCACGGATCTTCAAGGATGCCCGCCTCGTAGGAGATGTGAAGGAGGTTGCGATCCATCGAGTAGGGCTTCTTGAGCGAGGCCTCGACGGGAATCTTGTGCTTCGCGCAATAGGCGATCATCTCGGCGCGGCCGGGGAATTCGGCGCGGTAGTTTTCCATCTTCCACGGGGCGATGATGGTGAGATCGGGAGCGAGCGCCATGTAGGTGAGCTCGAAGCGGCATTGGTCGTTGCCCTTGCCGGTGGCGCCGTGAGCGACGGTGTCGGCATTTTCCTTGCGGGCGATATCCACCTGAGCCTTGGCGATGAGCGGGCGAGCAATGGACGTACCGAGGTAATATTGTCCCTCGTAGACCGCGTTCGCGCGGATCATCGGGTAGATGTAGTCCTTCGCGAACTCCTCGACGAGATCGAGGGTGTAGTGCTTGGAAGCACCGGTGGCCTTGGCCTTCTTTTCGAGGCCCTTGAGTTCCTCTTCCTGGCCGACATCAGCCGCGAAGGTGACGATCTCTGCGTCGTAGGTTTCCTTGAGCCACTTGACGATGACGGAGGTGTCGAGACCACCCGAGTATGCGAGAACGATTTTCATGGATAAAGAGGCAGCGGTTGTGAGCCAGCAACCTCGGCGGAGCAAAACAAAATATAAGCCGGCCCATGTCCCACCAAGAGGTTCGACGGTATCAAACAGGGGGCTTTGGCATGAATTACTTAAATGTAAAAATGGCGTAAAAAATGCTCTGTAGTTCTCTTCACCTTCAATCCCCTGTCGCCATGGTTACCCAGCATCCCCTCCCCCGCCGCATCGCAGGCTTCAGTCTCTTGGAAATAATCGTGGTCGTGACCATCATCGGAATCCTTTGCTCTCTCGCGATTCCCGCCTACAAAAAACTGCTTCGTCACAGCACCAATACACTAATGAGCAATGAATTGCGTGTCGCATCAGGCGCATTGGAATATTATGCCTTCGATAAAGGCACCTGGCCTCCCGATGGCAACGGCGGCTGGCCAACGGAGTTGACCGGTTATCTGCCTCCGCCCGATCGCTGGAGCCAACCTACGCCAATCGGCGGCACCTGGGCTTGGGCTCTCAATTCCGACAACACGGCCGCATCCCTGCGCATTAACAACTATACAATCTCAGATGATCAAGTGTCCGATATCGATAAACTGATCGACGACGGCAACTCCACCAGCGGCAATTTGTTCAAATCCGGCCAGGCGCTCGTCTACGTTTTGCAGCACTGACCACGTCGCCGCGCAACCACAGGCGTCAGCCCTTGGCTTTGTCCGCCGCCAGCGTCGCCATAATGGCTTTCTGAACGTGCAGGCGGTTTTCCGCCTGATCAAAAATAATGGAACGCGGGTCGTCCAAGACCTCCTGGCCAACCTCTTCGCCCGGATGGGCAGGCAGGCAGTGCATGAAATAAGCGCCCGGCTTCGCGGCGGCAAAAATCTTTCCGGTGACCGCGTAAGGCGACATCTGGGCGATGCGCTGCTTGGTCTCCTCCTCCTTGCCCATGCTCACCCACACATCCGTGTAAACGACATCGGCATCCTTCACCGCCTCGAAGGGATCGGTGGTAAACTGGTAATTCTTGGCGAAACCTTCCTGCTTGAGCAGCGCATCGATCTCAGGACCGGGCTCAAATCCCTTCGGACCGGCGAGCGAGATCTTCATGCCGAAGAGCGCGGCGCCGAGAATCCACGAGTTGGCCATGTTGCAGGCCGTGTCTCCAAAAAACGCGATCTTGCGGCCCTTCAGCGAGCCCAGCAGGTCGCCACCCTTGGGCGCCCAACGCTCGGCCAACGTAAAGGCATCGGTGTAAATCTGACAGGGATGCAGAAAATCCGTGAGGGCGTTGATCACCGGAATCGTGCCTGACGCCGCCAGTCGCTCGACCTCGGCGTGTTCATAAGTGCGCACGATGAGACCATGCACAAAACGCGAAAGCACCTTCGCGGTATCCTCGACCGACTCGCCGCGCCCGAGCTGGATGTCGTTTTTGTTCAAGAACAGCGGATTGCCGCCGAGCTCATGAACGCCGACCTCGAACGAGACACGCGTGCGCGTGCTGGATTTGGAGAAGATCAGCGCCCACGTCTGATGCTGAAGCACGGAGAGTGTCTGCTGCCCGCGCTTTTGCTTAAGGGCCCGGGCCAGCGCGAAGACTTCGGCCACTTCATGGGGCTTGAAGTCCGTCTCTTTGAGGAAGTGCTTCATGGAAAAGAAGCGGCTATGTGTAGGCAATCGGCCGCTCTCCTACGAGAGCAAAATCCACGCCGGAACGTTACGCTTTCGCGGCGAGAACTGTGCGGATAATCTCGACCGATTGCGCCAGCTCCGCCGGCGTGGCCGTGAGCGGAGGTAACAAGCGGATGACATTGCCGCCAGCCGATGGCACGAGCAGGCCGGCCTCGCGCAAAGCGGCGACCGTGGGGGCGGGATCGCCCGCGAGCTGGATGCCCACCATGTAGCCGCGACCACGCACCGCCAGCACTTGCGCCGGGAAGTCTTTCGCCAACTGAGAGAGTGCGGCGATCCATGGCACACTGTTGAGCGTGACCTTTTCCATGAGGCGCTCTTTTTCGAGCACATCGAGCACCGCGAGCGCCGCCGCACACGCGAGCGGCGTCCCACCAAACGTGGTGCCATGCATGCCGGGTTGGAAAAGCTCGGCTGCTTTTTCGCCAATCCAGATCGCCCCGATGGGAAAACCACCGCCGAGACCCTTGGCCATGCCGATGGCATCAGGCCGCACGCCGGCATGCTCGTAGGCGAAAAACTTTCCCGTGCGACCAACGCCGCACTGCACCTCGTCGAGCATGAGCAGCAAGTCATGGCGATTGCACAGCTCGCGCAGACCGAGCAGGAACTCGGTCGTGGCAGGATTCACTCCGCCCTCGCCCTGGATGGTTTCGACAAAAATCGCAGCCGTCGTGTCGTCGATCAACGCCTCAAATGATGCGAGGTTGTTCAGTTCGCCGAACGCGAAGCCCGGCACCAGCGGACGAAAACCCTTCTGGATTTTTTCCTGCGGGGTCGCGCTCATGCCGCCGAACGTGCGGCCGTGAAACGCGCTCTTCGCACAGATAACCTTGTAGATTTTACCTTCCTCGCCACCGGCCTTCTTCATGCCGTGCAGACGGGCGAGCTTGAGCAGCCCTTCGTTAGCCTCAGCCCCGCTGTTGCAAAAAAATACCCGGCCCGGTCCGGCGTAGCCGACGAGACGCCGCGCGAGTTCGCCCTGGTTGGGATTGCGGAAAAGATTACTGACGTGAATCAGCTCGCCGGCCTGACGCTGCACCGCCGCCACCCAGTACGGATGGCAGTGGCCGAGCGCGCTGACCGCGATGCCCGAGGTGAAATCAAGGAACTGGCGACCGGTGTCGTCCCATACCAACGAGCCGCTGCCGCGTACAAGCGTGAGCGCGGGACGTCCGTAGTTCTTCAGCACATGCGCGTCGTAAAGCTCGGCGGTGCTGGTGCGGGTCATTTCGTGAAGGCTCATTTCAGGCGCAACTCAACCGTGCACGATTTCCGTGCCGATGCCCGTGTCGGTGAAGATTTCCATCAGCAACGAGTGCGGCAGACGGCCGTCGATGAAATGCACGCGTTGCACGCCTTCTTGAAGCGCACGGACGGCGCTCAGGACTTTCGGGCGCATGCCCTTGTCGATGACGCCCTTTTTCTTGAGGTCGTCGACTTGGGAAATTTTGAGCGTGGAGATGAGCGAGCCGACATCCGGCGGATTCGATAGCAGCCCCGGCACGTCGCTCATGTAAACGAGACGGCGGGCACGCAGCGCGCTGGCCACGCGACCGGCAACGAGGTCGGCATTTACGTTGTAAGGCTTGCCGTCGAGGCCTTCGGCGACCGGCGAGATCACCGGCACGTAGCCGTCGGCGATTTCTTTTTTGATGAGCTTCACCTTCACCTCGGTGACTTCACCGACGTAGCCGAGATCGACCGCGTCACCGTTGTCATCGATAAGAAGTTTTTCACACACGAGCACGCTGTCGCCCGCGAGTCCTTTGGGCCTGGCGTTGGCGAGGGCAATGGCGTCGCACACATCCTTGTTCACTATTTCGTCGAGCGTCTTCTTGACGATGGCAACGGTGGCCTCGTCGGTGATGCGCATGCCGTTCGGCGCGAACTGAGACTTCAAGCCGGACAATTCCATCGCCTTGGTGATCGCCTTGCCACCGCCGTGCACGACCACGACGTTGATGCCCACGGCCGCGAGGAACGCGATGTCGTAGGCGACGCGGTTGCGCACCTCTGGATCGGGATCGTCCATAAAACTTCCGCCGTATTTTACGACGAAGGTAGAACCGCGAAAATCTTGGATGTAAGGCAGGGCCTCGAGCAGCACCTTGGCCTTGATGGTAATTTCTGTGACGTTCACTGGGCGATATTAGGTAACAACGGGTAAATCACGACGCGCCGGCATTTCCATCTTATTTCGCGACACAGCCAAAAATTCGCCCAACCGTCACGCGCCACTTGAAGAATCGGCTTCACTCCGCGCGGCGCTTCTTCACTTGTGAATCCGTGCCCAGCACCGCCCTTACGTTTTCTTCCCGCGCGGAACACCGCGCATGGCTAGCCTCCCAAGCCGCGCTTCCGCGCGGCTTCCGCGTTGGAACGACGCGTTTCGACTTCATGCCGAAGGAGGCCCCCAAGCCCGCCAAGATGACGCTCACGCTCATCGCACTGGACAAGCCGACGGCGGACTTCGCCGCGATGTTCACGAAGAACGCTTTCCCCGGCGCACCCGTGATCGTCGGTCGCCAGCGGCTCGGCGAACCCGTGCTCGGAGCGATCATCATCAACAACAAGATCTCCAACGTGTGCGCGCCCGGTGGTATCGAAGCCTCCGAAAAAATCTGCGCCGAAACCGCGCGTCTGCTGGGGCTGCCCGCGACGGCTGTGCTGCCCAGCTCCACCGGCGTGATCGGCTGGGGATTGCCGGTGGACTCCATCATCGCCGGCCTGCCTGCGGCGGTGACTTCGCTCGCCGCCGGCTCCGTGCTGCCTGCGGCGGAGGGCATCGTGACGACCGATCTTTACCCGAAAGTGCGCAGCGTCGCCGTCGGCGCAGGCCGCATCGTGGGCATCGCGAAGGGCGCCGGCATGATCGAGCCGAACATGGCGACGATGCTGGTTTATATTCTCACCGACCTCGCCGTGCCGCGTGACACTTTGCGTGCGCTACTCGCGAAAGCGGTCAACTCCAGTTTCAACCGGATCAGCATCGACAGCGATACGAGCACGTCCGACACCGTTGCGCTGGTCTCGTCAAGCGCGGTGCCCTGCGATGATCTCGCCGCTTTTGAGAGCGGGCTCGCGCTTGTATGCCGTGATCTCGCCGAAGACGTCGTGCGCAACGGCGAAGGCGTGCGCCACGTCATCCGCGTGCAGATTAAAAATGCGGCAACCCTTTCCCTCGCCTGCGCGCTCGGCAAGGCGATCGTCAACGCCCCGCTCTTTAAGTGCGCGGTCGCCGGAAACGATCCGAACGTCGGCCGGCTTATCCAGGCTATCGGCAAGCACGTGGGCGCTCATGCGCCGGAAACAGACTTGTCGAAACTCAGCGCGAGCATCGGAGGTATCGAGATTTTTGCGAACGGAGCGTTCTGCCTGAATCCTGAAAAAGAAACCGCGCTCGTCGCGCATCTCAAAGGCGCCGAACTCTACACGAGCAAACCGAGCGCGGATGGCGTGTTTGCGCCCCCGGTGGATTATCCGCCGCACGAACGTTGCGTGGAAATCGAAGTCGACCTCGACAGCGGCCATGCCGCCGCGACGGTTTTCGGAGGCGATCTCACCCACGAATACGTGAGCGAAAACGCGGATTATCGGAGCTAAACGGACAGAAACGGTTTTCGATCCTTATCACGGAAGGACGGAGGTGCGGAATCAAACCATCCTAGGTTTGGGATTCTTCCGTGTTTCCGCCCTTCCGTGCTTCCGTGATTAAAACTCCGAATGTTTCCAGGCCACAAAAAAGCCGCCCCTTTGGAGGGCGGCTTTTGATGAAAACGTTCGGAACGGCTTAGCGCTTCGAGAACTGGAAACGCTTGCGGGCGCCGGGCTGGCCGGGCTTCTTGCGCTCTTTTTCACGAGGATCGCGCATCAGGTGGCCGGCCTTCTTGAGGGCGGCGCGGAGCTCAGGGTTGAGCTTCTGGAGGGCGCGGGCAATGCCGTGGGCGGTCGCACCGGCTTGACCGGAAACACCACCACCGGAAACGTTGACGTCCACATCGATCTTGTCGCGGAGCTCGACAGTGAGGAGGGGGCGGAAGGCCTGCTTGGCGAAATTCTCGTGGGAGAAGTAGGTCTCGAAGTCGCTGCCATTGGCAACGAGCTTACCCGTGCCTTCGGAGAGGCGGACGCGGGCGGTGGAGGACTTGCGGCGGCCGGTGCCGAGGAAAATGACTTTTTCGACGCTCATGGTAATCAGACGGTGGTCTTGACGGGGCTTTGGGCCTCGTGGGTGTGGGTCGGGCCGGCAAACACGCGAAGCTTGGTCAGCATGTCGCGGGCGATGCGGTTCTTGGGCAGCATGCCTTTGACGGCGTGCTCGATGATGAACGCGGGGTTCTTCGCGCGCATCTGCTCCATCGTCTTGTAGCTCTCGCCACCGACGAAGCCCGAGAAGAACATGTATTTGTTCTGCTCTTCTTTTTTGCCGGTCAGGACGACCTTCTCGGCGTTGATGACGACAACGAAGTCGCCGGTATCGACGCTCGGGGTGTAGGAAGCTTTATGGCGGCCGCGGATCAGGTTGGCTGCTTTGACGGCGAGACGGCCAAGGACCACGCCTTCGGCATCGATAAGATGCCATTTGGCTTGCACGGTCTCTTTTTTGGCGAGGAACGTTTTCATGGGAAAAGGGGTCGAATTGCTAGGGTTTGCCCTGTGGCTGTCAACCCCTGTTTTGGCTTTGTGAATAAAAAACCCACCCCCGCAGTAAAAGCGGAGGCGGGTTGGAGGATGTTTCAGACTGAATCGTCCTAGCTCGGCTTAGAAGCCGAAGGTCAGGCCAATCGTGTAGTAGAGCTTGTAGCTCTCGCCGTAGCCCGTGAGGTCTTCGTCGTTGCCGGCATACTGCAGGCCAGCGGTGATCTTGGCGTTTGCAGCCAATTGATACGGCATCGTGACGCCAGCACCCCAGTAGTTACCGGCAGGATGGCCGCTACCATAGTAGCCCGTGTTGGCGGCGTAACCATAGGTCACGGCGAAATCGAGCGAGGTTCCGATCTTCTTGATAGGAAGGCTGTAACCAAGTGAACTCTGCAGGGTGTAAGTATCGAGTTTCCAATCGTAGTAGCCATAAACAGAGGGCGTAATGCCCCTGAAGTTACCACCGGTCAGACCGACGTAGCTCTCATAGGTAGACAAACCGGTGTTGCCGCCGAGGGTCTTGGTTTCCGGATAGTTGTAGGAGGTGATACCGGTATCGATCTTCCAGTCGTTCTGAAGGGGGAAACCGTAGCCGAGGTAGAGGTCGACTTCGTTGTTGTCGCTACTGTGGAGGGGCTGATTGGTCCAGATGCCGCCGTAGATCTCCTTGTAACCAACTTCAGCCGAAGCCTGGAAGGCCGCGTTGGTCTGTTTCTGGCCACGGAATACGTATTCGCTGGCATACGTGAAATCGGTCGAGACGGTGTAGGCGGGGCTCGGAGCAGCGACGATGGCGTCAGCAGCGCGAACCGAGTAGCTCACCGCGAGAATGGCGAGAATGATGGCGATCTTTTTCATGGTGTGGTAGTTCTTGTAGTTCTGTCGTTTCCAACGACTGAATTGGCAGTCCAACATGCAACGAATTGCCGGTTAAATTTCAAGGCTTCTTTACCTAGACGTAACCCAACAAGTATTCGCAAAAGCAACCGCCGGTCGAATTATCCTGTCACTTAAAAGCCAGTGGTGTTCCTCAAAAAATTACCCCAATTTTTCGTGATATGAAAACAGGGCTTTTTTATGCGGGAATCGCCGGGCTCACCGGCGTCATCCTGGGCGCATTCGGCGCCCATGTCCTCAAGGAAACCCTCACCGCCAAGGGCTCGCTGAGCATATGGGAAACCGCTGTTTTTTATCAACTTACCCATGCCGTGGCCGCCCTTGGGGTAAACGTGTTCGCGCAAACGCGATCCGCGGATGATCGCAAGTGGATCGTCCGCGCGGGCACTTGCTGGCTGGTGGGCATCGGTTTGTTCTCGGGCTCGCTCTACCTGCTGGCGTTGGGCGGACCTAAATGGCTCGGACCGGTGACTCCGCTGGGAGGGCTATTATTATTGGCGGGATGGGCCTGCCTGCTGGCCGAAGCGTGCAAAACAAAATCCACTCCACAGGGATAACCGCATGATAACCATCAACCTCCCCGATGATTTGCGCAGCGTGCTCGACGCCGTGCGTCGCGTAGGCCGACCGCGACTGGCTGGGGGATGCGTGCGCGACTGGCTGATGGAGCGGAACCCCAAAGACTTCGATATTGAGGTGCAGGGCGTGGGCTTTGAGGAGTTGCGGGCGGTGCTCGCTCCATTCGGAGCCACGGACGTGGTTGGCCAGAGCTTCGGTGTCATCAAGCTAAGGCTGGGCACCGTCGAATACGATTTCAGCCTGCCCCGCCGCGAATCGAAGACCGGCTCCGGCCATCGGGGCTTCGCGGTCGCCCCCGATCCCGACTTGAGCGATGCCGATGCGGCCGCTCGCCGGGATTTTACGATCAACGCCATCAGCTGCGATCCGTTCACCGGAGAATTATTTGATCCGCATGGAGGTCAACGTGACTTGGCCGCGCGCGTCCTGCGGCACACCAGCCCGGCCTTCGTCGAGGATCCGTTGCGCGTGCTGCGTGCATTTCAATTCGCCGCGCGTTTCGATTTCGCGCTCGCACCCGAAACCGCCGCGCTCTGCCGCAGCATGGCCGGCACCTACGCCGAGCTGCCCGTCGAACGCATCTGGGCCGAGTGGGACAAATGGGCGACGCAGTCCGTAAAACCTTCGCGCGGACTCGCCGTGTTGGAGGAAACCGGCTGGCTCGTGCATTTCCCCGAGCTCGCCGCCCTGCGCGGCACGCCTCAAGACCCAGAATGGCACCCCGAAGGCGACGCGTTTACCCACACCGCCCACTGTTGCGACGCACTGGTCAACCTCCCCGCTTGGCGCGATGCCGACGCCGCACACCGTCGCGCCCTGCTCTTTGCCGTGCTCGCGCATGATTTCGGCAAACCGTCCACCACCCACCAGGCCGAAAAACACGGACGACTCCGCTGGGTCAGTCCGGGCCACGAATCGGCGGGCGGACCGCTCACGGAGACTTTCCTTAACCGCATCGGCGCCCCAAAACCCCTCGTCGATGCCGTCCGCCCGCTCGTCGTCCTGCACATGGTCCACCACAGCGGAAACGGCGAATTCAGCGACTCCATGTTCCGCCGCCTCGCCCGCAAACTCCACCCCGCGACCATCGACGATCTGTGCACCGTGATGATGGCCGACAGCCTTGGCCGCCCGCCGCTACATTCGCCCGACACTCACGCATTGATCGAAAAACTCCGTGCCCGCTCCCACGCCCTCGATCTTCAGACAAGCGCCCCGCGCCCCATTCTCCTCGGCCGCCACCTCCTCGCCGCCGGTCTGCCCGCCGGCCCCGCGCTCCGCCCCATCCTCGACGCCGCCTTCGAGTCCCAGCTCGACGGCGCGTTCCAAGATGAAGTAACCGCGCTCATCTGGTTGAGAAATTATTTGCGAGCCCACAACCTGACAAAGCCGTGACAAAACCACGGCCCCGTTGTCAGCATCACTCCTTAATCCTCGTTCACCCATGTCCAACCAACTCGACCAACTGAAGCAGTTTACCGTCGTCGTCGCCGATACCGGCGACTTCGCCAGCATGAAAGAATTCGCGCCCCGCGACGCGACCACCAATCCCTCCCTCATCCTCAAGGCCGCCGCGATGCCCGCCTACGCCCCGCTCTTGGATGAAGCCATCAAGGCCGCCGGGCCGACCGCAACGCTCCCCCAAGTCATCGACCGCCTGCTCGTCGTTTTCGGCCTCGAAATCCTCAAGATCGTCCCCGGCCGTGTCTCCTCCGAAGTGGACGCCCGTCTCTCCTTCGACACCGCCGCAACCGTCGCAAAGGCCCACGAAATCATCTCCCTCTACGAAAAGGCCGGCATCAGCCGCAACCGCGTCCTCATCAAAATCGCCTCCACATGGGAAGGCATCAAGGCCGCCGAGTCCCTCGAAAAAGAAGGCATTCACTGCAATCTCACCCTCCTCTTCTCCTTCGCCCAGGCCGTCGCCTGCGCCGAAGCCGGCATCACCCTCATCTCACCCTTCGTCGGCCGCATCCTCGACTGGCACAAGAAAACCTCCGGCAAAGAATTCGTCGGCGCCGCCGATCCTGGCGTGATCTCCGTCACGCAAATCTACACCTACTACAAAAAATTCGGCTACAAGACCGAGGTCATGGGTGCCTCCTTCCGCAACACCGGCGAAATCGTCGAACTCGCCGGCTGCGATCTCCTCACCATCGCGCCCCCGCTCCTCGCCGAGCTCAAAGCCTCCACCGCTGCCCTCGTGCGCAAGCTCGACCCCGCCGCGTCCGCCTCTGCCGATCTCAAAAAAGTCACGTTCAACGAAGCCGCCTTCCGCTTCGCCCTCAACGAAGACGCCATGGCCACCGAAAAGACCGCCGAAGGCATCCGCCTCTTCTCGGCCGACATCGTGAAACTCGAACAGCTCATCGCCCAAAAACGCGGCTGAGTCGCCCGCCCTCTTCGCCTCGTTTAATCTTTCAAGCCGGACGCGAGTCCGGCTTTTTTGTGTCCAGATGATCCGCGCCTTCCAATGGGACCTCGCCCGCCAGGTCGAGCGCCTCGACTTCCTCCTCGCGCAGCTCCCCCGCTACGCCGAGTGGGGCTATAACGAGCTCTACCTCCACCTCGAAGACGCCGTCGCCTACCCTAGCCTGCCCCGCGTCGCCCGCGCCGACGCCTACACCACCCGCGAATTCGAAAAGCTCGTCACCGCCGCCACCCGCGCCGGCATCAAGGTCGTCCCCATCGTCAACCTCCTCGGCCACACCCAATACCTGATCAAAACCCCCGAGCTGCGCGACCTCAACGAACTCCGCGCACCCGACGGCTCCCCGCTCGAACGCGGCCAGATCTGCCCGCTCCACCCACGCACCCTCGAAGTCGCCGATAAACTTTTACGCGACATGGCGCCGTTCTGCACCGCCGGCAAAGTCCATGTTGGTCTCGACGAATCATTCCACCTCGGCAAGCACCCCCTCAGCCGCGTCGAGATCGCCCGCATCGGCCTCGCGTCGCATTTCGCCAACTACGTCAATCGACTCCACGGCCTCGCCACCGTGCGCGGCCTGCGCATGGGCATCTGGGCCGACATGCTCGCCTTCATCCCCGAGGCCATCTCGCAGCTCCCGCGCGGCATCGCCGCCTACGACTGGTATTATTATCCGTTCAACCGCCACCCGCGCGTCGAGCTGTTCAACTTCGCCGAGTGCGATCTCGCTCCCGCGCTCGCCGCCCAGGGCATCGCCTACTGGGGCTGCCCGATGAACGGCAGTTTCCGCTACGAGCCGCTCCCCGTTTTCGCCGACCGCCTCGGCAACCTCCGCTCCTGGTGGAAACGCTGCCGCCAGACGAACGCCGAAGGTTTCCTCGTCACGAGTTGGGAACCCAACCGCCTCGCCCTCGAAATGACCACGGTCGTCGATGCCGCCGCCGCCAGCCTCTGGCTCGATCCGCAGACCGACGACAACGTCGGCATGCTGACGAAAGGCTTCGAGCGCGTCTTCGGCAAAAGCGGCGCCCGCGAGTCCGCCCGCGCCGCGCTCCGCTGCGACGACCACGCCTACGCCGGCTACGCCAAATGGGAGCTCAACGAACGCTGGGACGCCGCCGCCGGCCCCGAAGGCCCGGCCCGCGCTTCACGAGGCGCGCGTTTCTTCACCCGCCTCGCGAAACAAAAAAGCCTCCCCGCCCCCTTCGCCGCCAGCGCCGCCTTCAACGCCTATCTCTCCGCCCGCGAAGCCTTCCTCCGCACCTCCGTCCGCACCGTCCAAAAACTCCGCCATCTCCACTCCCGCGACCAAAACCAGTTTGTCACGTATTACGTGACAAAGGCACGCATCCATTTGGATTCCTTTAAATTACAACTACGCTTAGGCTGTGTTTCCGCCCGCGCGATGTGGCGGCGCAGCCGTGATCCGAAAATCGTTTCACCCAACGAACTCATCCTCCGCCGCGACGCCGTCCGCCTGCGCGCGTGGAAACGCTGGCTCGCCGCCGTCGCCAAAAAACCCGCCCTCGCCTTCACGGACTCGCCGGTGCACGGACGCTGGCAACTCACCTTTCTTGTCTACAACCCCGCGCCCGCACTCCAAAAAATCCTCGTCGAGCAACAATCCCCCGAAGGCACATGGACGCCACTCGCCGCCCGCTTCACCGTCGAGTTCCGCGCCCAAGCCGCCCGTCCGCGCGCAAACCTGCGCCGGGAATTTTCCGTGTCGGTTGACGATCCCTCACGCCCGCTTCGCATCGCACTGCGCGGGGTCGGCGAGGTCGCCATCGGCAACGTCGTGCTGACCGACGGCATCACCTCACTCAACCCCACTCACTGGCCGGCTCGCGAGCGGCGCCCGCTCGGTGCGCGCGCTCCTCAAAACGGTTTCCCCGACCTTCATCTTGAACAAAATCGGGATGAGATCGCGCTGAGTTTCCGTTGAGTCCGCCGAGGCCGGTCCAGCTTAGGCGCTGTCTTCAAAATAACCCGACGCTCTGCGGGTGAGAGGGAAACCATGCTCGGCCAGCGTTGCCCTCTGTGGCACGAGCCGCTGGCTCGCCTCCACCTCGGTCGCCTTGGCCGAGCATGGTTTCCCTCTCACGAAGCATCGGTCTATTTTGAAGACAGCGCCTAACCCTCTTCGTCGAGCAGCTCCTTCAGCGCCGGCGTTTCCTTGATCAGCTCGTTGATTTTGTGACGCACTTCCTGCAACGCCCACGGATCAAACTCCGGACTGCCGCGGCTACTTTCGATCACGGCACGCCGGTCGATGAGCACCATCAGCCGCGTGGCGTTCTCTTCGTGCCCGGGAAGGATTTCCGGGCGCGTGTAGGCGTGGTTCAATCCATTCACACATATCTCCCATTGACCGCTGCGCTTGAGCGCCATGCGAATGAAAATCATCACCGCGCAACACGCCGCGCTCGGCACCAGCAGCCGCCAAGCCTGCTCCGCCAAAGCCGCTTCCGCACAGGCCAGACACCCGATCAGTGCGATAAATTGAAGCACGAAAAGCGACCGCGCCTTCATGACCGCCGGCGTGTTGAACGGCGACACGGGTGGAGGAGCATCGCTCGCTTTCATGTTTGAATCCTACCCATGACCGCGTCCAACGCAACCCCTGCCGATGCGACAGAGGTCAATACCTACCCTGTCACAGCCGCGTCTTAAGCTCGCGTGCATCCTCCAGCGCGGCTCCCGCCGTCGCGGCCGTCACGGTGAAATGTCCCATCTTGCGCCCAACGCGCGGCTCCTTCTTCCCGTAGAGATGCAGTTTGGCGTGCGGATGCGATAGCACGGCCGCCCAGTTGGGGTCGGCCGTGATCTTGTCGCCCTGCCACTTCCAAGCGTCGCCAAGAATATTGACCATCACGACCGGCGCGACAACCGAAACGTCGCCCAGCGGCAGGCCGCACACCGCGCGCACGTGCTGCTCGAACTGCGAAGTCACGCAGGCGTCGAGCGTCCAGTGGCCGGAGTTGTGCGGACGAGGCGCGAGCTCGTTGACGAGCAGTTCGCCGCGATCCGTGAGGAACAGCTCGATGGCGAGCAGGCCGACGACGTTCAGCTTCTCCACGATGGCCAGCGCTAGCTTTTCGGCGGCGGCGGCGGTCTCCGCCGGAACGCGGGCCGGCACGATGGAGAAATCGAGGATGTGTTTCGTGTGGATGTTTTCCGCGACGGGAAACGCCTTCACCTCGCCCGTGCTGCTGCGTGCGACGACGACCGACAGCTCGCATTTGAAGTCGATGAACTTCTCGATCACGCAGCGCTGCTTCGCAAACGAAGCCACGGCCTTCGCGAGCGAGGCGTCGTCGGCGACCTTGATCTGGCCCTTGCCGTCGTAGCCGAAATCGGCGGTCTTCACCACGCACGGCAGACCAATCTTGCGGATGGCGGCGGCCAGATCGTCGCCCGCCTCGACCTCGGCGAAAGGCACAGGGGAAAAGTTATTTTTGCGCAGCCAGTTTTTCTCGCGCATGCGGTTCTGGCAGGTCTCGAGAACGTTCCAGTGCGGATGGAGCTGCACGTGTTTCTCGATGGCCCAGAGCGGCTCGGCGGGGATGTTCTCGAACTCGTAGGTGACCACATCAACGTTTTTGGCGAAGGCGGTGAGCGCCTCGATGTCGGTGTAGGGCCGGTTGGTTTCCAACGCGGACACCTCGCCTGCCGGACCGTTGGCCTCGGGCTCGTAGATATGGATGCGGTAGCCGAGACGTTCCGCCGCGTGGGCAAACATGCGGCCAAGCTGGCCGCCGCCGAGGACACCGATGGTTTTGCCGGGAGGAATCATGCAGAAGTTGAGAGTTGAGAGCTGAAAGTTGAGAGCGCAAGCCGTCATGACACGCCGCCGGTCACTCAACTCTCAGCTCTCAACCTTCAACTGATTTTATGGCAGCTTCGCGTCCAACACCTTCGCCGTCTGGTTGGCGCGGAAGGCATCGAGCGCTTTTTTGACCTTCACGTCGCCGCCGGTCGCCAGGATCGAGGCGGCGAAGAGCGCGGCGTTGATCGCCCCGGCCTTGCCGATGGCAAACGTCGCCACCGGAATGCCGCCCGGCATCTGCACGATGGAATAAAGTGAATCGACGCCTTTAAGTGTGTGCGACTCCACCGGCACGCCGAGGACGGGCAACGGCGTAAGCGCGGCGGTCATACCCGGCAGATGGGCGGCGCCACCCGCGCCGGCGATGATGACCTTGAGCCCGCGTTTCTCAGCGGACTTGGCGTATTCATACATCTTGTCCGGCGTGCGGTGGGCGCTCACGACCTGGTTTTCGAACGCGATGCCGAGCGATTTGAGGGTTTGCGCGGCATGTTGCATCGTCTCCCAATCGGAGGTGCTGCCCATGATGACGCCGACGAGAGGCTTTGCCATAGGCTTCAAGCGATAGACGCAACAGGCCGTCCTCGGCAAACCGGAAACCAGCCCGAATGCGTTTTCACGGTGACAGACCGAACCACCGGCCTAAGATGCGGTCTTTGATCCAGACATTTCACCCATGAAAACCTCCCTTCTCCGCTCCTCATCCGCCATTCTTCTTCTGTCCGCCACCGGCCTCTTCACCGGCTGCAGCACCGTCAACATGGACGACAGCGGCGACACCCAGGCCGTTTACTCACTCGGCCAGTTTGAAATGCTCGTGAACTCCAACGCCGCCGCCGCCTACAACGCGACCCAGAAGGCGTTCAAGGATCTCGACCTCTACCAGACGAAGGGCGAACTCCTCACCTTCGAGGGCGAACTCGCCGCACGCTCCCGCGACGACAAGAAGGTTTACGTCAACATCAAGGAAGTGAACAGCAAGCAGACCATGATCAAGATCCGCTGGGGCACGGTCGGCAGCAAGGGCAACTCGCGTCAGCTCTACGAGACGATCGAGAAAAACCTGCACTGAGCCGGGACCTCCCGCCCGACGGCCACCCGCGCCTCTTGAGAGACGACTGGAATCAACGCACGATCTCGTAAAGGAGACAGGCCCTTCCGGCGGCCAGCGTGTCGGCTTGGAACGCCACCGTGCCGGCATGCGACAAACCGCACGCCACCTCGCGCGTGCGGTTTCCGGCCATGTCCAGCGCCCATACCTTCGCGCCGGCGGTGCTCCCCGTAAGTTTTAATAAAAGGTCGGCCACCCCTCTCCGCACCCGATGCGGCGGCGTTCCCCACGCCTCCACGACGTTGCCCACAAACTTCGTGTCGTGATGAAGCGCATCGGTGAGATGCATGACCAAAATACGTCCGGAATCTTTTAGCGCCCGTCCATCCACCGAACCGGCAAAAATTACCGCAGAATCACCATGGTTTCTGGCGGTCACCACGGCACCCGACTCCCATCCTTGGTCCCCAAATGTGAAAACCTCGCTGCGCCCCGTGACGATTTTCAACGTCCGCGCCTTTTCATTCAGCTCCAGCTCTCCCGTGGTGCTCCGGATGAGCCCTCCGTTTAAATCAATTCGACCCGCGCCAAAATCACACGCCTCGCGCAAGGCCGCCACGGCCTGTTCGGCGTTGTCCGCAGGGATGAGCGGAAAATCCCGCGGCTCGTCTTTCAGCACCAGATTGTCCTTCAAACGCAGACACGCATCGGCCCCCGCCGGAAACGCCAGCCGGCCGTCCCGCTCCACGACATTTCCAATCCGGGCCATAAACCCCAGCTTCCACAGCTGCTCCGCGTAGGTGTTCACGGGGATTTCCTGCTGCATGTGGTTCGAGGAAACGGCGGTCGGCACCGCCAGCGCGGACGCCTGCAC
>Ga0123337_10001210_pt1 | contig 34693 bp, 24 predicted proteins | sample frozenSSSSmetaG_FD_89792 | JGI IMG/M metagenome (GOLD analysis project Ga0123337, IMG submission 89792) | Glacier valley bacterial and archeal communities from Borup Fiord, Nunavut, Canada, to study Microbial Dark Matter (Phase II) -... | ecosystem: Environmental > Aquatic > Freshwater > Ice >...
AACAAAGTTACCGACCTTAATTTCTTGGTTGATGTAATCAGGAGAAAGATAATACTTTAATACAGAGTGAACAGTTTTTTCACCAAGCGTACCAATTCCGTTAGTACCCCTACGTTGGCCGAGCACCTCATCACATGCTATATGAAATAATTCCTTGTTCATGGTTTATCATCACTCTTTCCCTAATTCCTGCGCATGCCTTTTGTGCATATTAAGTTTGGGCCAAGTGTGTCCTTCACACTTTGATAACGCAGGCACAAACTTTGTGTGTGAAAGATTTGAAAAATCTTTCACACTTTCCGCTTAGTAATTATCTATATAAAGAATAAATGATTTATACCATTTTCGCAAGTAAAGAATGAGACTGTCTCATCTATAATAGTCCTGTGTAATATAAGTTTTGTACAAACTATCTTCCTGATAGGCGAAACCGATACCCAGATATCGAAACTTCTTACTGAGCATATTCTTTCGGTGCTCTGTGGAGTTATACCAAGCATGGTTGGATAGAATCGAAGATCCATAGCCTGCAATAATGTTTTCACCAAGTGTACTATATAAAATGCCTACGGCTGTCAATCTGTCGCCAGGATTTTGCCCTTCTGGATTAGAATGGTCAAAAAAATCATTTTCAGCCATATTATTACTGTGTTTTCTGGAAGAAAGGGTGACTGTGGATGACCAAGTTAACACCGGCAAATTATTCCTCGCCCGTATGGAATTGGTTAAGTCATACATCAGAAGTTCAATATTTTTAATAACTAAGTCACTATAACCAGTCTCTTTTACTGTATTTGCAAGTACATATACTCCAACAACAGATTGATTACCGACTTTATCTACAAGTACCTTTAAGGTATAGGCATCGCTATTATGGGTTAATACTTCAGCTAAAGAAAAGTCTTCCATAAGAAAACGATTTACAGTACTAATATCTGCGCCATAGGAAAAACCCATAAAAGTAAAATCAAGGGAATCAGTATAAAAACCGACTATCTTATTGCCGTTGACAGCAACAAATACTAATTTTCTATAATCGTTGTTATATATATAATAATCAAAATCATACTCGGTATCAACAACCCGGCTTGGGCGGCCTAATTTCTTAATCAAGCTATCTTTGCTACCACCTAAAGATATTGAAGCTCCTCTTACACTTAAAGCTACTTCATATTCAGCAGTAGATTCCTTATCTATTAACGGTATGGTTGGTTTTTCAGTAGGAATAGCAAGCGTTGAATCCACTGTAGTCGTAGCATTCGTAAAAGTTTCTGCCACTTTTATGGCTGCAGGTGTAGGTAAGGGTTTGCTATCACGTCCCATACTACAGGCGGATAAGCTTCCGATTAGAAGGAAAATGCCCAGAAAAAGGGCATACCTATATGTAAAATAGCTTTTCATGTATAACTCCTATCAAGCAGATAACAAGCTGTTTAAGTCCCTGTTAAAATTTTATGTAATTAAATTCTAACAGATAGGAGTAAAAGATAAATATCTGTATTATTGGTAATTACGCCATATAATGGATTACAATAAAATTAGCTATTTTCAAAATCAACAATATAGGATAAAATGTATTAAGATAGAAAAATTTATTGGCTATAAAGGAGAGGTTAATAATGAAGATTTTAGTCACAGGTGGAGCCGGATATATTGCAAGTCATACAAATCTAGAGCTTCTGAAGGCAGGATATGAAGTAGTTATAGTTGACAATCTCAGTAATTCTAGTATGGAAGCGGTACAAAGAGTAGAAAAATTGGCAGGAAAAAAGATGGGGTTCTATCATGCAGATATATTAGATAAAGAGGCTTTACTTTCTATATTTGCAGAAGAAAATATAGATGCAGTTATTCATTTTGCAGGGTTAAAAGCAGTGGGTGAATCCTGTAGGATACCATTAAAATACTTTAAAAATAATTTAAGCGGCACGATTACATTATTAGAAGTGATGCAGGAATACGGAGTGAAAAATCTGGTTTTTTCTTCCTCTGCTACAGTCTATGGAGAGCCAGAAAGTGTTCCGGTTACCGAGGAATTCCCCCTTTCAGCGACGAATCCTTACGGAAGAACAAAGCTGATGATTGAAGATATGCTTCGAGATCTTTATCAATCAGATTCAACTTGGAATATTGCGATTTTAAGATATTTTAATCCTATTGGAGCCCATGAAAGCGGAGAAATTGGTGAAGATCCAAACGGAATACCTAATAACCTAGTCCCTTATGTTGCAAAAGTGGCAGCAGGGGTATTGGAAAAAATTAATGTATTCGGCGATGATTATGATACTCCGGACGGCACGGGAATAAGAGATTATATCCATGTAGTAGATCTAGCAAACGGGCATATTAAAGCAATCGAAAAACTACTTGAAAATTCGGGGTTAGTTACCTACAATCTTGGGACAGGTGTGGGATATAGTGTCTTCGATATTATTCATAATTATGAAAAGGCCTGCAAAAAGAAGCTTCCCTATGTTGTAATAAATAGAAGAGCCGGCGACATTCCGATTACTTACGCGGATCCAACGAAAGCATATCGTGAACTGGGGTGGAAAGCCGAGAGGGGAATTGATAAAATGTGTGAGGATTCTTATCGTTGGCAGAGTAAATATCCCAACGGGTATAAAAATCAGTAGACACAAGAAACGAAGAAGGGTTTTATGCATAATGACAGAAAATTAGCAAAAAAATCAAAAACTATTGACAAAATGCCTAAATTTTGTTAATCTTAATTAGGTTAGTACTGGAGAAGGTATTTACCAGAGGAATGAAGCTGGGGTAGCGAGAGGGTAGAAGATTTTATAGTAAGGTTGGCTAAAACGTATATCCATAGGGATGTACCTTTTTGGCCAACCTTATTTGTTATTTAGGACAGTCTTCTTGAAACCAAGAGCCTAAGACCTGCTCTGCTAAATCAAAGGTTCCCTGATAAGTAAACAAACCCTGCTTTTCATGATCCAAAACGCCATGAAGCAGTGCCTGACTATCCGTATATTCTGTGAGTTTGTATATCCCATAATTATAATCGGTGGGACCATTTTCATAGTGGGTTACAATTGGAGTGATTCCGGCATCACTGATATAGGTACCACTGTCATCCTTTGTTATCGTGATATTAGCAATACCTCCAAGCATTCGTGGAGCTTCTCGTTGATAGGATATGAAATTACCCAAAGAATAATATACCAACATACGGTGTTCCTCATTTGTTTCAATCCATTCCACCGGTTCCAGCACATGGGGATGGGTACCGATTACTAAATCGACACCCAATTCATAGAAAAATTCAGTTAGCTCTACTTGACTTTTCGTTGCTTCATAAACATATTCTGTCCCCCAATGAGGAAAAACTATTACAAAATCTGATAGTTGTGTTGCCCTCTTGATATCAGCTTCCATACTATTTTTATCCAGCATATTCACAAGATACGGTTTGCCTTTGGGTACCTGGTATCCATTTAACCCATAGGTATAGTTTAGCATAGCAATTTTAATACCGTTTTTTTCAATAATAGGAATTTCTTCTCTTCCCTCTTCAGATTCATTGATACCGAGAACAGTAATGCCGGTATGAAGCTTCCAATATTCAAAAGTATTCAAGACACCATCCAATCCTTTATCCATGGTATGGTTGGTGGCATGAAGCACGACGTCAAAGCCCGCCTCAATAACTGCATCGCCGATTTCAGTCGGAGAATTAAAGATTGGGTAACCGGAGTAAGCGAATTCATCTCCTCCGAGAATGGTTTCTTGATTTATGATTGCAATATCCGCAGACGAAATGTCCTCCTTTAAATTTGAGTATAAATGATCGTAATTATAGGAACCATCTTCCTGCTTTCCGCTTTTAACAACTTGAGTATGGATTAAATTATCTCCGACAGCAAGTAAGGTAACCTGAGATTTATGAGGCTCTTTTACTGTTTGTACCTTATTTGAAATAGCAGGAATGGCATCAGAATGACTTGACGTGCTTACTGCAGCTAAGTCGTCTGAGTAAATAGTCGCTGTGTCTGCCTCATTTAAGGGAAAATCGCTCCATCTTACAGGGGAACCTTCGGCGAAGGACCAGGCGGGAGTAAGAAGAGGGAAGGAAATTTCCGAAACGTAATACCAGGGATCCTCAGGATGAAGGGGATTCTTTAAAACATGAAAATCCTGCGCCGGCATATACCCTTGAGCCAATAAAAAGCAACGGTTACCGCTTTCATCTTCTGCGATATCGACAACAAGCACACAATGCCCGGGACTACCACTCTGAAGAAACATATCACCTGGATAGAGATCATCTATTATAATAGCAACACATTCCTGGGACAAGGAGAGGGTACCTGCGTAGGAATATACCATGTCCAGATAATTGTGAAAAGTTTCATAAGAATCATTATACTCCCTCGACTTATGCCAACTGACATCATTACCGTCAACTACTATGCGGTTACCGTCCCTCCATTTCGTATATTCCATCAAAAAACCATTGGTCAAATGAAATGCAATCTTATCATAGTTACCAATAGACCAATAATATTCGGCATAGACGCGAATTACGGAATCGGCACACTGCTGTAGGTCGCGGTCACCAAGATCCAAATCAAAGACAGCGACATGGTTGCCTTGATTTCCCTTGGTAGTTCCATCATATAATAAAACGTTGCTACCGCTTTCTTTTAAAGCCAATCCCCTCATAAAACCCGTAATTTCTTCCAGATTGGAAGGAATACGGGTGAAACCCTTGGGAGGATTAATTCGACTTTCTAAAGTAGAACCTTTCGTCGAAATAAATGAAAATGCATCTTTTGATGACGTATCTGCTTCATCGCTGCTTTGAGCCGTTTCCTCAAGTATGCCTTCGATATTTTCTTCTGTATCCTGTTGATCTGCCTGGCCGTCAATTGCATTGGACTGCGTATTGCCATAGCGGCTACATCCGGAAAAAGCGAAAATCAAAGCAACAATAAATATTGTTAATCTGACAGGCTGAAAAATTCTGAACTTATATTTTACTAGCGCTGTGTTCATATTTTCCCTCATTTCTGCGCATGCTTTTTGCGCATATTAAGTTTGTGACAAGGCACAACTAATTATTACCATATTTTGATAATTATATCATAACAATTCAAATAATACTATGAATGAAAGGGATAGAGTATGAATAAAAACAAGGTTTCCGTTCAATGTCCGTAGAGCATAATTATCAAAGAAAAAATGGGTGGGCTTTAATCTGTTCAATAACATTGGCCTTCGATACATGGGGTGCTAAAATGAGTAAGTAAGGTGTCAGTCCATATTTAATACCTTATAATAAAAAGAGTAAAATTTGGAGAAAATATGTGGATTACTTAAAATCTTTGACAAATAAAAAATTGCATGGTATACTTTGTCATAAATCTAATATGTAAAAGCAATGAAAAGAAGAGTAGGCAGTGGAGCGATTAACAGAGAACCCCGGCAAGCTGAGAAGGGGAAATGGGTATATCCCGGTTTATTTATGTAAGAGTAAACACGTAGAAACTGTTGAAAATGGTCTTGGAGCTGCGCACCGACGATTAACGAACATTGAAAAAAATAAAATGTTCGTTGTAATTAATTCTTAGGCTGCGACGGTGGCAACCGTTATGTTGCTAGCTGTGAGGACGAACATTTCGTTAATCTACAGAATGTGAGCTTTATGCAGTGAAGGAGGCTTTTGCCGCAAGGTAAAGGTAAATTAAAGTGGTACCACGGGAGTTTCTCTCGTCTTTGAAGTTATTTAAAGATGGGAGTTTTTTGTTGTTTAAAGAAATATATGAAAGATGATAGCCGGAAAGGATTGATGATTATGAGTAAGAAACCCTATTACATTACAACAGCGATTGCGTATACCTCGGGAAAACCCCACATTGGTAACAGCTACGAAATAGTATTAGCAGATAGCATTGCCAGGTTTAAACGTTTTGAAGATTATGAGGTGTTCTTCCAGACAGGAACCGATGAACATGGACAGAAAATTGAGTTAAAGGCAGCAGAAGCAGGAGTGACACCAAAGGAATTCGTAGACCAGGTGGCAGGGCAAATCAAGGATATCTGGGACTTGATGAACACCTCCTATGATAAATTCATCCGGACTACAGATGCGGACCATGAGAAACAAATTCAGAAAATATTTAAGAAATTATATGAACAGGGAGATATTTATAAGGGAACCTATGAAGGAATGTACTGTGTGCCGGACGAATCCTTTTTTACTCCGTCACAACTGGTGAATGGAAAATGCCCCGATTGTGGAAGAGACGTTCAACCGGCGAAGGAAGAAGCCTATTTCTTAAAGCTCAGCAAATATAGCGACCGATTAATTGAGCATATTAATGCCCATCCGGAATTTATCCAACCGGAATCCAGGAAAAATGAGATGATGAATAATTTCCTGATTCCAGGACTGCAGGATTTATGCGTATCTAGGACCTCCTTCAAATGGGGTATTCCGGTGGATTTTGATACCAAGCATGTGGTATATGTATGGTTGGATGCGTTGAGTAATTATATTACTGGAATTGGCTATGATGCGGATGGCAACAACTCCGAGCTATTTAAGAAATATTGGCCGGCAGATTTACATTTGATTGGTAAGGATATCATTCGTTTTCATACGATTTACTGGCCCATTATATTAATGGCACTTAATGTACCGCTTCCGAAGCAGGTATTCGGTCATCCTTGGCTAAACCAGGGTAGTTCGGGTGACAAAATGAGTAAATCCAGGGGGAATGTTCTCTATGCTGACGATTTGGTAAGGCTTTTTGGAGTAGACAGCGTTAGATACTTTGTACTTCATGAAATGCCGTTTGATAACGATGGTGTCATTTCCTGGGAGCTGCTAGTGGAAAGAATTAATTCAGACCTTGCTAATACGCTTGGAAACCTCGTAAACCGCACCATATCCATGTCCAATAAGTATTTCGGTGGAATCGTAAGGGATGGCAAGGTGGCCGAACCGGTAGATGAGGAGTTAATTGCGCTTGCACTTGACACCCCGAAAAAAGTCCTTGCAAAGATGGATAAACTTCGTGTCGCAGATGCGATCAGCGAAATATTTACCTTGTTTAAACGATGTAATAAATACATTGATGAGACACTGCCTTGGGTACTTGCGAAAGATGAGGAAAAGAAAGACCGCCTTGAAACGGTGCTTTATAATCTGGTAGAAAGTATCAGTATTGGAACAAGTCTACTAGAAGCTTTTATGCCGGAAACTGCAGAAAAGATATTTGCCCAGCTTTCTACAAAGAAAAGAACAATAGAGGAACTAGGTCAATACGGTCTATACCCGTCCGGAACAAAGGTAACCCAGACACCCGAGATTTTATTTGCCCGGTTGGATATCAAGGAGGTATTAGAGAAAGTGGAAGCATCAAAGGAATTACTAGGAAAAGCAAGTAATGTAGTTAACGCGCAGGAAGAAGTTAAGTTGGCAGAAAGTGATAAAGAAGAGAAGGCAGCTACAGGTGCGATTGATATCGAAGCAAAGGATGAAATCACTTATGATGATTTTGCAAAACTGCAGTTTCAGATTGGTGAGATAATTGCCTGTGAGGAAGTTAAAAAATCAAAGAAGCTATTATGCTCCCAAGTTAAAATTGGCTCCCAAGTAAAACAAATCTTGTCCGGGATTAAAGCACATTATAGTCCGGAGGAAATGGTCGGAAAGAAGGTTATGGTCGTTGTAAACTTAAAGCCAGCCACCTTAGCCGGAATGTTGTCTGAGGGAATGTTACTTTGTGCAGAGGACGCAGAAGGTAACCTTTCTCTCATGGTACCGGAAAAGACGATGCCCGCAGGAGCAGAAATTCGCTAAGACTAATATGGGAGGGGTTAAGGACAGGATGCGTAATGCAAAAATGCGGATTACAATATGAGGGACATTACGCAAAGTACTGAAAAATAACCAAGGCGTATTAGTAGATTGTAAGTATTATTTTATCTTAAAGGAAGAGTGTAATTAATCTAACCTTGAAGTTAGGCTCTGCTTTATTAAAATAGCTGTATACAAGCTCCGATATCGGAACTTGTATACAGCTATTTGTATGAATAGGAATTGGTTAGTTAATTCATCTTGCATTAACACTTTTTAAAGGGTAAGAATTAAGCTAATTCAGCAACGACCTTCCTTAGAGCTTCTAAAGCGTCAGCTGGTAATTTGTCATAGCCGCCCTTAAACTCTTCTCTGGATTCTACAAATTGAATTCTATCCTTCATTCTTGCGGTTAACTGATCTTTGTATTCCTTATCGTTAAGATTTGGTACAAAGCCTTCCCACTCGAAGATTTCGATGTCTTCAAAAGGTCCCCATTGTTTGAACTGAGCTGTTCCATCTACGATGGCTTCAATTACTCCGAGCGTATCTTTCGGTTGAACTTTTTTGCCCATGAAATCACCGGTATTGATGATGTAGCAATCCACATGCCTATCAGCAACTAACTTTTTGAACTTCTCATAATCATTTACTAAAGGATAAGTCCGAAAGGGGTTAGCATAGGGTTCAACTACTAATGCATTGGGATCTACGCCAGGAGCTAGTCTCTCAGCAGAGGATCTCTTTGTTGCAAGAGTAGCACCCATAACGGAGGCTAGGGAAGCACCTTTTAACTTAACAATCGGGGGAATCGTAGGATCCTTCATAATCCAGAAGATAGCGTTAACGGGCTCGTCAATTTTATCTACACGGTTTGGAGACCATAATTTAGATTTAATTGCACGGCCATTACCATTACGAATATCCTCTGTTACTAGAACAACCTTACCGTCCTCATCTATGGTAGCAGAGCAGTTTTGAGCTGTTAATAAGTATTTATTATCATCACAGTAGGTAGGATAATCTGCTGTTTTGTCAAAATAGGTAGGTTCCATAGCGATGGAAGATCCGGTCTCTGCATTGATAATAAATGCGTCATCATGTAAAACCGTTACATCATATTTTCCACCATGCTTAGCATGTGTAATCGTAGATTTACCGGATCCGGAAAGACCAAATACGGAGGCAACATAAGCTTTACCATTTTCGAGATTATATCTCTTCTGTCCACCATGACAGGAAGCATAACCATTCCGGTTAGCAATAGCCCATCCAATGGTAAGAGTACCCTTCTTGTGTTCACCAAAATATTTCATACCTAAAATAGCTGCGCAGTTGGTTGCCGTACTAAAGTAGCATAAGCAATTAGGATCAGAAACATCGGTCTGAGTGGTACCATCCCACTGCGGATCAGAGAAAATATAGATATCAGGCTCGTTGCCAATTGGCTGAGAGCTCTTATACATTTTGACATATGAATCGGACATATACTGGAAGTTAAGCATCCAGTTATATATGAGATTCTCTTCACCTTCCGGAATAAGTAAATGAGCCTTAACCATGAAGTCTGGATCTAAGCCGATATATACTTCTGCATGATACATTGTCTTCCATCTTGCATCATAAATAGCATCCATAACTATTTTATCTAATTTGTCACAATTTACGTTTGGTTCACCAGCAATTCTTCTTGCTGCTGCATAACGTCCTGTGATAGCACCATCATTAAATAATAAAACCTTTGCATCTGCTTCTAATCCAAACTCTTCACCACGAAATACAGGCATATCGGTAACGACTGTCCCCGGTGAGTTTTTAGCAAGCTCATATGCTTCCTTTAAAGTATTAACCTTAATAACATTGTTACCATAAAAAGCTGCCTCGATAATAGACCGTGTCTTTGAAAAACCTGGTTTTTTAGCACCAATTTCGTCGTGTTTATAATACGCTTTTGTTGACATATAATAACCTCCTATTTTTTTATCTATGTTTATTTCATATAATAATAAACAAATTGTGAATAAATATTAATATATAATAAGCATGATCTTTATAAGTGTAAATCTATCATTTGTAAAAGTCAATAATAGATTGCTCAAAGCAAGTTTAATAAGCAGTATTTACTGCAATTGGATTTCAATCCATTCTGCTAGATAATCATCAATTACACCAAACTGTGCAGGACCGATGTTCAAAAGGAATTGATGAAAATCCTTGGCATTAAATTTATTACCTAGTGCGTTTTCAGCTGTTTCCCTTAATTCCATAATTTCTAGGTACCCAATTGCATAAGGAAGATAAATTGCGGGTTCCTCTAAGAGGGTATCATAGATAGCTTCGGCTATTTTCTCATCTTGAATAAAGTTCATGATGTAGGCTACGACGTCAGCTTTTGACCAACCCTCGTAATGAATGCCGATATCTGCCCTCGCATACATACATAGAATAACAATATTATTAGCTTCTAAGAAATCTGCCAAGTTTTCATCAATTCCCGCAAGATGATAGGAATATAGCTCAACATAAGTTGCCCAACCTTCATCATATCCGATAAAATTCATTATATTTCGGATGGGGGAGGGATTCTGGTTGCGAAAATATACACACTGGTAAAGGTGCCCGGGATAGCCTTCATGGGCTACTGTTGTATAAATCATTGATAAAGTTTTAGCGTCGTTTCCATTGATATATATATTATTATTTAAGTAGTTATCCATCGGAGGGACCAGATACATGGCCGGACTTAAGTAATCGGAAAGAGATTCATGAACATACTTGATTTCGCAGTTTACAGGGACGGAAGCAGGAAAATCCGTGGAAATATCCTGTTTTAAATCAATTAAGATATCCTCAGGGTCGGTGATGGGAAATGAAGTGAAGGACAAGTATTTATCTAATAAGTCGTCGTCTGATAAAGAAAGTTTAGTTATCTTAAAGATACCATCATTTATGGCGTCTGTAAGCATGATTGCCATGTCCTCAACACTTTTATTCGAACCAGTCTTGTAGTTTGACAAGCATTCATAATAGGCTTGACCTTCGGGATAATTATAAAGACCAGCTGAATTAATGCCGGTACCCTTTAATTCCAGCAAGACATCAATTAACATTTTATAGGCAGGGATGATTTCATTTAAGATGGCATTTTTGTTTAATTCTTTATATTTTACTCGTTCTTCATCGGCAATACCATCGAATAGTTCTATTTTTTCATTAAAATATCCAATAAGAAAATTATCTTCCGGGGATTTTATAAACGCCTCGCACTGATCCAGAATCCTATCTGCAACAGCATCATTCATAAACAAGCCTTTTTTTGATTTTTCACGTTCGAACTGGGCAATATCTTCAAAGTAATCGTAAACACAGGAAAGGAGCTCAATATATTGCTCAATATCCTCCTTGTCATAGAAACGGTACTCTGCCAGAAGGATGGGCAATTGAGCCTGAACACCGGTAGATGGCCCCAGACATTCGTTATAATAAAGATAGTTTCCTAAATTTAAATCTTGTTCAAGATATCCTTTTAGGACATTAAAAGTGAGCTGTTGATCTGTTGATAATGAACTAAATTCATAGGAATTTAAACGTTTTAAATAATTTTCGGAGAGGTATAGTCCCTCGTACATATGGCTTACGCTATACTCACCAAGGGTGGTTTCCTTGCCTTCTATACCATATTTTTCTGGGTTAACCAAGGAGTAATTGAGAGAAAGGGTATCGGATTGTACCTCTTCCACGAATAAATCGTTCAAAAAGGAGTCAAAGTTAATTTGCATCTGATCCGGTTTTTTTGGCTTTTGGCATCCGGTAATCCATAGTGCAAAGCATAGGAAAGCAGATAGTAATATAATATACTTAAAAATTTTCTTGGTCATAGAATCCTCCTACAAAATAGTAACCAACTTCTGTATATCAAAATGCTTAGTTTGGACTGGTTAAATAGTTTTTGTTATGTTATTTTATTCGAAAAGCCATCAGGTAAGAAGTAATTGTGCCAATTTATTGAAATTTATAAAAATATATCCATATAATACAAAGTCTAAAACAGTTAAGTTTTTAATCAAATCATCCGAAATATTTATCAGTATAAGATAAACAATATTCAGAGGAAATAATCAAAAAATACATCAATCGTTTTTCATGATTTTTGAGAGCGTGCTAGAGTACGCAGATAGAGGTTAAGATGGACTATAACATTTCTTTTAAATTAAAAGAGGGTGCAGAGACCTCTAACCAGCTGCAGGCGACTCAGATGACAATAGATAATAAGGGAAAGGGTTTGTCTTCTTTGATGAAGGGACAATATATTTACGGTACAGTTGTCTCTATAAAAGATTGCATTACCCTTAATTTTGGCGGGCAGGAGGTAACAGCCTCAAAGGAAGCACTAAAAGATGCCAACACAGGTGATGTGAAGCTATTTGAAGTATTAAAGGCCACCGGAAAGGAAATTGAACTCAAAGTGGTGGATAATACTTTTAAAACAATGTATAAAGCATTTGAAGCCTCTATCAGAATGGATAAGGATCAAGATACTTTAGAGGAACAAAAGAAACAAACAGGGAAACGAACAGAGAAGGAAAAGGAATGTCAAAAAACAAAAAGCAAAATGGATCAAATCACCGCTAGATTAACAGAGCGTGATTACCAAATCCTAGAACAAGAAGGTTTTGCAGTTGAGAGCCTTACGATAGAAGGGCTATACGCTGCGTTAAACAGAATAAAAGCAGGAGTGCCACATACAGATAAGAGAGCAGAACAACAACAGAAATCTTTTACGGAGAAAGAAATTTCAGAAAGATTGAAGTCAGATAATCTTCCTACGACTATAGAGAATATTCAAAAGGTTACGACGGCACTGGAGCTTAGTGATATCACGACTAACATGAATGATAGATCGATGAAATACCTAATAGCACATGAATTGGAACCGACCATTGAGAATATATATAAGGCTTATTACAGCGGAGATGACAAAAAACAGGAAAAAACAATAATGCTTTCTCAGGAAGAATGGAGTGAGCTTAAACCACAGGCGGAGGAAATAATTGAAGCAGCAGGCTACGAGGCAAACGAAGAAAACCTAGAGGAGGCCAAGTGGCTGATAGAAAATAAACTACCATTAACGAAGCAGACTTTTAGCTATAAGAAAGAATTGGAAGACATTAAGGAAAATACAAATCAAGAGGTAGCTCTGGATAAAATTATTGAGGGCATGAAATACGGAACCTCACCCAAGGATATTTCCTTGGAATTAGGGCAAGGGAAGGCTTATGAACAACTGATTACAGAGCTTCAAACGATTAGTGAAGAGGCTGTTTCCCAAACAATTCAAAACGATCCGGAGGTTACCATTAAAAAGCTTATAGAGACGCAATTAAAGCTGTCCAGCAAAGCAGAACAAAAAACAGATGATAATAAAGCAGCAGATATAAAAGTAAAGGATATTAAAATATCTGATTCCCAAACCTTAAGTTCTGAGCCTGTAGCAAAGATAGAAGAGGTAAAAAGTGAAGTAGCTGTCACAGAAAACAAAGATAATTCCTATGAAGCGATTAAAGCCCTGAGGCAATTGGAAGAAATTCGTCTCAAGATGACGACGGAGGCGGCTGCAAATCTAGAAAAAAAGGGTATACATATAGCAACAGAGCGACTGGAAAAGGTGGTAGAATCGCTCAAGGAATTGGAAGAGAGCTACTACAAAGAGCTATTAAGTGAAGCAGAGGTGGATACTTCTAGTCAAAATATTGGAATTTTAAAAGAAATAACACAAAGCACCTCACAATTAAAATATATACCGAGCTTTGTACTGGGTAGCACTTTATCAAATAGGAAGCTTGAAACAATACCCGACCTCCTACAGGAAGGCAGCAAGCTTTTAAGGGATATCGAAAAGGCCGGCGAGGCGTATGAGACCTTAATGACCGTTCCGAATCGGGAATACGGAGATTCAATCCAAAAAGCATTTAAAAATATAGAGCCGTTGCTGCAGGATATAGGCATGGAAAATACAGAGCTTAATCAAAGAGCTGTGAGGATTTTAGGTTACAACAGGATGGATATTACTGAGGAAGCTATTAACCAAGTGAAAGCCTATGACCTGGAAGTAACTAATTTAATTGAAAATCTCCAACCAGCTGTCACGGTAAGATTAATCAAGGAGGGGATAAATCCTCTGAATATTCCGATTCGAAAGCTGAATCAGACCATTGACAAAATTAAAGAAGAACAAGGAATTAATTCAGAAGAAAAATTTAGTACTTATCTAAGAAAACTAGAAAAAGAGGAGGGTATTTCCAAGGAGGATAGAAAAGCCTATATTGGAATTTATCGTTTACTTTATAATATTGAAAAGTCGGATGGAGCCGCCTTGGGAGCTGTAGTGAAGGCGGACCAGGAGGTTACACTTAAATCTTTACTTACAGCGGTACGTACGGATAAAGGAAGTATAAATTCTATTATCAATGATGAATTTGGAACCCTGCAAAGCTTATCGCGCGAGCGGGAAACGATTACCGAGCAGATTAATACGGCTTTTACCACTGAGGAAGCACTTGAAGATAGTACAAAGCTAACCGTAAAACCGGATTCAGTCATAGAACAGACGGAATTTCTTGACCGTATGTTAAAAATTATGAAGGAGGAAATTTCACCGGATAAGCTTAGCAATGTACAGCAAGGGATTTTGCAGGCGGTTCAATTAGAAGCGCAGCCGGCCTCTGAATTTTATCCAGGTCTGCCCGCTGGCAAGGGAATTTGGGATACGATTTCTGAAATTCCAATCGAAAGATTATTTGACCAACTTCAAAAGGCTGAAAAATCACAGATTGCTTTAGAGGCGGTACAGGAGGGAAAGGTGCAGGAAATAAGAGACCTTTACAAGAATGCAGATCAAGCAATACGTTTCCTGAATGACTTTAAAATCCCAAATACCTCGGCAAATGTTTTGATGGCAAATCACATTTTAAGTAATGGAGATTCACCAATTAAAAGGCTATTAAAACAGCAGAACGACAAGACAGTCGAAAATTCTGAAAATGGGCTTAAGGAAATCGACAAATTCTCCGATACATTAATCGATAAGAGTTCCATGAACGAAACGTATGTAAAGCTGGAAACGCAAGCAAAATCTTCTTTGGAGCAAGCGTGTTCCGAGGAACAAATCGATTTTAGGAGACTAGCAGAGCTAAATAGCATCGGAATGCAGATGACTTTTTTAAAAACTCTTGCAGAAAAGGAATTTTACCGGATACCGATTGAAACAGAAAGAGGCATAACCAATATGAATCTTACCATTCTTCGGGGTAGTGAAGAGTCTGGTAAACTATCCGTTACCGTTTGGTCAGAGCAGTTAGGAAATGTAAAAGCCGAACTTATACTAAAAGATCAAACGTTGAAGGGATTTATCAGCTGTGATAATAGGAGCGGACTAGAACTATTACAAGGTAATGTCCTTGAAATAGAGCAAATTGCGAGAGAAGACGGTTTAACTATTAAGCAATTGGATTTTGGAATGCAGCCGAGGGGTAACGATGGTTACAGCTATCAAAACCCGGATAAAGAAGAAAGTAACCGTTCCATGCGAGCAGATACCGAAAGGAAGTTATACCGATTGGCGAAGGCAATGGTTATTATGGTACAGGCAGCAGAACATGCTGGATCAGAAGGGAATAATGTAGTTTCCTAATAAAATGGATGTATTTCGGCCACACGGAGGTCGCTGATTTATAGACAAGAAGTAAAAATAAAACAGAATATTAAGAGAACCATCAGGACATGGAGGGAGATGGCTACCTAACAGAAAGGAAAAGGTGAAATGTAATGAGGATTAACCATAATATTTCGGCTTTAAAAGCTAACAACCAACTGTCTAGAACAAATAAATTGCTAGATGAAAGTTTGGAGAAATTATCTTCAGGGTTTCGTATCAACAGTGCGGCAGATGATTCCGCAGGCTTGGCAATATCAGAAAAAATGAGGACGCAGATATCTGGACTGGAGCAGGCAGCGAGAAATGCCTCCGATGGTATTTCTGTTATTCAGACAGCGGAAGGCGCTTTAGTAGAAGTGGAATCCATGCTGCAAAGAATGAGAGAACTAGCGGTGCAATCGGCCAACGGTACCTATACAACAAATGACCGGGTTGCGATTCAGACAGAGATAGACCAATTAAATGATGAAATAAAGAGAATATCCGATACTACAGAATTTAATACGATGACATTATTAGATGGAAATATAGACAGAAAATCCTATTCCAGCGATAACAGAGTAAGCCTTGTTTCTTTATCCGACACCGTTGCTATTGGTAATTACGGTGTTAAGATTACACAGGATGCAAGACAAGCAGTAATTGTGGGAAATGGAACTAATTTTACGGGCTCAACAACAGAAAGAATAATATCCGATACAGAAGCAGGTTCCATTAACGTTAACGGGGAATCCATAATTGTAGAGGAAGGAGACACTCTTGATGAAGTTTTTCAGAAAATCAGAGATGCCTGTGATAATGTAGACGTTAATGTTTTTGCTGTTGATACAGCTGATCTTACAGCAACTGCACCTGCTACACCGGCTCAACCGTCTATAACAGACAACTTAGATATGGCAGGATATGAAAGTAAACCTCTAGAACAGGGTAACACTTTAGTATTTGTATCAAGAGACTATGGCTCTGACGAAAAAATAGATATTTACTGTGATAGCCCCGGATTATGTAAATTGTTAGGTTTGACAATTGAAGGATCTGGTGCGGAGGGTATCGATACAAAAGCAGTACTCGCGTTAAAGGCAATTGATCCTAATTCCCTATTTGAAAATACCGCTACAGTTTCCGTACGTGGAAATAAAATTACGGTATCCGATAGTAATGATTTTAAAATGGTTTTTGAGGTAGAACCAGGAACCGTTGGGACTATCTTTGTAGATAATAAAATTGAAGATGATGACGCAGATCCGGCGACTCCTGATACAGTTGTTGCGGGGAGTATAACAGCACCACTTGCAGCAGACTTACCGGATATCGTTGTATCCGTCCTTGATGCAGGACCGATGGATTTACAGATTGGTGCGAATGAAGGACAGACAATGTCTGTAAGAATTCCCAAGGTAACGCCAAAGACATTAGGTGTAGATAAAATCAACATAGGCACAGCAGATGGAGCACAAGAAGCAATCAGCCTTCTTGACATCGCAATTGAACAGGTATCTTCCATCCGTTCTAAGCTTGGTGCGTACCAAAACCGTCTCGAGCACTCCATTTCAAACCTGGATGTTACGTCTGAGAACATGACCGAGTCCTTGTCCCGTATTGAAGACGTGGATATGGCAGAGGAAATGGCGGAGTATACACAGAAAAATGTACTTGCACAGGCAGGTACCTCCATGCTGGCACAGGCAAATCAAAGACCGCAACAAATTTTATCCTTAATTCAGCAATAAGCCGATTAACAAATGATTGAGCGAAGGGAGAAACCTCCCTAAAAACTTGGGAGAAACCTCCCTAAAAACTTGGGAGAAACCTCCCAAAAAGCCAGGAGGTAGCATGAGAAAAGAGGACGTTCAAGTTTTTACAGCAAGAGTAACGCAGGCGTCAAAAAGTGAACTGATTGTTATTCTATATGAAATGATTTTTTCGGAATTAAGGGAAGCACGTAATGCTTATGAGATTGATGATATTATCACTTTTGTTAAGGATTTGAAGAAGGCTCAGAAGTTTGTAGGCGAGCTGATGGCTACACTTGATTATCAATATGTGATATCCTATGATTTATTAAGCCTTTACCTTTATGTAAATAAACGAATTATCACTGCTATAATTAAGAAAAATCCGGTTTCTTTAGAAAGTGCACAAACAGTTTTGAACAAGCTGTTGATTGGCTTTGAGGGTGTCAGTAAAGCAGATACCAGCGGACCTATGATGCACAACACGCAACAACTCTACGCGGGCTTAACCTACGGTAAGGGGAAATTAAATGAGACTTCCATTAATCCTGATAACAGGAGCCGCGGGTTTATTGCATAAAAGCAATACATAAAAGCCAATACACAAAAGCCAATACACAAAAGCCAATACACAAAAGCCATTACACAAAGGCGAAAGAATTTATTTACAAAAGATTTTAAGATACAAAAGAACGAGAAATGCGAAAGATGACAGGTGAAAAAGTTTGCAAAAGAGATTCAGATTAGAGTACGCAAGAGGATTTAAATTAGAGTACATAAGAGATTTGAATTAGAGTACATAAGAGATTTAAGTTAGAGTACATAAGACATTTAAATTAGAGTACGCAAGAGGATTTATTTAAGTACATATGATAATAAAATATAAAAGATGACAGGCTGTCCTATCGGATACTTTTGCTTGGTTTGCAAAGAGTATAGAGCAGCCTGTTTTTCATGTTAAGTGAGATTATCAGGCCTATTCAAGATGAATAGGTTGTCAATTCACTTTTAGATTAGCAGTAATTCTTTTTGTAGATTAGCAATAATTCTTTTCGGAGGCTTTTGCCTGCTTCAAAAGGAATTTGTATCTGTTTTGTACAGCATTCATTTCGTAAATGCAGCTATCAATCAAGTCTGGATCAACAACATTTTCAAAGTTGGAATAAACTGCTTCAAGAGCTAACTTTGTCTTATTTATTTCATTGATAAGTAAATCATCTTTCGGATGCTTCTTAGCGAACAAACGCATTTCCTTTTACACCCTCCTTTATATTCCAATTTATTAATAGTATAGTCAAATATTTACCCTATTATTCTATTTATTAGAATAAAATGGATATGACGGTATATATATGTAATAGGTTGTATCAAAATTATGGAGGATAAGATGGATTCGATGAACATAGTATTAATAACAATTATCGTAATCTGCATTACGTTTATAGCAGTCTGTCTGATCAAGCGCAGGCCGGATTTACTTATTAACTTTGTACTTCGAGCTTGTATGGGAATGGCAGGAATATATCTACTGGATTTAATATTTAAAAGCAGAGGATATGACATTAATGTAGGAATTAACGGGGTCACCGTACTGGCAAATGGACTACTGGGATTGCCGGGGTTTATCTTATTATATGGCCTTGCGATTTATTATTCCTTTCACTAAAGCTTTATGTTATGCAGCAATTGTTGCATTTAGATATTCATATAAGAATTAGGACAAGCCTTATTAACAACGAAATATAGCTGTAAGTTGATAAATGTGTTAAAAAATAGGAAATGGATATTGACGTTATATAAAAGGTATAGTAAACTTTGTTATAACATTATAATGTTTGTACTTAGAAGGAGGTTGGTAAAATGAAAGCATTAATAGTAAATAAGGACGGTTCTATGGAAATCAAAGAAATTTCAAAGCCAAGATACAACGAGAAACAGGCTCTGGTTAAGGTGATTTCATGTGGTATCTGCGGAACAGATGCAACTATAATAGCTAGGAAATTCAAGGGAGTTACAGAGTATCCATTAATTTTAGGACATGAAAGTATTGGAGAGGTAATTGAAGTAGGGTCTAAGGTTACTTCCTATAAGCTTGGAGATAAGGTGATAGTTCCATATAATGACCCTGATCCAGAAGTGTTTGGAGATATTAATGTTGGATATGGCGCATTTGCAGAATATGCCGTTGCAAATGATGCTGCTGCATATGCAGCGTGTGGAGAAGAAGCACCAAGCTATGCGGCTGGACAGACCGTTCTTCCGGATGACATTGACCCGGTGGATGGTGCAATGATTGTAACATTTAGAGAAGTGTTAGGAGCTATCAGATATTTTAAAATCAAAGAAAATGATAGTATAGTTGTATTTGGATGTGGGCCTGTCGGTCTTACCTATATCAAATTCATGAGCCTTCTCGGGGTAAAAAATATTATAGCCGTTGCACGTAATGTTGAAAAGATGAATAATGCTCTTGAAAGTGGAGCAACTAAGGCGTTTAACAGCAGAGAATGTAATGTAGAAGAAGAAATTCGCAGTCTCTTCCCTGAAGGTGTAGATTATGTACTTGATGCAGCCGGATCAGAGGAAGTAGTAAATCAGGGATTGAATATAATCCGTGATAGAGGTGAAATTCTTTGCTACGGCGTTCCAAAGGTTGAACAGTACAATATTGACTTTTCTAAAGCTCCATATAACTGGAAGATAAATTTCCAGCAAATGCCTAGCAAAGCAGAAGAAGCAGAAGCACAGGAACAGGTAATAGAATGGATTCGTACAGGTAAACTTAACCTTAAGGATTATATTTCTGATTATTATGAATTTGATGATATTTTAAAAGCCTTTGAAAAACATTTAAGCCATAAAATGCTTAAGAAGGGCATTATTAAGTTCTAATTGAAGTAAATTTAAGGCGCCGCTGAAAATTTATCAGATATTAAAAAATAGTTATCCTATCGTTGTACAGTTGCGATAGGATGACTATCTTTTTTTATGCAGATTGGCAAGCTAATGTGGCTGAAAAGTTCAGCTGTCATTGCCTGCGACATTCAAATGGGGGAGCTAGTTAATGCTATGTCTCTGAAATAATGGGATATATAAAGGGAAAAAGTTTTTTACAAAGGATGTTTTAAGAGTCCCCTCATATTTATTTTTATACTGGGAAGGGGATGGATTTGTCCTACTGTTAAGCCATTATTATGCAAAACGACAAATTATAACAAAAATTAATGTAAAAAACTACCAAAATTTATTCCGGGTGAATTATTAGTATTGACAGGAAAAAATTTCTAATGTATTATACATATAGAAATTAATCCTAAAAGATGACATTATATAACATATATTTACTAAATATAATAAAAATTTAAATAAGTATTCAACTAAAGTGAAGGCAGAAAATATATGTGGAAACATTTCATTATATATTAAAATTCTGAAAGCAGGTAAAGTAATATTCTTATTAAAACGCTTTTGCGTTATCTTTACACAATTTTCTTAGTTATTCATAATTCTATCTTTTAATCCAAAATATATTCCCCAGTATATTTTTTAAATCAGGAGGTGAAATTTGTGGAAAAAGTATTGGCAATCTATGATTCCGATACAAAGTATACCACGCGATTCGTGGAGTTTTTTCAAAAAAGAAAAGACTTTGATTTTGAAATCTCTGCATTTACTAAAAAGGAAAGTCTGGGGGATTTTTTAAATCAGCATAAAATAGAGATCCTGTTACTGTGTGATGGTCTTTCTTTGGAGGGAATTTCAAAGGAAAACATCAAATATATTTATATGATTTCAGATCATCCCGGAAGGGAGAAAGATTGTGAGTACCCAAATATATTTAAGTTTCAGACAGCGCGGGAATTAATGTCAGAGGTAATCTTAGATTACCAAGGGAAGGAGCAGGAAATTACTTCAAGTTATGGGACCGGCAAATTTAGCATCATTTCAGTCTTTACGCCCATTCCTAGTGCTACGAAAGCGAAAATTGCCTGGTCCTTGGCAATGATCCTATCAGAAAAGAAAAAAATCTTATTTATTCCTCTCGAAGTTCTTCCCCTTCCCGTGTTGTCCCATGAGGACGACTCAAATCAAGGCTTATCCGAACTTATCTATTATCTGAAAGACAACAACCCCAGTATCATAACGAAAATGAAGTCCCTTCTTCGCAGTACCGGTAACTTATCCTATTTATCGGGGCTGACGCAAGGATTGGATTTATTATCTTTAAGCAAAGAGGATATCTGCAACTTAGTAGAGGAGTTAAAAAAACACACGGATTATGACACGGTAGTATTTTATCTAAGTTTTTATTCTGACTCTGTAGTAGAAGTTATGAGATACAGTGAGACGGTATGGATAGCTGCTGAAGACAAGCCATTTGAAAGAGCCATAATAAAGGAATGGGAAAGGCAGATGGAGTTTATCGGTTTTGACACAAAACAGCAGAAGTTCCAAAAATACTTAGTATCTGAGAAGGAGTGGACAAGTGGGGAGATTATTTCTACTCAGGAGTTGCAAAATAGCGCTGCCTGGTACGATGCCAAACAGATTGCTAAGAATTTGCAATAATCGGAGGGTGCATGAGGCAGCTAAAAGAAGAGTTACAACAATCCGTACTAGACAGTATTGATTTAAGCAAAGATATCACGGATGAAGATCTTATAGAAACCATTGACAAAGTGATGATTAATAAAAGCAGAGATAGCTATATTAGTATGCAGGAAAAGAAGAGTCTAAAGAAAGAAATTTTTAATTCAATTCGCAAGCTCGACATATTACAGGAATTAATTGAAGACCCTTCGATTACGGAAATCATGGTAAATGGTGCTAGAAAAATTTTTATCGAACAAGGTGGGGCGATTTTTCCTTATAAGAAAAACTTTGAATCGGGGCAGAAGCTCGAGGATGTGGTTCAACAAATTGTTGCTCAAGCCAATCGAATTATTAATGAATCAAATCCAATTGTTGATTCACGGTTATTGGACGGTTCCAGGGTTAACATCGTTTTACCGCCGGTAGCAATAGATGGCCCAATAGTGACAATACGAAAATTTCCTGAAAAGCCAATTACAATGGAACAATTATTACAATATGAGTCAATTACTACAGAGGCTGTTGATTTTTTACAGAAGTTAGTGATTGCAGGTTACAACATATTTATCAGTGGAGGTACCGGATCCGGCAAAACCACATTCTTGAATGTATTATCTAACTTTATCCCAAACAATGAAAGAATCATAACAATAGAGGATTCGGCGGAGTTACAGATTCGTAATATCCCAAATCTTGTTCGAATGGAAGCCCGAAATTCCAATATGGAGGGCAGCAATGAAATTACAATTCGAGATTTAATCAAGACCTCTCTTCGAATGCGACCTGATCGGATTATCGTCGGCGAAGTAAGAGATGCGGCAGCCATTGATATGTTGCAGGCGCTAAATACAGGGCACGACGGGTCCCTCTCTACGGGGCATGCAAATTCTCCGGCAGATATGCTAAGCCGCTTGGAATCATTAGTGCTTTTAGGGGCAGATATACCGCTGATCGCTGTAAGAAAACAGATTGCATCTGCTATTGATATTATTGTTCATCTTGGACGTCTACGAGACAGATCAAGGCGGGTGCTGGAAATCACTGAGATTTTAGAATGTAAGGATAACGATATTGGGCTGAATCCGCTATTTTCATTTGTAGAAACAGGAGAAGAAAACGGTAAGATTATTGGAGGTCTGAAAAAGATAAATGGACTTATTTTTAAGGATAAACTTCTTCGAGCGGGGCTTGGGAATTTATGAAATCAGCCAGTTTAGATATGCCTTTGAATGCAATATAAGATAACAAACAGTTTATGTTTATATAAATAAACCGGACCAGAAAGGAGACATCGTGATAGAGGATTATAATACCTATCATTTTACATTGAAAGAAAATATTACGGTTATTCTTCAAGGTATCCTTATCATTACTGTTTTAGGAGGCCTATTCTATCAAAGCATCTTCGGCATCCTCTTTTTAAGCCCTATTATAATTCTTTATCGAAAAGCGAAGAAGAAGCAGCGTATTTCTACTCGTAAATGGCAATTAAACATGGAGTTTCGAGATGGAATCATCAGTTTATCAGCAGCACTTGGGGCAGGATACTCTGCGGAGCACGCCTTTGAGGAGGCACGCAGAGATTTAAAGCTGCTCTATCAGGAGGAATCTCACATTATGCAGGAATTTTCTTATTTAATTAATCAAATACGGATGAACATTACAACGGAAAAGGCACTGATAGAATTCGGAGATAGGACTGGGGTAGAGGATATTATCAGCTTTGCAGAGATTTTTGCAACTGCAAAAAGAACGGGTGGGGATTTAATTAAAGTTATAAAGACAACAAGCAATACAATTAGCGATAAAATCGAGGTAAAGAGAGAGATTATTACCTTAGTAACTGCAAAAAGGTATGAAGCCAACATCATGAAATTAATTCCTATGGGGATTTTATGCTACCTTTATTTTTCCTCCCCTGGTTTTTTAGACCCGTTGTATCACAATTTTTTTGGGGTAACCGTCATGACAATTCTTTTGAGCTGCTATTTATGTGCTTATCTACTAATAGAAAAAATCGTAGCAATTGAGATATAAGGAGGTAGGTACGTGCTTTATGTAAATATTGTATTTTTGCTCATTTATATTGTAGTTTATTTTGCTTCAAATAAAGGAGATAAGGAATGGATTAATATAATTGATAAAAAAGAACATAAACTATACTTTTTATATTCCATGTCTGATTTTATTTTGACAAAGACAGGGTTATATAAGAGGGTGTATCGAAAGACAAAGATCACAGATGCTATCAAAGCCCTTAATGTAACAAGTAAACAAGGGACAATACAGAAGTTATACTGGTGCAGTAAAATTTCACTTATTATATTAATTCTTATCGTATTTCATTCCTTTTCTCTCTTAGGGCAGCTACAGTCCTACAGTAATACTAAAATTCAGGAAGGTAAGTATCTCATGCGTCCTGAGTATGGAAAAGGAAGCGAAAAGTTCGAATTGAACGTTTCGATGAATCGCAGAAGACAGGATAAAACGTCTATTGAAAAAGAAGAAGACAATTATTTAGAGGATATAACAGTCCAGGTGGAGGAACGCAGCTATTCGGAAAGAGAGTTAAAGAAACTCTTCGAAGAAGCAATACAATATCTTAATATCAGTATTTTGGGGAGCAATGAATCTGCTGAGCTCATTTACGGAGATTTATATTTTTGTGAGTTTATACCGGGAACAGGCATTATAGTTAAGTGGAAACCGGAGGATATTAATTTGATTGGGCGGGATGGGACCGTGAACAATGAAGACATTGATCCAAATGGAATCAAAACTTCAATCTCTGCGGTTTTGACCTATCAGGAGGAACAAATCGATTATTCTATTCAAATAAAAATTATGCCAAAAAAGTACAGCGAAGAAGAACGTCTTCGAATAAAGCTTGAGGAAGAGATAGCGAGCTCACTAAAAGAAACGAAGGAGGAAAAAAGAGTTGAGCTCCCGGAAGTGATAGAAGATTACCGTTTAAGGTGGAAAGATAAAGAGCAGTATTCGGGAATTAAAATTCTTTTTGTTGGGTTCTTAACAGCAGCCTTGGTGTGGTTCTACTATGATCAAGAATTAAACCAAAAAATGAAAAAAAGAAAAGAGCAGATGATATTAGATTATCCAGAGATTATCAATAAGTTTACTCTTTTAGTCAATGCCGGAATGACTGTCAAGCAAGCATGGAGCAAGATTTCACAGGATTATGAAAAAAAGATAGTTAACAGCCATTCTAAAAAGCGGTATGCCTATGAAGAAATGTTGGTAACCGTTCATGAATTAAAGTTAGGTATTTCGGAAGACGATGCATATGAACAATTTGGCAGAAGAGTGGGTCTTGCTTCGTTTATGAAATTTGGCTCTCTTATTGCTCAGAATTTAAAGAAAGGAAACAAGGGACTTTCCGAGTTATTAACCAGAGAGGCAATTGAGGCCTTTGAAGAACGGAAAGAAACAGCCAAACGCTTGGGAGAGGAGGCTGGAACAAAGCTTCTTGCGCCCATGATGATAATGCTAATTATCGTATTTACTATTATTTTAATTCCAGCTTTTCTATCCTTTGGGATATAAAATCAAGTAGTTAGAATATAGTTTAGCCATAAATTTTATTAAATAAAGTCAATTAGTAAAGGAAGGGAGAGCTGCTTAAAGTAGGTAGCAAGGAAAGAAAATGAAGGCACGGATTATAAAAATATTTAATGCAAAGGAAGATGGAATCGGTGTAGTGGAAATAATATTAATTTTAGTTATTATTATTGGCTTAGTATTGATTTTTAAGGATCAGATTACAGCAATTGTAGATGGTGCTTTTACAGCAATTACGGAAGGCGCAGATACAATATACTAAGGTAAAGAAACTTAGCGAATTGATTTTGTAAAGAAGGCTGAGGCTACAAGACGGATAAAAATAATAAGGAAGGGAGAAAGACAAAATGAAAGGACGAGATAAAAACATCAAAAACTGTGGTTCTATTACAGTGTTTTTAAGTCTTATTCTATTGTTAATTCTATCCCTCCTGTTTACGATTATTGAAGGAGCACGAATCAGTACCGCGAAGATATATGCAAACCGGGCCCTTACGACGGCTATGGATTCAGTATTAGCTGAGTTTTATGGACCTTTGTGGGAGGAATATCATATATTTGGCTTGGATACTGAGAATAGTTGTAATACAGTTTGGAACGAGGATGTTTCAGCACAAATGCAAAATTATATGTCCTATACCTTTACGCCTATCAAAGACTTGAATCATAGCTACATGGAAAGAATGGAGCTTTATGACATTTCGGTGGAATCCCTATCGGCCTGTGAGGGTACAATGGTAACAGATTTTCAGGGGGAGCTATTTATTAATGAAGCAGTAGAATATATGAAATACAAAGAATTAGGAGATGACGTGGAGCAGCTTCTTGAAAAAATGTCCTTACTTGAAAGTCCAAAGAAGGTAAGCGTTCTTTATGAAGAAAAACAGAAGGTAGAGGAAGAACTGGTAGAAATCGATGTGGGAGTCCTAGAATTGATGAAATTCTTGGATGGAGTAAAAACAGGTAAAAGAGGGATTGAATTAGAAAAAGACGGATCATTAAAAACAATGTCTTACTTTGTTAAAAAAATCTGCTTCGGCACTGCTACGAAAGATGAGGTGGGAATTAGTCAGGAATATATATTTCTTCCCTTAAAGGATAGCTATATAAATCCCATGCTTGATTTTACGGCAATAGAGGACAACTTTTTGTGCTTAGAGGAGATTATTAAGAATATTAGTATCATTGATACAGATTACAATAATACAGTAGAAGCTATTTCAGAAGCTAACATTACTTTAGCCGAACTAGGCAGTATGGATAGCAAAACGAAAGAAGTAAAGGCTCAGATTAAGAAAGTAAAAGTCTTAATAAAAGATTTGGAAGATCAAAGAGTGGAGCTTTTAAAGGAACGAGATACTTATGAGTCGAGGAAACTGACTTATATCAATAATATTAATTCGAATAATTATAATCTATCACTTCTGATGAATGGAATTACTCCCCAAATAGAAAGTGCAATAACGGCAATAGATAAGATACTAGATAAAACCGGTAAGGCTGGAGTTTTAATCAATGGATACGAAGAAAGCCTATTTCATGCTCAAGACGAAATAGGAGAAGAAATATTTGATGGTATGGAGGAAGATCTTAATGAACTGAAACGTTATACTCAAACCAACAGATTAGGGTATGATTTTGCGGGGATGAAACAGACGCTGGAGTATGACTTATCTGTTTTGTCACAGGTGGAAAGCCTTATAGCACAAGGGGGTCAAGAGCTTAGCTTAAAAAACTTTCAAAATGCAAAGGTAAACTTTAGGGACGCGGGGCAATTCTTAAGAACGTATCAAACAAATAACCTAACACTTGATTACAGCACCATAGTTTTAAATAAGAACGATAAGCTTAATCCTATGGAAATGGCCGGCTCCTTCCTACAAGAGGGGGTTACTGGACTCGTGATTGATTCTGATACTATCTCAGATTCACAACTGACAAAGGAATTGTTACCGTCAATAATAGCCGCTATGGCAGCAGAGGAGGATGGGTTCCTTAACAAGATAACCTCATTTTTTGAAAATTCAGTAGTCAGCGATAAGAATTCAGGAATGGGAGATATGTTTGGAAGCTTTAGAGAAGATGTCGGGACATTAGCAGTAGTCGGAGAAGGCATTAATACAATGGCTGAGCGACTTCTTTTTCAGAAATACATAGGGGAGCATTTTTACAGTTTCCCCAATGAGGGGGAGGACATTGCGCCTAAGAAGCCTTCCGTTCTTAGCTACGAGCAGGAATACCTTCTGGTTGGAAAGACAACGGATAAAGAGAATCTATCCTCGGTAATATCAAGAATCATATGCTTAAGAACTATTCTTGATTTTGTAAGCATATTGGGTGATAAGGATAAGTGTAATGAAGCAGAGTTAGCAGCTTCTGCCCTGGTAGGCTTTACCGGGCTTCCAATTCTGGTTAGCATCACAAAGACATTAATTTTACTAGTATGGTCATTTGCCGAAGCACTTTTAGATATCTGTGCGATGCTGATGGGGAAGGAAATTCCAATATTAAAAAAGAATGTGATTATAACGTTTCCAGAGCTGTTCTTATTAAATTATAGCTTTATTCAAAAGAAAGCTTCTGAAATTATGAAGGCAAAGGAAGCATCCCTAACCTATCATGATTATCTCTACATTTTCCTTCTCATTAAAAGTCAGAAAGAGCTGGCATACCGTTCTATGGATTTGATTCAAGAAAACATTCGCATAAGGTATGCAGATGACTTTTCAATTCAAAATTGCCTATTTGGGTTTAAAGCAGAGGCAAGCTTTTTAATGGATTCCAAATTTACCGGAATTAAATTGATACAAAAACAAATAGGTAGCAGCCCAAAAGGTTTTAAATTTTGTGTAAATGCTGCTTATAGCTACTAACTGTGGATAAATTCATACTTTAATCAAATAAATGCGAGTCTACGAGTAATTTTCCTGCTTTTGTTATAAACAATGATTATGTTCCATGGAACATCCGGCTTTGGTGGTCCGGGATGTCCGTTCTTCTAACAATATCTGTATTATTTCTTAATAACGTCTATTTAATCAAATAAAAAAATTCTCTCTCCAAGAAATCATTTGCGTATATATTCAATATTCATCAAGTCTTAGAAGAACGGACATCCCGAATCACCAAAGTCAAGTTAAATAAGGATTTTATAAGAAAGACAAGATAAACATTAGAGCTTTAATGGGAGTGCAAGTGATAAAAGGAAGAAAACAATACTTGAGTGTTTATGGAAAAAGTAATAGGAAAGCATCTTTGACAGTGGAGGCTTCCCTCGTCATGCCATTATTCTTATATTTTATGCTTGCTTTTTTGTATTTGATTCAAATTTTTACTGTGCAGGAGAAAATACAGTCAGCAATTACACAAATGGGCTTGAATTTGGCCAAAACTGCTTATATTTATGATGATTTTCTAGGCACAGAGGAGGCTCAAAGCTTTGATCAGACAATTTTCGGTATGGAAGCTGACATTGAATTACAGGATATAACAAGTGCTGCTTTAAATGGAAGTTTATTAAAGCTGTATGTTATGAAGTACCTAGATGTTAATCAAATCAATCAATCCTGCATTAAAGATGGCTTTGAAGGAGTAAGCTTTTACTCCTCCAAGGTAATGGGCAGGGAGGACTGCATAGACATAATTGTACGTTATCAGGTAAAGATTCCGATTAGCCTATTCGGACTTGAAGTCATGTTTATGATCCAAAGGGTAAAACTGCGTGGGTGGACAGGAAACCAGATACCGGCAGTCTATACTGTGGTAGAAGAAGGAAAGGCTCCTGCGGAAGATACCATAGTATACATTACGGAGACGGGAAGTGTTTATCATGTCAACAGGGAGTGTTCGCATATAAAATTATCGGTATTTTCGGTTATAGGGATACCGAGTGACCGTAGAAATGATAATGGAGCAAAATATTATCCCTGCGAAAGCTGCAGCACAGGAATTAGTAATCCTACAGCCATATACTATATTACCTCAGACGGTACGAGATACCACACAAGTAATGCTTGCCCCAGAATTAAAAGGACAGTAAGGACGGTACCATTATCTAAAGTCCAGGATAAAAATCCGTGTAAACGTTGTGGGTAATAATTATAAAAACAACTTAAGAATTTAATATTAATAAAAAATAGTACTTCTTAAATAATGAAAAGATTCAATAAATAATTAATAGGAAAAGGAAGACAACTATGCCAATGGTAATGATGAAAGGAATTATGGGAGTAACGCTATTACTCTGTTCCATACAGGATGTTATACAAAAAAAAATCTGTCTTTGGATGATAGCAATTGGGGGAGTATTAACAGGAATATGTATTTTGCATTACAAAACCATTTCCCTAAAGGACAGTTTGGGAGGAATATTAGTAGGAGTAGGAGTGGTTTTAATTAGTAAAGCTACCGGTGGTAAAATAGGTATGGGGGATGGATTATTACTGTGTTTAACAGGAATGGGGCTCGGCCTTTGGGGCAATATTGAACTTTTTGCTTATGCACTGTTTGCAGCAGCGGTAGTATCTATTGTTTTACTGATTTTACATTTGGTAGATAGGAAAAAAAGCATACCCTTTGTACCATTTTTATTACTTAGCTATATGTTCATTACAATGGCATCTACTTAACGAGCAGGAAAAGAGATTGAGGAGAAAATGAAGAAGAATGAGAGTGGAATTATTACGGTAGAAGCGGCCCTGATTATGCCATTGATTGTGTTTATCTTATTTGCGCTAATTTACCTCTCTTTTTATCTTCATGATAGGTGCAAAGTCCAGGGTGTGATAGATCAAACACTACATAAGGCAGGACTCACAGTAAAACATGAGGCCGATTTTTCAACAGGTGAGGTATTTTATGAGGAGATAAATAACCGAGGGGTGTTCTATCTGCCTTTTGCCGACACGGGTACAGAGGAGGATAATATTCGCAACTACTTGCAGACGAAATTAAAAAGCGGACTGTTCCTTGCAAGAATCATAGATTTACAAGTAGATGTGGGTAAATACAATATTACAATTTCTGTGGAGGCAGAGATACCAATATCTTTACTCGGAGTCACAGATATTTGGAAGCCAAATAATAGAATGATAGTGGAAGGAAAAAGCCAAATTCATAATCCGGCGGAAACGATTCGGTTTTGTGAAGTTATTCTTGATACGGGTACAAAAGTAAAGGGAGTAGAGGCCTTAAAAGAAAAATTAGTAAATATCTTAAAGTAGAATAAAATTCGAAAGATATTCGGAAAACCTATAACAGCGCTACTCGTAAAGAAGAAGAATTATGCAATATAGCTAGCATTACAGCAAGGGAGAAATCACAGAAATGGATGTAGAGTATAAGAAGGATTTACATCATAACTATATGGTGATAACGGAAAAAGAAAATAGCAAAGCAGAGAAATTTTGCATCAAGATGCTTAGTATAGTATCGATAGAAGGGCTACTTAAAATGGATCGTAGAACGATTGATAATCAGGTATTATATTATTATGATATTTCGGCAAAACAATCGATTCATATTTTATTAGATAAATCCGTTTTATCCTATGAAATCGTCAAACAGTTATTCTCGCGTATTATCATTACCATAGAAAAGGCCTACGAGTACCTATTATTGGAGGATGATTTTGTTCTTACTCCGGAATTTATATATATGGAGGTAACAACGGATACACCCTACCTATGCTACTTATCAGGATATCAAAAGAATATAAAGGATCAAATCAGCAGCTTTATTGAGTATATTATGAATAAAGTAGATTATAACGATAAGGAAGCAGTTCTACTAATTTATAGCCTATATGCTGCTAGCAAAGAAGCGGGGTTTACGTTTGGCCGTTTGCAAGAGGCTTTACAAAAGCAAAACAATCCGGTTCAAATAACAAAGTGGAAGGGCTCAGAAGAGGAATCTTGCGGTGAAATGCTAACAGGAGGAATAAGTAAGAAAAAGGAGCTGAAAGAAAAAGAGCTGGAAGAAAAGGTGTGGAAGGAGAAGAATCTTAATGGAAAGGAAAAGGCAATAATAAAGCCGGTAATTCCTGTAATGATGGAGAAACTGGTTGGAGAAGAAGAGGTAGCCTGCTTTCCGATAAAGACATATCTATTAACAGCTGCGTGTATCCTTGGTGGTGTATTGGTTCTTGCTTTAGGAATCCTAACAAAAGCAATCTATAATTCCTTCGGTAACCGAATTGATTATAGCAAATTGTTTGCTCTCATTCTTCTGGTTTTATGCGTTATCGGATATTTGTTAAGAAAAATATGGGATAAAAAGAATCAAATAACGAAAATTATAACGAAGCAAGAGTATATCAACCCTAGCATAGTTAATGATTATGTTAATATGCAGTCGACCAATCAAGAAGAAAGAATCAAAGATGAGAAAGTAGCTTCTAAAGCTTCTATAGAATTATTAAGTAGAGAAGATGAAGAAAAAGATGATTATAATCCAACGTGCATATTAAATCAAAACCTTGAATCATCCTTCTTTATATTAAAATCAATTAATACAGCTCAATATGAGGACATCCTTATAACGCAATTCCCATTCTTTATTGGGAAGCTAAAAAAGAATGTGGATTATTGCCTTGAAAAAGATACTGTCAGTAGATATCATGCTAAAATTACAAAAGAACAAGAGGGCTATTATATCACAGATTTAAACTCCACCAACGGGACATTTCTTAACAAGGAATCCTTGCAGACATATCAAAAGGAAAAAATAAAGCAAGGTGATGAAATTGCTTTTGCCAATATAAAATTCCTTTTTATAATGCAGGAGGAATAATATAATATATTCAACTAGTCATTTCATGTCGGAAAAATGCCATTTCATGCAAGTACCATTTTTTTCAAAATAAAATTGCTATAATGCTAATGATAGACATTGATACATAAAATAAAAATTATAAGGAGAATTAAGATTATGAAAAGATTAATATTACTTGTTTTGGCGATGGTTATGTGCTTTACCCTTATTGCTTGTGCCAATAACGATGAAAACAATGCAGCAGTACTTGCTAAAATCAATGAGTTAGAAGCAGTAGAAGAAGAAGTCTACAATTATTATAACGATAATGGTTTATTAGTGGAAGGATCAGCAGATAAAGAAACTATAGATAAAATAGTATCTCTTATGGAGACAACGAAAACGGATCATCAAAAAATAGTTGATGGCAAGGGATATTCTGACGAAGAAGCTGCTACGGTGATTGAAGCTCTTAGTTCAGATGTTGAATATTACCAAGGGATAGTAGACCAATTTACAGAGTAAACAAATTATAGAATTTGAAGTTAAGCAAAGGCAAGTAGCAAGCTACTTGTCTTTGCTTAACAAGGCGAAATGCAAACCTATTTACTTGTAATGAATAATAATCTGTTTACAGTTTGCCTTTTAGGTCAATTCTTATTTAAAAAATCAAAAAATGGAGTAAAAGTTATGCCATATTTAATTACAATTGCAATCGTTATAGTAATGATAGTTTTGTGGATAATTTCAATACAGCGCTCCTTTGTGATATTGGATGAAAACATTAATAATGCTATGTCACAGATTGGTGTCCAGATATCCTCACGATGGGATGCATTAACTTCCCTTTTGGATTTAACCAAAGGATATGCGGAACATGAATACAAAACTTTAACAGAAACCATTAAAGCAAGACGTTCTATCACCAAGGACTCTTCGCCGGAGGATATAAATAAACAGGAAAACATCATCGCTGAGGCTATGGGAAAAATTATGGCGGTGGCAGAAAGCTATCCTGATTTAAAGGCGGATAAGACTTATACCAAAACAATGGACGCGGTTAATCAATATGAAAACATGGTACGTACCAGTAGGTTGATTTACAACGATAGTGTAACAAAATTAAATCGTGCCATCCGTATGTTCCCCGCTTCCATGATCGCAGGTATGCTTGGATTTTCAAAGCGAGTTTATTTAGAGTCAGTAGAGGAAAAAGCAAATATGCCGAGTATGAAGTAAGTAACAAATATATGGTATGAAAATGGAGGTAGTCTATGTTAAAAAAATTTATTTCCACTTTACTTTGTGCCTTTTTTCTTCTTGTATTAACCCCACAAACCGCCTTGGCAGCAAACAATGTTTCGGACATAAATGTTGATGTTGCTATTTATGATGATGGCTCGGCATATATCACCCAAATATGGAACTGCAATTTTGTGAAAGGAACAGAGGGCTATATCCCCATTGAAAATTTAAGCGGAATGAGTATATCGGACTTTCTGGTTTCAGACGTAAATGGAGCCTATACTTACATAAAGGATTGGGATATCGAGGCCAGTTTCGATGAAAAAGCAGGAAAATACGGTATGGTTGAGACCGATGAGGGCTATGAGCTTTGTTGGGGAATTAGCGAATATGGGGAAACACGATATGCCATCGAGTATAAAATAAATAATTTCGTTGGTGGATATGAGGATTACGACGGTTTTAATTTCCAATTTATCAACTCGGGTATGGGGACCTTGCCTACTGATGTAACGATAAAAATCACAATGCAAAATGGAATAAAACTTGATGAAAATAACGGTGGAATATGGGCGTTTGGTTTTGATGGGCAAATTAACTTTGAAAATGGTCAAGTAGTAGCTTATACCGAAGCCCCTTTGTCCACTAGCTCTGATAGCGTAATTATTATGTTACAGTTAAACAAAGGATTGATTAACCCTACAAGAGTAGTGGAGGAATCGTTTGAAGCAGTAAAAACAAAGGCTTTTGAAGGCAGCGATTACGATCATAACTCAGGTACAACGGGCAGTTCTTCTGCACAGTCGGACGGCGAGGTTGGATTTTTTGATTTGATTATGGGAATTGGGATTGCCGTTCTTCCATTTGCAATTATTCTCTATTTTTGGTTTCGAAGAGGGAAACCAAAAAAGAAAGTCCGTACACTTTACAAAAACGCAGAGTATTTTAGGGAAGCCCCTATTGCAGGAAATCTTGAAGCCAACTTTGCATTAGGTAAGGAATTTGGACAAATAAAAGATGACGGAGACCTAATTGGCGCTGCATTTTTAAAACTGATTAATGCAGGGTGCCTTGAGCCAATGAGTGAAAAAAAGGTTGGTATTTTTGGCAAAGAAAAAGAGAGTATTTCCCTAAGGCTGGTACATCCACCACAGTTTACCGGAGTAACGGCTAATATGCTCTACGATTTATTGGTTATAGTAAGCGGCAACGACCAAATTTTACAGGAGCGTGAGCTTGAAAACTATTGCAGAA
>Ga0123337_10001211_pt1 | contig 34667 bp, 27 predicted proteins | sample frozenSSSSmetaG_FD_89792 | JGI IMG/M metagenome (GOLD analysis project Ga0123337, IMG submission 89792) | Glacier valley bacterial and archeal communities from Borup Fiord, Nunavut, Canada, to study Microbial Dark Matter (Phase II) -... | ecosystem: Environmental > Aquatic > Freshwater > Ice >...
GCGACCGGCGTAGGGCGCGACGATGACACTCTTGGAAACAGAGTTTTCCAGAAGCCGCACGCGGGCCTCCTGCGAAGCGGTGTCATTCTGGGCGAGATGGAAATCAATCTCGGCCTCCTTGCGGCTCTTCTCGGAGACAAGGGCCTTGTCGGCCAAAGACTGGAGTCGCTTGAACTCCAACTCGGAACGCTCGGTGCGGAGACGGGCGGCGGCAATGCCGAGGCGGGCCTCGTCGATCTGCACCTGAAGAGTGCTCTGATCCAGTTCTATCAGCGGCTGTCCGGAGGCAACCTCGTCGCCGGCCTGCACCAGCACCTTCGAGATGCGGCCGCTGACCTCGGAGCGAATCTCGGTGGAGAGAATGGGCGTAATGGTGCCGTTGATGACAACGGCTTGGTGAATATCCCGCCGCTCCGGCTTGACGTAGGTGTAAGTAACCTTGGCCTCGTCGGCGACGGTGCGGACGTGGACGACCCAGCCGATGCAAACGACGAGCAAGCCGATCACCGCGACAATCCAAAGGAGGCGTTTCATGGGGAAGGTTTAAAAATCTGCCCGCAGTCCGCGCCGCGCAGCCGCATCGGGAAGGTTAGCCCTGCAGCAGCTTGTAATTAACCGCGTCCGTCAGCGCTTCCCAAGAAGCGTCGATGATGTTGTCGCTCACGCCCACCGTGCCCCAGACCTCGCGGCCATCACCCGATTCAATGAACACGCGCGTGCGGGCGTTGGCCCCGGCGCGGCTGTCGAGGATGCGGACCTTGTAGTCGCGAAGCTCCACTTTCTTGAGCTGCGGATAAACGGATTCGAGCGCCACGCGCAGCGCCTTGTCGAGCGCGCCGACCGGACCGGTGCATTCGGCGACGGTGTGGACCGACTCGCCGTTGATCTTCAGTTTCACCGTCGCCTCGGAAACCGACTCGGTCCCGCGACGTTCCACGCTCACGCGGTAGCCCTCGACCTCAAAAAACGTCTTTGCTTGGCCGAGCGCGCGCGCCATCAGAAGTTTCAGCGAGGCATCGGCCGCCTCGAACTCGTAGCCGCGGAATTCGAGATCCTTCAGCTCGTCGATGAGGGTCTTCATCGCGGGATCTTTTTCATCGAGCGCGAAGCCGAGTTCCTTCGCCTTCATTGCGATGCTGGAGCGGCCGGCCATGTCGGAGACGAGGACGCGCGTGCGGTTGCCCACCAGCGACGGATCAATGTGCTCGTAGGAGGATTTCACTTTCTGCGCGGCGTTGGCGTGCAGACCGCCCTTGTGCGCGAAAGCCGAGGCGCCGATGTAGGGCGTCTTGGTGTCGGGTTTGAGATTGGCGAGTTCGTCGAAGTAGAGCGAAAGATCGCGGAGCTGCGTGAGGTTCTTCGCGCAATTGGCGGTGCGATCCATCTTAAGGAAGAGACTCGGGAGAACCGTGAACAAATTGGCGTTGCCCGTGCGCTCGCCGTAGCCGTTGGCCGTGCCCTGCACAAGCGACGCGCCGGCGCCGACGCCCGCCAGCGTGAGGGCGACACCAAGACCGCTGTCGTTGTGGCAATGCACGCCAACCTTCTCGGAACCGAACTCCTTCACCACGCGGCCAACAATTACCTTGAAGTCATCAACCAGCGTGCCGCCGTTGGTATCACACAACGAAAGGTTGCTCACGCCGCCCTTGATCGCGGCGGCGAGCGTGCGAAAGGCATACTCAGGATCGGCGCGATAACCGTCGAAAAAGTGCTCGGCGTCGTAGATCACCTCGCGGCCCTGAGAGGTGAGGTAGCGGGCGGAGTCTTCGATCATCGCGAGGTTCTCTTCCAGCGTGGTGCGGAGAATCTCGGTGACGTGAAGCGTCCAGGTTTTACCCACGATGGTCATCACGGGCATGCCGCTGTCGAGAAGGGTCTTGAGCTGGGCGTCCTCGGAGGCCTTGACTCCGGCGCGGCGGGTGGAACCGAACGCGGCGAGCTTGGCGTGCTTGAGCTTCAGTTTACGCGCCTCTTGGAAATACGTGATATCGCGCGGGTTGGAGCCGGGAAAACCGCCCTCAATGTAGTCCACGCCGAACTGGTCGAGCTTCTCGGTAATGAGAAGTTTGTCGGTGACCGAGAAGCTGATGCCTTCGCCCTGCGTGCCGTCGCGCAGGGTAGTGTCGTAGATTTTGACCGCGTTGCTCATGGAAGGGTCAAGGTTTGCGCGTCCAGTGCCCGCTGGCAAGCGGCGGTTTAGGGGTGTCCGGGCATGGCCAAAAGAAGACCCGATACCTCAGGAAATCCTTCTTCAACATGACTGGGACGAACGATTGGAACCGGATTTCCCATCGTGTTCGGACTATTCTGTGTTTAGCCATCCAGCCCATGGACGTCCTTGTTCTGTCGCGCCTGCAGTTCGCCTTCACGATCACGTTCCACTACCTTTACCCGCCGCTCAGCATCGGGCTCGGGCTGCTCCTCGTGATCATTGAAGGGCTCTGGTTAAAGACGCGGAACCCCATCTACCACCAGATGGCTCATTTCTGGACCAAGGTCTTCGCGCTCACCTTCGCCATCGGCGTGGCCACCGGACTGGTAATGGAGTTCGAGTTTGGCACCAACTGGGCAACCTACTCCCGTTACGTGGGCGACGTCTTCGGCAGCGCGCTCGCCGCCGAGGGCATCTTTGCCTTTTTCCTCGAATCGGGCTTTCTCGCCATCCTGCTCTTCGGCTGGAACAAGGTCGGCCCCAAGTTCCACTTCTTTGCCACCTGCATGGTCGCGCTGGGCGCGCACTTCAGCGCCGTCTGGATCATCGTTGCCAACTCCTGGATGCAGACCCCCGCCGGCTACCACATCGTGGGCGAAGGCATGAAGGCCCGCGCGGAAATCACCGATTTCTGGGCGATGGTCTTTAACCCCTCTTCAATGGACCGCCTCAGCCACACCCTCTCCGGCTGCTGGCAGGCCGGCGCCTGGCTCATGATCAGCGTGGGCGCCTACTATCTGCTGCGCCGCAAGCACCGCGAGTTTGCCCTGAAGTCGGTCAAGATCGGCCTCATCGTCGCAATGGCTGCCGGCCTGTTCAGCGCTTTCTCCGGAGATCGCAGCGCCAAGGGCGTGGCCAAAAACCAGCCCGCCAAGCTCGCCGCCTTCGAAGGCCACTGGAACACCGAACCTGAAGCCCCGTTGTTTCTCATGGGCTGGGTGGACACGAAAACCGAGACGACCCACGGCGTGAGTATCCCCGGCATGTTAAGCTGGCTCACCTATGGTGACACCAAGGTGCCTGTGACCGGCCTGCACGACATCCCCGCAAACGAACGCCCGCCGATCAATTTCTCATTCCAGCTTTTTCACATCATGATCGCGGTCGGCTGTGCGCTCCTCGGACTCGCCGCTTGGGGGCTCCGGGCATGGCGGCGTGGTCAACTCGAGGACTCGCGCCTGCTTCTCTGGCTGCTCACCCTCGGCGTCCTAGGCCCGCAAATCGCCAACCAGGCCGGCTGGTGGGCCGCCGAGGTCGGCCGTCAGCCTTGGATCGTCTACAAGCTCCTGCGCACCTCGGACGCATTGTCCAAGGTCGTCACGGCCAACCAAGTCATCGCCTCCATGGTGATGTTCATGGCCGTGTATGCGCTGCTTTTCGCGGTGTTCATTTTCCTGCTGAATTCAAAGATCCAACACGGCCCCGATGACGAGGACCTCCTCGATCCCTATGAGAAACTTGCCCAGGGTCTTAAAAAGGAAAAAGGAGGTGCGGCATGAGCTACGGGCATCTTGACCTCAACACCGTCTGGTTCGTCATCGTGGGCGTGCTTTTCACGGGTTACGTGATCCTCGACGGCTTCGATTTGGGCGTAGGGATTCTGCATCTCTTCGCGGTGCACAAAGACGAAGACCGGCGCATTCTGCTCAACGCCATCGGCCCCGTCTGGGATGGCAACGAAGTGTGGCTTGTCACCGGTGGTGGCGCGCTCTTCGCGGCATTCCCCATCGTCTACGCCACGGTATTTTCCGGCTTCTACCTGCCGTTCATGGCCCTGCTATGCGCGCTGATCTTCCGCGCGGTCGCCATCGAGTTCCGCAGTAAACACCCCTCGCCGCTCTGGCGGCGTTTTTGGGATTTCAGCTTCGCGGGCGGCAGCCTTTTTTCCGCCCTGTTGATCGGCGTCGCCATGGGCAATCTTGCCTGGGGCCTGCCCATCGACGCGGAAGGTGAGTTCGCCGGCAGCTTTCTCGGCCTGCTGCATCCGTATGCACTGCTCATGGGGGTCACCACGGTCGCGCTCTTCGCCATGCACGGCTCCATTTATCTCGTCATGAAAACCGAAGACGCGTTGCAGGCTCGGATCGAGCGCTGGGTGAACCCGCTCATCATCTCATTCATCCTCTGCTACGCCCTCACGACACTCGCGACGCTCCTCTACGTTCCCCACATCACCGAGGCATTCCGCCGCCAACCCTGGCTCTTCGTGCTCGTGGTGCCCCTGATCTTGGCCATCGCCAACATCCCCCGGGAGATCAACCGCAAGAAACCCTTCCTCGCCTTCCTCTCGTCCTGTCTGTCGATGGTCGGACTCATGTCCGTCTTCGGCCTGGGCATGTATCCTAACCTCGTTTACAGCCTGCCCGCTCCCGAAAACAGCCTCACCGCCTTCAACGCCGCCTCCTCGCAAAAAACTCTCGCCGTGATGCTCACCATCGCGCTGATCGGCGTGCCCGTCGTCCTGGCCTACACCGCGAGCATCTACTACATTTTTCGAGGCAAGGTGAAGCTCCACAAATCCAGTTACTGACAGATCGTTCGGCCGGTCGGCGCGCTGCGGGATCACCCTTGCCCGTCATCGTCAGTCCACATTCATCAGGTTCTCCGTGACCGATTCGCACAGGCCTACAAAAGTCTCCTCGGCGAGCGGCAGCTTGCGGCCCTTGAGGTAGGCCACGCCCCACGAACGCTTCAGTTTTCGCGCGCCCAGCGGAAACGACACCAGCGATTTCTCCGCGAGTTCCTTGCGGGCGATCCACGGGGCGAGGATGCCCGCGCCGAGACCGATTTTAACCAGCTCCTTGATCGCCTCCATGCTACCCAGCTCAATGAAGTTGTTCAGCGTGATTTTGTCCCGCTGGAAGTAGTCTATGACCATGCGGAAGGTGTAACTGCCCTTGTTGTAGAGAATGAGCGTCTCATCCGCGATTTCATCACGGGGAACCTTCCCCTTCTGCGCCCACGGATGCATCGGCGCCACGAGCAGCCGCAGCTCATCCTCGAAGAGTGGACGGAACTTGGCCTCGTCTGATTTCTCCGGCTTCAACATCAGCGCGAGATCAATTTTATTACTGCGAAGCAACTCCACCATCTCCGGACCGTCGCCCGGCTCGATGCGGATGACGCACTGTGGGAAGCTCTGCTTGAATTCGCGCAGCACGGTCGGCAGCAGATACTGGCACGCCGTCGGGCTCGCGCCCACGCGCAGCCGCGTCTGCCCCCAGTTCTGCAGCTCTCCCAGCGCCGTGCGCGCGTCCTGCATGTCGCGCAGGATGCGCTCCGCGTGTTCAAGCAATTGCTCGCCCGCCTGCGTGAGGTGGACGGTTTTGCCCACGCGATCAAAAAGAGGCACGCCGATATCCCGCTCCAGCGCCTTGATCGCATGACTCACCGCCGACTGGGTGAGAAACATCTCTTTCGCCGTCTGCGTGAAACTCTTCTTACGCGCGAGCGTTGCGAAAGCCAGGAGCTGACGGCTGTCGAGGGTGGTTATCATAAATGAGTTTTCCTCATCATTATCATTAAATGTTTGAAAAGCATTTCTTGAGCCATGAGCGACCGATGGCATGTGCGAGGCTTAAGTCAAAGCCTCAAACGCATGCCTTCGACGACTTCAAAATCATCAGTCTCCGCCTCCTCCACGAGGCCGCTGCGCATCGGCTTCATCGCGCTGAACGACGCCGCCCCGATCATCGTCGCGCACGAGCATGGCTTCTTCCGCCAGCAGGGTCTTCAGGTCGAGCTCAGCCGCGAAGTCGGCTGGGCCACGATCCGCGACAAGCTGGTTTACCGCGAGCTGGATGCCACCCACGCCCTAGGCTCGATGGTCATCAGCACCACCCTCGGCCTGAACTCCCTGCCCTGCGACTGCCTCACCGCCTGCGTGCTCAGCATCAACGGCAATTGTATCACCCTCTCCGAAGACCTCTGGAAACGCGGCGTGCGCGATGCGAAGACCATGCGCGACGAGATCATCCGCTCGCGCCACGAACGCACCTATGTCTTCGGCGTCGTCTACGCGCATTCCCCTCACCACATCCACCTTTGCGACTGGTTGCGTAGTGTCGGCGTTGATCCCCTGCGCGATGTGCGTGTGGTCGTCGTTCCACCGCCGCAGCTCTTCCGCAATCTCGCCGCCGGCACCATCGGCGGCTACTGCGTGAGCGACCCGTGGAACTCCCTCGCCGTTCGCGAGCAGGCCGGTTGGTGCGTGGCTACCGGCGCGGAACTGTCCCCTAATCATCCCGACAAGGTGTTCATGGTGCGCTCCGATTTCGCCGAGCAACGCCACGAGGAGCACCTCGCCATGATCTCCGCCCTCACCAAGGCCTCGAAGCTCTGTGACGACCCCGCCTTCCGCCCCGAACTCGTCCGCCTGCTTGCCCGCCGCGAATACCTCAACGTCCCCGCGCGCGTAATCCAGTCCAGCCTCGTCGGTCCGCTCGATTTCGGCCACGGCCGCACGGCGCCGGCCGACGAGTTCATCTCTTTCCATCGCAACGGCGCCAACAACCCCACCCCGGTCAAGGCCGCCTGGCTCATCAACGCCTTCAACCGCCACCGCTTCCTCCCCGCCGGAAAAATCGTCCCGCCCGACCTCGCGGCGCGCGCCTTCCGTTCCGACATCTTCCTACAATCCAGCAAATCCTCCTCCCGCCAACATGACAACGCACTCGTCCACGCCTGATACTCAGTCGCCCACCACCCGCGGTCTTGATCGCCGCGCGTTTTTCTCCGCCACGGCCAAGGGCCTCGGCGCCGCCGCGCTCCTCGCCAGCCTGCCCAAGGGCTGGTCCGCGCCCGACACCGGCCCGTCCGAAGCGCCCGAATCCCCCGACATCAACTTCGGCATCATCGCGCTCACCGATTGCTCCCCCATCGTGATCGCCCACGAAAAAGGTTTTTTCAAAAAATACGGCATCAACTCCAAGATCACCAAGGGCGCCAACTGGGCCGCGATCCGCGACAACCTCAGCTCCGGTTCCATTCAGGCCACCCACATGCTCATCGGCATGCCGCTCGCCTCGACGATGGGCCTCTCCGGCTCGCCCAAGAAGGCGATGATCTCCCCTTGGCTTCTCAACCGCAACGGCCAGGCCATCTCCCTCGCCAATACCTTCAAAGGCAAAGTCGGCGCCGACCCGAAAGCCCTCAAGCCCTTCGTCGATCAGGCCGTCAACCTCGGCGAACCGCTCACCTTCGCCATGACGTTCCCGCCCGGCACCCACGCCATGTGGATGCGCTACTACCTCGCCGCCGGCGGCATCAACCCCGACAAAGACATCAACCTCATCACCGTCCCGCCCGCCCAGATGATCGCCAACATGAAAATTGGCAAAATGGACGGCTTCTGTGTCGGCGAGCCCTGGGGCGCCCGCGCCATCGCCGACGGCATCGGCTACACCTCTGTAACGACGCAGGACATGTGGAAAGACCACCCCGAGAAAGTCTGCGCCTTCACCGAAGAGTTCTCCGAGAAAAACCCCAAGACCGTCAAAGCCGTCCTCAAGGCCCTCCACGAAGCCAGCGTCTGGCTCGACGACCTCAAGAACCGCCCCGAGCAGTGCGAAATCGTCTCCCGCGCCACCTACATCAACTGCAAACCCGAGATCATCCTCGGCCGCCTTCTCGGCGATCTCGACTACGGCGACGGCCGTAAAGTGAAGGATGAGCACGCCATGTATTTCAGCAAAAACGGCTGCAACATGCCCCAGCCGAAATACGCGACATGGTTCCTGTCCCAATACCGCCGCTGGGGCATGGTTCACGGCGCACCCGACTACGCCGCCATCACCAAGCGCGTCATGCGCACCGACATCTACACCGAGGCCATGAAGGAAATTGGCGTCACTGCTCCCGCCATCGACATGACGCCCGAGACACTCTTCGACGGCGTCACCTTCGACCCGAAGGACCCCGAAGGCTACGCCAAGAGTTTCGCGGTTAAAAACCTGAAGGGATAACCGCCCGCCGCCTCCGTTTCCGTGTGCCCTCCGGCGCCCCGCCCAACCGGCGGGCGCACCGGAAACCCTCCCGCCATTTTTAAAAATCGCCTCATGAAAAACTCAAAGCCCGACGCCATCATCCAGTGGCTCGTCAACAACGTCGTCCTTCCCTGCATCGGCCTCGGCATCGTGCTTGTTCTCTGGTCGATCTCCAGCGCGACCTGGGCCAAGGAACTTCCCTCCCCTCTAAAAACGTGGGAGGCCAGCAAGCCCTACATCATCGAGCCCTTCGCCAAGCGCGGCGAAATGGATCAAGGCATCCTGCGCTTCACCTGGTATTCGCTCGTGCTCGTCGCGAAAGGCTACGCGATCTCGCTGCTCATCGGCACGCCCATCGGATTTTTCCTGGGGCTCTCAAAAACCTTCACGAAGATTTTTGATCCGCTCATCCAGATTCTCCGCCCGGTTTCCCCGCTCGCCTGGCTCCCTCTCGGCCTCGTGCTTTTCCTCAGCACCGGCAAGGACGCCGGCACCTACGGCGCGCTCTTCACCATCGCGATCTGCTCGATGTGGCCGACTGTGCTCAACACCGCCGTCGGCGTGCGCGCCGTGCCGCAGGATTACCTCAACGTCGGCAAGGTCCTGAAGCTCTCCCGCTGGAAAACGCTCACCAAAATCCTCCTGCCGGCGACCCTGCCCTACATGTTCACCGGCTTCCGACTCTCGCTCGGCATCGCCTGGCTCGTGATCGTCGCCGCCGAAATGCTCACCGGCCGCCCCGGCGTCGGTGGCTTCCTCTGGCAGGAATACAACGCGCTCATCTACGAGCACATCATTCTCTCCATCCTGACCATCGGCGTCATCGGCTTCATCCTCGACCGCCTCATGTCCCTCATCGAGGCCCGCTTCAAGTCCATCAGCTGTATAATTTATGATTCTTGATTCAAGATTCCGGATTGCGGGCACTGCGCCGCGTGGCGTTGAAAATCTTCACCAGCTCCTCCGTCTCAATCATCAAGGCCTTCAACTTGACGACCGGCAGCAACTCGCTCTCCGCGATCAGCTCCAGCCAGAACAAAGTCTCGTCCGCCTCCTCCAGTACGATGGCGATCTTATGGGCGAAATCCGCCCGAGACTTTGCCCGCAACGCCGCCCGGTAATTCGCACCGACCGACGTCGCACTCCGGCAAATCTGCCCCGCCACCGTCCGACCTTGGACTGTCGGCGGCAGATGTCCCGCGAGCTTCAGCACCCTCACCGCGAGGCTCATCGTGCGCGTCTTCAGTTCATCCGGGTTCACGCCCTCACGCAGGCCGCACCGGTCCGAGAAATCAAGAATCATAAATCTAGAATCTAAAATCTCCATGGCCTTTTTAGAACTCAGCCACGTCTCGAAGCACTTCGGCGGACACTCGGTCCTGTCCGACATCAACCTCTCCATCGAGGAAGGTGAGTTCGTCGCCATCGTCGGCTACTCCGGCCAAGGGAAAACCACCCTCATCAACCTCATCGCCGGCCTGCTCAAGCCCGACTCCGGCACCGTCATGCTCTCCGGCCAGCCCATCACCGGTCCCGGCCCCGACCGCGGCCTCGTTTTCCAAAACTACAGCCTCCTCCCCTGGCTCACCGTTTACGAAAACATCGCCCTCGCCGTCGACCAGGTCTTCCCCGAATGGCCCGCCGAAAAACGCGCCACTCACATCGATAAATACATCGCGATGGTGAAGCTCAGCCACGCCAAGGATCGTCTCCCCAAGCAACTCTCCGGCGGCATGCGCCAACGCGTTTCCGTCGCCCGCACGCTCGCCATCGATCCCCGCATCCTTCTCCTCGACGAGCCTCTCGGAGCCCTCGACGCCCTCTCACGCGGCACGCTGCAGGACGAGATCGCGAGCATCTGGCAGGCCGACCGCAAGACCGTCGTCCTCATCACGAACTCCGTGGACGAAGCCCTCCTCCTCGCCGACCGCATCATCCCGCTCACCATCGGTCCCGGCGCGACCCTCGGCGAAGCCGTCCCCGTGAAACTCGCCCGCCCCCGCGACCGCAAAGGCCTCAACCACGACCCCGAGTTCAAGCGCCTCCGCGCCCTCGTGACCAACCAGCTCCTCGGCTTCAACGACGCGCGCAAAGTCTCGGTCACCCGGAAGCTCACCCGCCCCGAAATCCTCCCCGAGGATCTCGACGCCCCCCGCGTCAACCGCCCGCCCCGCCGCCCCGGCGAAGAGAAGCGCGAAACCATCGTCACCTCCTGAGCCACCGCCATGAGCAACTTCCTCGACATCTCCCAACTCGTTAAAACGTTCCCCACTCCGAAAGGCCCGCTCACCGTCGTGCGCGACTTCAACCTCGGCGTGAAGAAAGGCGAGTTCATCACCCTCATCGGCCATTCCGGCTGCGGCAAATCCACCGTCCTCGCGATGGTCGCCGGCCTCACCGAACTCACCACCGGCGGCATCATCCTCGCCGGCAAGGAAGTAACCGACGCCGGCCCTGATCGCGGCGTCGTTTTCCAGGCTCCGTGCCTGCTCCCCTGGCTCACCGCCTTTGAAAACGTCATGCTCGGCGTCGACCAGGTTTACTACACGGCCACAACTCTGGAACGCCGTCAGATCGCCGAATACTACCTGACCATCGTCGGCCTCGGTGACTCCATGCACAAGCGCCCCTCGGATCTTTCCCAAGGCATGCGTCAACGCTGCGGCATCGCCCGCGCCTTCGCCCTCTCGCCCAAGATGCTCCTCCTCGACGAGCCCTTCGGCATGCTCGACTCGCTCACCAAATACGAGTTGCAGGACGTCCTCCTCGACCTCTGGCAGCGCGACCAAAAGACCGCGCTCATGGTCACGCACGACGTGGACGAGGCTCTCTATCTTTCCGACCGCATCGTCATGATGACCGACGGCCCCGAGGCCACCGTGGGCGACATCCTTGAGGTCAACTTCCCCCGCCCCCGCACACGCAAGCAGCTCATGGAAGACCCCGCGTATTACCGCCTCCGCGAGCACCTCATCGGCTTTCTCGAAGAGCGCTCCCACCTCCGCCCCGGCAAGCCCGCCACGGCCGCCGCCCACTAAAATTTCCCGCCAGGTCCAGTCGCACACCACCACAAACAACGCCATGAACCATTCCACTCGCATCACCCTCGCGGCCCTCGCCACCACATGGGCCGCCGTCACTGCCTCCGCGCAGTTTTATCCGCTGCCTCCGCCCGCCTACGCCGGCCTGTTCAACACCACATTGCGCACTTCCGATCCCTACATGTCCGCCTGGGACATAGGCGTGAACATCCGCGGACGCTTCGAAAACAAGGACAACGCCGGCTTCACCTCCGCCGGTCAAAACCGCGACTTCGCCGGCGGACGTCCCAATAACGGCTTGGACGGCGACCGCTACGACAATAACAACAACTACTTCCTCACCCGCATCATGCCGCGCATCGGTTACACCGATAAATGGTATCAAGCGTTCCTTCAGTTGCGTTCTAGCGCCTCCTACGACGACGAACGCGGCAACAACGGCAGCACCTTCACGCCTCCCGGCACCACCCCCGGCATCACCGCCGGCAAAGGCGAACAGGAAAACGACAATGACATAAACGTGCAGCAGGCCTACCTCGCTGTCGGCAATCACAAGGAATTCCCCGTATCCGCTAAAATCGGACGCCAGGAACTCGTTTACGGAGACCAGCGTCAGGTCGGCGCTTTCGCTTGGAACAACAACGGTCGCTCCTTCGATGCCGCCAAAGGTCGTTACCAGTCCAAGTATTTCGGCGTGGACGCCTTCACCGGCGGCGTCGTTTACAACGACAATTACAACTTCGATAAATCCCACCTCAGCAACGACCACTTCTCCGGGCTCTATTTCAACCTCACGAATATCCACGGTGTGACCGACAAGCAGATCGTCGAGACCTACCTCTACAACCACAACGTGGATCGCGACAGCACCACCGAAGACTGGAACGGCGTCGCCGCCCCCTTCCGCCAGCCGTTTATCCAGGATCTCTACACCGCCGGTCTGCGCATCAAGTCCAAACCCGGCGCCTACGGCCCGTGGGATTACAGCGTCGAGCTCATGTATCAGTTCGGCACCATCAACAACCGCAACGCCGCCGGCAACGCCATCGTCCCGGTCAACTCGCCCGCCACGATAGCCTCCGCCAAGGAACTCGAGCAACAGGCCTACGCCGCCATCCTGCAGGCTGGCTATACTTGGACCGAAAGCCCCTACCAGCCACGCCTCGCGCTCATCTACAGCTACGGCTCCGGCGACAAAAATGCCAACGACGGTCAGTGTAACACGTTTCAGAATCAATACGCCACCACCCACATGTTCTACGGCTACATGGATCTCAACAGCCTCCAGAACCTGAGCGACATCCGTCTGGCCTACACCATCAAGCCTCGTTCGAACGTGACCATGGCGCTGGAAGGTCATCTCCAGTATCTCGATTCCACCAGCGACTATTGGTATAACGTCGGCGGCGTTCCCCGCACCGGCGGGACTGTTCCCAACAACCACAACGGCTACAGCCGAAGCAACACCTACAGCAATCAGCTCGGCCAGGAAATTGATTTCATCACGAGCTGGTCGCCCGTCCCCTACATGAACTTCGAAGCCGGGGTCGCCCACTACTTCCGCGGCGACTACGTTAAAGAGTCCTTCTCGAGCGCCGTAGGCGGCTCACAAGACGCCAGCTACACCTACGTCCAGATCACGCTCAACCTCTGATCCGTTCCGTGCCATCGCCCTACGCCGCCATGCCTGCCCCCTCCGCCACCGACTCCTTCTCCCCCTCGCAGAAGGAATACCTCCAAGGCTTCATGGCCGGCGTGGCCGCGTCCGGACAATTCCCCTTCACCGGACACACCGCCTCCGGACAACTCACCGCGTTGTCCGCCCATTCCGCCACCGGCAACCTCTCCGCTCCGCCCGCCGAGGACACCGTCTTCGGCACGCCTGTCTCCGACCTCTGCAAAGAGGAACGCTGGAAACACGACGAAGATCCCCTCGACGCCTGGGAACGCCTCATCGCCCATGCCGACGCCGACAAATTCCCCGACGCCGAAAACACCTACCGTTTCAAAACCTTCGGCCTCTTCTACGTCGCCCCCGCCCAGGACAGTTTCATGATCCGCCTGCGCGTCCCCGCCTGCCAGATCACCGCGCACCAGTTCCGCGGCCTCGCCGACCTCGCCACCGATCTTGGCGGCGGCTACGCCGACCTCACCACGCGCGGCAACCTCCAGATCCGCGAGTTCAAACCCCGCGACCTCATCAAGGTCCTCACCCGCGTCCAGGATCTCGGCCTCACCTCGCGCGGCTCCGGTGCCGACAACATCCGCAACATCACCGCCTCGCCCAACAGCGGCTTCGACCCCGACGAACTCCTCGACGTCCGCCCCTTCGCCCTCGGCGTCCACCACTACATTCTTAATCACCGCGACCTCTACGGCCTCCCCCGCAAGTTCAACGTCGCCTTCGACAACGGCGGCAGCCTCACCGCCGCCGCCGACACCAACGACATCGGCTTCTTCGCCGTCCGCGTCACCGAAGCTTCATTGTCCAGGCTCTCAGCTCTAGACTCTCAGCTCTCAGCTTCAACGCCCGCTCCGGGCGTGTATTTCCGCGTCCAACTCGGCGGCATCAGCGGCCACCAGGATTTCGCCCGCGACACCGGCCTGCTCATCAAACCCTCCGAAGCCGTTGCCGTCACCGCCGCCATGATCCGCGTCTTCGCCGAAAACGGCGACCGCACCAACCGCAAAAAGTCCCGCCTCAAATACGTCCTCGACGCGTGGGGCTTCGAGAAGTTCATCGCCGTGACCCAGAAGAAACTCGCCTTCCCCCTCGGCCGCCTGCCCCTCGCCGCCTGCGAACCCCGCCGCCCCGTCATCAAGCACGGCTGGATCGGCGTCTACAAACAAGCCAGGCACGGCCTCAACTCCATCGGCCTCACCGTTCCTGCCGGCCGCCTCAAGCCCCGCCAGATGCACCACCTCGCCGACCTCGCCGAAAAACACGGCCAAAGCGAACTCCGCCTCACCGTCTGGCAGAACATCATTCTCCCTCACATCACCGACGCCGACCTCCCCGCCGTCATCCGCCAGCTCCACTACATCGGACTCACCACCGAGGCCAATTCCCTCACCAGTGGCATCATCGCCTGCACCGGCAACAAAGGCTGCAAATACTCCTCCGCCGACACCAAGAGCCACGCACTCGCCACCTCGAAGCACCTCGCCGCCAGCGGCCTGAACTTGGAGCAACCCGTTAACCTCCACTTCACCGGCTGCGCCCACTCCTGCGCGCAACACTACTGCGGCGACCTCGGCTTCATCAGCACGAAACTGCCTGACGGCGGCGAAGGCTACCACGTCGTCATCGGCGGCGGCATGGATCAGGAGCAAGGCATCGCCAAGGAAATCTTCCGAGGCGTCCGCGCCACCGAAGTCCCCGCCCTCGTCGAAAAAATCCTCCGCACCTACGACGCCCGCCGCCAGCGCGGCGAGACCTTCGTCCAGTGGACCCGCCGCCACGCCATCAAAGAACTCCAGGAATTCCTCTCCACATGAGCACCGCTCCCCTCATTCCCGACAACGCCCCGTTCTCACCCGAGCAACGCGCCTGGCTCAACGGCTTCCTCGCCGGCATCTTCTCCCGCGCCCCCGCCTCCGGCTCTCAACTCTCAACTCTCAGCTCTCAACTCATTCCTCTCACCCTCCTCTTCGGCACTCAGACCGGCACTGCCGAAACTCTCGCCAAGCAAGCCGCCAAGGAAGCCGGCAAACGAGGCTTCGCCGCCACCGTTCTCGACATGGCCGCTGTAACCGCGGCCCAACTCGCGCAGCACTCCAACCTCCTCATCATCACGAGCACCTACGGCGACGGCGAACCACCCGACAACGCCAAGTCCCTCCACACCGAGCTAGCTTCCGCCACCTCCGGGCTCTCAGCTCTCAGATACTCCGTCTGCGCTCTTGGCGACACCAACTACACCCTCTTCTGCCAGTGTGGAAAAGACTTCGACCTCCGCCTCGAAAAACTAGGTGCGCAACGCATCGCCCCCCGCGCCGACTGCGAACTCGATTACGAAACCGCCTTCACGACCTGGCTCGACACCGCCCTCACCGCCCTAAGTGGGAGCGAGCTTGCTCGCGATAAACCCCTCGCGCCCACACCCGAATCCCCCACATCCGCCCCAACCTCCGAGCCCTATTCAAAGAAAAATCCGTTTCCCGCTCCGGTCCTCCTCGTCCGCAACCTCAACGCCCCCGGCTCCGCCAAAGATGTCAACCACGTCGAGTTCTCCCTCGAAGGCTCCGGCCTCGTCTACGAAGCCGGCGACGCCCTCGGCGTGATCCCGCATAACTGTCCCGAACTTGTCGCCGAAGTCCTTGCCGCCCTCGGTTGCGACGGCGAAGAAGCCGTGACCACCCATTCCGGCGAACTCTCCCTCCGCTCCGCCCTCACCACCCAGTTCGACCTGGGCAAACCGAGCGCCGATCTCCTTGCCCTCTTTGGTGAGACCGCCCGCCCCGAGTTACATCACGTCATCGACGTCCTCCTCGCGCATCCCGGAAAAAACACCGCGCCCGCCGCCTTCGTCGCCACCCTCAAAAAAATCCAACCTCGCCTCTACTCCATCTCCTCGTCGCCCAAAGCCCACGCCGGTCAAGTCCACCTCACCGTCGGCGCCGTCCGCTACGATCTCCACGGCCGCCCGCGCAAAGGCATCGCCTCAACCTTCCTCGCCGAACGCGCCCTTGCCCACGGCACCGCCGGGGTTTTTGTCCACAGCAACAAAGCCTTCCGCCCGCCCGCCTCCGGCGACACCCCCATGATCATGGTCGGCCCCGGCACCGGCATCGCCCCCTTCCGCGCCTTCCTCCACGAACGCGCCTCTTCCGGCGCCAAGGGCAAGAACTGGCTCTTCTTCGGCGACCAAAAAGCCGACACCGATTTCCTCTACCGCGAAGAGCTGGAAGCCCTCCAATCCTCCGGCATCCTCACTCGCCTCGACCTCGCCTTCTCCCGCGACCAGAAGGAAAAAATCTACGTCCAAAACCGCATGCTCGAAGCCGCCGACGAACTCTACGCCTGGCTCGAAGCCGGCGGCTGTTTCTACGTGTGCGGCGACGCCAGCCGCATGGCCAAGGACGTCGATGCCGCCCTCCACAAGGTCGTCGAAGCCGCCGGCAAAAAATCCCCCGAAGAAGCCGCCGCCTACGTGCAAGTGCTCAAGACCGCCAAACGCTACCAACGCGACGTCTATTGATCCGAAGGTAGGGCGGCACCGCTGGGCCCGCCGCGCTTGGCTTAGCGTGGGAGCGAGCTTGCTCGCGATGGATCGAATCGCGAGCAAGCTCGCTCCTACATCTCAGGCCCCACCCCTATCACCGCGCCCCCGCCAGAAGCCCCGTAAACAACCCTTGCAAATACTCCTTCTGCTCGAGGCTGAACGGCTGCCCGCCCTCCTCCTGCACCTCGACTTCCACCCGCGTCAGCCGCACCGCGCAAAATTTAAACTCCGGCTGCTTTGAAATCGCATCTACCGCCTCGTTCGTCGTCGCGTTGATCGCAATGTCCACGCCTTGCTCGTCGTTCCAGTGAAACGGCGCGAAGCAGCACCCCGCCCGAATCGCATCCGTCACCCGCGCCGGCAGCACCGCCCGCCCACGCCGTGATTTTACCTCAACGGCGTCACCCGTTTTCACCCCCACGACCGCGGCATCCTCGGGATGAATCTCCAGGAACGGCCCCGGGTTAAGCTTGTTCAACTGCGCCACCTTGCCGGTCTTCGTCATCGTGTGCCACTGGTGCGCGCAGCGCCCCGTCGTCAGCACAAAGGGAAACTCGCCATCTGGCATTTCCGCCGGCGGCAGCAACGGCCGCGCAAAAAAACGCGCCTTCCCCGTCGGCGTGGGAAACACAATCCGCGCCCCCTCCTCGTTCACGCCGCCCTCCGGCAGATAACGCCTCGCCCGGCCCTTCGCCTCGCCCGGTCCGCACGGCCATTGCAGTGACTCGTCGCGCAGCCGCTTGTAGCTCATGCCGCGCAGATCGTAGCCCGTCTTCGGATTCGCCGTAAGCTTGATCTCCTCAAACACATCGCTCGCGCTGCGATAAGGAAACGCCTTTTCAAAACCCAGTGCACGCGCAACCCGCGTGATGATTTCCCAGTCGGGCAACGCATCCCCCGGAGGCTCGACCGCCTTTTGCATGAGCGTCACGTTGCGCTCGGAATTGATCATCGTGCCTTCCGCCTCGGCCCAGACCGCACCCGGCAACAGGATGTCGGCGTAGCGCGTCGTCTCCGTCGGGTGATAGGCGTCCTGCACGATCACGAGCTCGGCTTTTTCGAGCGCCGCGATCACGCCGTTGCGCGCGGGCATCGTCACCGCCGGATTCGAACCGATCACCCACAGCGCCTTGATCTCCCCGCTGTGGATTTTTTTGAACATCGCCACCGCGTCGTCGCCCGACACCGGATTGATCGTGGCGGACGGCACCCGCCAAAGCCGTTCGATAAACTCCCGGTCGTCCACGTTCGCCACCACGCGTTGCCCCGGCAGCGCATGCGCCATGTAGCCGACCTCCCGCCCACCCATCGCGTTCGGCTGGCCCGTGAGCGAAAACGGCCCGCTGCCCGCGCGCCCGATCTTGCCCGTCGCCAGATGCAGGTTGCAGATCGCATTCGTGTGCCACGTTCCGTGCGTGCTCTGGTTCAGCCCCATCGTCCAAAACGTCATCACCTCCGGCAACTCGCCGAACCAGCCCGCCAGTTGCCGAATCGCCGCCTCGTCTAGCCCCGTAAGCGCCGCGACTTTCGCCGGCGGATACTCCGCGAGCAAAGCCTCCGTCGCCTCCCAGTCCTCGGTGTGTTTCTCGATGAACCCGCGATCCACCCGGCCTGCCTTCACGAGCAGGTGCAGCAGTCCGTTGAGCAACGCCAGATCGGTCCCCGGCGCGATGGGCAGATAAAGATCGGCCTTCTCCGCCGCCGGCGTGCGCCGCAGATCAATCACGACCAACCGTGCACCTTGTTTCTGACGATCAAGCATGCGCGTGTAGAGGATCGGATGGCAGTCCGCGACATTCGACCCGATCACGACCATCAGGTCGGTCTTCTCGATATCCGCATACGACCCCGGCGGACCATCGGCCCCGAGCGAAAGTTTGTAGCCGCTCGCCGCGCTCGCCATGCACAAGCGCGAGTTGGACTCGATGTTGTTAGTGCCGATGAACCCCTTGCACAGCTTGTTCGCCAGATACTGCGCCTCCGTCGAAAGCTGCCCCGACACATAAAGCGCCACAGCATCAGGCCCGTGCGTCGCGATAATCCCCCGCAGCCGCCTCGCTGTCTCCTCAATCGCCACATCCATCGCAACCACCGCCACCGGCTCGTCTCGCCGCGCCCGCATCCACGCGCGATCCAGCCGTCCTTCGACGGCCAGCGTCTGCGCAACCGTGAGTCCCTTGGTGCAAAGCCGCCCAAAATTCGCCGGATGTAGTTTGTCGCCCGTGACTTTGACCACCTTGCCCTGCTTCACCTCCAAAACCATCCCGCAACCGACGCCACAATAAGGGCACACGGTGCGGACATGTTTGGACGGGCTTTCACTCATGCCATGAGCAAGCAGAGAACATGCCCCCGTTACCAACCGTAAGCGGACTTATTTCTATCATTTGGATGCGCATGCCTCATGGAACTGATGAGTAAATTTCGAGCCCATCCGCACCGCTGCCAGTCGACATGATCAGCCCGACACGTCATGCAAAGTGAAGATGAGCATCGAAGTCCTCCATCTCTTCGTTTCCTCGGGGCACAACTACTTCGGACACAACGGACAGCCTGCCGGCCAAAGCCCGACCACCGAGGTTGACGCCGTCGAGTGCGTCGCCGGACGCGGCCTGCGTGGCGACCGCTTTTTCGACTACAAAGAAAACTACAAAGGTCAGATCACTTTCTTCGCCAGCGAGGTTTACGAAGAACTCTGCGCCCACCTTGAACTCTGCGACGCCTCGCCCGCCGAGGCCCGCCGCAACGTCGTCACGCGCGGCGTCGATCTCAATACCCTCATCGGCCATCCCTTCGAAATCCAAGGCGTGCGCTTCGAAGGCATGTCCGAATGTTCTCCCTGCTACTGGATGGACCAAGCCTTCGCCCCCGGCGCGAACGACTTCCTCAAAGGCCGCGGCGGCCTCCGTGCCCGCATCCTCACCGACGGCTGGCTGAACGTCGCCCACGTGGCGGAGCCTCATGCCTGACCTTATCTTCAGCGGAGCCATCCTCGCCGGCGGCCGTTCCTCCCGCATGGGCCGCGACAAGGCGTTTCTCCCCATCGCCAGCCAATCCCTCATCGCCCGCCAGTCCGCCCTCCTTCGCAGCCTAGGCACCGACGACCTCATCATCTCCGGCCGCCCAAATACCGACTACGCCATCCCCGACGCCCGCATCGTCCACGACTCCATCGCCGATGCCGGACCGCTCGCCGGACTCGTCGCCGTGCTCTCCGCCGCGCGCCATCCCTGGGTGCTCGTGATCGCGGTCGATCTCCCGCGTCTCGACGCAACCTTCCTCAACCGCCTGCTCGCGCAAGGCGGCGGCCGCACCGGCGTGGTCCCTTACGGCCCGCGCGGCTACGAACCCCTCGCCGCCCTCTACCCGCGCGCCCTGCTCCCCGAGGCGGAGACGGCGCTCCGCGACGGCGAATTCGCCCTGCACACTCTGATCGAAAGCGCTCAACATCTCGGCTTGATCCGCCCGCTGCCGCTCGACGAGGAAGACGTTCCCCTGCTCACCAATTGGAATTCCCCCGAGGACACCCCTTCCGCACTATAATTGCTATTGGCACTCAACCAGCTGCCAAAACCCAATTCATGGCATCCCGCCCTCCTTTCCCCGGCACCTCCTCCTCACAGCCTTCGCTCAACGAGCCCGACCTCGTGCTCCTCCCATGGTGGCGAAGGTTTGATTTTCGGATAGCCGCGATTTTTGGCGGCGCGGCCCTGATCATCGTCATCACCTCCGGGTTATTTGCCTACCGATCCATCGTCGACGCCAAGCTCGATTCCTTCGAAAGCCGCCTGCAAAGCCTCGCTCTGTCCCTTTCCTCCACCATCAACGCCGAAGACATCGCGCACGCTTCACCGGATCCGACCATCCTGACTCCAGCCGTGCAGACGTTGCGCGATCATCTCATCCAAATCGTCAAGAACGAGCCGGACATTGATTCAATCTACATCCTGCTTCCGACCGACAAGCCCGGCCATTTGCGCTTCCTTATCGACGCCTCCAAGGCGAGCCGCGTCGCCAAAAAATTCGAGCTCTACGACGCCACCGGGCTGCCCTTCATGTTGCAGGGCTTCGACCATGTTTCCGTTGAAGACCGCGTCTACGGCGACGACTTCGGCCAGACCCAGTCCTCTTACGCTCCTCTGCGCCTAAAAGACGGAACCGTCGTCGGTATCGTCGGCGTAGATGTGCTCGCCGTGCGACTGGATGAGACCCGCTGGAAGGTCATCGAGTTTTGCGTAGTCGTCTTCGGCATCGCGGCCATCGCCATCTTCGTGCTCGCCGCCTTCGTGCGTAAACAACTCCACCAGCCGCTCGCCCGCGTTCTCCAGGCCGCCTCCGACATCGCCGACGGACGTCCCCATCACCAGATTCACACCCGCCGGCACGACGAGTTCGGGCTTCTCGCCGACTGCTTCGACACGATGGCTCAGCACCTCAGTGACCGCGAACGCTTGCGCGAAACCTTCGGCCTCTACGTGAGCCGCGATCTGGCCGACTCCCTCATCAAGGGCGGCAAGCTCCCCGAGCTCGGCGGCACCGAGTGCGTCGCCACCGTGCTTTTCTGCGACCTGAGCAACTACACCCGTATCAGCGAAAGCCTGGGCGCGCCCGAGGTCATCTCTCTCATCAACGAATACCTCGCCGCCATGAGCGAGATCGTCGAGGCGCATCAAGACTGCCTGCTCGACTTCACCGGCGACGGTATCATCGGCGGCGTTCGGCACGCCCCTGCCGCTGCCCAACCACGCCCACGAAGCCCTCCAGTGCGCCATAAAAATGCGCCAGCGGCTCACCCAATTGAACGGCGAATGGGAGGCCAACGGCCTCGCCTCCCGGTGGCAGCTCCTCGGCATCGACCGGCTCGAGATGCGCATCGGCATCCACACCGGCCCGCTGGTGGCCGGCAACATCGGCTGCGCCTCTCGCATGAAATACTGCGTGATGGGCGACACCGTGAACGTCGCCGCCCGCTTGGAGACGATGAACAAAGATTTCACGACGAGCATCCTGGTGAGCGACCAGGTTAAAATCCGTCTCCCCGCCGAAGTCGGCGACACCTTCACCGACCGCGGCATCCTCAACGTCCGCGGCCGCTTCCAGTCCGTCGGCGCCTACAGCCTTTGATGCGTTCATAACGAACGCATCTCCCGCCACCGTAAAACTCACACCGCGTGCTTCTCGATGAAGGCGCGGATTGCTCCGGCATCCGCCTTGAGCAGGTGTTTTTTCAACGGCAGCTTTTTCAGAAGCTCCAAACTCGGGTCGGTTGGCTCGATGCCGATGGCGGCTTTGATCGTGTCGGGGAACTTCGCCGGACTCGCCGTCGCGAGCACCAAGCTCGGACGGTCTTTCGACAGATCGGCGAACGCACACGCGGTGTGCGGATCGACGATGTAGCCGAAGCGCTCGTAAACCGATTTGATGATGCCGGGTATCTCGGCGTCCGTGCAGCGCGAGGCGCTGAAGGTGTCGCGGTTAAAGTGGGCGAACTTGTAGCCGCCGGTCGTCTTGAACGTCTCCATGACCTCGCGGACCTTGGCCGAATCGCGGCCGAGGCTCAGATAGAGGAAGCGCTCGAAGTTGCTCGATACCTGGATGTCCATCGACGGCGCGAGACTCGGCGTGACGGCCGACACGCGGTAGTCTCCCGTCGTGAACAAGCGGTGAAGGATATCGTTCTGATTGGTCGCGACCTTGAAGCTGTGGATCGGCACGCCCATTTTCTGGAGCATCCAGCCGGCGAGCACGTTGCCAAAATTGCCTGTAGGCACGACGAATTCCGTCTCGGCGCGGGTCGCGACCGGAAGCCGCAGGTAGGCGTAGAGGTAATAAACGCACTGCGCGAGAACGCGGGCGAGGTTGATCGAGTTGACCGCCGAAAGCCGTTGCGTGGTGCGGAAGGCTTGGTCGGCGAAGAGTTCCTTCAACGAGGCTTGGGCATCGTCAAACGAACCGTCCACGGCGATGGCGTAAACGTTGTCCGCACCGGTGCAGGCCATCTGACGTTCCTGGAGCGGTGACGTGCGTCCATCCGGATAGAGAATGAAGATCGCGGTGCCGGGCTTGCCAAGGAGTCCGTGAATCGCGGCGGAGCCAGTGTCACCGGAGGTGGCGCCGAGGACGTTGATCGCCTGCCCGCGCACGGCGCACTGGTGCTCGTAGAGATTTCCGAGGAGCTGGAGGGCGAAGTCCTTGAAGGCGAGCGTGGGGCCGTGAAAGAGTTCGAGGACGGACGTGCGGTCGTCCAGTTTGACGATGGGCGCGATGTCGGGGTGCGCGAACTTCGTGTAGCTCTTGGCGATGATCGCACGAAGGATCGCCGGCTCGATATCGGTCGCGAAGAGTTTAAGGAACTCGAAGCAGAGCTCGGCGTAAGGGAGTGGCTCAAAGCGGGCGAGATCGGCGGCGGTGAACTGCGGGAGCGTCTCGGGCAGGTAGAGCCCGCCGTCCGGCGCGAGGCCGGTGGCGACGGCATCAGAGAAGCCGAGGGAGGGAGTCTGTCCGCGAGTGGAGACGAAGCGCATGGGAAAAAGGAAGAGCGAGTGATGGCGAAGAATCAAAAGTTTTACAATGCCGGCGGCGCACATCGCGTCGCTCTTCGAAAACTTCATTTCTTCGGCAAGTTGCGGAATCGGGGTTTTCGCTTCTTTTGGAATCCTGCCACATGCCTTCCTCTCTTTCTTCCGCTGAAACCGCACCGATTTCCGCTCCGCGCGAACGCTCCGAGACCGTCCGCATGACCATTTTCGCCGGCATTTTCACCACGATCCTGCTGGCCTCTACGCTTCTGGTCGTCGCGACGTGGCGGCACTTTTCAGGACTGAATAGCCTCGCATGGATCTTCGTTCCCTTGGTTCTGACGCTTGGGATGGTCCCGGCGATCCTGCTTGGATTTCGCCTGCGCCACCCGTTGCTACGCGCGTCTTACAAGATCTCCGCCGTCTCGCTGGGGGCTTTGAATTACACGTTGTTCGCCGCCGTGGCCTGCTGGCTCGTGGCAGAAGGCGCGGCCATAACCGGAATGGCCATCAACATGCGGGCAGTCGCTTTCGTGCTTTTCGGCTTTGCCGTGATTATAACCGGTTACGGCATTTTGAACGCAGCGCTCCTTCGCATCACCAAGGTCAACGTGCCGTTGCCCAACCTGCCACGTTCGTGGGAAGGCCGGCGCATCGCCCTCGTGAGCGATGTCCATCTGGGCAACGTTCGCGGGGCCGGTTTCGTGCGCCGCATCGTCGCACGGCTGAACGGATTAAAGCCCGACGCGGTGCTGATCGCAGGCGATATGTTTGATGGAGCCGAGGTGGATCTGGCCGCGATCGTTCAGCCTTGGGAAAAATTGTCGGCGGAGCACGGGGTGTATTTCGCCACGGGAAATCACGACGAATTCAGCGACCGCCGGAAATATCTCACGGCACTCTCACAGGCGGGCATCCGCGTATTGAACAACGAAAAAGTCACCGTCGATGGATTGCAGCTCGTGGGCGTGCACGACAGCGAGGCGGGCAATCCGTCCGTCTATCAGACAATCTTGCAGCGGGCGCTGATTGACCGTGGGAGCGCAAGCATCCTGCTCACGCATCAACCCTCGCATCTGCCCATCCCCGAGGAAGCCGGCGTTTCCCTGCAAGTCTCGGGTCACACCCATGGCGGCCAGTTCTGGCCGTGGAACCGGGTGGTTTCACGTGTCCACGGGCGTTTCGCCTATGGACTGAATCGGCACGGCAAGCTGCTCGTTTTGACGAGCAGCGGCGCGGGCACCTGGGGTCCGCCGCTGCGCGTCGGCACGAAATCAGAGATCGTGCTGATCACGCTCAGCGCTGGTTGACCCCGCTTGATCGCCTCAGAGCTTGTCCAACTCGAAGGCAGTGTGGGCGACGCGGGCGGCTTCGTCGGCCTTGTCCTTGTCGATCACGACGGAGATTTTGATCTCGGAGGTGCTGATGAGCTCGATGTTGATCGAAGCATCGGCCAATGCTTGGAAGAGCGTCGCGGCGACGCCGGAATGCGTCTTCATGCCGACGCCAACGACGGAAAGCTTGGCGATGTTCTCGTGGATCGCCACCTCGCCACCGCCGAGGACGTCAAGGACAGGCTGCAGGGTGCTCCGGACCTTGGAGACGTCGGTGAGAGGAACGGTAAACGTGAGGTTGGCGATGCCGCCACGACCCATGTTCTGCACGATCATATCCACGATGATGCTCGCGTCGGCCAGAGCGCGGAAGACCTTCGCGGCGGAGCCGGGCTTGTCGGGGATTTGGGAGATGATGATCTTGGCCTGATCCTTGTCTACGGCGACACCGCGGACGACGACCTTTTCCATGTAAGAGATTTCCTTTTTCACGATGGTTCCTGGGTTGTAATTGAATGAAGAGCGGACTTCGAAAACGACGTCGTATTTGGCGGCGAATTCCACGGAGCGGGACTGCATGACCTTCGAACCGGACGAGGCCAGCTCGAGCATTTCGTCATAGGAGATTTCCTGAAGCTTGCGGGCATTTTTCACGACGCGCGGGTCGGCGGTGTAGACGCCGTCCACGTCGGTGTATATCTCGCATTTGTCGGCCTTGATGGCGGCGGCAAGGGCGATGGCGGTGAGGTCGGAACCGCCGCGGCCGAGCGTGGTGATCTGGCCTTCCTCGTTGATGCCTTGGAAGCCGGCGACGATCACGACCTTGCCGGCAACGAGGTCTTTCTCGATGGGCTTGGCGTTGATCGTTTTGATCTTGGCCTTGGTGTGGACCTTGTCGGTGAAGATGCCGGCCTGCGCGCCAGTGTATGAGACGGCGTCAACGCCGACGCCGTGGAGAGCCATCGCGGTGAGGGCGATGGTCTCCTGCTCGCCGACGGAGAGGAGCTGGTCCATCTCGCGCTCGCTGGGGTTGGCGCAAACGGCTTTCGCGCGGGCGATGAGTTCGTTGGTCACGCCGGCGCGGGCGGAGACGACGATGACGAGCTCGTTGCCTTCGTCGCGGATCGCCTTGATGCGCTCGGCGACCTTGCGGATACGTTCGACGTCACCGACCGAGGTGCCGCCATATTTTTGGACAATTCTGGCCATGGGTTTTTGAAATTCAGGAAACAACATCCAACATCGAACATCCAACGCCCAACGTCCAACGGATGGAGCGCTGCGCGCGGGAGGTGGCGAGGGATCGGATGGATGTCACTTGGATATTGGAAGTTCGATGTTGGGCGTTGGATGTTCGCCGGCGCTCAGCCGGCGAAGGTCGCGATGCGGATGAGCACCGGTTCGCCGAGGACGCTGGAGAGTTTACCGAGACGAGAGACGGTGGCACGGATCGCCTTTTCGTTGCTTTCGTGGGTCGTGAGGATGAGCGAGGCGGCCCCGGCGATCTCGCTCGGACGCTGAAGCACGCTCGCAATGCTTACATCGAGCTTGGCGGTGGCGCCGGCGATTTTCGCAAGCACGCCGGGTTCGTCCTTCACTTCAAGGCGCAGGTAATAGCGTCCGGTGATGGACTCCAGCGGGGCCAGCGGGGCGCGTGTCTCGACCAACTCGGGAAGATGCGAGTTGCCGCGATTGAGGAGGATGACGGCATCGGCGATGTCGCTGATCACGGCGCTCGCGGTCGGGTCCTGTCCGGCGCCACGGCCGATGTAAACGGTCTCGCCGACGACGTCGCCGGTGACGGAGATGCCGTTGTATACTTCGTTGACGTTGGCCAGAACCTTGGTGCTCGGGATGAGCGTGGGGTGGACACGCACGAAGACCGCTCCGGTGACGGCATCGCAGGTGATGACGGCGAGGAGCTTGATGGCGTAGCCGTTCTCGCGGGCGAAAGAGAGATCGGCCTGGGTGATCTTCGTGATGCCCTCGATGAGCATCTTGCCGGTGGGCACCCAAGTGCCATGCGCGAGGAAGGCGAGGATGGAGGCCTTGTGGGCGGTGTCCCAACCATCGACATCGAGGGATTCGTCGGCCTCAGCGTAGCCAAGGGCCTTGGCCTCGGCGAGAATGGCTGGGTAGCTCGCGCCCTCGCGGTCCATGCGGGTGAGGATGTAGTTACAGGTGCCGTTGAGGATGCCGTAGATGAGCTTGAAGCGGTTGGCGACGAGGCCTTCGCGGAGGGCCTTGATGATCGGAATGCCGCCGGCGACAGAAGCTTCGAAGAAGAAATGTCCGCCGTGCTTGCGGGCGGCGCGGAAGAGCTCGGGGCCGTGCTTGCAGAGGAGGGCCTTGTTGGCGGAGACGACGGTCTTGCCGGCCTTGAGCGCGGCGAGCGTGACCTCGCGGGCGAGCGTGGTGCCGCCGATGAGTTCGCACACGATGTGGATCTCGGAATCGGTGGCGATGGAGAGCGGGTCCGTGGTGAGCTTGGCGGCAGCGACCTTGACGGAGCGCGCCTTCTTGAGATCGCGGACGGACGCGCGGGCGAGGTTGAGTTTCACGCCGAGGCGGGACTCGAGGGCGGCGCGGTTGGACTCGATGTGTTTCCACACGCCCTGGCCGACGGTGCCGAGGCCGCAGATGCCGATGTTGACGGTTGCGAGGGTGCTCATGGGTTCACAGAAGGGGCGGACGGCGCTTTTTTGACGAATTTATTTTCGGTGCCTTTGAGGAGGCGTCCGATATTCGCGCGGTGCAGGACGATGACAAAGCCGCCGATAAGGACGGCCAGGCCGATGAGCAGGCGCGGCTGGTGCAGGGCAAACGCACCGGCCGGGATGGCCACGGCGGCCAGAATCGAGGCGAGGGAAACGTAGCGCGACACGAAGAACGTGACGAGCCATACCCCGAGCGCGATCAGCGTGACCACGGGCATCAGCACGATGAAACCGCCAGCCGAAGTGGCGACTCCCTTACCGCCTTTGAAACGGGTGAAGCAGGAGAAGCTGTGCCCAAGGACGGCGAAGAGGAGGCCCGTGACGGCGACCGGAATGACCGTCTCGGGCGTGAGTATCTTCACGGTGCCGGTAACGACACTCCAGCTGGCGACGTGGTCGGATGTGGCGGCACTGACATGGGAGGCATACTTCGCGGCGAGAAGAGGCCAGCCGGCGGCAAGCGCCCCCTTGACAGCGTCGAGCGCGAAGACGGTGTTGCCCGCCTTCTTGCCGAGGACGCGTTTCACATTGGTCGCGCCGGGGCTTTTGCTGCCGTGTTCGAAAATATTGATCCCGTAGGCGCGGGCCACGAGGTAGCCGAAGGGAATCGCGCCCAGAAAATAGCCGATGAATGCGGCAATGGTGAGGGGTATCAACATGGGGAGGGAAAAGGTGGGGCGTGTTATCCTTAACGCGCCGGTCCGCGAGAGGCGGAAGGCAGCGGATTAAGGACAATCCGCCCCTACCCGCCGGCTCAGAGCTGCACGAACTTCGCCTGCTTGATCGCGGGGTTGCCCTTGATCTCGGCGCGGGCGGCCTCGCTCGGCTCGGTGTCGACGCGCACCACCATGTAGGCGGTGCTGCCGGGCGTGAGGCGCGAGAGGGACATGTCGGCGATATTGACCTTGTCCTTGCCGAGGAGCGTGCCGACCATGCCGACCATGCCGGGCTGGTCGAGATTCTCGAGGACGAGGAGCTTGCCCTCGGCGGCGACTTCGACCTCGCGGCCGTTGATGCCGACGATGCGCGGGGCGTTGGACTTGCCGATGAGGGTGCCGCGGGCGCTGTTCACGGAGCCGTCGCCACCGGTGGCCTCGACCTCGATGAGATCGGTGTAGTCGCCGGCATCGGAGGACTTGACGACCTCGAAGGCGAGGCCGAGGCGCTGAATCTGGGTGGGCGCGCTGACGGCATTGACGCCGTCGCCGCTGATGCGGCGGAGGTAGCCGCACTGAAGGGCGCGGGTGATCGCGTTGACGTCGAGATCGGCGACTTTGCCCTGATACGTGACGCGGAGCTTGGAGACTTGCTTGGGCGAGATCTGCTGCACGAGCGTGCCGAGCTTGGTGGCGAGATCGAGGTAGGGCGCGATGGCCTTGGCGGCGGCGGCGTCCATCGAGGGCATGTTGACGGCGTTGCGAACGGCGCCGTGGAGGAGGACGTCGGCGATCTGCTCGGCGATCTCGATGCCAACCGACTCCTGGGCCTCGGCGGTCGAGGCGGCGATGTGAGGAGTGAGCACGACGTTGGGCAGCGTGCGGAGCTCACTGTCCTTCGCGAGGGGCTCTTCGACATACACATCGAGACCGGCGGCGGCGACGTGGCCGGACTTGAGAGCGTCGATGAGAGCCTGCTCGTTGATGATACCGCCGCGGGCGCAGTTGAAGAGGCGGACGCCCTTCTTGCACTTCGCGATGGCGGCCGCGTCGATCATATTGAGGGTGTCGTCGGTCAGCGGCATGTGGACCGTGATGTAGTCAGAGCCGACGAGGAGGGCATCGAGCGTAACGGCCTCAACCTGCATGGCGGTCGCGCGGCTGGCGGAGAGGTAGGGATCGTAGGCGAGCACGCGCATGCCGAAGGCGATGGCGCGCTTGGCGACTTCGCTGCCGATGCGGCCAAGACCGACGATACCGATGGTCTTCTTGTAAAGTTCGATGCCGCTGAGCGTCTTGCGATCCCAGTTGCCGGCCTTCATCGAGGCGGCGGCCTGGGCGATCGGGCGGGCGCCGCAGAGGATGTGGGTGAACGTGAGTTCCGCCGTGGAAATGGTGTTGCCGCCGGGGGTATTCATGACGACGACACCGCGCTCGGTGGCGGCATCGACATCGACGTTGTCCACGCCGACACCGGCGCGGCCCACGACCTTGAGCAGAGGGGCGGCCTCGAAGACGGCGCGGCCGATCTTCGTCTCGGAACGCACGGCGATGGCGTGAACGTCCTTAACGAGTTCCAGAATCTTCTCCGGAGAGGAGCCGTAGGCCTCAACGACTTCAAAGCCCGTCTGCTGGCGCAGGTAGGCGACTCCCTTGGGCGAGATCTTATCGGCAACGAGGATTTTCATGAGAATGAGAGGTCAATCGAAGAGCGCGCCCCCCCGGCAAGCAAGGAAAAGCTGCGCCCCTCATTCACTCGGACGAGCCATGCCCGCCCACGCCACTTATCCTCCGGGAAAATGCATCCCCAGATAATAACACAAAGTAATCTGTTAGCTTAATGAAGCTTATGGCTTCGTAACTTCGCCTCCCTTGTCGTCTGGCGCGCTTCCCGCTTTGATGCCGACCGTGAGTTCCACCTCCATTCCTCAGCATGCAACATCTTCGCGTCTGACGCATCTTGATGCCCTGCGAGGACTCATGCTGGTTTTCATGGCCGTAAATCACATCCCCACCGAGCTGCAGATGTCGACCAACCACGTCTTCGGCTTCGTAAGTGCCGCCGAAGGCTTTGTTTTTCTCGCCGGACTGCTCGCTGGAATGGTCTACACGCGCAAACTCGACCGTGGTTCGTTCCCCGAAATGCGCGCCTGCGGTTTCCGCCGCGCGGCCGTCATCTACCGCTACCATCTCTGCGCCTATTTCGCGGTCTTCGCATGGGTGCTCGGTTTCACTGCGATCACGGGTATGCCCCCCGACTGCTCTCCCACCCTGATGCATGAATCGCCTTGGCTCGCGCTTCTGGCCGGCCCGGCGTTCCTCTATCAGCCCAGCCTCATGGACATCCTGCCCATGTATTGCCTCCTCATCTTGGCACTACCGTTTGTGCTGCGTTGGCTGGAGCAGGGCTTTCGCTTGCGGGTGATGCTCGCCAGCGTGGCGCTCTGGGGACTTTGCAACGCCTTTATTCCCCAGCATCCGTTCATTTCCGGCGTAATCAACACCGGTGCCTTCGATCCCGGCGCCTGGCAACTGCTCTTCGTGACCGGCGTGGTGTTTGGCCACGCCGGTGCTCGCCGCCAGGTGATCCTGCCTGCGCCACGCGCCTGGCTCATCGCACTCATGGTCGCAACGGTCGCGTGCCTCTACGCCCTGCGCCACGCCTTCATCCACGCGCCTTGGTCCCAACCCCTGCTCGATGCGCTCACCAACAAAAACAACCTCGCCCCGTTGCGCCTGTTGGACTTCGCCCTGCTCGCCTATCTCCTCCAACTGGCCATCACCCGCTTCCCCGCGATCATGCAGTGGCGTCCGCTGGCGTTTCTCGGCCGTCACTCCCTGCCGGTTTTTTCCGCCCACGTCGTCATAGCTACCGTTCTGCTCGGCCTTCCTTCCCTGTTCGCCGAGACCGCGCACGGACGCTGGACCGGCACCGGCATTCTGCTCAGCGGCATGTTTGCCGCGGCCGCGCTGGCCCATGCGCTCGCCCGCAGGAAAACCACCGCACTCCCGGCTCGCCACTCCTGGCTCTCACGGGCATTTCAGCCCCATGGAAAACCAACGGCTGGCGCAGCAGATCCGGTTCATCGCTGAGGTAGATAAGCTGAAGGACATTTTCCGCCAGACGCTCGTCACCGGCAGCCGTCGGCACGAGAACGACGCCGAACATTCCTGGCACCTCTGCCTCATGGTCCTCGTGCTCGCCGAACACGCCAACACGCCGCAAGTGGACGTGCTCCGCGTCCTGAAAATGCTCCTCATTCACGACATCGTGGAGATCGATGCCGGTGACACCTTCGCCTACGACACCGCGCGCATGGCCGACCAGCACGAACGCGAAGCCCGTGCCGCCGACCGCCTCTTCGGCCTCCTCCCCGCCGACCAATGCACCGAGTTCCGCGCCCTCTGGGATGAGTTCGAGGCGCGCACCACGCCCGAGTCGAAATTCGCCGCCGCCATGGACCGCTTTCAACCGATGCAGCTCAATTGTCTCACCGAAGGTGCCGCGTGGCGCATGCACGGCGTCACCAGCGACCGCGTGCTCGCGCGCAACGCCCACATCGCCGACGGCGCGACGGAAGTCTGGGCCTACGCCGCAAACATGATCGCCGATGCCGTCGCCGCCGGACACCTCCCCGAAGCTGGAAAATAACCCCGACCAGCCCCGGAATTTATCTGGAAAGCTGGAAATCAGGACAAGCCACCGATCTGCCACCGCCGTCTCCGTTCCCAGTTTGTTTCCAGCTTTCCAGATTAAAAATTCCGAATTCCCCTCTCAGCTCAAATCCCGGATCGACCCAAACTCCGGATCGTTGAGCCGCTTGTAGGTGCGCACGATCAGCCCGTCGGTGAGGCCCGCCAGCCAGTCACAGATCCGCCGCGCCTTGCCGTCCACCGTCGTCTCCACGTCAACCAGCCGGCCCACGCGCGGCGGCAGGATATTGATCACACGCCCGCCCTTCTCGACGTAGTTGTTCCAGCACGCCTGCCAGAGACTGAAGAGAACGTTGCGTGCCTTGAACTCGATTTGTTGAAGCTGCGGACTCTCGAAAATGACGTCGTTGGCCATCTTCTTGAAAAACGCCGCCTCGCGCAAAGCCTCCGCCGCCACCACCAGCTCGAAACGATAACGGTTCGTCTGCGCCGTCATGAAATTATTCCGCTCGCGCAGCCGGCAGGCCGTGATGAAACCACCGATCTTGCTGGAAAAAACCTCCTCCAGTCGGTCGCCACGCACGGCGTTGATCAGCACGTCCAGATACCGCAGCCGCTCCGCGTCCAGCGCCTCGCCCGCCGCCCAATTCTCGATGCGCTCGATCGTAAGAAATCCCGCCTTCACGCCATCCACGATGTCGTTCAACGAATAGGCCGCGTCGTCCGCCCAGTCCATGATCTGGCACTCGATGCTCTTGAACTCATTGATCGCTTCCCCCGCGTGCAGCGCGGTCGGAATCGCGCCGCCACCAAAAACGAAATCACGATACGCCACCTGAGGATCGTAGAGAAAATGATTCGACGGCGGCTGGGAAAACTCACTGCGCAGTTTTTTGTATTTCAACACGCCGTCCAGCAGCGCCCGCGTCGGCTGCATCCCGCGCACGCCGGATTCGTTTTGATAAAGCGTTTCGGCAAGCAGATGCAGCGTCTGCGCGTTGCCCTCGAAACCGCCGTGCCCCTTCATCAACTCCTGCAGCGTCCGCTCCCCCGAATGCCCGAACGGCGGATGCCCGAGATCGTGCGACAAGCAGATCGCCTCGACGAGTTCGTCATCGATGAAAAAATCCTCCGCCAGCGGCGCACCCTGCATGAGCAGGTAGTGGCAGATCGAGCGGCCGATCTGCGCAACTTCCATCGAATGAGTAAGCCGCGTCCTGTAAAAATCATACTCGCCCGACAAAAAAACCTGCGTCTTCGACTGAAGTTTTCTAAATGCGTGCGCGTGGATCACGCGGTCTCTGTCCACCTGAAACGCCGTGCGGTAGTCGGCTTTGCGCGCCCCGTCCCACGTCTCCAAATCAAAGGCGTTGTAAAAACGATTGGGCATAGTTTGAGGATGGAAACGTTTCCCATCATCGCCAGTCTGACCATCCCAATATGCGTCACCCCATTCTTACCCTGTGGGCGATCAGCCTGCTCTGCCTCGCACCCCTACGCAGCGCACCGATCGACAGCCTCATCTCCGCGAGTGACCTTCTGAAAATCAAGGTTCCCGGCAACCCCGCCATCTCGCCCGACGGCAAACAGGTCGCCTACACCGTGCGCAGCATCGAGCCCAAGGCCGATGCCCCCGACGTCTACACCTACCGCACGCAGATCTGGCTCGTCTCCCTCGACGGACGCGGCGGCCCCCGCGTCCTCACACAGGGCAACACCTCTGCGACTGCGCCCGCCTGGAGTCCCACCGGTGACCGCATCGCCTACCTTCAATCCGACCCCGGCAACGCCCGCGCCCGCCTCTGGATTCTCCCCGTCGCCGGTGGCGGCGCCCCCTACCCGGTCACCCCCGCCCTCGCCGGCCTCTCGCCGCCGCACTGGTCCCCTGATGGCACTCGCCTGCTCTTTTCCGCCTCGGTCAGTTACGACGAAATCCGCACCTCCCTCGAACAGTCCAAAGCCCCCGCCACCACTCCTCCCTGGCCGCTCGAACGCCCCCGCCTTCCCGAACCACCCGCCCCTCTCGCGCCCGCCGAAGCCGCCAAACCCGGCGCGAAAAAACCCGCCGAAACCAAGCCCGTAAAAATCTCCCCCGATCCCGAAGGCAACCTCGCCGAACGCCGCGCCTGGCTCCTCGCCAACGAGTCCAACCATAACCCGCGCGCGACATGGCGGCTCGATTTCAACGAAGATCACGACAACCCCTCCGCCCCCGACGCCACCCACGTTTACAGCGTGGCCGCCAGCGTGGACTCCACTCCGCTCGATCTCACTCCCGGCTACGCATCTTACGACGAACCCGTCTGGTCCCGCGACGGACAAACCATCTACTGCACCGGCCCCGCCGACCTCATCCAACACCCCGACCGCGCCCACTCCCGCCGTCTCTACACGCTCACGCCCGACAGCTCGGCCCCGCCCAAACTCCTTCCGACCTCCGACGGTTATCTGGCCGCTTCTCCGCAGCCCTCCCCCGACGGAAAGACCCTCGCGTGGATCGCCCAGCCCGACAAAACCCCCGGTGACCTCGTCTACGGTATCGCCTGTGTCGCCACGCTGAACCTCGCCGACGGCAAAACCACCATCCTCACCGAAAAACTCGACCGCGCCGCCTTCAACCCCCGCTGGTCCACCGACGGCAAGTTCATCTATTTCACCGCCACCGCCAACGGAGCCATCCCCCTCTACCGCGTGCCCTCCGCCGGCGGAAAAGCCGAGCGCCTCACTTCCCCCGACGCCGGCATCGGCGACTACGACGTTGCTAAAGAAGACCTCGCCCTCGTCCTCACCAAAGCCTCCAACCCCGGCGAACTCTACCGCCTCAGCCCAGCCGGCCGCAGCCAGCGCATCCTCACTTCGCACAACAACGACTGGCTCCGCGACAAACAGCTCGCTCCGCTCGAACGCCGAAAACTCAAACAGCCCGACGGCACCGAGATCGAATACTGGCTCATGCGCCCGGCCTACATGGAAGGCCCCTACAACTACCCTCTCCTCGTCGAAATCCACGGAGGCCCCGGCTCCATGTGGGGCCCTGGCGATCCCACGATGTGGCACGAACTCCAGTTCTTCGCCGCCCGCGGCTACGGAGTGGTTTTCTGCAACCCGCGCGGCTCCGACGGCTACGGCCGCGCCTTCCTCCACGCCAACTTCCAGAACTGGGGCCCCGGTCCCGGCTCCGATGTGCTCGCCGTCGCCACCGCCGCCGCCAAAGAAACTTGGATCGATCCCGCCCGTCAGGTCATCACCGGCGGCAGCTACGGCGGCTACCTCACCGCCTGGCTCATCTCTCAAGACCAGCGCTGGAAAGCCGCCATCGCCGC
>Ga0123337_10001212_pt1 | contig 34654 bp, 33 predicted proteins | sample frozenSSSSmetaG_FD_89792 | JGI IMG/M metagenome (GOLD analysis project Ga0123337, IMG submission 89792) | Glacier valley bacterial and archeal communities from Borup Fiord, Nunavut, Canada, to study Microbial Dark Matter (Phase II) -... | ecosystem: Environmental > Aquatic > Freshwater > Ice >...
CGGCGAGGCCGCCGCCGCCGATCGGCACATAGATCGCGCCGATCGGCCCCGGATGCTGGCGCAGCAGTTCCATGCCGATCGTGCCCTGTCCGGCGATCACGTCGGGATCGTCGAACGGATGGACCACCACATAGCCGTGCTTTTCCGCCAGATTGGCGGCATGGCCGCGTGCGGCATCGAACCCGTCGCCGAACAGCACCACCTCGCCGCCGCGCTTGCGGACTGCATTGATCTTGATCGCCGGGGTGGTGGTCGGCATCACCACAATGGCGCGGATGCCCAGCCGGTGCGCCGACAGCGCCACGCCCTGGGCATGGTTGCCCGCTGACGCGCAGATCACCCCGCGCGCCCGTTCCTCGGGGGTGAGCTGGGCGATGCGGTTATGCGCGCCGCGGATCTTGAACGAAAATACCGGCTGCATGTCCTCGCGCTTGAGCAGCACATCGACGCCCAGCCTTGCCGACAGCATTGGCATGCTGTCGAGCGGGGTTTCCTCGGCGACTTCATAGACCGACGAGGTCAGGATGCGGCGGACATAGTCCTGCATGGCGGGCACTCCAATTGTGCCCGCGACACACGCCGTAGCGACGGATTTGTCAACACCCGCCCGCCTGTTCAACTACCGCAGCAATTGCCAGGTCTGGTAGCCGGCCAGGATGATCACCAGGCACCCCACGATGATCATCAGCGTCCGCGCCGGCATCTTGCGCACGATATAGCCGGCAAAGGGGGCGGCGAGCAGCCCGCCCACGATCAGCCCGGCCACGGCCATGGCATGGTCGAGCAGCCCGTCGGCATCGGCCCAGTGGCCGGTCAGCATGCTGACCAGGAAGGCGGCCGAGATGGCGACGGTGAGGAAGAACTCCACCGTATTGACGGTGCCCACCACATAGCGCGGCGCCGAGCCTGACCCGACCAGGGTCGAGGTGACCACCGGACCCCAGCCGCCCCCGCCGGCGGCATCGACAAAGCCGCCCACAATGCCCAGCGGCACGATGGCCGCCGCTGTCGGCTCCAGCTGCGACTTCCGCTGCCGGAAGGCACGATAAAGAATATAGCCACCCATCACGGTGAGATAGGCCGTCACATAGGGGCGCAAGACGTCCCCGTCGATCGAGGTCAGCACATAGGCGCCCAGCACGCCGCCCAATATGCCGGCGGGCGCCAGCCGCCAGAACAGCTTCCAGTCCACATTCTTGTGGCTGACATGGCTGGTGGCCGAGGCCGCCGTGGTGAAGACTTCGGCCGCATGCGCGCTGGCCGAGGCATAGGCAGGCGAAACGCCAAAGGCCAGCAGCATGGTGGAACTGACCACCCCATAGGCCATGCCCAGCGCGCCGTCGACGATCTGCGCCAGGAAGCCGACAACCGCGAAAATAAAGAACTCCGAGCCCATGCCATTCCCTCCAGATTGGTAAAGCCGACGTTAATCTATACTAAACTGGTCGTGTAGAGGCTGACTCGATATGAACTTGGCGAAGAATCCGTCGTTTTGAGTATTTTTTCGCGTCGCGCAGCCGATGCCCATTGTTTGATCATGGTACGGGGTCGGTGCGGCGTGGTGGGGCGATTATTCGGCCGCCGGTCAATCGTGAAATTTGCATGGCTGCTTCTCAATCAAATGATTGATTGATGATTGTGGCGAGTCTATAGAGCGCCGGCAAAGAGGCGCGCATGACCACAGACCAACCCCACAGCAAACGCGAAAGCGGCGATGACCGGCGCCTGGCCATTGCGGCGGCTGCCCGCGCCATCATCCTGGAAAAGGGCCTTGAGGGCCTGCGTACCCGCGACATTGCCGCCCGTGTCGGTATCAACATCGCCACGCTGCACTATCACGTCCCCTCCAAGGAGGCGTTGGTGGCCTTGGTGGCCGAGAGTATCCGCTACGATTTTCGGGACCAGGCGCTGCGCCATCCGCGCGACGGCAAGACCGCGCTGCAAAAGCTGCATCTCGAATTCAACGATTTTCGCGAAACCATGCGCGACATGCCCGATCTGGTGATCGTGCTGACAGAACTTGTCGCGCGCTCGCGGCGTGATCCCGTCATCGCCGGAATCATGACCCCGATTTACGAGTTCTGGCGCAATCAGTTTGTCGACATTTTCCGCCTCGGCATCGCCGACGGCTCCTTTCGGGCCGATACCGATGCCGAAGCGGCTGCCCTGATCATTGCCGGCGCCCTCTCCGATTGCTGGCGCCGTCCCAATCCCGGCTCGCCCCGGCTCGAGCAGATGCTTGCCGAGCTTGAACGCGCCTTTGCCCCCTATCCCTCTTCATCCCAAGAAAGTCTCTGATGTCCGCCCACCCCGCTCCCCCTGCCGGCGCCCCGGCCGCGCCCGATCCGCGCCGCTGGCTGGCGCTCTTCGTCCTGCTCATCGCCAATTTCATGAACCTGATTGACGTCACCATCGTCAATGTGGCTTTGCCCTCGATGCGCGATGGCCTCAACGCCACCGACAACCAGATCGAATGGGTCGTCGCCGCCTATATCCTGGCCTTCGCCCTGGGCCTGCTGCCCTTTGGCCGGCTGGGCGATATCCTGGGCCGGACCACCCTCTTCCTCTGGGGCGTTGCCGGCTTCACCGCCGCTTCGGCCCTCTGTGGCCTCGCGCCCAATATCGAATTCCTGATCGTCGCCCGCATCATCCAGGGCCTGGCCGGCGCCATGATGACGCCGCAGGTACTGGCTATTGCCACCGTGACCTTCCCGCCGCATGAACGCGGCCAGGCCTTCTCGCTGTTCGGCCTCTCGGCCGGCCTCGCCGCCGTCTGCGGCCCGATCCTGGGCGGCATCCTGGTCTCGGCCAACCTGTTCGGCATGGACTGGCAGCCCATCTTCCTGGTCAATATCCCCATCGGCATCGCCACCATCGTCGCCGGCTGGTTCCTCATTCCGCGCCTGCCGGGCCATGCCAGCCTGCGCAATGACTATGTCGGCATCGTGCTGTTCGGCTTGGGCATCCTCGCGGTGGTCTTCCCCATCATCGAGGGTCGGGCCTATGGCTGGCCGCTCTGGGCTTTTGCCATGATCATCGCCGGCTTTGGCCTCTTGGTAGCCTTCGTGTTCTGGACCCGCGGCCGTGCCGCCGCCGGCCGCTCGCAGCTGCTCAATTTCGACCTGATCACCAATCGCCAGTTCATGTTCGGCGCCTTTGTGACCACCGTCTTTGCCTCCGGCATTCCCGGCATGTTCATGGTGATCTCGCTGCTGCTGCAGGGTGGCTTTGCCTTCACCCCGCTCGAATCGGGCCTGGCCAATACGCCCTTCTCGGTGGGCGTGCTGCTGGCATCGGCCATTGCCGGCCGCTTTGGCAGCCACTACCTGCGGGCCCGCCTCGCCACCTCGGGTGGCCTGCTGGTGCTGGGCATTTCCTGGCTGCACTTCTATATTGCCAGCGTCAGTGACAGCATCGACCACTGGGCCCTGCTGCCGCCGCTGCTGATCGCCGGTATCGGCCTCGGGCTCGGCTTCTCCTCGCTGTTCCAGCTGGTGCTGTCCAACGTGCCGCCGCGCGATGCCGGCGCCGGTTCGGGCTCGCTGCAGGCCTTCCAGCAGGTCGGTGGTGCCCTGGGCGTCGCCATTATCGGCGAGCTGTTCTTCGGCCGGCTGGGCACCAACCTGGCCACCGGCACCATGCCGCACGCCGCCTTCGCCGACGCCGCCGCCACCGCGCTCTACTATGTCATGGGCAGCTTTGCTGTCGTGCTGCTGCTGTCGCCGTTCTTCCGGCGCAATCCCGGCCACGCCAACGCCCACGGCCAGCGCCCGGCTGCCCCGGCCGTTGTGCTCGAGCACTAGCCGCGCCGTTTCGCCCAAGCAAAAGGCCGCCAGCAATGGCGGCCTTTTCGTTTGCGTTTGCAGGCAAGCCTAGCGGACGATCAGCGTGCCGGCACCAAATTCGGTGAACAGCTCGACGAGCACCACATGCGGCTGCTTGCCATTGAGGATCACCACGCCTTCCACGCCGTCTTCGAGCGCGGCAAAGCAGGTTTCCACCTTGGGGATCATGCCACCCGAAATCGTGCCGTCGGCAATCAGCTCCTTGGCCTCGCGCACGCTGAGCTCGGGGATCAGCGTGCCGGACTTGTCGAGCACGCCGGGCACGTCGGTCAGGAACAGCAGGCGCTTGGCGCCCAGCGAGCCGGCAATGGCGCCGGCAAAGGTATCGGCATTGATATTGTAGGTATTGCCGTCGCGGCCCGGCGCCACCGGCGCAATCACCGGAATCAGCTCGGAGCGGGCCAGCAGGTCCAGCAGCGTGCGGTCGACTTCCACCGGCTCGCCGACAAAGCCCAGGTCCAGCACCCGCTCGATATTGGAGCCGGGATCCTTGACGGTCTTTTCCGCCCGCTTGGCAAAGACCATATTGCCGTCCTTGCCGCACAGGCCAATGGCCCATTCGCCTTCGGCATTGATCAGCGCCACGATTTCCTTGTTGATCGAGCCGGCCAGCACCATCTCGACCACTTCCATGGTCCGCTTGTCGGTGACACGCAGCCCGCCCTCGAACTTGGACTCGATGCCCAGATTCTTCAGCATCAGCGCGATCTGCGGCCCACCGCCATGCACCACGATCGGATTGACCTTGGACTGCTTGAGCAAAGCGATGTCGCGGGCAAAGGCCTGGCCGAGCTTGGCGTCGCCCATGGCATGGCCGCCGTATTTGACGACGACGGTCTTGCCCTCATAGCGCTGCATATAGGGCAGGGCCTGGGCGAGAATGCCGGCATCATGGCTGAACCGGTCGGTCTCGGCGGCTTTATCGGACATAGGCAGACCCAATCGGTTGGTCAAACGGCGTGAAAATGTCCGCACCGGGAATAGAGCATCAAGGCGCAAAGGAAAAGCCGCTTCTGCGCTTTTGGCACTGATCCGTTTGCCCTGTCTGTGCGTTACCGTACGCCTGATCTCGTGACCCGGCATGGGCGGGGATAGGCATAACGGGGGAGGCAGGGTACACCTATGCCCATGATTGACACACCGTCCCAGGACATCGCCGACCTGATTGCCCGCTGCGCCCTGCGGGATCGCGCCGCTTTCCGTGTTCTCTACGAACGCACCAGCGCGAAACTCTTTGGCGTTACCCTGCGTATCTTGAAAGACCGTTCGGAGGCTGAAGAGGCTCTCCAGGAAGTTTTCGTGAAGGTCTGGCAGCGCGCCGACCGTTACGTCGCCGGTACCACCAGTCCCATAAGCTGGCTGGTTGCCGTCGCACGCAATCATTCACTCGACATTCTGAGGGCCCGTCGTCCACCGTCCGACGATATCGATGTGGCCCTTGAAATTCCTGACGCCGGCCCCTCTCCGGAGCGGGCGACCCAGGACAGTCAGGAACGCCGCCAGATCGAGACTTGTCTGGGCACGCTCGATCCCGAACGTGCCGACGCGGTGCGCGGTGCCTATCTCGATGGCTATAGCTACGAGGAACTGGCGACGCGCTACACCGTGCCCTTGAACACGATGCGGACCTGGCTACGCCGGAGCCTCATCAAACTGAAAGATTGCCTGAGCGCATGAGTACCAGTGATGATTTCGGCGAAGACTTTGAGGGCCGCAACGCCTTGGTGGCCGAGTATGTCCTGGGCCTGCTGTCCACCAGCGAACATGAGCGTATCGGCCGCCTGATCGAGAATGACCAGAACCTACGGGCTGAACGGGACTTCTGGGTCTCGCGCTTTGCCGCGCTCAATCAGGAATATGAAGAAACCCCGGTGCCCGGCCATATCTATGCCGCCATCGAGGCCCGCGCCTTTGGCGATGTGGTCCGGTCACGGCCGATGGCAAGCTTCTGGGACAGCCTGCTGGTCTGGCGCGGCATTGCCGCCGGGGCCCTGGCTGTCGCCGTGGCCGCGGTCGGCTTCAACCTGCTGCAGCCCGCCGGCGATGTGTCCAGCCTCACTACCCAGCTGGTGGCCGCACTCGAGGAAGAGGGCAGCCCGGTCAAGTTCGTCGCGCTTTATGATGGCAGCGGCAATGTCCGGCTTACCGCTCTGTCGGGCGAAACCGTCCCCGACAAGGATTTCGAACTCTGGGCCATCCAGGGCGGCAACAATCCGATCTCCATGGGCGTCATCCCCGTCAATGAACGCAGCGCCGTCTCCATTGCCCCCGAGGTCATGGAAGGCTGGGGCGAAGGCTCGGTGCTCGCCATCACACTTGAGGAAAAGGGCGGCTCGCCCGATGGCAACCCGCATGGCCCCATCGTCGCCAAGGGCGCCGTTACGAAGATCTAGCCGTTCCGGATCACCGCAATGGCAAATATAAAATGTCTGGCCAAAACACTGCCGGCGCCCCGAAACGGGCGGCGGCATTTTTCGTAAGCTGCTGTAAAATAACAATTTTCGCGCCGCGCAAAAATCTTCGCACTATTTTTCGCGGCGTTGAAACAATCTGAAACTTAAGCTGAAAAGCCCCCGTTCCTTCACATGTCCCAGCCGAACAACGGGAACAAGATACAGGAAGGAACGACCCCATGAACTTCTCTCTCCGTGCACTCACTGTCGCTGCCATGATCTCCGCTGCCTCGATCGGCGGCGCGATGGCCCAGGACAATCCAATGGTTGGCGGCGCTGCCATGTTCGCTGACAAGAATATCGTCGAAAACGCCGTGAACTCTGCCGACCACACCACCCTGGTTGCCGCCGTTCAGGCCGCCGGCCTGGTCGAGACGCTGTCGGGCGAAGGTCCGTTCACCGTTCTGGCCCCCGTCAATGCCGCTTTTGACGCCCTGCCAGCCGGCACCGTCGACACGCTGCTGCTGCCCGAAAACAAGGACATGCTGGCCACCATCCTGGCCTGCCACGTCATTCCGGCCAAGGCCCTCTCCACCGACATCGTCGGCATGGTTGAAGCCGATGGCGGCGAGCATGTTGTCGACACCGTCGGCGGCTGCAAGCTGACCCTCAAGGCTGCTGACGGCAAGGTCACCGTGACCGACGAGAATGGCACCGTTGCCAATGTCACCATTGCCGACGTGATCCAGTCCAATGGCGTGATCCACGTGATCGACGCCGTGCTGACGCCAAAGTCGGCCATGTAACCAAAAGGGCGGCCATTGCGAATGGCCCCCTGAGAGAGGCGACGGGTTTGCCGCCTCTCACCACAACTTGACGTGCCATGCCCCTGCCCGGGACCCTATACTGGCCGTCAACCAAGCCCCGCGCCGCCGCCCGCATTCCCTCCTGCGGTTCCGGGCGCGGGGCAATCTGCTCAAGGAGAACGACCATGGCTATCGATCGTCGCAATCTGCTTCTGGGTGGCTCGGCCATCGCTGCCTTCGCCGCCTTTGTCGGCCTGCGCCCCATGGGGACAACCGAGGCGGCCGAGGGCGATTTCCCCTTCAAGCTGACCGACGCCGAGTGGCAGGCCAGGCTCGAGCCCGCCGCCTATGACGTGCTGCGCCACGAGGGCACCGAACGTCCGTTCACCTCCCCGCTCAATGACGAGCACCGCGCCGGCACCTTTGTCTGCGCCGGCTGCGCCCAGCCCCTGTTCGCCTCCGAAACCAAATATGACAGCGGCACCGGCTGGCCGAGCTTTTATACCTTCATCGATGGCGCCGTGGGCACCACCGAGGACAATAGCCTGTTCATGACCCGCACCGAGGTGCACTGCTCCAATTGCGGCGGCCATCAGGGCCATGTCTTTGACGACGGCCCCGAGCCCACCGGCCTGCGCTACTGCATCAATGGCGTATCGCTGAACTTCATCGCCGCCTGACGGAACATTTGCCTTTCTCACCGGTTGGTCCTTCGGCAAAAGGAGATATCCGATGAGCAAAAGCATAGACGAACAGATCGCCGACGATCTCGCCAAGGTGGACAAGACCAGCGGTGGCGGTCACCTGGGCGGCACCGAATTCGGCCAGTCGCCAGGCGAGGCCAAGGTCAAGCATCCCGAAGGGGACAAGACCCGTCCTGACAAGACGTCTGGCACCGACGCGAAATAGTCCCTACCGCTTTGACCGGGCAGGCATTGCCTTGGCCCGGTCAAAGGCGTTTAAGGATCTATCCGCGATCAGATGGCTCCTCATGAAACTCACCATTCTCCAGACCGGCGAAGTGCCGCTGCCGCTGCGCAGCCGCTTCGTGCCCTATCGCAAGATGTTCGAAGCCATGTTCGACCAGACCGGGCAGGGCTTCAGCTACGAGACGATCAACGTCGCCGAGGGCGAGCCGTTTCCAGACTTGGCACGCCTTGAAGGAGTGGTGATCACCGGCTCGGCCGCGGGTGTCTATGACGATCTGCCCTGGCTCGAGCCGCTGCGCGATTTCATCCGCAAGGGTTATCAGCAGCGCACCCCGCTGCTCGGCATCTGCTTTGGCCACCAGATCATGGCCGATGCGCTGGGCGGGGACGTGCGCAAGTCGCCCAAAGGCTGGGGCCTCGGCCGCCACACCTATGAGGTCACGGCCCGGCCCGGCTTCATGCCGAAGGCGCCCTCGGCGCTGGCGGTCGCCTGTTCGCATCAGGATCAGGTGCTTGTCCCGCCGCGCGAGGCCGAGGTCATCCTGGCCTCCGACTTCACGCCCAATGCCGGACTGGCCTATCGCAATGGCGCCGCGCTGAGCCTGCAGCCGCATCCCGAATTTGCCGATGACTACACCGTGGCGCTGGCCGAGCTGCGCCGCGGCAAGGCGCCCGACGAACTGGTCGATTCGGCCGTTTCCTCGGTGGCCATGCCCTCGCACAGCGCTGACGTTGCGGGCTATATTGGGCGCTTCTTCAAGGAACGCTGAGCATGGCTCGGTCGGCGGCCATGCCGTAAACTTGGCGCTGTGCCTTGATCTAGGTCAACGGCGCCCCACCGATTTGATGCGATCGTGCGCTGGTCTGCCCATAGCGCCAGGAATCTCGCGTGTTCAATCTCGATAAACTGTCCATCACCCAGAAACTGGTTGCCGCCTTTCTCGGTTTCGGGGCCCTGGTGGCCGTGTTTGGCGGCATGGCGATCATGCAGCTGCTGGCGCAAGACAATATGGCCGTCATCGTGCCGCTGGTCCTGGCTGGGGCAGCCGCAGCCTCGGGCTGTCTGGCGGTCTTCGTGCTGTTCCAGCGCGTGGTGTCGAGCCGGCTCCGGACCCTGGTGGCCCTGACCGGCGAACTGGCCGCCGGCCACACCGATCTGGCCATTCCGCCCCAGAAGGTCAGCGACGAACTCACCGTCATGTTTGATGCGCTGGAGGCCTTCCGCGCCGCGCTGGTGGAACAGGCGGCGCTGCAGCAGAGCGAACGCCAGCGCGAGACCGAAGCCAGCCTGCGCCGGCGGGCGGCCGACCGGCTGACCGATGACCTGCAGGCGACGCTGCGCGCCGTCATGGCAGGTGATCTCGGCCGGCGCGTCGATGTCGCCTATGAGCAGGCCGAGCTCGGCCAACTGGCCACCGAGGTCAATGCGCTGCTCGAGGCCGTCGACAAAGGCCTCACCGGCACCGGCCTGGTGCTGTCAGCCCTGGCCCGGGCGGACCTCACGGCGCGCGTCACTGGCGCCTTTACCGGTGCCTTTGCCGAGCTGCGCGACAATACCAATGCCGTGGCCGAAAAGCTCTCCAGCGTGGTGACCGATCTGCGCGTGACCTCGCGCGCCCTCAAGACCGCCACCGGCGAGATCCTGGCCGGCGCCAATGACCTGTCCGATCGCACCACCCGCCAGGCGGCGACGGTGGAAGAAACCTCGGCCACCATCGAGCAGCTGTCGCGCACTGTCGGCGCCAATGCCAGCCGCGCCCGCGAGGCCAACCAGGCCGTCTCGGCGGCCTCGGCCATCGCGGTGGAAAGCGGCAAGGCCATGGAATCGGCCACCGCCGCCATGTCGGCCATCACCACCTCCTCGGCCAGGATCTCCAGCATTATCGGGCTGATCGACGATATCGCCTTCCAGACCAATCTGCTGGCGCTCAATGCGTCGGTGGAAGCCGCCCGGGCCGGCGATGCCGGCAAGGGCTTTGCCGTGGTGGCGGTGGAAGTCCGCCGCCTGGCCCAGTCCGCTGCCAGTGCCTCGGCCGAGATCAAGCAGCTTATCGATGTCTCTGCCGGCGAGGTGGCCGGCGGCACGCAGCTGGTCATGGACATTGCCCAGCGCATCGTTGCGCTCAACGGCTCGGTGACCCAGAGCGCCACGCTGATCGGGGAGATTGCCGACGCCAGCCAGAGCCAGGCTTTGGCCATCGAGGAAGTGGCCGTTGCGGTGCGGCAGATGGATGAGATCACCCAGCACAATGCGGCGCTGGTGGAAGAGACCAATGCGGCCATCGAGCAGACCGAGGCCCAGGCCGCCGAACTCGACCGCATTGTCGACGTCTTCACCCTCGCCGACGCCAGTATCCGGCCGGGCAGTTCTCGGGCAGCCTAGCTCTCGAGCAGCATCGCGATTTCGGTGCGCAGCTCGCGCAGGCCGTCGCCCTTGACCGATGAGGTCAGGATCACATGGGGATGCGCGGCCGGCCGCTTGGCGATCGCCGCCTTGGTGGCGATGATGACCTTGTCGAGCTCTTCCTTGCTGGGCTTGTCGGCCTTGGTCAGCACCACCTGATAGCTCACGGCGGCATGGTCGAGCTCGTTCATCACCGTCAGGTCGGTGTCCTTGGGGCCGTGGCGGCCATCCACCAGCACATAGACGCGGCGCAGCGTGGCGCGGCCGACCAGATAGCGGTGGATCAGCTTGGTCCACTGCCGCACCTTGTCTTCCGGCGCACGGGCATAGCCATAGCCGGGCATGTCAACGATGCGCAGGTTCTCGCTCTGGCTCTCGAAGATATTGAGCTCCTGCGTGCGGCCCGGCGTATTGGAGGTGCGGGCCAGACCCGACATGCCGACCAGCGCATTGATCAGGCTGGACTTGCCCACATTGGAGCGCCCCGCAAAGGAGATTTCCACCCGGTCCATCTCGGGCAGGTCGGCAATGCTGACGCAGCCTTTGACGAACAGGAACGGCCGGGCGAACAGCAGGCGGCCGCGTTCGATCATGTCGGGGGCGTAATCGATAGTGGTCATCGTGCTTGGCCTTCAAAAACAAGGTGCCCGCCGGAGGGTCCCGGCGGGCATGTAGCATGACTGATCGGTGATGGCGATCAGGCTTTGGGTGTCGCGTCCGCCTTGGGCTTGCGCTTGAAGGCGTCCAGGATGTTGCCGATCAGGTTCACTTCCACGCCATGGCGCTTCATGATGAACCACTGCTGCGTTACCGACAGCGTATTGTTCCAGGCCCAGTAGATCACCAGACCCGCCGGGAAGGTGCCCAGCATGAAGGTGAAGATCACCGGCATCCAGTTGAAGATCATCGCCTGGGTCGGATCTGGTGGCGGCGGGTTCAGCTTCATCTGGACCCACATGGTGATGCCCATGATCACCGGCCACACGCCCAGGTGCAGGAAGCTGCCGATCAGCGGCAACGTCGTCGGCTCCCAGGGGATCAGGCCGAACAGGGTGAAGATATTGGTGGGATCTGGCGCCGCCAGATCCTGGATCCAGCCGAAGAACGGCGCATGGCGCATGTCGAGGCTGATGAAGATGACGGTATAGAGCGCAAAGAAAACCGGAATCTGGATCAGCACCGGCCAGCAACCGCTGAGCGGATTGATCTTTTCGGTCTTGTACAGCTCCATCATCGCCTGCTGCTGGGCCGGGCGGTCTTCCTTGAAGCGTTCCTGGATGGCTTTCATTTCAGGCTGCACGCGGCGCATGGCGGCCATCGAGGCATAGGAGCGGCTGGCCAGCGGGAAGAACAGCGCCTTGACGATGACGGTCACGGCCAGCACGGCGACGCCGAAATTGCCGATAATGCCATTGAGGAAGGTCAGCAGGTAATACATCGGCTTGGTCAAAAAGCCGAACCAGCCCCAGTCGATCAGCAGGTCGATCCGGTCAAAGCCATAGGTCTGCTGATAGCTGTTGATGACCGATTCTTCCTTGGCGCCGGCAAACAGGTAGCTCTCATGGGTCGCCGTTGCGCCGGCGGCCACCACCAGCGGCGTGGTTTCCACAAAGCTGGTCTGGTAGTCGTCATAGCTGCCGGTATTCTTCCACGAGAACAGCGCATTGATCGCCGTTGCCGGCTTGGGCAGCACGGCCGTGGCCCAGTACTTGTCCGAGAAACCCAGCCAGCCGCTGGTATTGTCGAAGCGGACCTGCTGGTCCTTCTGCATGTCGGTGTACTTCTTGGACACCATGTTGTTCGAGCCCAGCACGCCATGCGGGCCTTCATGCTGGATGAAGAAGTTGGCCACCTTGGGCGTGCCGTGGCGGGCGACGCGGGCATAGGGGAACAGCGCGACATCGCCGCTGCCATTATTGGTCACCGACTGGGTGACGGTGAACAGGTAGAATTCATCGACCGCAAAGGTCCGGCGGAACACCAGGCCCGCGCCATTGTCCCAGCGCAGCGTTACCGGGGTCGTGGCGGTCAGCGTGCTGGCGCCGCCCTCGACTGTCCAGACGCTCTTGCTGTCCGGCACGGCCACAGTGGTGCCGGCGGCCGGCACGAAGCCCTGCTCGGCGAAATAGGCATTCGGCACGCCCGCGGGGGTCAGCAGGGTGATGATCGGGGAGTCCGGATCAACCGTCTCCTGATACTGCTTGAGCTCGAGGTCGTCGAGACGCGCGCCGGTCAGGTTGATCGAGCCGTGCAGGTCGGGGGTGTCGATGGTGACGCGCTCGCTGGCGCCAATGGCCTCGGCGCGGTCGGCGTAGAACACGGTGCCGTCGGCGGCTACGGTTCCTGGCGTGCCCGCGGCAACGGCCGTTGCGGCCGGCGTGGCCAGCGCGGCCTCGCTCTGGGCCTGCTCGGCGGCAATCTGGGCCTGCTGCTGGGCCCGCTCGAGCTGCGGACCGGCAATGAAGAACTGCCAGCCGAACAGCACGATCATGCTGAGCACGATGGCCAGGATCACATTGCGATTATCGGTCATTGTTTTGGTTTCCGTGGGCCGCGGCCGGAAGAGGTGCGCTGTTCATTCGATCTGGGTGCGTGCACGCGCACGATCAAGGCGCCCAGATCGGCAACCAGCTTGGCAAAGGGTTCGCTCAGCGCTTCGCGCCGTCCCACCAGCACATAATCGTGGGCGGGCACAAAGTCACGCGCACATGCTGTCACAGCGGCGCGCAGGCGACGTTTAATTCGGTTGCGTTCGGGAGAATTGCCCGTCTTCTTGGTGACGGTAAAGCCGATGCCTGCTTCCGGCTGGGGTGCGGCAATCGCCTGCAGCCCAAACGCAGAGCGCCCGGCGCGATTGCCCCGGGCAGCCCTTTGAAACTGGGAGCGCTTGGTCAGCCGACGCAGGGCATCAGGCTTGGGCGCCATGGCCGTCATCCGGCCAGATGGCCTTAGGCCGTGAGCTTCTTGCGACCGTCGCGACGACGCTTGTTGATGATGGCACGGCCGTCCTTGGTGGCCATGCGGGCACGGAAACCGTGACGGCGGGCACGCACGAGCTGCGACGGCTGATAAGTACGCTTCATGACATCAAACCGCGCGGACGCGGTTCCTCTGGATTGCTGCTCTTGAGCAAGAATATCGGACACACATCAAGCGCTGGGCGCCCACGGTGCGGGTTGGTGGCGTCTATAGGGAAAACTCGACCCCAAGTCAACGCGCCAGACGAGACTTCCTGACGCCCTATGCCCCGTTGTTTTCTCGTGCGGCGCGCCCCATAAGTCCAGCCTCTAGCACTTTATGCCTGGCGGACATGGCCGAAATCCTCAAAGCCGATCTGTGCATTATCGGGGCCGGCGCGCTCGGGCGGATGCTGGCCATTGACGCGCGGGCCCGTGGTCTCAATGTCATCCTGGTGCAGCGGCCCACCGAGCTTGCCGGCCAGACCACCAGCGCCGCCGTGCAGCGCGCGGCCTTTCTGGCCAGTGCCAACCACGCCCATGCCGCAGCCTCCGCCGCCGCTTTGGGCCTCGCCAAAGCCGCGCCCAAGCCCGGTTTCCGCGCCATCGGCGAGCGGGCCGCCGCGCTGGCCGAGGCCGCCGCACCAGCCGCGGCCCCCACCCATCTGGTCGCCCAGGGCATTACCATGCTGACCGGCCCGGCCGAATTTGCCGATTCGCGCACGCTGCGGCTGGGCGATAGTCTCATTCGCGCCGGCCAGTTCGTGCTGGCCACCGGCAGCACGCCGCGCCTGCCCGATCTGCCCGGGCTCGACCAGGTGCCATTCTTTACCCCCGACACCATCCTGGACAATCTGCGCAAGCTCAGCCACCTGCTGGTCATCGGCGGCGATGCGGCGGCCTTTGAACTGGCCCAGGCCTATGCCCGGCTCGGCGCCATGGTGACCCTGGTGTCGCAGGGCCCCGTGCTGCCCGGCTTTGATCCCGAGCCCGTGGCCGTGCTGCTGCGCGCGCTGCGCGAGGAGGGTGTCGACATTCTTGAGGGGGGCCAGGTCACCGCCGTGCTGCCGCGCAGCCAGGGCACCGGCATTGCTCTGGCCCATGCCGATGGCAGCCTCGCCACCCTCGACGTCTCCCATATCCTGGTCGCCGCCGGCCGCGTGCCCGATCTCGATCCGGCCGTGCTCGCCGCGCTCCGGCTCCGGCGTGATCGCCAGCGTCCCGATCATCTGCAGGTGACGCCCGAAGGCCAGACCTCTTCTGCCCGCATCACCGCCATTGGCGGCGCCGCTGGCGTGTTCGACGCGCCCCATGCCTTGCGTCAGGCCGCCCATGTTTTGGCCCGTGCCAGCGGCGCGGCGCCCGGGCGCATTGACCTGCAGCGCCTGCCGCGCCTGGTCAATACCAGGCCGGCTCTGGCCCAGCTCGGCGGGGCAGGGGCGCTGCTGCCGGTCCGTCCCGGCCAGTTGCTGCTGCGCGCCAGCGCCAGCGAAACAGACGCCGCCCGCGCGACGGGCAGGCTGATCGGCGGCGCCAGCCTGCTGGTGGCGGCCAATGGCACAGTTCTGGGCACCACCATACTGGGCGATGGCGCCGCCGAGCTGGCCGCCATGCTGGCTTTGGCCATCGATCGCGACCTCGGCGCGGCGGACCTGGCCGATCTGCTGCTGCCCCCGGCTAGCCTCGCGGCATTGCTGGTCGATCTCGGCTGGCAATACCGGGCCCTCCATCCCCCCTCGGCCTGGGCCCGACGGTGGGCCGTCCTGCGCCGCCTGCTGCCCTGAGATGCGTGCCGCAGGGGCTTACGCCGTGCTCGCGTTGGCTTATAGTGCGCGCAATGACACCTCTCCGCAGCGCCTTGCCCAGCCGCTTTGCCGGCCTCTCGATCAAGCTCATCGCCACCATCAGCGCGGTGATACTTCTGGTCGAAATCGTCGTCTATCTGCCCTCGCTGGCCAATTTCCGCGCCAACTGGCTCGATGACCGCCTGCGCGTCGGCGTCGTGGGCGCCCGCGTGCTCGACGCCGTGCCCGATGTCATGGCTCTGCCGCGCAGCCTGACAGACCGGCTGCTGACCTCGGCGGGGGCCTATGCCATCGTCTATCGCCGCGAGGGCCAGAGCCAGCTCATCGAGCTGGCCGATCCGGTGACGCCCGATGTCGTGGTCACCGCCGACATGCGCCAGCGCGACCTTCCCACCCTGATCATGGGGGCCGTCGATACCCTTTTGGCCGGCCCCGGCCGCACCCTGCGCATTATCGGGCCCGGCGATCTCGACCAGACCATGGTGGAAATCCTCCTGCCCGAGCGGCCGCTGCGCCAGGAACTGCTCGACTATTCCGGCCAGGTCGTCGCCATCTCGCTGGCCCTGGCGATTCTGACGGCCTTGGCTCTCTATCTGCTGGCCAGCTACCTTTTCATCCATCCGGTCCGGCGCCTGACCGAAAACATGCTGGCCTTCCGCCAGGCCCCCGAAAATGGCAGCCTGATCATCACCCCCTCGGCCCGGCGCGACGAGATCGGCATTGCCGAGCGCGAGCTGGCCGCCATGGAAACCGACATTTTCACCCTGCTGCGCCAGCGCCGCCATCTGGCCGATCTGGGCCTGGCCGTTGCCAAGATCAATCATGACCTGCGCAATACCCTGACCTCGGCGCAATTGCTGTCCGATCAGGTGGCCACGCTCGACGATCCCAAGGTGCAGCGCCTGGCGCCGCGCCTCGTCACCACACTGGATCGCGCCATCGGCTTTGCCCAGTCCGTGCTCGACTATGGCCGCGAAACCTCGGTACCGCCGGTCCTGGCGCCCACCGCCATCAGGCCGCTCGTCGAGGAGGCGGCCTTCGATGCGCGCCTCTCCGGTCATCCTGTCATCACCTTCACCAATGCCATTCCCGAGAGCCTGGTGCTGCGCGTCGATGCCGGCCAGCTCGGCCGCGTCCTGCTCAACCTGCTCAAGAACGCCCGCGAGGCCCTCGAGGCGGCCGCCGGCAAGGTCGAGGCGCCGACGGTGTCAGTCTCCCTTCTCACCGGTCCCCAGGGTATTACCCTGTCGGTTGCCGATAACGGGCCCGGCCTGCCGCCGCGCGCCCGCGATAACCTGTTTGTCGCCTTCGAGGGCTCGGCCCGGGCCGGCGGCACGGGCCTGGGCCTGGCCATTGCCCGCGAGATCGCCGACGCCCATGGCGGCCAGCTCAGCTTCGTCGATCAGCCCGTCGGCACCCGCTTTGATCTGGCGCTGCCCAACACCCTGCTGGTGAAAAACCAGGGCGTGTAGAAAAACCGTCATCGACGCTTGCCAAGCCAGAAACGCCCCTGTATGGGTTGCGCCGCTTCAGGCAGACAGGCGTACTCGCCGCTTCCTGAAATTGCCGTTTCAAAAAGAGACGGCCGTGCGCGCCCTTAGCTCAGCTGGATAGAGCACCAGACTACGAATCTGGGGGTCAGGAGTTCGAATCTCTTAGGGCGCGCCACACACTTTCAATGAGATTCGACGCGCTCGTGCGGCTCGACCAGCCGGCGCAAGCTGTGGGCGCGGATCGGCAATTTCCGCGCCACAAGCTTTGCATCCGTCACTGTCGTTGGGTCGGCGCCGCTACCCTGCGGCAGGAATGCGGGCGACGACCTTGATCTCGAAATCGAAGCCCGCCAGCCAGTTCACGCCAATGGCGGACCATGCAGGATAGGGCGCCTTGGGAAAGATCGTGCTCTTGACCGCCAGCACGGTCTCGAACTGCTTGTCGGGATCGGTATGAAAGGTGGTCACATCGATAATGTCGGAAAACGTGGCGCCGGCGGCGGTCAGCACGGATTCCAGATTGCTGAAGGCCAGCGCAACCTGTGCGGCAAAGTCGGTCTCCGGCGAACCATCCGGCCTGCTGCCGACCTGACCGGCAACAAACAGCAGGTCACCCGATCGGACGGCGGCGGAATAGCCGTGCTTTTCATAGAGGTCATGGCGACCGGCGGGAAAGACGGCTTGGAGCTGAGACATGATCATATCCTGTAATAGGTGTTCTGGAACGGCGGGCGCCCGTGGCACGCGAGGGCATTGCGCATTCTAGATACGCAACGTATGTGAATACCTAGGGATGCGTATGACCCCTGTCAACTCACATACGCATCGTATATGAATGGAGTGCGGAATGGTGCGCAGGCGTCGCGTCGACACCATGGAAGAAAATCGGACCAAGCTGATCGCCGCGGGCCGCGCAGCCTTCGCCCGGTCCGGCTTTGCCGCGGCCTCGATGGACGACATCACCGCCAGCGTCGGGCTGACGCGCGGCGCGCTCTATCATAATTTCGGCGACAAGCGCGGCCTGTTCGCCGCCGTTGTGGCTCAGGTTGATGCGGAAATGGCCAGCCGTGCCCAGACTGTCGGCAGCGCGGCCGGTTCACTCTGGGACGGACTGCTGGCCGAGGGAGAGGCCTATATCGGCATGGCGCTCGACGCCGAAGTGCGTCAGATCGTGCTCAGAGACGGCCCCGCCATTCTGGGCGATCCTTCGAGATGGCCCAGCCAGAATGCCTGCCTGGCCGTGACCCGCCAGACCGTCGCCCAGCTCATCGCCGATGGCGTCATCAAGCCTGTCGATGTCGAGGCGGCGGCCGGCTTGTTGAACAGCACGGCCATGAGTGCGGCGCTCTGGGTTGCCGCCAGCGATGCACCCGAGACCGCCTTGCCCAGGGCCATCGAGGTGTTCAGACACCTCGCCGGCGGGCTGATTGATCGTCCGCCGTTTGACTCTTAAATAGGACTATAATACTCAGCTTTAAAGCTTAAGCTGCCGGGGTGTCGGGATGTTTCATCCGAACATGGATGCAATTACCGAGGGCTTCGCCGTGATCGGTGATCCCAAATACCGCTCCTGGCAGGGCGTGCTGGCTGACATCTGGCATGTCGAGGCCAAGCCCGGCGCGGCTGGCGAATATCTCTCGCTCCATCCGCGTCTCTTTGTCGTGCTTGACGAAGCCCATGCCGGCTCCATCACCATCGACAGCGTTCCGGCTGCCGCGCCCGCCGCACCGGCGCGGCTCAGCTTCATTCCCGCGGGCCTGCGCACCCGCTCGCATGTCGTTCAGGACACCAGCCTGCGCCATCTCGACCTGCATTTCGACATCCCCACCCTGGTGGCGCGCTTTGCCGGCGACCTTGATGCCGGGCGCCTCGGCGTGCCGCGGCTGATGTTCGAGGACGAGCGCATCCTGGCTTTGGCGCGGCTGCTCGCCGCCGAATGCCTCAATCCCGGCCTGCATGATCTTTATGGCGACGGCCTCGCTTTGGCCCTGTTCATCGAACTCTTCCAGGTGCAGCGCGACAGCGAGCGCCGGTCGGGACAATTGGCGGCGCGGCGCCTGCGCCAGGCGGTCGACTATATCGAGGACAATTGCCTGCGCGCCATCAAGCTGGCCGAACTGGCCGACCTCGTGGGCCTGTCGCAATCCTATTTCAGTTCCGCCTTCAAGGCCTCCACCGGTCTTGCCCCCCATCAATGGCAGATGAAGGCCCGCATCGAGCGGGTGAAGGCGCGTCTGCTGCAGCCCGGTGCCAGCCTGGTGCAGGTCGCCCATGCTACCGGTTTTGCCGATCAGGCGCACATGACGCGGGTGTTCAAGCAGTTTGTCGGCGCCACCCCGGCCGCCTGGCTGCGCCGGCAGTCGCCGGATCTGTGAACAGACCGCAAAAACGTTCAATCCGCCCAAAGGACCGACAAACCAGCAGCCGATAGCTGAGTTAAACACTCATCTATTCTTTGACCATTCCTGCCGTGCCCATACGGGGGCGCGGGTGCCATTTGGGGGCTCCACGATATGACCATGATGCGCCATCGCGCCATCTCCACCCTGCTGCTGGCCACCACGAGCCTGCTGGCTCTGGGCGGCAGCGCCGCCTTTGCCCAGGCCCAGCCGATCGCCCTGGGCGAGATCGTCGTCGAGGCCGATGGCGCCCCCAGCACGGCCATCGCCACCACCGCAGGATCCAAGCTGGCCGTGGCGGTGACCCGCGTGCCCCAGTCGGTTTCGGTGGTGAGCCGCAAGCAGCTCGACAAGCTGCCGGGCGCCAAGGCCGATGAGACGCTGCGCTATACTGCCGGTGTGAACCCCTCGACCTATGGCACCGATGCCGACTTCGACTGGATCCGTGTCCGTGGTTTCCAGGCCGATCAGACCGGTATCTTTCAGGACGATCTGCCGCTCTATCAGTTCGGTTTCGGCTCCTTCCTGGTCGAGCCCTTCCTGCTCGAGCGCATCGACGTGCTCAAAGGCCCGTCCTCGGCCCTTTATGGCGGTGCCAATGTCGGTGGCGTCATCAACTATGTCAGCAAGCGCCCCACGGGCGAGCGCCTGCGCCATACCGAAACGGGCATTAACAGCTTGGGCAACGCCTATGCGGGTTTCGATGTCGGCGATGCCAATACGAGCGGCGATCTGGCGTACCGCCTGACGGGCAAGGTGTCGGGCGGTGGCTGGGAAACCAAGAACGCATGGGATCTTAAGGGCTCATTGCTGGGCAGCGTCACCTGGACACCGGATGCCGCGACCGAGCTGACCGTCTATGGCCAGTACCAGAGCGGTACCCTGGATCACACCTCTACCGGCTTCCTGCCTTACGTCGGCACCGCCATGGATGCACCCGGCGGCGTGCGCATTCCGCGCAACCTCAACTATGGCGATCCCAACTTCGATACCTATGATCGTCGGCAGGCCATGGTCGGCTATGAGCTTGAGCACGATCTGGACGATACCTGGACGGTCCGGCAGAATGCCCGCCTGGCCGGCGTCGCGCTCGACGAGCAATATCTTTACACCTATGGCAATCTCAACGCAGCCAACGAGCTCGATCGTGTCGCCTTCCGACACGATACGGATATCCTGACCTTCACCATTGATAACCAGATTGCCGGCACCGTAGACACCGGCCCGGTGGAACATTCGCTGTTGTTGGGTGTCGACTACAAGAACGTGGCCTTCAGCTCCGTCCAGGGTTCTGATTCAACCTTCAACAGCGCCGTCCGCGTGCCCCGCATCAATGTACTCAATCCTCAGTATGGCGTGGTGAACCCGACTATCAGCACCTATGCCAATGACGATATCGCCCTGCGCCAGCTCGGCATCTATGCGCAGGATCAAATGCGCTTTGGCAATGTGATCGCCACGGTCAACGGCCGGTATGACCAGGTGGGCATCAACCTCGACAACAAGTATGCCGGGTCATCGTCTGTTTCCAACGAAGGCGCCTTCACCGGCCGCGTTGGCCTCGGCTATGAGTTCGACAATGGCCTGACGCCCTATGTCAGCTACGCGACCTCGTTCAATCCGACGATTGCGACCAATGTTGCCAACCAGTTGCTGCCAACCGAAAAGGGCCGGCAGTTTGAGGTCGGTATCAAATATGCGCCGACATCCATCGACGGCCTGATCACTGCCTCGATATTCAACATCAACCGCGATAATTTCGCCGTTGCCGATCCCCTGGTCTACGGCAAGTCCGTTGCCCTGGGCGAGGTCAACATGCGCGGCTTTGAAGTCGAGGGGCAGCTGAATTTCGATCAGGTTTCGCTGATGGGCGCACTGACCTACCTCGATGCCAGCGTGACCAACAGCAGCAATGCCGCCCTGATCGGCAAGTCGCCCGTGCAGGTGCCGACCCTTACCGCTTCGCTGGGCGTCGAATATGCCTTCAACGAGGCGTTTGAGGGTCTGGTGCTGGGCGCCGGTGTCCGCGTCCTCGGCGAGAGCTGGGCGGACGACAGCAACACCACCAAGCTGCCGACGACCACCCTGTTCGACGCCAGCCTGCGCTACGACAAGGACGATTGGCGTGTGTCCCTCAACGTCTCCAATATCCTCGACACCACCTATGTCGCCAGCTGCCAGAGCCTGACCGCCTGTGGTTACGGCGCCGGCCGCACCGCCAGCCTGAGCCTGCACAAGAGCTGGTAGATCCAGACCTGGCAGTACGGCTGTCGCACGAAACAGGGGACGGTCGCTGCGGCGGCCGTCCTCGCTTGCATGTTATCGATGGATGGACCCCGCATGATCGCTTCCCGCCGCCACGGCCTTGCCCTCGCGACTTTCACCACCGTGCTGCTCTCCGCCGGCATGGCCTGGGCCCAGTCGGCAGTGCCCGGCACAGACTTGCCTTCGGCCATGCTGGGTGATCTGCCGCACGACCTCTCCCCCTGGGCCATGTTCCTGGCGGCCGACATTGTGGTCAAGGCCGTCATGATCGGCCTCGCCTTCGCGGCTCTGCTCACCTGGGTGATCCTGGTCGCCAAACTGCTCGAAATCGCCGGCGCCAAGGCGCGCGCCCGTGCCACGCTGCGAGCCTTGACCCAGTCCCGCACGCTCGACGAGGCCCTCACGGCGCTGCAGACCCGGCGCGGCGCCGGCATCACCCTGCTGCTGGCGGCGGACGAGGAGGTGCGGCTCTCCCGGGATGCACTCGACAGCGCCGGCGGCGACGGCCTCAAGGATCGCATCGCCTCGCGGCTGCAGCGCCTGCAGGCTGCCGCCACCCGTCGCCTGTCGCGCGGCACCGGCATTCTCGCCAGCATCGGCTCGACCGCCCCCTTTGTCGGGCTATTCGGCACCGTCTGGGGCATCATGAATGCCTTTATCGGCATCTCCGAATCCCAGACCACCAACCTGGCCGTCGTCGCCCCCGGCATTGCCGAGGCGCTGCTGGCCACCGCCATGGGCCTCGTCGCCGCCATTCCGGCGGTGATAATCTACAATGTCTTTGCCCGCTCCATTGCCGGTTATCGCCAGACCCTGGCTGATGCCGGCGCCGCCATCGAGCGCCTGGTCTCGCGCGATCTCGACTACCGCACCCTGCCAGCCCGCAGCGAGCCGCGCTGATGGCTGGCCGCATCCGCGAAACGAGCGCTGACGACGATGGGCTGGAGGAACAGCACGAGATCAATGTCACGCCCTTCATCGATGTCATGCTGGTGCTGCTGATCATCTTCATGGTCGCGGCGCCGCTTGCCACGGTCGACATCAATGTCGAGCTGCCCGGCTCCACCGCCACGGCCCAGCCGCGTCCCGATGAGCCGGTCTATGTCACCCTGCGCAGCGATCTCAATCTCGATATCGGCAACGACGCCGTCACCCGCGACGGTCTCGCCACGGCCCTCGACGCCGTGACGGCGGGAGACAAACAACAGCGCATCTTCCTGCGCGCCGACCAGGCCGTGCCCTATGGCGAGCTGATGGACCTGCTCAACCAGCTGCGCGCTGCCGGCTATCTCAGCATCGCGCTGGTCGGGCTGGAGCTGGTGCCGCCAGCGCCGGCCGAGCCGGTCACCACACCCTGATGCAGTCGGGCGAAACCATCGGCACCGCGCAGTTTGCCGGCATGACCGCGATCGACGCCGCGCGCTGGGCCTTCGCCCTTGTCGTCGTCGTCGCCGCCTTCGGTATGGGCGGCGTGCTGCTGACTCGCCACTGGACGCCACCGACGGGCGAAGCCAGCCTTGCTGAGGCGCCGGCCATCATGCTGGAACTGACCCCCATGCCCGAGCCCGAAGTGGCGATGGAGCCGGCTCCGCCCGAGCCGGCGCCAGAAATGGCCCCGCCACCGCCCGAGCCAACGCCCCCCGTCGCCCTGCCGGAACCGCCGCCTGCGCCGGTCGAGCCCGTTGTGCAAGAGCCCCTGCAGCTGCCGGAACCTGTTGTCGGACAGCCACCGGAACCGGAGGTGGCTGAAGCCACGCCCGAGCCCGAGCCGGAACCCGGGCCCGAGCCGGAGCCGGAGCCGGAACCCGAGCCCGAGCCGGAGCCCGAACTATTGCCCGAGCCTCTGCCCGAGGCCGAGGCGCCTGCCGTGGCTTTGCCCATGCCGGCTACGATGTCGGCCGATCTGCGCCAGCGCCGCCTCGATACACCGGCCACGCCGCGCCCGCAGCGTAAGCCCGCGCGGCCAAAGCCGACCGCCCAGCCTGCCGCAACGCCTGCCGCCGCGCCGCCACAGGCTGTCGCCGCACCCGGAGCGTCCCCCGAGCAATGGCAGCAGCAGGTGCTGCGCTACCTCGATCAGCGCAAGCTCTATCCGCGCGAGGCGCAGCGCGCCGGCCAGGAGGGCGTGGCCCGCATCACCTTTGCCATCGACAGCACCGGCCGCGTGCTCTCGGTCAGTCTGGCCGGCTCGTCGGGCATTGCCGCGCTCGATCAGGCAGCGCTCGACACCGTCCGCCGGGCCTCGCCGCTCCCCCGCCCGCCGGCAGCCATGGGACAGGGCAGCCTGACCCTGACCGCCTCCATCCGCTTCACGCTGCGCTAGCACTTGCGCCAGAAATTACATGACCCAGAAATTACATGACAATGAATGTCCGATTTATTAGCGTGCAGCCGAACTCGGAGATCACGATGCCCTTCCGCCGCCGCAGCTTTTTCTGGCTCGCCCTCGTTGGCCTCATGCTGCCTCTGCCGGCTTTGGCCCAGCCTGCCTTTCCGGCCACGCTGAGCCATGCTTATGGGCAGACGGTGATCGAAAAGGCGCCGCGGCGCATCGTCACCTGGGGCTGGGGCAATGAGGATGCCTTGATCGCCCTGGGCGTGGTGCCGATCGGCATGCCGTTCCAGTCCTATGGCGGCGGCGAGGATGGCGTGCAGCCCTGGGTCGATGAGGCGCTGAAGGCGCTGGGCGGGGATCGACCCCTGCTGCTCGACATGGCCGGCGAGCCGCCCATCGAGCAGATCGCCGCCCTGCAGCCCGACCTGATCCTGGCCGTCTATTCCGGCATCACGGCCGAGCAATATGCCCTGCTCAGCGGCATCGCGCCCACCGTCGCCTATAGTGGCGACGCCTGGACCACGCCCTGGCAGGACATCACCCGCACCATCGGCCAGGCCATTGGCAAATCCGCCGAGGCCGAACAACTCGTCGCCGATACCGCCGCCTTCATCGCCGAGACGGCCGCTGCCCATCCCGGACTGGCCGGCACCAGATTTGCCGGCGTCAACGATTATGACGGCGCGCTCGCCGTCTATGCCGCCGCTGATTCCCGGGTCAAATTCCTGACCGATCTCGGCCTGGTTCTGGCGCCCAGCGTCGTCGCCCTCTCGCCCCAGGATGGGTCCTTCTATTTCCCGGTCAGCTATGAACTGGCCGACTCCATCCAAAGCGACATCATCGTCACCTATGCCGAAGATCAGGCCATTGCCGATGCCTTCCTGGGCAAGCCCTTCATCCAGAACCTGCCGCAATATCGGGCCGATGCCATCGCCGCTTTGGTCGGCACCGAACAGATCGCCGCCGTCTCCCCGCCCAGCGTGCTGTCGCTGCACTGGGGCCTGCCGACCTATGTCGATGTGCTGGCCAGGGCAGCCGGCAATGCTGCCACGCCTTGATTGACCGTCGACAGGGCAGGGGATTGGACAGGCGCGTTTCGCTGCTCGCCGCGCTGGTGTTCGCCCTCATGGCGGTGCTGCTGCTGTCGCTGACCCTGGGCGCGCGGCCCGTGCCTTTGTCCATGGTCTGGACGGCGCTTACCGCCTTTGATCCCGGCGTCATCGACCACACTGTCATCATCGACCTGCGCCTGCCCCGCACCCTGCTCGGGCTGGGCGTCGGCGCGGCGCTCGGCCTGGCCGGCGCCGTGCTGCAGGGAGCCACGCGCAATCCCCTGGCCGATCCGTCCATCCTGGGCATCCATGCCGGCGCCAGCTTCTTTGTCGTGCTCGGCATCACCCTGTTCGGGCTCACCGACCTGCGGCACTATATCTGGCTGGCCTTTGCCGGCGCGGCCTTGGCCACCATCGGCGTCTATGCCGTGGCCTCGATCGGGCGCGACGGCCCGAGCCCGATCAAGCTGGCGCTGGCCGGTGCCGCCATTACCGCCGCGCTGACCTCGGTGGTCTCAGCGATCCTCCTCACCCAACCGACCACGCTCGATCAGTTCCGCTTCTGGCAGGTCGGTGCGCTGGCCGGGCGTGACATGGACGTGGTCATTCAGGTCGCGCCATTTCTGCTCGTCGGCATTGTCCTGGCGCTGGCCCTCGGCCGCACTCTCGATGGCCTCTACATGGATGAAGCAGTGGCAAAAGGGCTCGGCCAGCGCACCGGCCTTGGCCGCGCCATGGCCGGCCTCGCCGCCATCATCCTGGCCGGTGCCGCCACCGCCGCTGTCGGGCCCATCGCCTTTGTCGGGCTCACCGTGCCGCATCTGGCGCGCAGCATCACCGGCCCGGCCTATCGCTGGATCCTGCCCTTTGCCATGCTGCTCGGTCCCATTCTGCTGCTGGCCGCCGATGTCGTCGGCCGCCTCGTCGCGCCGCCCGGCGAGGTGCAGGTCGGCATCGTCACTGCCCTGATTGGCGCGCCGTTCTTCATTGCGCTGATCCGGCGTCGCAAGCTGGCCGAACTCTGATGGCCGTCACCGCCCTCATCGATGCCGGCGCCATTAGGCAGCTCCGCCACCATCGCTCGCGCCATAGGCTGCGGGTCGGCCTGACTCTTGGCGCCGTCCTGCTCGTCGCCTTTGCCCTGGCCATGGTGCTGGGTGACTATCCCGTGCCGCTACCTGATCTGTTGGGCGCGCTGCTTTCGCCGCTGACCGGCGTCGCCCATCCCGGCATCGATTTCATCGTCCTCAATGTCCGGCTGCCGCGCGCCGTGCTTGCCGTGCTCTCGGGCGCTGCCTTTGGCCTCTCGGGCAGCATCTTCCAGACCCTGCTGCGCAATCCGCTGGCCAGTCCCGACATCATCGGCATTTCCCAGGGCGCCAGCGCCGCGGCGGTGTTCTGCATCATCGTGCTCGGCTGGAGCGGCACCCCGCTGGCCCTGGGCGCCCTGGCCGGCGCGTTGCTGACGGCGCTGACCGTCTATGCCCTGGCCTGGCGCGATGGCGTCAGTCCCTACCGCGTCGTCCTTATCGGCATCGCCATTGCGGCCATCCTCTCCGCCTGCATTGCCTATCTCTTCACCCGCGCCCGCCTGACCCAGGTGCAGGAGGCGCTGACCTGGCTGGTCGGCAGTCTCAATGCTGCCGGCACCACGCAGATCGGCCCGCTCGCCCTCGCGCTCGTCGTGCTGGTGCCGGCTGCCCTGCTGCTGTCGCGCGCCCTCTTTGTTCTGCAGCTGGGCGACGATACCGCCCGGGCCCTGGGCGCTCGGGTCGAGCTGACCCGGCTGGGGCTCATGCTCACCGGTGTTGCACTCGCCGCGTTCGCCACCGCTGCCGTGGGGCCGGTCGCCTTCGTCGCCTTTGTAGCCGGCCCGATTGCGCGTCAGCTGCTCGGTGCCGGCCGCCCCGTCCTGCTGCCCGCCATGCTGGTGGGTGCCATCACCATGCTGGGCGCCGATCTCCTCGCCCAGCATGCCCTGCCGGCCACGCAGTTGCCCGTCGGCGTCGTCACCGGTCTGTTCGGCGCCCTGTTCCTGATCTGGCTGCTGATCAGCGCCAACCGTGCCGGCAACCTCTAGCCATGGATAGCCAAACGTGACCACCGCCCACACCCTTGCCGCCCAGGGCCTCAGCCTCGGCTATGACGACCGCGATATCGTCACCGGGCTCGATTTCGCCGTACCCCAGGGCAAGTTGACGGTCATCATCGGCGCCAACGCTTCGGGCAAGTCCACCTTGCTGCGCGGCCTCTCGCGCCTGCTGGCGCCGCGCGCCGGCACGGTGCTGCTCAATGGCAAGTCGATCCATGCGCTTTCGACGCGGCAGGTCGCCACCATCATGGGCGTCTTGCCCCAGTCGCCCACCGCGCCCGAGGGCATTCTCGTCGCCGATCTGGTGGCGCGCGGCCGCTATCCGCATCAGGGCTGGTTCCGCCGCCCGAGCCACGACGATGACCTGGCGGTGGCCGCGGCCCTGGCCGCCACCGACATGGCCGATTTTGCCGATCAGCCCGTCGATGCCCTGTCGGGCGGCCAGCGCCAGCGCGTCTGGATCGCCATGGCCCTGGCCCAGGGCACCGATCTGCTGCTGCTCGATGAACCGACGACCTTTCTCGATATCCACCACCAGGTCGAAGTGCTCGACCTGCTGACCGATTTGGTGCGCAGCGCCGGCCGCACCGTGGTCGTGGTGCTGCACGACCTCAACCTCGCCTGTCGCTATGCCGACCATATCGTGGCGATGAAAGAGGGGCGCCTGGTGGCCGAAGGCGCGCCATCCGCCGTGGTCACCGAAGCCCTCGTCGCCGAGGTCTTCAACCTCGCCGCCCGCGTGGTGCCCGATCCGGTCTCAGGCACGCCGCTGATCGTGCCCATCGGTCGCCACCATGCCGGCGACACGGCCGCGCAGCCATGACCAGTACGCGCCCCTACCGCATCTTCAACGTCGCCCTGGCCCGCACCGCGGACCTCTCCGCCCATCTGCGGCGCCTGACCTTTGCCGGCCCGGAAATCGCCGATATGACCACGCTGGCGCCCGACCAGCGCATCAAGATCTTCTTCCCCGGCGCCGACGGCCAGCCGCCCGCGCTGTCCTCGACCGGCGACTGGTACAAGGACTACAAGGCCCTGCCACCCGACCAGCGCGTGCCCATGCGCAGCTATACCATCCGCCAACTGCGGGTCTCAGCCTGCGAACTCGATGTCGATTTCGTGCTGCATGGCGGAACCGGCCCGGCCTCGCGCTGGGCCCTCCATGCGATCCCGGGCGACCGCGTTCAGATGTCGGCGCCCAACCGCCATGCCCAGGGCGAAATCGGTGGTTACGAATGGAAGCCGCCCGCCTCGGCACGCCACATCCTGCTGGCCGCCGACGAAACCGCCTTGCCCGCTCTGGCCGGCATTCTCGAGCAACTGGCGTCCCGCTCAGACCGACCCAGCGTCGAGGCCTTTATCGAAATCCCCACCGCCCAGGGCCAGATTGACCTGCCGGCTTGGCCCGGGCTCGACCTGCGCTGGCTGCCCCGCGACGCCGCTGGCGCTGCAACCCGCCCCGGCGACCTGCTGCTCGCCGCCATCCAGACCGCCACGCTGCCGCAAGGCGCGGTCAACACCGGTCCCGAGCTGGAAGATATCGACATCGACCGCGTCGTGCCCTGGGACCAGGCCGCGGCCGGTGACAGCAATTTTTATGCCTGGATCGCCGCTGAATCCGCGGCGGTGATGGCGCTGCGCACCTTTCTGGTCGGGGAGCGCGGCCTCGATCGGCGCGCCCTCAACCTGATGGGCTATTGGCGCCTGGGCAAGGTCTTCGACTGAACCGGCGCCGGCCGGCCTAGCCGCGCGCGCCGATGCTGATGGCGTCGCGCCGGTTGAGCTCCAGCATGCGCGCCATTTCCGTCCGCGCCTTGTCGCCATCTCGCGCCGCGATGGCCTCGGCCACCCGTATATGGCCGTCGCGCGAGGGCACCACGGCATATTGCAGCACCGCAAATTCATACGATACCCGCAGCATTGAGACGATCAGCGGCCGCATCTGCCGCAGCATGCCATTGCCGGTGGCGTCCAGGATGGTGGCGTGAAACCGGCAGTCGGCGGCGAACGTTTCCTGCACATCGTCCTGTTCGGGATGCAGCGCCTGCGCCGCCTCGACTATGGTCGCGATCTGGGCCGGAGTGGCCCGCTGCGCCGCCAGTTCGGCGGCGGCGGGCTCAAGGATGATGCGCAGCTCGGTGGTTTCGGCAAACATGGTCACCAGCCGCGGATGGCCGGGTTCGTGCCAGGACACGACGTCCGAATCGAGCAGGTTCCATTCCTCTACCGGGCGCACCCTGGTGCCATAGCGCCGCGCCGTCCGCACCAGCCCCTTGCCCGACAGCACCTTGATGGCATCACGAATGGTGGCGCGGCTGACCTGCAGCGATTCCGCCAGGGCGGTTTCCGTCGGCATGATCTCCCCCGGCAGATAGCGGCCATTGGCGATCCGGCGCCCCAGCAGGTCTACCGCCAGCTTTGCCGCCCCTTTGGGCAGCGCGTCGTCAAACATCACGGGCGCCTGCAGCATCCGCTTTTCAACAATCAGCATCGATCCGTGCCCAGCCTGCCTCTTACCTGCGATCCAGCGATCAGTCTGGCCCTGCGATAGCATTGATCTGAACGCCTCGCCATGCCGCCAGAAGTCTGTGTCTCTACATCTGATTTAAACTTGACATCAACCATGCGTGGACGCACGTTTGGTCTACGGGGCAACGACCCTGGGAGGAGAATGCACATGTCTGTTATTCTTGGCCGCCTTGCGCGGCAGCGGCGGCTTTTTGCCCTCACGACAGTGGCCATGCTGGCAGCAATCGTGCCGGCAAGCGCCCAAACCACCATCAAATGGCTGCACCTGGAGGCCAATCCCGATCGCCTGGCGACCTGGGAAGATATTGCCGCGGCCTATGAAGAGGCCCATCCGGACGTCTCCATCGAATTCCAGTTCCTCGAGAACGAGGCCTTCAAGGCCAAGCTGCCGACCCTGCTGCAGTCGAACGAAGCCCCGTCCATGTTCTATACCTGGGGCGGCGGCGTGCTGAAGGCGCAGTCCGAAACCGGTGCCATTCGCGACCTCAATGCCGCCATGGATGCTGATGGCGGCGCCTGGCGCAATGCCATCAGCCCGGCCGCGGTCGATGGCCTGTCCATCGATGGCAAGGTCTGGGCCGCGCCGGTACAGTCCGGCCTCGTCTCGTTCTTCTACAACAAGGCCCTGTTCGAACAGGCCGGCGTCGACGCGTCGACCATTGCCACCTGGGATGACTATCTGGCCGCCGTCAGCGCCCTCAAGGAGGCCGGCATCACCCCGATCGCCGGCGGTGGTGGCGACAAGTGGCCGATCCACTTCTTCTGGAGCTATCTGGCCATGCGCGAGCTGGGCCAGGATGGCTTTGCCGCCGCCAAGGGTGGCGAAGGCTTCCAGGGCGAAGGCTTCCTGCGGGCCAGCCAGAAGCTGGCCGATCTGGGCGCGCTCGAGCCCTTCCAGGATGGCTATCTCGGCGCCAGCTGGCCCGATACCCAGGCCGTCTTTGCCGATGGCCGCGCGGCCATGATGCTGGCCTTTGAAAATACCGCGACGCCATCAAACCAGGCCAATGCGGCCACCGATGGCAAGGGTCTGGCCTCCGACAATATCGGCCGCTTCGCCTTCCCCGTGGTCGAGGGTGGCGCTGGCGTCATCACCGATGATTTCGGCGGCCTCAATGGCTGGGTCGTCACCACCAATGCCCCGCCCGAAACCGAAGACTTTATCCACTTCCTGACCATTGAAAACGCCGGCCTCCTGGCCGAGCGCAACAATACCCTGCCCACGGCCCTCGGCTCCGACGCCAGCGTCAAGGATCCCAGCCTGGCCGACAGTGCTGCCCAGATGGCCAAGGCCACCTGGCACCAGAACTATCTCGATCAGGATCTGGGCCCCAATGTGGGCCGCGTCGTCAATGACATGTCGGTCGAGCTGGTCTCGGGTGGCGTAACGCCTGAAGAGGCGCTGCAGCAGATCCAGGACGCCTTCTCCATGGAGATGTAAACGCGGCGGGCGGTCCGGTTCGGGCCGCCCGCTCCTGTCTCCGGCGTGAAGGACGTGTCTCATGAGCCAGCTTGCTTCATCCGCATTGAGCCTGCCCACCAGCAAAGCCCGCACGCGCCGCCGCGGCGTCGGCAATCGGGGCAAATGGCCCGTCATCGTGCTCTTCCTGCCGCCCGCTCTGCTGCTGTTCACCCTGTTCGTCATCCTGCCCATGGGGGAGGCGGCCTGGTATTCCTTCTTCAACTGGAATGGCTATGGCCTGCCCGACCAATGGGTCGGCTGGAAGAACTATGAGCTGATCTTCAAGCAGAGCGCCTTCCGCAACGCGCTGGTCAATAACGGCCTCATCATTCTTGTTTCGATCTGCATCCAGATTCCACTGGCCCTCTGGCTGGCCACCATGGTCACCAAGCACATCAAGGGCGCCCTGGTCTTCCGGCTGGTGTTTTTCCTGCCCTATGTGCTGGCCGATGTCGCCGCCGGCATGATCTGGCGCTTTGTCTATGATGGCGAATTCGGCCTGGTCGCCAATGTAGCCCGCTTCTTCGGCCAGGATCCGCCCTTCTGGCTGGCCGACAAGGACGTGGCCTTCTATGCGGTGCTGGCCGTCATCGTCTGGAAGTATTTCGGCTTCCACATGATGCTGTTCATTGCGGGCCTGCAGGCCATCGACAAGAGCGTGCTCGAGGCTGCCGATATCGACGGCGCTACCGGCTGGCAGAAATTCACCCGGGTCACGCTGCCGCTGCTGGGCTCCACCGTGCGCCTTTCGGTCTTCTTCGCGGTGGTCGGCTCGCTGCAGCTCTTTGACATGATCATGCCGCTCACCGGCGGCGGCCCGTCCAATTCCACCCAGACCCTGGTGACCTTCCTCTACAGCTTCGGCGTCATGCGCATGCAGGTGGGCTTCGGCTCGGCCGTGGGTGTCGTGCTGTTCGTCATCTGTGTCACGCTGGCCTTCAGCTACAAGCGGGTATTCATGAAAAATGACTGACAGCGCCCCTCCCATCGACGCCGCCATCGCGCCCAGCAGCGGTCGCAGCCTCGGCATAAAGACCAAGACCTATTTCTATGCGGCGCTGCTCATCGTCGCCGCCGTCGTGCTGGTCCCGCTCATCACCACCGCCCTTGGCGGCTTCAAGACGCTGGGCGACCTGCGCGGCAATGCCTTCGGCCTGCCGCAGACCTGGATGGTCTCGAACTATGCCGATATCCTGTTCAGCCAGCGCTACTGGCTGCAGATGGGCAATTCGCTGCTGATTGCCGGGCTCACCGTCTTCCTGGTGCTGACCCTGGCCGCCATGGCGGCCTTCGTCTTCGCCCATGTCCGCTTTTTCGGCTCCGATCACCTGCTCAACTATTTCCTGATCGGCCTGATGTTCCCGGCCGCCACCGCCATCCTGCCGCTCTTCATCCGCATCCGCGATCTGGGCCTGCTCGATACCTATTGGGGCGTCGTCCTGCCCCAGGTCGCCTTTGGCCTGGGCATGAGCATCCTGCTGTTCCGCAACTATTTCCGCGGCATGCCGTCCGAACTGTTCGACGCCGCCTTTGTCGATGGCGCCGGCTATTTCCGCTTCTTCTGGCACATCACCCTGCCGCTCAGCCGGCCCATCATCGCCACTGTGGGCATCATCACCTTTGTCGGCAGCTGGAACAGCTACATCCTGCCGCTGATCATGCTGAACTCGGAATCCAAATATCCCTGGCCGCTCGGCATCATGGTCTATCGCGGCGAGTTCAGCACCGACTGGCAGCTGATCCTGGCCTTTATCACCCTGACCATTACCCCGACGATCATCGTCTTCTTTGCCGCTCAAAAGCACATCATTGCCGGTCTGACCGCCGGCGCCGTCAAATAATCGGAGAACAGCATGGCCGGTCTTGAGCTGCGCAACCTCGCAAAAAGCTATGGCATGGTGTCGGTCATCGAGGGCATCAACCTCGATGTCAAAGACGGCGAGTTCGTCGCCCTGGTCGGGCCCTCGGGCTGCGGCAAGTCGACCATCCTGCGCATGATCGCGGGCCTGGAGGATATTACCGAGGGCGATATCTATATCGGCGGCGAAGTGGTCAACGAGTTGACGCCCAAGGAGCGCAACATCGCCATGGTGTTCCAGTCCTATGCGCTCTATCCGCATATGACGGTCTATCGCAACATGGCCTTCAATCTCGAACTGGCCGGAAGGCCCAAGGCCGAAATCGACCAGCGCGTCCGCGTCGCCGCCAAGATGCTCGAGCTTGAACCATTGCTCGATCGCAAGCCCAGCCAGCTCTCGGGCGGCCAGCGCCAGCGCGTCGCCATGGGCCGCGCGGTGGTGCGCAATCCGTCCGTCTTTCTGTTCGATGAGCCGCTGTCCAACCTCGATGCCAAGCTGCGCGTGCAGATGCGCGCAGAGATCAAGCTGCTGCACAAAAAGGTCGGCGTCACCTCGGTCTATGTCACCCATGACCAGGTCGAGGCCATGACCCTGGCCGATCGGGTCGTGGTGCTCGACAAGGGCATTATCCAGCAGGCCGGCTCGCCCATGGAGCTCTATCGCCAGCCGGCCAATACCTTCGTGGCCGGCTTTATCGGCTCCCCATCCATGAACTTCTTTGCTGCCACCATCGTCGGGGGCGTCGCAAAGATGGAAACCGGCGAAGCCTTCCCGTTCAATCCCCGCGAACAACTGGCCGAAGGGCAAGCGGTGACCGTCGGGGTGCGGCCGGAACATTTCCAGCGCAGCGGCTCGGGGCCAAGCCTCAGCGGCCCCATCGACATTGTCGAGCCCACCGGCGGGCTGACCTTCGTCACCGTGCACCTTGCCGGCCAGCCGACCGTCGTCACCATCAGCGGCGACGACACGGTCAAGCTCGGCGCCAGTCTCACCCTCTTCACCCAGCCCGAGCAGGTCTATGTCTTTGACGGGGCCAGCGGCCGGCGCATCAGCGAGAACTAGGAGGCAGCCGGGGCTTTAGTCGATCTCGATAACGGCCTTGATCAGCCCGCTCTTCTGGGTGGCCCAGCGGGGCAGGTCGGTCACGGCGCCTGCCAGCGTGGTGCGATGGGTGATCAGCCGGTCGACCGGCACCTGGCCGGCACCGATGGCGGCGATGACGCGCTCGAAATCCACCGCCGTGGCATTGCGGCTGCCCAATATGGTCATTTCCTTGCGGTGAAAGTCGCTGTCGGCAAAGCTGATGTCGCCCTTGACCACGCTGACCAGCACATAGCGCCCGCCATGGGCGACGAAGTCGAAACCCTTTTCGATCGAGCCCTGGTTGCCGGTTGCGTCGAACACCACGTCAAAGCCCTCGCCATCGGTGACGCTGCCGACCTGGGCATCGACAGCGTCATCGGCCAGGATCGTGCCGGCAATGTCGAACAGGTCCGCCGCCACCGCCAGCCGCTCGGCATCGCGATCGAGCACCGTGACCGTGGCGCCCGACAGCGTCGCGAACAGCACCGCGCCAAAGCCGATCGGGCCGGCCCCGATCACCAGCACCCGGTCGCTGCTGTCCAGAGCCGCCCGCCGCACCGCATGGGCGCCGATGGCGAGAAACTCCACACAGGCACAGGCATCGGCCGACAGGCCTTCGGCGCGCACCAGGTTCTGCGGCGGCAGCGACAGCAATCCGGTCATGCCGCCATCGCGATGCACGCCCAGCACGGCGATTTTCGTGCAGCAATTGGGCTTGCCCTTGCGGCAGGCAATGCAGCTGCCGCAGGACAGATAGGGATTGACCACGACGATCTCGCCGGCCCGGAAGTCGCTCTCGCCGCCATCCACCACTTCCACGGTCAGCTCGTGCCCCATCACCCTTGGATAGGCGAGGAAAGGATGCTTGCCCTCATAGATGTGATAGTCGGTGCCACAAATGCCGACACGGCGCGGCCGCACCAGCACCTCGCCCGTCGCGCGCGCC
>Ga0123337_10001213_pt1 | contig 34642 bp, 29 predicted proteins | sample frozenSSSSmetaG_FD_89792 | JGI IMG/M metagenome (GOLD analysis project Ga0123337, IMG submission 89792) | Glacier valley bacterial and archeal communities from Borup Fiord, Nunavut, Canada, to study Microbial Dark Matter (Phase II) -... | ecosystem: Environmental > Aquatic > Freshwater > Ice >...
CGAAGTTCGAGCCGATGAAACCGGCGCCGCCGGTGACGAGTATTTTCATGGGAGTGGATGCCTCCTTGGCACAGTCTGGATGATTCTAGTGATGGGTGGCACGGCGGCTGAGGAAGGCGGATCGGAGGGACAGGCCCACGACAAGCACGACGCGCACGGGCCAGAGGTACCAGCCCGCGTACTTGCGGGTGAGAAAACGACGGGCGCTCTGGTGGTGGACGGTAATCATTTCAGCGGAATGATCGCTTGTGGAGTGCGCCCCACTGTGCGCAACTACAGCCGCTGGCTCATAAACGTTGCGGTAGCCCGCCTTGCCGAGGCGATAGCCGAGATCCACGTCTTCGAAGTACATGAAGTAGCCGTCGTCGAAGCCGCCTATTTCGTCGAAGGCGCTTCTGCGCACCAGCACGCACGCTCCACTCAGCCATCCAGCGTCGCGTCGCGCCGTTTCGAGGCTGAATTCGCGGCGGTAGGCGCGGGTCCAGGGATTGCCCAACCAGATATTTGCGAACAGGGCATGCCCGATGCCCGTGCGAAGAGATGGGACCGCGCGTGCTGATGGATACACCGCACCATTAGTCAGGATCGCTGGCCCGACTGACCCGATTCGAGGGTCCGTATCACCAATAGAAATCATCAGGTCCACAGCGCCTCGAAGAAGTACCACATCAGGGTTGCATATGAGTATCCATTCGATGGCCGTGGGGATGATCCGTACCGCGTGATTCATTGCCGCGCCATACCCGTAGTTCCGGTCGAGTGCTAGATACTCGGCGCCTGCCGAGGCCGCGATGTCAGCCACCGCTAGGTCCAACGCCGCGTTATCCGCAACCACGACGAGGACCTTGGCTGCACTCGCGTGCTCTACAGAAGCGAGGAACGTTTTGAGAACTGTTGACGAGCCGTAGCTGACGGTCACAATCGCAACAGCGATCTTCTGCGCAGGAACGAAAGCGTTTACCATAACTCACTCAATCCTAAGGTGCATCTCAAAGCCCCGAGCTCTGGGTTGTCTTCAAGGAAACGGCGGAATTTTAAGCTAGATTGGCCGGTGGCCTACGAGCCGGAGAGCAAACGAGGTCAGATGAATTACCTGAACGAAGTGTGGATCTCAAGAGAACTTCTTGCAAATCTCACCCTGAGGGAAGTCAGGGGTAAGTACAAGCGAACTGCACTCGGCCAACTCTGGTCTCTCGCCAATCCGCTAGCTCTGATGCTCATTTACACGGTGGTGGTTGGCTTTATCTTTCGGATCCGGCCAGCGCCGGGAGATCCGAGCGGACTCGATGCTTTTCCACTATGGCTACTTTGTGGGCTTCTACCGTGGACTTTCCTGTCCGCTGTTATTAGCTCGGGTCTGAATTCCCTAGTCGGTAATGCCGGCCTGATTCAGAAGGTCTACTTTTCCCGAATCGTCCTCCCGCTTTCTGCCGTTGGATCAACTGCGTACAACTGGCTATTCGAGATGGGCGTGCTCCTGATAGCCATTTCCATTGCGGGCGCATTTGTTTTGCCATGGATACCGCTTGTGATAGTGGCGATGATGCTTCTTGCCGTCTTCGGTGCCGGGATATCCCTTATGCTCTCGGTGGCCAATGTGTACTTCCGCGATACAGAGCATTTCGTCGGGATTTTCCTGCAGATTTGGATGTATTTCAGCCCCATCATCTATCCACTCTCGTTGGTCGCCAACGGATCGGCGAAAGTCGGTGGCCTACTTGGCACTAATGTGACCGTGCTGGACATCTATGAACTCAACCCCGTTGAGCACTTCGTAGCAGTCTTCCGCAACCTTATCTACGACAATCGATTTCCATCCGTCAGCGATTGGCTGACTTGCTTGATTTGGGCTGTCGCTTCCCTGGCTATCGGAGCGTGGATATTCCGTCGCAACGAGAGAAACCTGGCGGAAACCCTTTGACCGAGATCGCCGTTCAAGTCGACAACGTGAGTAAAAAATTCCGACTCTACCACGAACGAAACCAAACACTAAAAGCTGCAGTGATGCGCGGTCGGACCTCGGTTCACGAGGACTTTTGGGCTCTCGAGGATGTCTCCTTCGACGTTCCTGCGGGATCGACCTTCGGTTTGATCGGCAGCAACGGATCGGGTAAGTCGACTCTCCTCAAGTGCCTCGCGAATATCTACGCGCCGAACAAGGGATCGATCACACATTTCGGCAAGATCGCGGCGATGCTAGAAGTGGGCTCCGGCTTCCACGGAGAATTGTCTGGCCGCGAAAACATCTTCCTAAATGGGTCGATCCTTGGAATGTCGAAGAAGCAGGTTTCTGCGAAGTTCGATGAGATAGTCGACTTCTCCGGTGTCGAACAGTTCATTGACCAGCCTGTAAAAAACTATTCCTCCGGAATGTACGTGAGGCTTGGGTTCGCTATTGCGATCAACGTCAATCCAGACATACTCGTCGTGGATGAGGTCTTAGCGGTTGGCGACCAGGAATTCCAGGACAAGTGCTTAAAGAAGTTCGATGACTTCCGGGGCGCGGGGAAGACCGTGATTCTGGTGAGCCATTCAATGGACACGGTGCGGTCCATGTGTGACCAGGTGGCGTGGTTGTCACACGGACGGCTGCAGGCCGCAGGGGAAGCCGAGTCCATCATTTTGAAGTATCTCAACTCGGTTAATGGCGAGCAGAGCTAATTTTGCGATTATCCCGGTCCGCGATCACCATGCACAGTTATTGCAAATTAGATAGGGTTCAGCGTGCAGATAAGAGAACTTTCAATTCCGGGGTCATTCGAAGTCACCCCGCTTCAGCGGGCGGACGATCGCGGCGTGTTCATGGAGTGGTACCGCTTCGATCGTCTTCAGGAGGCAGTCGGCCACCCTCTCGATCTGCGTCAGGCCAACACCTCGGTTTCCAAGAAGGGTGTTGTCCGCGGCATCCACTTCGCAGACGTTCCGGCCGGCCAGGCGAAATATGTGACTCTGGCGCACGGGGCGGTACTCGATTACATCGTTGATATCCGAGTCGGATCACCGACCTTCGGCCAGTGGGATTCAGTGCTGCTCGACACGGTCGATCGCCGGGCGGTCTATATCTCGGAGGGACTTGGTCACTGTTTCGTCGCGCTGTCGGATGGAGCGACTGTGAGCTACTTAGTAAGCGATGTGTACAACGCCGCGGGTGAGCATGGAATCAACCCTCTCGATGAGGAGATCGATCTGGTGTTTCCGACGGAGGCTGGCGAGTTGCTCTTGTCTCCAAAGGACACCGACGCACATTCACTGCGAGACGCGGCAGCCCGAGGATTGCTGCCGAAGTGGGATGAAACACTTGCCTTCTACGAAACTTTAAACAAGGCGGGTCGATGACTTGCGCGGAATCATTTTGGCCGGAGGCTCCGGTACTCGACTGTGGCCAATCACCAAGGGCATTTCCAAGCAGCTGATGCCGATTTACGATAAGCCGATGATTTATTATCCGCTCTCGACCCTGATGATGGCCGACATCAGAGACATCCTGATCATCACGACTCCCGAGTACAATGATCAGTTCCGTTCACTGCTCGGCGACGGTTCGGACCTCGGCCTGAACATCGAGTACGCGGTCCAGCCGTCACCGGACGGGCTCGCCCAGGCCTTCCTCATCGGTGAGGATTTCATCGGCGACGAGAGCGTGGCTCTCGTTCTCGGGGACAATATCTTCCACGGTGCCGGCCTCGGCTCGTCCCTTCGAGGTAATGGTGATGTCGATGGAGCGATGATCTTCGCGTATCACGTGAGTAATCCGGAGGCGTATGGCGTCGTCGAGTTCTCGGAGGACTTCACGGCGCTGTCGATCGAAGAGAAGCCGGCTGTCCCCAAGAGCAATTACGCTGTTCCCGGCCTGTATTTCTACGACAATTCGGTCATAGAGGTCGCGAAATCCATTCGTCCGAGTGCGCGCGGCGAACTGGAGATCAGCACCGTGAATGAGCATTACCTCCAGCGTGCAAAGCTCCAGGTCCAGGTGCTGGACCGCGGAACAGCGTGGCTCGATACCGGCACATTCGAGTCGATGATGCAGGCATCGGAGTACGTGCGGGTCATTGAAGATCGACAGGGCTTCAAGATCGGATGCATAGAGGAGATCGCGTGGCGCGCGGGCTGGATCACCGCCGACCAGCTGCGCAAACTATCGGCTCCCCTCGTAAAAAGCGGCTACGGTCGTTATCTCGAGAATCTGGTCAACGAGGTATAACTTTCAAGGACCGAGACACCCGCTTCATCAGTTGGGATTGATGAGGAGGAGGCCGAGGTAGAGAAGTGAGGCGAACAATGGGCGTTCGAAGTCAGGTCGCGGAAGCTGCCGAGACTCCGGCGTGGGTCTCGTCGGAGTCTTACTGGATTCCGAGTCATATCGTCAACTCGGCTTGGCTCACTCACGGAGCCTTCGCGTCGTGGATCGTTGCTTGTCTGAAGCCTCGAATCGTCGTCGAGTTGGGCACCCACAACGGGTTCTCGTTCTTTGCATTCTGCGAGGCAGCAAAGCAACTCGGTCTTCCGACGCAGTGCTTCGCCCTGGACACTTGGCAAGGCGATGACCAAACGGGGTTTTACAGCGAGCAGGTCTTCGAAAGCGTGTCCGATGTCAGCGCGCGCGAATATCCATCGACCTCGACTCTGCTTCGTGGGTACTTCGATGATTCGCTCACGCAGTTCGATGATGGAAGTATCGACCTTCTTCATATCGACGGGAGGCATACCTACGAGGATGTCAAGCACGACTTCATGAGTTGGCTTCCCAAGATGTCCGACCGCGGAGTCGTACTCTTTCATGACCTGGCCGAACACGAGAACGAATTCGGAGTCTGGAAGCTGTGGGACGAACTGTCGACTTCACGCCTGTCTTTCTCGTTCGAGCACGGGCATGGGCTGGGCGTCCTCGGAGTGGGCGACTCGTTCCCCGAGGGCCTCGTGAGGCTGTTCGAGGCGGAAGGAGCCGCCATCGGCCGGATCAGGGATACCTACAGCGAGCTGGGGGGCAGAATCTACGGACTATATGCGCTGCTGGAAAACCAGCAGCGATTGGCAATCGAACTGGATGATTCGACGAAGGCACTCGGAAAGGCCAGCGAAGACGCGGCTTCCGCACATGCCGAACTCGGGGAGATATACAGCAGCAGGGCCTGGCGCTTGATTTTGCGTGGACGCTCAATCCAGGCACGGCTTCCAAGGGCACTCCGTGCCGCCGTAAGTCGTGTTGTTCACTAACGCATAGAGTGACACGCAGGACATTATCGTCAGGATTTAAGGGGACGCTGTCAAGTAAGCTGTGCCCGGCTCCCCGCGCCTTCTGGTCTCAGGAGTCCTCTAGTTTTATTCTCGCCGCCGCTGTCGAGAAGCTCGAGTGGTCACTTGGCCGTCGACGATTGCCAAACCGCCGCTGTTTGACTGTTATAAGGGTGAAAAGTGTTACCAATAAGAAGATATGTCGGGTTCGGACTCCGGTCACTTCGTAATCCGCGTCTGGCAGTTGGTAAAGTCCGTTCGGTCGCTGAATTCCGACGTTCAATGGCTGATCGGAGGCTCCGGTACACCGTCTGGTTCGATCGCCAGTTGCTTTCGACAGCACAGCATGCCGAGCAGGTCGTGAAGGCTGATGCACTTCAATTCCGTCCCCTCATCAGCGTCCTCGTACCGACATACAACACGCAGCCACAACATCTTCGCGAGTGCTTCGACTCGGTCGTCAACCAGACCTACTCGAACTGGGAGCTCTGCGTTTCAGACGACGCTTCTACAAACCCGGAAACCAAAGCAGTCATTTCTGAATACGCGGCAAGGTACGACAATGTCCATGCCCTGTTCTCAGAGACGAACACCCATATCGCAATCTCGTCGAACAAGGCGTTGAATATGGCGAACGGCGCATTCATCTCGCTTCTCGATCATGACGATCTCCTGCAGCCCAATGCGCTGTACGAGACTGCACTGGTGCTAAATGGGCACCCTGATGCCGATCTGGTCTACTCCGACGAAGACAAGCTCGAGGCAGATTCCATCCATGTTGAGCCCTTTTTCAAGCCGGACTGGAGCCCGGACTTCCTCTACTCGTGCAACTACATCACGCACTTTGCGACGCTAAGTCGACGCATCCTGAACGAAGTCGACGGGTTCAGGGTCGGAACGGAGGGAGCTCAGGATTGGGACCTCTTCCTGCGGGTCACCGCACGGACATCCAAGATCCATCATGTCGCAAAGATTCTCTACACCTGGAGAAAGTCCGAGACCTCGACCGCCCAATCGGCGGACAGCAAGCCTTACGCCTACATCAACCAGGGAAAGGTCCTGCGCTACACCGTCGGCGAAAGGCACGAGAATGCCTATGTCGATGCGGCCCCGGATCGTGGCTTCTGGCGCGTTCGGCGAGTGATCGCACAGACTCCGAAGGTCTCCGTCGTCATCCCGACGAAAGACAACTTCGAGTTGATCTCACAGTGCCTCGATTCGATCCTCGATCGCAGTTCCTATCCGTACTTCGAGGTAGTCGTCGTGGACACCGGAAGCACAGACCCTCGCGTCGAGGCCTATTACACGAAGACCCTCGCTGCTAATCCCGAAGTGAAGATCGTGCGGTGGGAAGGACCGTTCAACTTCTCAGGAGCCTGCAATCTCGGTGTGTCGAATTCGGACGGCGAATACGTGGTCTTCCTCAACAACGACACGGAGATCATCAGCAACGACTGGATCCAGGGCCTCCTCGAGCATGCCCAGCGACCCGAGGTCGGGATGGTTGGCGCCCAATTGTTCTTCGAAGGTGGAGAGATCCAGCATGCCGGAGTTGTGCTGAGTGAGCGGGATGTCGCGTTCCACCCGTTCTACGGACGCAAGCCTCATTGGGATATGTCTACCTATATTTTTGCCTCGAACGTCCGCAACACCGCGGCTGTGACGGCGGCCTGTTCGATGGTCTCAAGGGTCAAATTCGACGAGGTCGGGGGATTCGATACCGAGCTTCGAGTCACCTACAACGACGTTGACCTGTGCCTTCGACTCCTCACTGCCGGATACCACAATGTGTACAACCCGTTCGTGCATCTCTACCACTATGAATCGATGAGCGTCGGGAAGATCACCGGCGCAGACCGGGATCAGACGGAGTTCGAGGCGGCGAAGGCCCTCATGCAGGCCCGCTGGCCGGAGCTGCTTCGCCATGATCCCTACTACAACCCTTCATTCGAGCAATACGGGCCCGGCTACATTCTTCCGGTCTAGTCCTTCATAACGGGGTTTGCTCGACGGCATAAGAGCTCCATCGCGCTGTGACGTACCATGTTGGGCTACGCGGTCTTGCAGCCGATCAGTGGGTTACCGGAGCCACCGTTGTCAATGGCGTAGACACAGATCGATGCTCCGGCCGCGGCAGGGAAGGTGTAGTCGAAACCATGTTGGTTGCCATACGCCGTATAGGTCGCACCCACGTCGGCCCGCGGGGAATCCGCGCGCCCGATAAGTGCTCCAACACCGCCTGCGTAGACGTTCAGCTGTACGGGATTAACTGAATCAAGATCGAGTACCCAACCGCGGATTCGAACGTTCCCGCCGATCCTGGTTACCTCGTCGAGAGAGCCGAAGGGAACTCCGCCGACTGCGACTGTCCGGCAACCGATTGCGGCTGTATCTCCGCCGCCCGATCCGATCGCGTAGCCGCACGCGTTATAAGAGCCTGCGGGGAGCGGGAAATCCGTACTGAATCCGTGTGCGGCTCCGTAACCGGACCACGCCGCGGCCACATCGGGCCTCGTCAGATTAGCAATCATGGGATGCCCGACGGCTCCCACGTAGACGTGCGCCTGAATCGATTCCGGGGTGTCGGGGTCGAGTGCCCAGCCCGTCGCACGCAATCCTCCGGGTACGGGGGTGACCGAATCGACTGATCCAGCCGCGATTCCTGTGATGGTCACCTGGCGACATCCGATCAGGGCACCCTGACCTGCCCCGACGTTGATTCCGTAGGCGCAAATCGAATGAGAACCGGGAGACAGCGCCACCGGTTGACTGAATCCGCTCGAGGGGCCGGCGGCAGGGAAGGCCGACACGACATCCGGCCTCGAGATATTCGTCGTCACCGCCGCGGCGAATGTTCCGTCGACGTAAAGATGAACGGCTATCGGCGCTATCGTGTTCGGATCGAACGCCCACCCGCTTGCCCTGACGCCGCCAGGAATTCGAGCCACGGCGTCGAGACTGCCGCGCGGGTCATCACGCGTGTCTCGCGTCATTTGGATCGACGTGCGGGAAAAGGTCTGCGCGCCTCCGCCCGACGGGTGATGAAGGATGAGTTGCACGCGATAGGAACCGACCGGAAGCGAGCCGAGACTGAAATTGAACGAATTCACCCCGCTGGTGACGGCGACACCTGATCCGATGGCCGTGTGGGCGGTGCCCGGCGCCATTGTGCCCACTAACAGGTCGGCCGTCGTGCCGGTGACCCAGGCGGCATCGTGGAACTTCACGGTCGTCGTTCCTGCTGCTGTCGGATCGGCCCTGAGGTGTATGGATCGCAGATGCCACGTGTTCGTGCCCGGGTCCTCGTTTGGATCGAACCTCAGCGACGTGACGGTGTTCCCGGTCCATCCGAGTTGCGGTGCACGTGAATTGGGATCGAGCACGGGCTGCGCATTCAGATCGATCGAGACCGGAACCGTATTCACGCCGGAGTACGTGACAATATCGTCACTCTCCTGCGGCGTCACCGTGCCGGACACACCCCAGATCACTCGTGCAAGTTTCCCTCCTCCCGGGCTGTCATAGAGCCCGAAAGCACCGTCATAGGCGAGGTCGAAGCTCAGGTGATGAAACTGACTGGCGTTGAACGGCTGAACCCCCAATTGCAACTGTGGATCCTGCTGGCTCGGTGGCGCGTTTGTGGCCGTGAGTCCGTTCGCGTCGAAACCCTGCAATCGTGCATTTGAAAGTTGGGTTCCCGAGGCGTTGGCCGCAACCGTGAAGTCCCACGGCGAACCACGCTGGGCAGTGGCCAGGTCGAGCCCTTCATCGGGGCTCGGACTATCGATGACCGGCCGGGGCAATGGATCGATGACGTAACTTCCGTAGTCACCAGGGGGATTCTGCGCATGTGGGCTGGCGGCCGGGTCGAACAGTCTCATCCAGTCGACGGAGACATGCACTCTCTGGTTGAGAGGCAGACTGATGGTCGGGCGCACCTGTAGTCCCACCATCAATCCAGACCAGGGCAGGTTCACGCCGATCGTTGAAGCCCCGTCGAACGCCAGGTTGTACAGGTGCGGCCCCGGTGTCAGTTGGAAGGTCACCCCGCCGGCGCAACTGGCGATGAGATTCCTACACGTGAACCAATAGACGGCGCCCACTCCGTTTGTCGGTTGGTCCATCGAGAAGGACAAGTGCTTGTAGCGAGCCGTGTTGATCGGGACCGCGGCTCCGTCACGCCCGTAGGGGAGCGCACCCGGCTGGCTAGTCACCGCAGAGAAGTAAGTGCCCCCGGTTGCATCGAACTGGAGTGCTCCATTCGCCACCGTGAGGTTCTGGCCGTCGGAGGCATCCGTATTCTGATCCTGCACATTGCTGTAATCCCAGGGATCTCCATAGTTCTCAGAGGCGAAATCAGGAGCTTCGACCTCTGTCGGGGCGACCGCCGCCGGTAAGGCCCTTGGACTGCTCGGCGACGTTTCCGACGCAGTGATCGCAAAAGCGGGAGGAGAGACCAACGAACTGAGAAGACCTAGGACCAGGACCGTGCACGACGAAACGACCCTCACCTGATGGTTGCGGCGGGCATCCGATTTTGGAGACTGCACTGAGCTCTCTTATCTAGCGAGCTCATTGGGAACCCCCTTGCCGACTCTATCCCCGCGGTTATTAACGAGCAAGGCTTTTCGTGTCAGACCATTGAACCGACTCTCCGCAGAGTAGTGTTCGCTGCGGCGCAAGTGCAAGAATTTAACGGATGCTCCGTCGACCTCTGCAGTGCCACAGGGGAAGAGGGGCCTCACCATGACATTCAAGACGTTCAGAAAGCGCGCACTTCTTGTCACGGTTGCTTTGATCGCGGCTTCCTTTGTCGCTATTCCCGCCGGTCCGGTCGCCGCACTTCAGGGTGCTGAATTCAACGCCGGGTACATAGTCTCCGATTCCGTGTCAGCTAATGTGACATCGATGAGTGCTGCTCAGATTCAATCGTTCCTCACGGCACGCGAGAGCTCGTGTAAGACGTCCAGCGCTGTACCGTGCCTGATGAATTACTCGACTAAGACGACCAGTCGAAGTGCCTCGACAGGTGGCCAGTGCGCTTCATACGCCGGCGTCGACAGCGAGAGCGCAAGCCAGATCATTGCAAAAGTGGCTTCCGCATGCGGCGTAAATCCGCAAGTGCTCCTGGTGATACTCGAAAAAGAGCAGGGGCTGGTGTCGTCTTCGGCGCCGAGCTCGAACAGCTACCGAAGTGCAACGGGTTACGGCTGTCCCGACAGCGGGTCGTGTGATGCGGCTTATTACGGCCTCTACAACCAGCTCTACATGGCAGCCTGGCAGTTGCGCGAATTCATCCTCCATCCGAATTCATGGCATTACCGCGTCGGGTCGTTCGCAATCCCATATAACCAGGACCCAACCTGTGACGCGCCCGTCGTGAATATCGTCAATCTGGCGACCGCAGCCCTGTATAACTACACGCCCTACCAGCCGAATGCTGCAGCTCTCGCCAATCTCTCCGGTAGCGGTGATGGATGCTCGGCCTACGGCAATCGTAATTTCTGGGTCTATTTTTCAAACTGGTTCGGTTCACCCACCGGATACGACGACCCTGTGGGCAGTGTGGATGTCGCGTCGGTCGGTATAGCTGGGATACACCTGGCGGGGTGGGCGCTCGATCCGAATAGCAACGCCTCGATCCAGGTGCATGCTTATGTCAACGGAATAGGGACGCCTGTCGTCGCGAATCTCGCGCGCGCCGACCTGGCCGCGCCGTTCGGAGCTTCCAACACGCTTCATGGATTCGATCTTCAGGTCGCGATCACACCGGCCCTCCTCCAGCATGTATGCGTGTATGCGATCAATATCGCTGCCGGAATCAATACGGCGTTCCCGTGCTTCGACCTGTCGGGGTCTCCGGTCGGCGCTCTCGATAGCGTCACAGCCGCCAACGGCACGATCACGGCCGCAGGCTGGGCCATAGACCCGGAATCGGCAGCACCGGTCAGTGTGGACATGTACGTGGATGCTGGGGGCGCCCGCTATAGCGCTGATCGCGCACGAGGCGATCTCGCGAAAGCATTTCCTGACTATGGCGCCTCTCACGGCTATACAACGACTAGCAGCCCGTCGTCCGCAGGCCAACACGAGATCTGCGTCTATGCGATCAATGTCCAGTCCGGTTCCAACTCGCTCACGGGGTGCAAGCAGGTGATGGTGCCCGACGCGGTTCCGATCGGCACCCTCGACGTGGTGAGTCTCGTCGGAGGGCGACTCGTTGCCAGCGGATGGTCCGTCGATCCGAATATCCCCGACCCGATCACAGTTCACGTCTACGTCGACGGAATCGGTACGGCCATCACGGCGAATCTCTCCCGTCCGGATGTCGGCGCTGCCCTTCATAATTACGGTGATCTTCACGGATTCACGGCCAGCGCGGTGACCAGCCCCGGAAGGCATGAGGTGTGCGCCTACGGGATCGACTCGAGTTCAAGCGGCTCAGGGGTGCTCGGCTGCACGAGCGTCGTCGTTCTCACCGGACCTGTAATCGGGTCCGTCGACGCGGTGCGAGCATCCGCTGGACAGGTGAGCGTCGCTGGATGGGCACTCGATCCGGACACTTCGCTCAGTACGAACATCCGCGTGCAGGTTGATGCGACTTCGACGGTGGTACCGGCGGCCAGTGCTCGAGCCGACATAGGTGCGGCATTCCCCGCCTATGGTGCGGGCCACGGATTCTCCGCCTCGATCGCGGTTGCTGCGGGAGCACATCGGGTATGTATATTCGGACAGAAAATCAGTGATGGCGGCGAAGTCTCCCTCGGCTGTTCGGTTGTCAATAACTGAATCCGCGCCGCGATCTGGATCGGCGAGAGGTCACGGGAAGCATCAGCTAGAGTCGAGGTCGTCACTTTCGCGCTGTTATAAAGGATCAAGACGTATGGACCCCGCCAGCTTCGACTACCAATTCGGTACGCTGCTCGACGCGAGCATCGTCCTTGGAGCGGACATGGCCCTGGTTCAGGGCGCTGGAGGCAACTTCTCTCTGAAGTTCGACAACGAATTGTGGATAAAGGCATCGGGTACCCGGCTGTCTCAGGCGCGGGAAACCCAGATCTATCTGCCGCTCGATATTGCACAACTGTCGGCTCTTGCGCTCGTAACGGAAGACGTTGCTGAAAGTCGCGTCTACCATGTCCCGACCTCACACCTGCGCCCGTCGATCGAGACAGCCCTCCACGTCTTGATCCCCCACCGATTCGTCTTTCACGTCCATTCCGTGTCTGCCATTGCGGCCGGCCTGACAGATGATGGAATCGCTGCTTTCATGTCGGTGCCGGGCGCCTTCCAGAAGGTAGATGTGCCATATGCGAAGCCGGGTATCAACCTGGCCAGGGCTGTTTCGAGTGCTCTGAACGGCCAGTTCGACGCTTCTACCCCGCTCGTCCTGCTGCTTCGAAATCATGGAATCGTTGTAGGAGCGGATAGCGCGGAAGAGGCTTCAGCCCTGGTCGAACTCGTCGAATCCACGCTCCGGCGGAAGGATCCTGCGCCCCTTTCCGAGCGTCCCGCGAACGATGCCTCTTCCTACTACTCCCTTTACCCGGCGAAGACGCTGTCTCGCGAAAGCGCCAGGGCTCTTGCCGGCGGAGCGTTGACCCCGGATTCAGCGGTGTTTCTCGGCGATCATCCGTTCGCTCTATCTAGCGAGCATGCGGAACGGTCGCCGGGGCGGGTTGAATCCGACGGTTCCGTCAGCGTTATCGAGACGATCGGGAGTGACGAACTCGAAATTCTCATGAGCCTCGTCGAGGTAGGCCGGCAGGTTACGACCGAGTCGATACGGCGGCTCAGTCCGGAGAACGTATCCGAGCTCGTCGATTGGGAGGCCGAGAAGTGGCGCCAGGGAATGAAGCGTTGAAGCCGCAGCTGGTCATTCCGATGACCGGAATAAGCTCGCGCTTCACTTCCGCTGGATATGACCGCCCGAAGTTCATGCTCGAAGTCGATGGGCAAACCGTCATCGAACATGTTCTCGACATGTATCCCGACTGGCAGAATGTCGTTTTCATCTGCAACGGCATCCACCTCGATGACGCACGGCTCGGTCTCGAAGCTCTGTTGATGTCTCGACGTCCGGCTGCTCGAATCGTGCGCCTCGACGGACCGGTGAAAGGGCCGGGAGAAGCGGTACTCCTCGCCCGGGACTCTATCGCGCGTGACAATAAGGTCGTGGTCAACTATTGCGACTTCACTGTCTACTGGAATTCAGATGACCTGATCGCAGCTCTCGAGGTTGACGGCGTAGAGGGCGTCATACCCGTCTACACCGGATTCCACCCCCATACGGTTCACTCGACGTCTTACGCCTACGTTTGTATGGACGGCCTTCGCGCAGTCGATATTCAGGAGAAGCAGCCCTGGACTGACAATCCCCTCGGGGAGCTAGCTTCGACCGGCACCTACGGGTTCTCATCAGGCGCACTTCTGCTTGACGCTCTGGACAAGCAGGTCGAGCGGGGTCTGACTCTCAATGGCGAGTACTACCTGAGCCTGACGTACAAATCTCTTCTGGCCGAATCGAAGCGCATTGACGTTCTCATGGTCGAACATTTCATGCAGTGGGGCACACCGCAGGACTTCGAGGAGTACCGCGACGTGAGCCGGGGCTTGCGTAGGTGGATCGATCCACGTATTTCGAGAGACCCGGCTGATGTCGGTGCGTCCGGCCCCGGTAGATATTCGCGAGTCCTCCTCGCGTCCGGAGCAGGCAGCCGTTTTGCGTCAGCGGGATATTCGCAGCCGAAACCTGTTCTGCCTCTCAGCGGCGGGACGGTGATGCAGCACGCTCTTGCGGGAATTCCGGGCGTTGAAACCGTCGTCGTCACTCGAGACGACCTTGTCGATCACGGCTTGATCGCCGACCTCGCTGAAAATGCGGGTTACTCCGTTGTGACACTCCCCGTTCTTTCTCGCGGACAAGCAGAGTCGGCACTGGCAGGGCTTCGGGCACTCCAGAGCGACCTCCCAGTGACAGTGGCAGCTTGTGATGCCTTGCTTTCGATCGATTCAGAGAGCTTTGACAAGGCCGTCCACCTGGCTGGGACTGATGGAATCGTGGTCTGGACGGCGCCGGAATATCCTGCTGCAAACCGTAAAGTAGAGCAGTACGGGTGGATCGCCTCGACGAGTGACGGCGACACATCGGACATGTGGTTGAAGTCAGAACCGGCTGATCCGAAAGCCCGGGTGATGGTGGGTACCTTCACTTTTCCTTCGCGCAACCAGGCCATAGCCGCGATCGTCGAATTGCTTGAAAGCGGGGAGCAGATAAACGGCGAGTTCTACCTCGACAGCGTTGCTCGCCGCAAGTTCGAACAGGGCGAGCCCGTCATTCCGTTCACAACGCAGGCGTACCTTTCCGTCGGTACCCCAGCCGAGTACGAGACCGTGCGATACTGGCAATCCTGTTTTCACAAGTGGGTGCATCATCCCTACTCCCTGGTCGCCGACCCGCTGGTGGCAACTGAGCTGCGCGCAGTTTTGGACCACGATTTCCGCAAGTTCACACCAACCCTCGACGTCGGTCGCGACAGGTGAGTGCTCCAGTGGCGGCGTCACGACTGCCGACCCCGATAAAGTTCGCGTTGGTCGGATTGATCTCGGTGGCTATCGATGCTGCTGTCTACGCCCTCTTTCACTCCGTTTTCGGCTGGCCGATACCGGTCGGGAAGACTCTCAGTTTTTTAGCGGGCGCCGTGTTCTCGTACCTCGCCAACTGGCGAGTCACGTTCGGCGCACGTCGCGGAAAGCACAGCGAGTTGTTTTTCGTAATCGTCTATCTCGCCGCGCTCGGCATCAACGTGCTCGTCAATGGTGTGGTCCTCGAGCTCACGAAGTCCACGGGCCTCGGTTTCGCGATCGCATTTTGCGTTGCGACGCTCTCGTCGGCCACGTGGAACTACTTCGGCATGGCCTTGTTCGTTTTCACGAAGCCGGGTAAAAGGGAAGACATGACTTCGAAAGCCGGAACTCGATGACGGCGGCTCCGAGGTTCTCGCTTATCATTCCCTGCTACAACGAAGCGCAAGGTCTTCCTGAGCTCATTCGACGTGCGCGCTTCGTCGCTGGGGAAGGTTCGGGTGAAGTGATCCTGGTCGACAACGGTTCATCGGACGATTCACCCGCTCTACTGCTCGAGGAACTCGGGCCCCAGCAGGTTCCCGGCGATGTCTGGTGGGTCAGGGTCGAGGTCAACCAGGGGTATGGTTTCGGCATTCGGTCGGGGCTGGATCATGCGCGGGCAGCGTTCATCGGGTGGACTCACGCAGATCTCCAGACCGATCCGCTCGATGCGCTGCGAGCGATGGAATATCTTTCCGCAACTGAGGCCGAAAACGTCTTCATCAAAGGGACGAGATTCGGGCGTCCATTGGCTGACCGAATCTTCACCGCTGGTATGTCCGCGTTCGAGTCCCTGCTTCTACGCCGGGTGCTCACCGACATTAACGCACAGCCAACCATGTTCCATCGATCGCTCATGGAACGGTGGGGCGATGCACCGTCCGATTTCTCACTGGATGTCTTCGCCCTGTATGCCGCGCGACGCCTTGCTTTTCGCGTGATTCGATTTCCAGTCATCTTCGCCAATCGAAAGTTCGGCCAGTCGAGCTGGAACACTGACCTGTCAGCCAAGTGGCGCTTCATTCGGCGAACCGTGGATTTCAGCTTCGAGATGAAAAAGAGAAATTGACTCTTATCTGTTCGCATCGCGTCAACGATCCTTCAGCCCTCGCTTCGACGCCCAAGCGGTTCGGGGTTGAAATCGACTTGCGCTCTGACGGCGGTTCGCTCATTCTCGAACATGATGCGTTCGTCGCCGGCCCACGGTTCGAAGACTGGCTCGATTCGTACGATCACCGATTCATTGTTTTGAATACTAAAGAAGAAGGGCTCGAAAGCGAGATCATCAGGATTCTCGCTGACCGCGAGATCAGCGATTGGTCGTTTCTCGACCAGTCTTTCCCGTCCATGGTACGCACTCTCCGCGAGGGAGAAACCCGCACCATGGCTCGTATTTCGGAGTACGAATCGATCGAGACGATCGAGCGCCTACCCGTCAAGCCGCGATGGATCTGGGTCGACTCCTTCACAGGGGTGCTGCCGGATTCGAGGACACTGCGGACGTTGTCGGACAGCGGCTTTCTTCTTATGGCGGTGAGCTCGGAGCTGCAGGGTCGCGACTTCGAGCGTGGAAAGGCTGAGATCGTCGAAGCGTTCACAGGGGCGGGTGTGTCGCTCGCCGGCGTGTGCACGAAGCGCCCCGAGGCGTGGGAACAGGAAGCGTCCCGATGGTGGGCCTGATCCGGAGCTGGATAAGGCAGCAGCCTGGTTGGTTCCTCGGCGTGATCCTTCTCGGCGCAATCATCCGACTTGCAATCGGTCTGGCTTTTGTCCCCTCCGTGCAAGTGCAGTGGTTTTCACCTTTCATAACGTCGTTTGTCTCTCATCCGTCGCTTGATCCGTGGAGCACTTTTCTATCTCATGGCGGAGATCCGCAGAGTTTTCCCTACGGGCCAGTCATGCTCGCCTACTTCTCGCTATTCGGCTGGGTCACTTCCTGGCTGCCCCCTGCGTGGTCAGTGCAAATCGGAATATTTGCCGGACTGCTCGTCCTCGACATCGCTACCGTCGTCTTGGTCTCAGCATGGAGTGGTCGCAACCGCTGGGCCGCATGTACCCTCGTCATCCTTTCGCCGATCGGGATCTACGCGACCTACATACACGGCCAGCTCGACCTGCTGCCGACGGCGTTGATGTTCGGGAGTGTTTTCGCTCTGACTCGCAAGAGATGGACTCTTGCCGGAGTGCTTATCGGCTTGGCCATCGCGGCGAAGTTCTCGTCGGGTCTCATACCGCCGATCGTTCTCGTGTTCTTCTTCGTCAACGCTCGATACCGGTCCGGTCTTCGGCCCTACATTCTCGGACTGCTCCCCGGGCTGTTGCTCACCCTGCTTCCCGTCGCGCTCGGCGGCTATCGCGAAATGGTCCTCGAGACACCAACAACCCAGTCGATTTATGCGTATGTGTTCGCGCTGGGTCCGGGCCTCACTATCGTTGTGCTGCCTCTCGTCTATTCCACAATCCTGGGCTATCAATATTGGCTCCGTCGGAGCAATACAGATTTGCTCGGGGCTCTGATCGGAATGATGCTGACGGCAGTCGTGCTTCTGACGCCGTCGAGCCCGGGTTGGTATCTTTGGTCGCTTCCATTGCTCGCGGTGTACGCGTCACGAATGAGCAGCAGAATACGAGGTGCACTCGTTGTGTTTTGGGCGGTCGCGGCCATCTCTCTTGCAGCTAGGGCTTCAGGCGCCACATCACGGTGGCAGCGGGATTCGCCGGTCAACGGTGTTTTTCGGGATGCCGGTTCTTTCGTGAACAGCCTCGGGACCATCGGTCCGATCCTCTCGACGGCTACCGTGCTTACTGGTGTTGCCGTCATTCTCCTCATCTTCAGGGAGTCGGGTCATCTTTACGATGTCTACCATCTGAGCCGGGCACCCTTGTCTGTGGCTATTGCTGGCGACAGCGGAACGGGGAAGGACACGGTATGTGCGGGACTTGCAAGCGCATTCGGCGAACAAACCACCGCATTCATGATGGGCGACGATTACCACCGCTACGATCGATCGTCCCCGCTCTGGCGCGTGACGACTCACTTACACCCCTCTGCGAACGACCTCGCTTCGCTTTCAAGGGACGCGGTCCGCCTCATGCAGGGCGACAAGATCATGACGCGTCACTATGACCACGCCCGGGGACGATTCACGAAGCGCGGAATCGTCAGGCAGGGAGACCTCGCCGTTCTCAACGGATTACACATGCTCTCATCTCCGCAAATCCGTGCCGCGGCCGACCTGACCGTTTTCATGTCGATGGACGAGCCACTGCGTCGAAGGTTGAAGATCGATCGTGACGTGCGAGATCGCGGCCAGGATCTCGAGCACGTGGTAAGCGCTATCGAACGTCGCTATGCAGACGTCGAGCAATTCGTTCAGCCCCAGGCGAAGATGGCAGATATTCAGGTTCACCTCGAGTCCGTAAGACCTCTTCCGGACGAGCGCCTGGCTCTAGATCGTCCTATCGAATCTCGACTCATCTTCGACGTCTTCGACAGTTCGTTCGTGGGCGAGCTTCACCGCACTCTGGTCTCGATCGGTAACTGTTATGTCTCTTTGACCTACGAATACGACAGCGAGCCAGGACGAGTTCGTTTGATGGTACACCCGGATAGCCTGCGGGAATCGGACATCGCGCTAATCGCCAAGCTTCTCATCGAACATCCGGGCGAGGTCTTCGTCAATGCACCAGAGTGGTTGGGCGGAAGCCGCGGCTTGATTCAGTTGGTGATTGTTCTTGCACTGCTCGAACGCCGAAAAGGGGAGCGATAACAGTGAGTCAAAATGCGCCGACGCTTGTGGTTTTCGACCTCGACGACACGCTCTACGAATACGCACCGTGCGATAACGCGGGAAGGACCGGGCTCACAAAGCTCATGTCCGATCGATTCGGCATTGAAGACATCCGATTCAACGACGCGTACTCTCGCGCGCGCTCGGCTGTGAAGGCGCGATTGGGTGAAACTGCTTCAAGCCACAGCCGACTTTTGTACTCTCATGAGGCGCTGGAGCTGCTCGGACTACGAAGCGAACCCCGAATGGCTCTGGAAATGGAGCAGGCGTATTGGTCGAACTACCTGTCTGTCGCAGAGCTGAAACTTGGCGCCCTGGATCTGATGGATACGTTGCGATACAACTCGGTCCCGATCGCAATAGTGACGGATCTCACAGCGCAGATCCAGTTTCGAAAACTCGTCTACCTCGGTGTCGCGCAGTATTTCGATCATGTCGTCTGTTCCGAAGAGACACCCGGTGAAAAATCTTCGCTTGAGCCATTCGAACTTCTGGCATCGCGCGTGGGTGAGTCAGCCCTTGATTGTGTATGGTTCGTTGGTGATCGCATTTTTGATGCGCCGGTAGCAGCTCTTGTTGAACGCGGCATCATCAAGTCCGGCGTCGGCTTCGTGTCCGAGAACGGTTTCTCAGCCATGGGCTCCATCCGGCATTGGGATCGTTTGTCGGATATCGAGAGAGCAGCAAGCGAGCGATTTGCGGCAGCGAAGTGAGCAGTCAGACGTCAACGGTTCAACGTAAACAACGCGTCAATCGGTTCTCTGCGGCCAGGGTACTCGACCGTATCCATGCCCACATTTTTCCATCTGACGGAGACGTCGATGTGCTCAACAGAGACAGGACGCGCTGGTTCGCGCGCGCGCTTTTCGTCGTCGTCGTGGTCGGCTACATAGCCCAGCAATGGATCGCGCAGCCGCGGTTTGTCGCCGGCGGTGAAATGTGGGCGGAAATGGGTACGAATTACTACCCTGCAGTGCAACGGGATCCGCTCGGATCACTATTCGCGAGCGACGCAGGGTACATACCGCTTCCGCAGCGGATCTTGGCTTTGATCGGATGGGCGCTCCGACTTCCTGCACCTGCGTTTCCGTATTTTTTCACATTCACCGCACTCACGCTCAGCGGAGTTATGGTCGGCATATTCTGTCTCCCGATGTTTCGACGAGTCATTTCATCTGATGGTGTGCGATTCGTGCTCGTTGTCGTTATCCTCGCAGTCGTCGATTTCGAAACGCGCACCTTCATTAACTTCACTTATCTTGGTGCGTGTTTCGTCTCTGTTCTCGCCTGCCATGCGCTCGTGTCCCGCGGGCGCGACATGCCATGGTTGGCGTGGCTCATTCCGCTACTCATGATCTCTAAACCAGCTGTGTTGATTGCTTTACCCTTTGTCATCATCGCGGCCTTGTTCACCTCATGGCATTTTCGAATCGTTTCGCTGGTGGCAGTATTCGTTGCCGCTCTCCAGGCCCTGCGTCTAGCCACTTCGGTCGATGCCGGTGGCAGTCTGCTGAGCATCGGGCCATCACTTTCTCTACTCGAGAAGATAATTTTGACCGGCAAATACGCTCTGGCATACCTTGGCAAAGCTTTCATGGGACCTACGCACCAGGAGAACCGGATCGGTCTTCTCATGCTTGTCGGCGCTGTTTCGGTAGCCGTAGTTATCCTGGGAATGTTTTTTTTCCGGTCGCGTTCCTGGTCCATCGTCATCGCTGGCTTGATTTTGATTCTCGGGAACAGCTTGCTGATCGTGTTCACTTTCGGAGCTGTTTTCGGGCCGGGCCTTTCGATGGTGAGTTCGGGTCTCTACGACCGAAGAACCTTCGTTCTGCTCGCCGGAGGGATGATGGTCATTGCGGGACTGATCAGTGTGTCAACCGACATCGTGCGCGCGGCACTCGTTGCACGGGGCCTGTCGTCTCGTGGTGCCATCGGCATAAGTCTCGCCGCCGTCGCGCTTCTTGTAGGGATGGTTTATGCGTCCGGATGGGATGTTTACGCTTCTCGAATCAATCGCACTCTGACGCTGCCGGTTGCCGGAGTGTCGAATTGGGCGACGCGCTCACCGGCCTTATCAGAGTCGGGCAAAAGTGATGTGTGTGTCGCCCTCGATCCATTCGGGTGGGTATCTGGACCGTCATGCGTCACTCTCTCTGCGCAGACACCTGGCGGTGTCGATGCCCAGTATCCGGGCGCGGTCTCGTTCCTCCAAGCATCCAAGATAGCGTCGGGCGGGCAAGTCATATTGCCGGCCCCGACAGAGGTTCGGACTGCGCAGCTCCTGGCCGTTGCCGTTCTCGCGAAGTCGTCGAGCGACCGGGAATCGACAGGCACATTTTCTGGCGAAGCCTCGCTGGGTGACGGCACGAAGATACACATCTCAACGACAGCGATGGTTGATCCCGAGGGCGGAGTAGTTCAACTCAATTTTCCCGGGGTGGGTGGCACGGACGTGGTGAAATTCAGCCTGTCAGCGTCATCCAACGTCCTACTCGGTGTTGCGTCGACGAATCATGACGCGCTGTTCGTCACCTGGTCAGGTCGACTGCGCTAAAAGCACCTCGCAAACGGGTTTCCTTCCCGATCACGCGACCGTAACGGTCCGACATCCGAGTTTTGTGGCCTCCGCACTGCTCGTCGACACGGCGGAGACACACACAAGGTGAACACCAGCGGTGGTGGTAAGCGTCTGTGAGAAACCATGGTTGAGACCGTATCCCGGATAAGCGCTAGCGACATCCGCTCGCAACGTGTCGGCGGAGAATGTGCTGGAGGTGGCATCGATCGTGACCTGGATCGAATTAGGGTCAACCGTCTGCGGGTCGATGGTCCAGCCGGCGATCGAAATGGTGCCTTGCGCCCCCGACGCGATGTCGAAGTTCCCGATCGGTGCTTCACTCAATTGGGTGATGGATCGACAGCCAATGATCGCATCATTCCCCGTTCCGACATTTGTGGCGCGCACACAGATAGCGTGGGGGCCGGGCGAGAGATCGAATGAAGTGTTAAAGCCGTGGAATGATCCATAACGGGGGAACGCCGCTCCCACATCCGCGCGAGGAACATTCGCCAAAATCTCGGTTGAGGTGGCATCGACCGTAACGATCAGGCTCACTGGAGATGCGATATCTGGATCGATGGACCATCCGGTAATGGAGGCGGAGCGTGGACCGATGGCGATCGAATCCAAGGTTCCAATCGGAGAGCCGCCTGGCACGATCACACTCGAACATGCAATAAGGGAATTGCTGCCTGGTCCGGCGTTTATTCCGTAAGAACAAACCCGGTGAGGTCCGGGACTTACTGCGACGGTCGTGGTGTATCCATGTGCGGCGCCATACCCGGGGTAGATCATGGCGACGTCAGGCCGGGAATCTCCACTAACGACGGCCGTCGCTGTCGAATCGACGTAGACGTGCACCGGTATCGAGTTGGTCGTATCGGGGTCAAGCGCCCAGCCAGAGACTGTAATCTGGCCCGGCCCAGAGGTGACGGCGTCGACATTTCCAGATGGTGAACCAGATGTGGGGGCGATGGTACGGCATGAGCCGGCGAGCACGTTTACGCCCGCTCCAACGTTTATCGCGTAGACGCATACATTCAACTCGCCCGTGACCGAGGCCGGAATCGTAAGGTCATATCCATGATTGACACCAATGTCTCCGAATACCGGGGGCAGGTCGGGCCGAGATCCATCGGCCACGAAGGCCGAGCCCATGCCGTTGATGTACACGTGAACCGAGATCGGGTTGCTTGTGCTCGGGTCGAATGCCCACCCCTTTACATGCACCTGCCCGGGGGATCCGGTCACTACGTCGAGCGCAGCGAACGGATCGACCGTGCCCGCGAAATTCTGTAATGAGATGTACGAGCCGTTGAAGACATCCTGGTCGCCAGGGAAGATCCCGCTACTCGCGTACTGCCACATCGAGTAGTTGGACCAGCTTGCCGGCAGCGTACCCGCGCCGCTTGCGATATTCGCGGGATAACGAGCGATGAAAAGCGGGTTCTTCGAGAAATTACTGCTGTTTCCGGTGCATTTAGTCCACCAGTTCGTTGTGGAGTAGATGGCAGGTGATCGCCCGGTACGAGCGAGCACGGTCGCCGAGAAGTCAGCTATCCAGGCGACCATTTGGGCGGGGGGCAGGCCGTAGCAGGTGTCTGTGCCATACGGGTTGTACTCAATATCGAGTAGCGGGGGCAGCGTCTTCCCGTCGGGATGCCATGCGCCGCCGTTACTCACGAAGTAGTTGGCCTGCGCGGCCCCCGAGGAGGCGTTCGGCACCGCAAAGTGGTAGGCCCCACGAATGATTCCGACAGCTGCCGATCCCGAATACTGCTGCGAGAACTGGGCGCTTGCATAGTTCGTATTTTCGGTCGCTTTCACGTACACAAACCGGGCACCATTCGTCCACACTTGGTTCCAGTTGATGTTCTTCTGCCATGCGCTCACGTCTAGCCCCTGAACTCCGCCGGGAGTCGCCGCGGCGGCGAGAGTTCTGGGCAAAGGCGTGAACTGCGCTTGGCGGGATGAACCGAGCGTGTGATTCCCTGTGGCATCCATTACGGCAATCGAAGGGTCCGCGGCTAGCGCCGAATGTTCGCTCGCCGCACCGGACAGCACTGCAGAGGGACTGTGCGCGGGTGACGAAGCTAGGGCCGGCGAACCCAATCCCACCGTAAGCAAGATCGCAGATAAAAGAGCTGCGGAAATCATCCCGAAAATGCGCTTCACGAGCCCCCCAAGGCCGGCTGCGGGGCCCCGACTGAGCTCTCAACATTCCTGACTCTAAATCAATCGCCACCATCTTGCATCCTTTTCCTCTAAAAGGAGGCAAATGTCTTGGCGACTTGGCAATGCGCGGTAGGAGAACCATACTTGGACGGGTGCAAACGGCGGGAGCTGGGGGCAACGAAGGACGGGGAAACGATGTCGAGCAGGTATGGGGGAGTGGTTCTGGTCTTCGGAGCTCTCTTCATGGCGACCATAGCGATTCTCACAGGATGCACGTCGGTGAAAGTCGCGTACCCCGTTCGCACCACCAGACCGCCATCCGCGCAACCGACAGCCACAACAAGTCCATCGGCGGTGCCTTCGAGCTCGGCTTCGTCGACTGGAGCCTCCGGGCAGGCGCCCTGCGTTGCCTCCTCGTTGTTCGGAGCGGTCGAGCCCGTTGTCGGTGGTGGCGGAGCCGGCAATATCCAACTGACCCTCTCGATGACAAACACGGGCGGCAAGGCGTGCACAGTCGCGGCAAACGCAAAAGTTACGCTAAACGCAGGTGGAACGCAGGTGGGCGCAGCAGCGAGGCAGTCGGCAAGAGCCACTGCCCCAGTCCTCACTATCGAGCCGGGCAAAAGCGTGATCGCCTCGATGACTGAGTCACGGGCGGAGAACTACGCCGGATGTGTCGTTACCCCAGTGGATGGAGCAAAGGTTTCGTTGGCAGGAGGATCCGACGGACTTCGAATCGCGTATGAAACCAGCGCCTGCGACAATCCGAAAATTGCGCTTTTGACAATCGGTGCTTTCGAGCTCGGATGAATGGTTCGTCGCTCTATACAGGTGGGCCAGAATTAACTGTTTGGAGGCTCCGGTCAAGTAGCTGTTCAATCGGCGAAGGCTCGTGAATTCAAACCTAGTTGGGCTGAGGATCCAATAAACTTCGACCGGATTACGCCCTGTCGGCCGCCGTCACACCGGGTGCCTGCATCGTTTCATACACTGCCACTCGCCGCAGTGCAGTGCTCACCAGCACTGTCGCGGCGGCCAAAATCACAGTGATCGCTGCGAGTGCCGTGACTATTCCTCCTGGAGGAGCCCAGATGGGATCTAGCACAAACTTTTTCCAAGACGTGCCCGGAACACCAACCCCATAGCGCTTGAGCGCGAAGGCAAAAGAGTAAGCCTGTGCACCGGACCACATGCTAGGTACCAGCCAAATCGAGCGGCGGATAAGCGTCGGGCTGAGCTCGGGGAATCGGGTGGCGAGGGACTCTGCAAGCCCAACGATCACGCAGACGAACAGCGCGAGTGCATATCTGCCTTGCCAAACGATCCCCCCACCGATGATGTAGATCGCTTGAATGATTGGTGGAAGCAGGACAAGTGTTCCAACGAGGCCAAGAGAAAGTGCAAGTGGCCTTCCACGTAACGTCACCAGGGCCGAGAAGACAATTCCTCCAATGAGGGCCGCCCATAAGAAGAAGACCGGCAATGGAACCGGGGTATCCAGCCATCCAAAAACCCCTACTATGCCCTGACCATAGTCAAATGTTCCGGCGAGGATCTGAGCGAATCCACGAAGCGGAGATGCGCCAACGCCTGGGGCGGTGATTGAGTCCGGGGCGTCGACTAATCCGGCGCCTAAAGAGTTCGAGAGCACTGTCCAAGCAATGGCTGCGGCAGTTGCGAGCCCGATGATGCCGACTGAAATTCGAACTGGTGTCAGGCGAGCAAGTCGGCCGATCTCTGACCACCTTGCGAGGACGAACGGCGACAAGACCGCGATCGCGACCCACAAGGGCGAGATACCGCGAGTATTCACTGCAATGGCGGCCGCAACCGTAGAAATTAGGGAATGTTCGACTAACAAGTGCTGTCCTCCGTTCCTCACGATGCTAAGGACTCCGACGAATGCGGCGAGCGTCGCAGTGACCTCGAGCGAATTTGGATTGACAACAGCATTGAGGAAGATCACCATCGGTGTCGTCGCTGCGAGAAATCCCAGCAGAGGAATCACCCGGCGTCGCCATCCGTAAATCATCATTACCGTTGCAGCAAGGAAGAGTGATGATATGACCCCGCTCACTAGCCTCATCACATACACCCCTGAGTCGTCGTGGAAGATCAGTGATGGCCAGCCGACCATTGCGTAGTAGGTGGGGTTGTAGAGTCCCGCTGACGTAGTGGAGGATACGATTTTCCGCTGGTCGCCCATCAATGGCGTTGAGCAGTCTGGGGTCACGAGCGGTTCGTACGCGTAGCAGGTTTGCGCAGGTGTGTGGGCGATGTAGGCAGGGACCTTGACCACTGTTCCCCCCGGCGAACTCGTCCCGCTTAGCTCGCCGCGGGCAACAGCTGCCGCTTTGATGATATGGGCGGGTTCGTCAGGCGCTGCACCAATCGGTGTCGCAATGGCCCACGCTCCTGCTAGGAGCGAAAGCACCAGCCACGAGATGAAGAAGACGCCCCAGCGAACGCTTCCATTACTTTGATGCGGGGTCGAGCGACGCGTTAATATCGGCATAGGTAGATCCTTTCGGGTGCCCATCTAGGTCGACAAAATGTCTATCTCAGAAGTGACCATAATGTTGACAAGTTCATGGAAACTAACGATGGGTTCCCAGCCGATCGTCTTGAGTTTGGTGGGATCGCCGACTAATCGCTGCGGATCCGCCGGGCGATACAGATGGGGATCGATGATCAAGCGATGCTCCCAGTCGTCCACGCCAGCGACGGCGAAGGCCTCCGCGACGAACTCCCGAACCGAGTGCGAGACGCCGGTCGCGACGATGTAATCGCCGCTCTCTGGCTGAGAAATGATGCGGATCATCGCGTCGACATAGTCGGGAGCGTAGCCCCAGTCACGATGGACATCGATGTTGCCGAGGGTGATGGTCTCCTGCTGGCCGAGAGCGATCCTCGCGACAGCTTTCGCGATCTTGCGGGCAACGAACGCCTCAGGACGCCGCGGGGATTCGTGGTTGTAGAGCACCGCCGAACTCACGTACATGCCCCGCGCACGATAAACTCCCGCCATCTCGTGGGCAAATTCCTTGGCTGCGCCATACGGGGTCACCGGCCGCCGGGGAGTGTTCTCAGTTTGCGGGACTTCACTGGCGTCGCCGAAGATCTCGGCACTAGATGCCTGAAGCATTCGTACTTCGCGTCCCAACCTCTGCGAAAGCTTCCAGGATGCTTCGAGCAACCGGATCGGGCCGACGCCGAGAACATCTGCGGTCTCGGCTGGCTCTTCCCATGAGCGGGCGACCGAGGTGTTGCCAGCAAGATTGAAGACCAGGGTCGGCTCGGTCTCGTCGATCAGGTCACGAATGCGGCTGGCGTTCTCGAGGTCGGCCACATGGACGAGGACAGTGGGAAACTTCTCGATTAGCCGACGTGCGCCGTCTGCGGAGTGACACATGCCGTGAACCTGATGCCCGGCCGCAAGCAGCCGTTCGATGAGGTAGACGCCATCCTGGCCATTCGCCCCGGTGACTAGGGATCTCTCGGTCATGCCACGGTCCGGTAGACCGCGAGATGAACATCGCGACATCGCTCCCAAGTGAACTTCTGCACCTGTCGGGCCCCTTCCGCAGCGAGCTCGTCATGCCGATCACAGGCCTCGAGGATGCCCGAGGCGATCGCCTGGGCATCGAGTGCATCGAAAAGCACTGCGGCGTGGCCGCACACCTCGGGAATCGAGCCGGCGTTGGATGCTGCCACCGGGCATCCGGAAGCCATGGCTTCGAGCGGTGGAAGTCCGAAACCTTCATAAAGGCTCGGGAATGCGAGCACCGCTGCGGACCGATATAGGGCCTTCAGCTCGTCGTAATCCACCAGCCCCCTTCGATCCACCCAATCGGGCAGCTCGCCGAGACCGTCCAGACCGCCCCCGGTGAGCACGAGCCGAATGTCGGGGATGTGCTGACGAACGATCGCCATCGCTTCGATCAAGCGCGCATGATTCTTGTGGGGCCATCCGCGAGCCGGGTAGAGAACGAAATTCTCGCGAGGCCCGGGATTGGGCATGAACTCCGACGGATCCACGGCGAGATGTGCAACGTGGATCTTCTCGGGGGAGAGGCCGAGCAGCTCGATCATCCTTTTTTTGGCGAACTCGCTGATCGTGATGACCGCGTCGGCGCGCCGGGCAGCACCTTCGTAGAAGTGCCGTCGGTATAAGAGCTCAGAGCGGGAGAAAAGCTGAGGCAGATCGAGGTGTTGGACGTCGAGGAGCGTCTGCACGAAAGCCTGACCTCGGCCGGGGCGCGGAACGGGGACCGTGAAGGGGAAGTGCACCACGTCGGCGTTTGCCATCGCACGCCGGATTCGTGGCGCGAGGATCGCCGCGCTTGTGACGGCGCGAAGGCGTTCGATCGTCGATCCGCCCCCGCGCACTCCCGAGATGACGCGTTCGTCGATACCCTGGCTGAATCCCGCTGCCGAGGACGGGACAAAAGCGGTCGCACGCACTCCGGGAGCGGTCGCGAGTTGGCGGGTGAGTTCCCTGGCGTAGGTCTCGCTGCCGCCCATCCCCTCGGGAACCAGGGTGAGCATCGACAGTGCCACCTCGATCACACGCGGCTGTTCGGGCACGAAATTCGCTTATTTGGTCTGGACGCTGTCGACATACCGGGTTCCACCGAGCTCTAACGCATTGATGTCCGCGTCGACCATGATCTCTGCGAGACGGGGAGTGAGGATCGTCGGTGTCCAGCCCAGCTGGTCACGCGCCTTCGATGCGTCGCCGATCAGCGAATCGACCTCGGTCGGGCGTATGTAGCGTTCGTCAAACTTCACGTACTTCTGCCACTCCAGACCGACATGAGCAAAGGAGAGTTCGAGAAAATCCTTCACCGTGTAGGCGGTGTTCGTGGCGACGACGAAATCGTCGGGGGTGTCGTGTTGGAGCATTCGCCACATCGCCTCGACATATTCAGGGGCATAGCCCCAATCGCGTACCGAGTCGAGATTGCCCATGAACAATTCCGATTGCACACCGGCGGCGATTCGGGCAACGGCACGGGTGATCTTGCGAGTGACGAAGGTATCGCCGCGGCGGGGTGACTCGTGGTTGAAGAGGATGCCGTTGGAGGCGAAAAGCCCGTAGGCCTCCCTGTAATTCCTTGTGATCCAGTAGGAGTAGAGCTTCGCCACGCCGTAGGGCGACCTCGGGTAGAACGGCGTCTGCTCATCTTGAGGCGGCGGTGTAGCGCCGAACATCTCCGAACTCGAGGCCTGATAGAAGCGCGTAGTCAGGCCGATGGCGCGGATCGCCTCGAGCAGTCGGATCGTACCGAGCCCGGTGACGTCGCCCGTGTACTCGGGTTCGTCGAAGCTCACCCTCACATGAGACTGGGCAGCGAGGTTGTAGACCTCGTCTGGCTGGATCTCGCTCAACAGCGTTACAAGTCGCGAGCCATCGGTGAGGTCGGAATAGTGGAGGAACAGGTTGGGGTGCGGAGTGTGGGGATCCTGGTAGATATGGTCGATGCGATCCGTGTTGAACGTCGAAGACCGGCGAATCAACCCGTGAACCTCGTAACCTTTGGCGAGAAGCAACTCGGCAAGATAGCTTCCATCCTGCCCGGTGATGCCGGTGATGATGGCTTTCTTCGCCGCGGCTTCAGTCATTCAATTCACTCCGATTTGTACGGTGCGCTGCAATCGGCTCGTGCCCGGCAGCATCGCTTTGAAACGCCGCAAGCCTAGCGCAGGCGCCCCGCAGCCAATGTTTAGAGCGCGCGCGCCCGCGCATTGACTCGGCCCGCGGCGAACGCCGAGGCCCACCGCACCGGGCGATGCCAGAGTCCACTGATTGGTCGAATGACCTTGGGTAAATGGCGCCGTTTCACGGACTCGGATTCCTTACTCGAGCCGAGCCGGTTGGCCACTGTCAAGGAGTCCGGGTGCCACCGAAATGCTGAGACTGGGGTGCGAGTCCATGCAAATGAGCCGTGCTTCCGCAATTTGAGGAAGGCATCGAGATCCATGGCGTATTTGAGGCTCGGGTCGAACCCACCGATTTTCTGCAGCGCTTCGAGAGTGATCATCGTGCCGGGATGGGGGATGAGATCGGGTCCCCACGAAAGGAGGACCGTCGCGAGTCTGCCGGCGTTGCTCACCATAATGGTGCGGCCCTCTGGATCGATGTACTCGCACCCGCCGAACGCCAGCACTGTTCCGGGAGTGCTCTCGATTACGGAGCGAAGGAGCGCGAGACCGCCCGGGCGAATGAGGTCGTCGTCACCGACCCAGGCGTAATACTTCTCGTTCGTGTGTGCGGCGAGACCGCAGTTGATCGCGGCGGAGATCCCCTCTTTCGGGTCGTCGACAATGACCGCACCCATAGACTCGGCCAATTCCCGCGCCTCCACAGCGTGCGGGGGCGCGACGACCACCAGTGTCACGCCCAGGTCGGCACGCTGCACGTTCACCGACTCGATGCTGAGTCGCAGCGTGTCGAGACGATCTCCCAGTGTCGGGAGGACGACGAGAACCTCGGGGGTGGACATCGTTCTCGCTTTCTGGATTGCTACGATTCGTAGGACTTCTGGAGCGTTGCCGCAGGGAATGAATGTCACCCGTCGAGGCTTGCACCGGGCGCGACGCGCCCCACAACTATAACGAGAATGCACATCGGAGAACCGTTGGAACCGCTTGACAGGAGCACCCGAATCTATGTTGCGGGCCATCGCGGGCTCGTTGGCTCGGCAATGTGGCGGCATCTCAGCGACGAGGGATTTTCAAACCTCATCGGCGCGACATCTTCTGAGCTCGACTTGCGAGATCGCGATGGTGTCTTCCACTTCTTTCGGCTGAACAAGCCCGATGTGGTGATCGATGCGGCTGCTCGAGTCGGCGGTATCCATGCGAACGACACGTTCTCGGCGGATTTCCTCAGCGAGAACCTGCAGATCCAGGTCAATGTGATGGACGCAGCCAATGAAGTTGATGTCGATCGGCTGCTGTTTCTCGGATCGTCCTGCATATATCCAAAGTTCGCGGACCAGCCGATCAAGGAATCCTCGCTACTGACGGGAATCCTCGAACCGACCAACGATGCCTACGCGATAGCGAAGATCGCGGGAATCATGCAGGTGCAGGCGTATCGCAAGCAGTATGGCCGGCACTGGATCTCGGCGATGCCGACCAACCTCTACGGCCCAGGTGACAATTTCCACCCCGAGAATTCTCATGTGCTCCCCGCGCTCATGCGGCGCATTCACGAGGCGAAGGAGCAACGCGCCCCAGAGGTAGTGATCTGGGGATCGGGTACACCGCGGCGCGAGTTCCTCTACGTTGAGGACCTGGCGAGGGCTTCGCTCTTCCTTCTGGAAAATTACGACGATGCTCAGACAATCAATGTCGGTGTCGGCCAAGACTTGCCGATACACGATCTTGCCGCCCTGATTGCCGAAACTGTCGGTTATGAGGGCACGCTCCGCCAGGATGTCACCAAGCCCGACGGAACACAGCGCAAGTTGCTGGACGTGAGTCGCCTCAACAACCTCGGTTGGATGGCGACGACTGATCTCCACGACGGGATCACGAACACCTACGAGTGGTACCTGGCACACCTCGACAGCTTGCGAAAGAAGTAGCGCGAGACCCTCATTGGTACTATCTCCGTATGGTCAGCCCCCTTGAAAAGACGCTTGTGGTCATGCCAGCGTTCAATGAGGAGGAGTCGGTCAGGGCGGTAATACTCGAAGTCTTCGAGAAGTTGCGCGGAATCACATGCCTTGTGGTCAATGATGGCTCGAGGGATTCAACGTCTGCCGAAGCCCGTGCGGCCGGCGCGCTGGTTGCCGAGCTGCCATTCAACCTGGGGGTTGGGGGAGCAATGCGGGTGGGGTTTCGCTACGCGCTCGACCATGGTTTCGAGAACGTCGTCCAAGTGGATGCCGATGGTCAACACGATCCTGCGGATGTCCTCGCGCTGCTGTCGCGTCTCGAGACGGCGGACCTCGTTCTCGGTGCACGATTTGCCGGCGAGGGGGACTACGCGGTGAAGGGCCCTCGGCGCTGGGCGATACTGATGCTGTCGCGGTTTCTCAGCCGCACCGCGCACACCAAGCTCACAGATACGACTTCGGGGTTCCGCTTGAGTGGGCCTCGGGCAGTGCGGCTTTTCGCCGAGCACTACCCTGCCGAGTACCTCGGAGACACCATAGAATCCCTGGTCATTGCTGCGCGGGCCAAGTGCGTGATTGCCCAGGTGCCGGTCGCGATGCGTGTTCGATCCGGTGGTCGCCCGTCGCATCATCCCGTGAAGGCTGCGGTGTACCTTGCTCGCGCTGTTCTCGCCTTGTTCTTTGCGCTCCTGCGGCCGCCGGTACTTCTGAAGGATTCGATGGGGACGGTGTCATGACCGTAGCGTCTTACATCCTCGGGGTGCTCTCGGCAGTGCTCACACTCATCGTCGTGATCGAGATGCTGCGACGTCGTCGGCTGCGGGAGCGTCACGCCATCTGGTGGCTGATCGCCGGCACTCTCGCATTGGTTATCGGGATATTCCCTACGACCCTGGTGTGGGCTGCGCGCCTGGTCGGGGTCGCTATTCCCCTGAATTTGGTCTTCTTCGTCAGTGTCGCGGTACTGTTTCTCGTCTGCATCCAACACAGCGCGGAACTCACCGTTCTCGAGGCGAAGACTCGGACTCTTGCAGAGACGAGCGCGCTACTGGAGATGCGAGTCGGCGTACTCGAGGAACGGATACGCGAAAGGGAGAATGGGCCATCGACGGGGCGTGACCAGCACTAGTCGCTAAGCCAGTTCATCCCGTCGCTGGCTGAGCCCTTCGAGGGCGAGGAAAGCGCCGTGAATGATCAGACCGACGCTCGGGCCGACCAAGAGTGCGGTGATCGCGCGGCTTGCGAAATCGAGCGGCAAGACGAGAGTCACGATCGTCGCGAGCGCTGCGGCTACCCAGCCGACGCTGTAAATGAGGTGCTTTGAGCGCGCCAGGACCGCCGGCGCCGTGATGCACAGTGCGGCGACAAGTACGGACGATCCGACGAGAATCGCGAAGAAGGGCCCGTCCGGCTGCAGCTTGTCGGGGAACAGGAAGTGATAGACGGCCGGGCCCAGTAACCAGCCTGCGGCGGCGAGCAATGCCCCGGACACCATTGCAAGACTGAGGATGCCAACGAAATGGCACCAGAAATTTAACGCGTTGTCTCGAAAATGCACAATGAGGTAACTCTGGAGTGACATCGCAATGACTATGAGCGGAGCGCGAGTGAGGGTGATTGCGACGATGAACATCCCGAGAACGCCCCGCGATTCCGTGCCGGAAGTGAGACCGAGGAGAAACGGGAACCCGCTGACCATCACCGCGGTGGCAGATGCAGCAACGACAGTACGAGCGACGTTCCAGCTGAGCGCTCGGTAGCCCACATCGAGCTGTGAACGACCGACGATCGAGCCGCGGATGATTGGCCAGAGCACGAGAAGTGTCACAGGAAATGGCACTACCACTGCCCACGCAAGTGCGACGATATCGCGCGTCAGGATCAGGGTGATCGACAGACAGATGAGCCGGAGTAGCGCATCGACGGAGATCATCAGAGCGAGGGGCACCCACGCCGTGACCCCGTACAGCGAGCCCGCAAGCACCGCTACCATCGCATAGCTCGCGGCTCCGACCGCGAGCGGCCACACGAGGTTCCAGCCTTCGGTAGCGAATACGAGTCGCGCCCAGAGGGGAGCAGTGGCTGCGACAGTGACAAAAACGAGAATCCCCGCGAATATCCCGAAGCGTCGAGCCCGCGAGGTGCTGGGCGATGAGCCCGGCGAGGCTGGGAGTGTTGCTCGAGTGACCTCCTGCTGGATGCCGCCTAGTGCGCCCACCACAAGATAGATGGACGACCAGAACATCGCGAATATGGCGTATTCGGCGAGGCCGATCTGATTCGGTACGAGGATGGTAACGGCGTATGACGCGACCCCAGCGATGGCCGTCGCGATAAGGATGATGGCGAATCCGGAGAGCCGCCGAGTCCGCTGACCCGCGGGCCTCATCTTTGTCACGTCAGCATTCTAACGAGATGGGTGCGACTACCCCGCTGGAGGGGAATTCAGAGCCCGTGCGGCTGCAGCAGGTCCCGCACCATGTCAAGTTTTCCTTGACTGGCGAACTTCGAGTACCGCCCTCGACCATCTGCCGCGAGAATCGGGGCAACTCGGCGAAGTCGAGCGGGGGGAAGTGCCTCCCGTTCACTCTCGAATGTGGCCTTGTCGCGGGCTAGCCCGCGGACTTCCAGCGGCACGAGGGCCCCGCGCGATTCGAGACGTTGGGCGAGCTGTGCGAACTGGGCCGAGAGACGTTCATTGCGATCTCCGCGCGGCTCCAGGACGCGGTGCACCTTGCGTCTGAGGGTCGGGTAGACGACACCGATTACATTCGAGCCATGCTGGCGATAGTCGACGAGTGGTTCATCGACGATATCGAGCCGCCCGGTTGCCGCAGCGATAATGGCGAGCCACTCGTCATGCACCCAACACGAAGGGAACGGCACGGCTACCGCGAGGAGTCGGTGGCGAAACATCATGGTCGCACCGGTGGCGAGATTTCGTTTGATGAAAAGAGAGAGCGCGTCGGTGTCGTGAATTCTCTGCCGATCCGATTCGCTTATTTCGAGTACCTCGAAGAGGGTGCGACCGAGGATGGATCCTGAGCCGTTGACCAGCCGTGCATTGCTGAATACGAGGTCGAGATCGGGACGGGAATCGAACTCCTGTACGGCGCGAGCGAGGCGATCCGGTCGCCAGACGTCATCCTGGTCGGACAAAGCGATCAGGTCACCCGATGTCGCAAGAATGGCTGTCTCGAAGTTGCGTGAGACGCCCAGCGGCTCCTGATTGCGAAGGATGACAGTCTCAAGGGCGGGCTGGCCGGGGGCCTCGGCGTACTGCGCGAGAACGGCCTCGGCCAGCGCCACAGTATTGTCGGTAGAGGCATCGTCGGAAACAACGATCTGCCGCGGCGGGGTCGTCTGTGCGAGAATGCTGCGTAGCTGGTGCTCGATGAATCGGGCACCGTTGTGTGTGCACAATGCGACGGAGACCGAGGAGCTCATGTAGGCACCTCTCGCAAACGTCCGGATGCGCCAAGTAAGTTACCCAAGCGCAATCTCAGAGTACTCCACTCCCGACTATGAAGCACGGCGCCCTATGGGTTTGGGACCCACGAGCGCGTGGCCGCAAACGCCTTCCGCCAGCTCAACTCCCGCGATGCCTTCACCGAGCACACCAC